>Ga0136617_10000323_pt1 | contig 39172 bp, 35 predicted proteins | sample AntDrymUQ3222106_2_FD_129672 | JGI IMG/M metagenome (GOLD analysis project Ga0136617, IMG submission 129672) | Polar desert sand microbial communities from Dry Valleys, Antarctica - metaG UQ322 (21.06) | ecosystem: Environmental > Terrestrial > Soil > Desert | place: Antarctica: Dry Valley... | reverse complement strand
GCGGCAAAGCCTTCGTCGGGCTCGAACAAACAGGCCGGGATGATAATCGTTCCTTGCTCGATGGGAACATTAGGCTCGATCGCTTCGGGAGCCGGGACGAATCTCATTCATCGCGCGGCGGATGTTTGCTTAAAGGAAGGCCGCAAACTCGTGCTGGTTCCGCGCGAGACGCCTTACAGTGCGATCCACCTGGAAAATATGCTGAAACTGTCGCGTGCAGGGGCTAGAATTCTGCCGGCGAGCCCCGGCTTTTATCATCGTCCGAAGACAATTGAGGATCTGGTCGAACATATGTGTTTTCGCATTCTCGATCAATTCGATATTCCGCATTCCAGAAAGACGCAGTGGACCGGTAACGAAGTCAGAAAAACTTAACAGAATCAAAGAGACAAACAGGATTAGAAACGGGATTATCGTGTATTTCTGTTCGTCTTGTTAGAATTCGTTCTTAAATAAAGTCGATGTCGAATACAATCACCAGATTCTCGAACCGCGTGGAAAATTACGTTAAATATCGGCCTGGCTACCCAAAAGAAGTTCTAAAGCTGTTTCGATCTGAAATGGGATTGATTGAAGCTTCGGTAATCGCGGATATAGGTTCGGGAACCGGAATTTCGTCGAAACTTTTTTTGGAAAACGGGAACGAGGTTTTCGCAGTTGAACCGAATCGGGCAATGCGTGAGTCCGCTGAAGAATCTCTATCGCATTTTGCTAAATTCCATAGTATTGACGGCGTGGCGGAAAATACGGGGCTGTCGGACAAATCAATTGACTTCGTCGTTGCCGCGCAGGCGTTTCACTGGTTCGATGCCGAGAAAACCCGCAGCGAGTTCCAGCGTATCTTGAGGGCAAACGGATTTATTGTTTTGATCTGGAACGAACGTCAGTTGAACGCCAATCAATTCCTGCGTGAATACGAGAGTTTTCTATTAAAATTCGCAAACGATTATTCAAAGGTGCGTCACGATAATGTTAACGAAAAATTTTTGACGGGATTTTTCACTAACGGTTTTCATTGCAAGAGCTTTCAAAACGAGCAAGCACTTGATTTTGAAGGATTAAAAGGGAGAGTCCTTTCATCGTCGTACATGCCCTCGGAAACTGATCCGTTATTTGAGCCGATGGCTGCCGAACTTCGTTCGCTATTTGCGAAACATGCCGAAAACGGTAAAATAAAAGTTTCCTACGACACCAATATTTTCTACTCTCAGGTTGAACTATGTCAGTGAACCCCCAAGCAAAACCTCAAACAATTACCCTTGCGCATTCGCCCGATTCGGATGATGCATTTATGTTTTACGGTTTAGCGACAAACAAGCTGGAAACCGATGGCTTGAAGTTCGAGCACACCCTCCAGGACATTCAAACGCTAAACGAAGCCGCGAAAAAAGGCGTTTATGATGTCACGGCGGTTTCGTTTCACGCCTACGCATATGTTGCCGATAAGTACACGCTTTTACCGCACGGAGCGAGCATCGGAGACAAATACGGACCGATTCTTGTTTCGAAAGATCCGAGAAAACCGGAAGAGATATCCGACATGACGATCGCGGTCCCGGGCGAGTTGACTAGCGCATTTTTGGCTCTAAAGCTTTACAACCCAAAGTTTGAACACGTGATCGTTCCTTTCGACGATATTATCGAAGCGGTCCAAAGGGGTACCGTCGATGCCGGACTCCTTATCCACGAAGGGCAGCTCTTTTACAAACAGCTTGGCCTTGATAAAGTTTTGGATCTCGGCGAATGGTGGTTCGAAAAGACCGGCCTGCCGCTGCCGATGGGAGGAAACGCGATACGCCGCGATTTGGGCGAAGACCTGATGAAGCGAGTATCCAAACAGCTGCACCGGAGCATAGTTTATTCGATGGACAACCGGGAGGATGCCCTAGCCTACGCAATGCAGTTTGCACGCGATATGCCGCTGGAGCTAGCGGATCGATTTGTAGCAATGTGGGTCAATGATCTCACGCTCGATTACGGCGAGCGTGGAAAGGAAAGCGTTCGACTGCTGCTCGATGAAGGCTATAATCACGGCATCATTCCGCATAAGGTAAACATCGATTTCGTTGATTATTGACCTAGCGGCGGAAACGCGAAAGTACGCGAAAGTAAAGGAGCGTGTAACCCGAGGGCGGAAACGCGACAGTTATGAAGCGCGTCACGTCGGTAGAGTAAGAACACGCTCATTGACATTCGCGTTTCCGCATGCGAATTAGCAAAGACTGTCAACCTTTCAACTTCTTACGGCATCTATTCGACTGACTATTCCAAAGGTTGAACCGATGAAAAAACTTTTCCAAGTCGTTTTCGTTGTCTTTTGCGTTTCGATTGTTTCGGCGTTTGCCCAAACCTCGACAATTGTCAAAACGGATCTGAGCCAGGCCGAGATCGATAGAATAGTAAAGAAGTTTACCGAAAACGAAGCACTATTCCGACAAGCACTAAACGTTTACGCTTTTAATCGAAATGCCACGATGCAGACAATCGGTATGGGCGGCCAGATCACCGGCACGTATAAGCGGGATTCGTTTATGACATTTAACCAAGCTGGAGAGCGATTCGAAAAAATCCTTTTCGCACCCGTTTCGACGATGACGGAAATCGTAGTTACGGTTGCCGATATTGATAATCTCGGCGGAATCGATCCGTTTGCAATCGAACCATCCGTCGTAGACAAATATAAATTCACGTATTTAGGCAAGGAACGGATCGATGAATTGGATCTGTTCGTATTTGAGGTTGCTCCCAAAGTGATGCCGGAAGCGAAAAAGGACGTGGTTCGGCTCTTTTCCGGTCGGATTTGGGTCGATGATAAAGACCTGATGATCGTCAAATCGAAAGGAAAGGCGGTGCCCGAGGGAAAAGAACGTTTCGCGACGATGGAAACGTGGCGCGAGAATATCGAAGGCAAATATTGGTTTCCTTCTTTTTCGAGTTCCGACGATGAACTGGTGTTTGAAAAAGGACAGGCTGTTAAGATGAAGGTCAGGGTGAAATATTCGAACTATCGGATTGGAAGAACCGACGTAAGAATTGTCGGTGAAGAGGATGTTCCGGTCGAGAAACCCGCGCCGACACCGCAAAAGCCTTAGCTTCGAAAAATATAGCCTGCTATACCCTTACCCACCGGCTTAGCGTAGGGTATCTTTGTTAATTTCCGCATTTATTTGTCTGGAAAGAGGAACTCCCAGACCTGTTACACCAGGCGAAAAAAAAACGACACTAAAATGCAAACACGGCGCAAAAAAGAAATTTTCAGATTTTTGCGCCTTATTGCGGTTGTCTTCTTTCCCACGCGATTTTGCGCAGGTTTTTTTCTACTATTTTCATTCTCAATTTTCGCGCAGGTTCCAACGCCGCGATCCATCCTCGGATTTCATCCGACCGATGATAAAACGATCGCCGATTGGCGGCAAATCACCGATTATTACGGAAGACTGGATGCCGCGAGCAACCGCGTGGCTGTAAAAGAGATCGGCAGGACGACGCTTGGCAAGCCGTTGATCGCTGCATTTATTTCCTCGCCGGATAACATCAAAAATCTTGAAAAATACCGCCGGATCAGCGCAAAACTTGCTGACCCTCGAACGATCAAAGACAGTCGGGAGCTCGAGGAATTGGTAAAAAATGGCAAGACCGTGGTATCGATTTCGTGCTCGATTCACTCGACGGAAATAGTCGCGTCGCAGATGTCTATGAATCTGGCTTACGAACTCGCGACGGCCAACGACGAAGACACAAAGGAGATTCTGGATAATACGATTTTGCTGCTCATTCCGTCCTCGAATCCGGACGGTATAGATATTGTCGCAAATTGGTATCGTAAAACCCTTGGCACGAAATCGGAAGGAACATCGCCGCCGGAGCTTTATCATCACTACGCCGGGCATGACAATAACCGCGATTGGTTCATGCTGAATCTGAAAGAGACGCAGGCGATAACAAAATTCTTTTGGCAGGAATGGTTTCCGCAGATCGTTTACGACGTTCATCAGATGGGGCAGAACGGGGCACGGTTTGTGATCCCTCCCTTTTTCGATCCGCCGAATCCCCGAATTGCGCCATTGATATTACGCGAAGTAGGATTGGCCGGTTATAAGATGGCGGCCGACCTGCAGGCGAAAAATATCGCCGGTGTTGCGACCAATACGACTTTCGACACGTGGTGGCACGGCGGATTTCGTTCCGCACCTTATTATCATAATTCCATCGGAATTCTATCCGAAGCGGCAAGCGCTGATTTGATGTCGCCAATTATCGTGACGAAGGAGGGGTTGCGGCGAAATCGAAGTGCCCGCGGGCTGAATTCGCCGCTCGAAACAGCGACCAATTATCCCGATTCGTGGGAAGGCGGAGTGTGGCGCCCGCGTGACATAGCCGAGATCGAAATGACCGCAAGCCGCGCCTTATTGCAAATGGCCGCGAAATTTCGCCCGCGATATTTGCGAAATTTTTATGAGCTTGGGCAGGCGAATCTGGTTGTTAAAAATGATGAGCCGATGGCATTTGCAATAACGGCCGGCCAGCCGAACACGGAAACAGTCTCGCGGTTGCTGGAGATTTTGATGTGGCAGGGAATTGAGGTTCATCAAATGACGCGCGAGCTTTTTGTCAAACACGACAAAAGTAAATCCGATTTTCACGAGATTCCTCTTGGCAGCTTTCTGATTTTCGTCAATCAACCACAAAAGAACAATGTGCTCAGCCTCTTTGAAAAGCAGGTTTATCCGCATCGTGTCAATGCCGACGGTGAGGGCGAAGCTCCTTATGATGTTGCAGGCTGGACTTTGCCGCTGCAATTAGGCGTAGATACGGCAGAAATTCGGAGTTTTAGGGAACTCGATAGATATCGCGGCACTCTGAAACGCGTTGAGAACGTCAATCAGGCCCGGGCCGTTTTGAATCTCCCCGCGAATAAGCAGTCGTTTGACAAAATGCCGAATCCGCACAAATCGAATTCGAAGATCGGGCTGTATAAACCCTTCACGTCATCGATGGACGAAGGCTGGACGAGGCTCGTTTTCGATAACTTTCAGATTCCCTATACATCGGTGTCGGATCAGAATTTTCGCAGGAACAATTTGAATTACGACGTGATCATCCTGCCTGCCGACAACGAGAACACGATTGTCAAAGGTTTGAGCCCGGAGCGTTACCCGGACGAGTTCGCAGGCGGAATCGGCGAAGCGGGAGTTGAGAATCTGAAGAAGTTTGTGGCGAGCGGGGGAAAGCTTGTATGCTTTGACGATTCCTGCGAGTTGGTGATTAAGAGATTTAGACTTCCGATGAAAAATGTTCTCAGCGGCATGAAGCGAAACGAGTTTTATAATCCGGGTTCAATCGTAAAGCTGGAGGTCGATACGAAACAGCAACTTGCAAAAGGACTTCGGCGGGAAACGCCTGCATATTTTATTACAAGCTCTGCCTATGAAATTACCGATAAGGCGAAAATTAAAACCATTGCGGAATATGCCGCAAAGGATGCTCTGCTCTCCGGCTGGATGCTCGGTGAGAAGCATTTGAACGGAAAAGCTGCGCTGGCGGAAACAGGTTACGGCAAAGGCATAATAGTGCTTTTTGCATTTCGTCCGCAGCATAGGGGGCAAACCTTTGCTACTTTTCCATTCATCTTTAATGCACTGGAGAAATAGCGACGAAGCCCCAGTCCTGAAAAGAATTTGCTTTACAGATTAAAATCACCGCGAGTCTCATCGCGTTTCAGATCAGTTTTATATTTTCGGTCAAAAACCTTTATCATAGAAGTTATGTTTTTCCGAGTTCTTTTCTTGACGTTCATTCTGACGGTTACTTTCATCCGCAATAGCTCCGCGAGAGAATCTGAATATTTTAATCTTTCGCAGGAACCCCTGATCCGCATCGGACTTTCGACGAATTCGTCGTCCGTTTCGATTACAACGTCCGATTCATCGCTAGTCGCTTTTTCACCGGACGAACCGAGCCGGCTGCTTGCCGTGAACAAAGTTTCAGTGTCGGCGCGAGCGTACCGGCCACCGATTATCGAGAATTATAGATTTGAAATTCAAAATATCGTGACTGCGGCGGAGGCAAATGATCTTGCGAAAGAGATCCGTGAGGGGACAGGTGAAACGGCTTTGGTCAGCATTGATCCCGCTGCCAGCACCTGGGTCGTATGGGTCGGAAATGTAAAGGACACTATTGAAGAAGCAGACGCATTCAAGGCCGCTTTGGTGGAAAAGGGTTTTCCGGACGTCGTGATGGTTACGGAAAAGAAGGTTGTCCCGTCGGATGATGCAGTCGCCCTTTCACAGCAATTGAGAACACCGGGCAAGTCGGAAGTCCGGAGCTTGATTAAGACGACAGGTCTTTCGAGCACCGCGGCCGCCAGTATCGTGAATTCGAATCTTCGCGAAGTGATCGTAAACGGTCCTAGCGAAGCGGCGAAATATTCCTCGCTCAAAACCGTGTCGTTCGGTTCGATTAACGAAAGGGCAAATCCGGTAAAACTAAACGGCAAGAATTATCGCGGAAAGATCGAGGTTTTTGTGAACGTACGCGGCAGTTTGACGGTGGTCAATGTGGTGCCGTTGGAAGAGTATCTGCTCGGCGTCGTACCGAGTGAACTGTCGCTGCCGCAGCTCGAAGCGCAAAAGGCACAGGCCGTCGCCGCCCGAACTTATGCGGTCGCAAACATCAACGCTTATGGAAAGAAGGGGTTCGATATGCTGCCAACCGTATGGTCGCAGGTTTATAAAGGCGTTTCTATAGAAACCAAAATGGGCACGCAGGCCGTTCGAGAAACACGCGGCATCGTCGCCACATATAACGGTAAGCCGATAAATGCATATTACACTTCCACTTGCGGCGGACGCACGGAAAATTCGGAGAACATTTTCGACAAGGCGGAACCGTATCTTCGCGGCGTAGAGTGTTCGCTCGAGGGCCGCACACATTTTGAGCCGTTTCTTATCAAAACCGTTCGGCAGCCTGCTAAGTTGAGGGACGAGGCGAATCTTGAGCTTGTCCGACTGATGTCGCTTCTCGCGATAAACGGCTTTTCGCTGACCACCGCACAGATTACGGATTCATGGCTGGAAGACACGCCGGAGGTAGGAGAAATCTCGAATTGGCTGAATCAACTGGCTTCGAAATTCGGCAAGACATTCCCGAATGTGAACAAAGACACTGCAAAACCCGTCGAACTTGCCCGGATTCTCGCCGGATTTGTTTACATGCCTGGTGCGGCCGATACGCTTCTGAGCGATTCGGATGTCAATTACCATCTTTCATTTGATGATGCGGCCGAGATTCCGAAAGAACGCCGTGCCGAAATGGCGATGCTTATGCGGGATGGTTATTTTACCCTTCATCCGGATCTGACATTAAAGCCGAATCGCCCGTTTTCGCGAGCAAAAATGTTGCGGCTGATCCGACAAATTTACGAAAAGAGAAATTGGATGCCGACGCGGCAAAGTGCCACGGCAAAGGCCGCCGTCGACGGCAAACTTGTTTTAAAATCGGGCAAATCTGAAACGCAGGTTACGGTGCGTCCGGATGTGTTTTTATTCCGGCAATTCGGATCCGATTTTTATCCCGTAAAGGAAGCGGCCCTGGTTGGCGGTGAAAACGTAAAATATCAGACCGACGCTGCGGGTTCGGTTATTTACCTCGAAATAGAGCCGACGGACACGCCGACCGTTGCCGAGAATATGTCCCCGTTTACGAATTGGAGCTCCTCGCTTTCAGCCTCGGCGGTGCAGTCGCGGCTTTCGCGATATGTTCGCGGAATCGGTACGCTTTATGATGTAAATATCAAGCAAAAAGGTTATTCGCGGCGCGCAACCGAACTGGAAATCATCGGTTCAAACGGCATCAAAATCTTAAAAGGCGGAAAGATACGCTCGGCATTACGATTAAAGGAACAGCTTTTTGTCATCAACAAACGCCCCGGCTCGGGCAACACCGTCGCGGGCTACACATTCACCGGCCGCGGCTGGGGCCACGGCGTCGGCATGTGCCAATACGGAGCGTACGGCCTGGCGAAAATGGGCGTGAAATACGATGCCATCATCAAGCATTATTACACTGGCGTTGATGTGACCAAAGCGTACTGAATAATCCGCACTGGATTATGCGTTTCAAATTGCTCCGGTACACTCAGTCGAGCCAGGTAAATTAACCGACCCAACTTACGCCGGTATCTGGCGGCCTGTGACCGGATCGTATTTTACCGCAACGGCCGCTACTTGATCCGTGGGCACGACCTCTATCCATTGATCGACGATTTCGAATTCGTTGCCCTCGATAGATTGCGCGCAGAAACCGCCGGCGAGCGGATTAAACCCGAACTCAAATACGCGATCGACCGGCGTCGCTGAAACAGTTTGGGCGGGATCGATAAGATCGGGTATGTCACTCACCGTGGCGGATTTCTGATGCTTTTCGGCAACCGTTGCCGCGAGTTCTTTCAGTTGTGCGTCGAGTGTTCCGTCGAGCCCGTCGGCGCCTTCCATTACTCCTTTGAGCCAATTGATGTATTATACAGAAATAGTTCCGTCCAATATAGGAATTTTGTGTTATGCGGAAATCTGCGCGAAAATCACTACGACATTCGTACCGTTCAGGAATTGCTCGGACACAAAGACGTGCGGACGACGCAGGTCTATACGCACGTTACGCAAAACAAATCGTTTGTAAAAAGCCCGCTCGATGAGTAAGTCGAAAAGGGTTTATAGACAAAGTTATTTGATAGCGGTATTATTACTGACCGTCGGATTCGGCAGCTACTCTTTCGCGCAAAAATCGCAGGCAGTAAAGGTTGAGCTCGGCTCGCGCACTGCAAAAGAAGGTTTCAAAAACGAAACCGAGATAGCCGGCAAATTTAACAATTGGCAGAGGGATGAGGACGCAAAAATCTGGCTGGTTGCGATGAATTTCAGACTTGCGGAAATCGAAAATGTTTCCGTGACAAAGCCGCACGGTGAAAAGGCCGACGTTCAGGTCAGGATCAAAACGAAATCGGGCGAATTTACAGAAGGCATTTCGATTAAACTTGTCAGCAACCAGACTGGTTTTAATCAGATCGACAAACGTTGGCTGGCGACGTACGCGAAGATGTGGAAGATGCCGGTAGATGTTGTCGATGGATTGAAGTTTTTTCTCGGTGAGACGAAACCCGGCAAGCCGTCGCGAAAGCCCCAGAGGATGTTTCTGAACGAACTCGACGTGGAGACTCAAAAGAAGATCGTGGATTTTTTTTCAGTGAATAAGGGAATCATTGTTTCCGACATCTTCGAGGGTGACGGGCCGTTTGCCGCAAAATGGTTTCTGGCAACGCTAATGGATACCGTCAAGCCGAGGTGGGTGATCCGCAGCAGTTCATTCGCTGCTCACTATTTCAGCGCCGGAAATGTGTCGATTACCCGCGGCGGCAATCTCAGAATCGGCCGTATCACAATGCAGCGAAAAGGCGGCGACGGCGGACGAGAAACCGCGAAGATGCTGCAGTTTAAAATAAATCCCGCCCTGCTCTTTGACGCAAAATGAAATTCTCCCGCAATCAGACTATCGGCTCGCTACTACTGCTCGGCATAATCTTGCTTATAGCGTTCGGGCGGCGGGCATTCTATTAAATCAAAAAAAGCATATCGACGTAGATTAGAGGGTAATAGAAAGGCTCGTTCAGAAGTATGCTTTTTTCGTCTTGGCTATCCGGCTCATTCTGTTTAAATTTCTTTGGTGGGAAAAAAACCGATTTACGCCATTGTTGGACCGACCGCCTCGGGCAAAACTGCCTTGGGCGTTGAGTTGGCGCTCGCGATCGGCGGCGAGATCATAAACTGCGATTCGGTACAGATTTACCGACAGATCGAGATTGCAACGGCCAAGCCGACCGAGGAAGAAAAACGCGGTGTCCCGCATCATTTGATCGACTATATCCCGCCGGGCGTAAAGTATACCGCGGCCAGCTGGGCAAATGACGCAGCCGCGACAATTTACGAGATCGAATCCCGCGGCAAAATCGCAATTCTCGTCGGCGGAACCGGATTTTATTTGCGTACGCTGCGCCGGCCGCTGTTCGAAAGTCCCAAGACCGACGATATGTTACGAGAAAAATTAAAAAAAATTAAAGAAAATCGCGGAGCCGAATATCTGCACCGAGTTTTGCGCAAAATTGATCCGACGTCGGCCGATAAGTTGTTTCCGCGTGATTACATACGTGTGATTCGTGCTCTGGAAGTTTATTTTCAAACAGGTGTACCGCTGTCGGGCCAACAGGAAAATCGACCGCCGCTGCCGGAGTTTGCCGAGAGAATCAAAATGTTTGTTTTGAATCCTCAGCGTGATTTACTTTACGAAAAAATAAACCGCCGAACCGAGACACACTTCGAAAACGGATTGGTCGATGAGGTGAAGCTATTGCGCAGACAAGGCTTAAAAGAAACCTCGAACGCTCTCGGTTCCCACGGATATCGAAGAGTCTGCGAATACCTTCGCGGCGAAAGAGATCTGGAAAGCGCTATCGAACAGACAAAGCAGGATGTGCGCAATTATGCCAAGCGCCAATTGACGTGGTTTAGAAGGGAACAAGACGCCGAATGGCTAAACGGTTTTGGCGGCGATCCGCAGGTTTTGAAAGAATTGCTGCGAATTGTTCGAATTGCCGGATAGATTAGTGTAAAGGTTTTGGAAAAAAGACTTAGGGCTAAACTGTGATAGGGGCTTTGCAAAGAAAATGCTTGTTTGAATGATCAAATCTGATATAATCACGTTTCGTAATAACAATTCAGAAGATCGACGAGAAGATGTGATGGAAAAACAGGCTGCCCAAAACATTCAGGATGCCTTTTTAAATTCGGCTCGGAGGGAAAGGGTGCCCGTCGTTGTTCACCTTTTACCCGGTTCAACACTTTCCGGTAGAATTAAAAGCTTTGACAAGTTCTCGGTCTTGCTCGATGTCGGCGGACAGGATGTCTTGATTTTTAAACACTCAATTTCCACTATTTCTCAAGAACGAAAGACCGAGTCAAACTAAGTATCTTGCAGGGACAATTTATTACTTTCGAGGGAATTGACGGCAGCGGCAAGTCTACACAGTTGCGCATGCTGGCCGGCGAACTTCGCCAACGTGCGGTTGATGTCGTAACCACACGCGAACCGGGGGGAACACCTCTCGGGCGCCGGCTGCGTGAGGCGTTTCTCGAAACCGAGGAAACCGTGGCTCCGTTGGCAGAGCTACTGCTTTTTGCCGCCGACCGGGCACAGCACGTGGAATTTCTTATCAAGCCCGCACTTATGCAGGGCAGACTCGTGATTTCCGATCGTTATGGCGATGCAACAATAGCATATCAGGGTGCGGGTCGCGGGTTCCCGGAAACAATGGTGGAGCAGATAATTCATCTGGCGACGGGCGGACTGAAACCGCATTTGACGCTTTTTTTCGATATTTCGGTCGACAATGCTTTGAAGCGAATGAGGTCGCGCGGCGAGACAGGTGAACGAATAAACCGAATGGATACGGAAACTGCGGAGTTTTATTCAAAGGTGCGCAGAGCCTATCTCGCGATCGCCGAAAAAGAGCCGGAGCGTTTTCGCGTGATCGAATCGGACGGTTCTGTGGAACAGATTCAATCGCAAGTTGTCGAAATCGTATCTGTATTTTTGGGAAAAGGTGAAAACGTGAAAGAGTGAAAAAGTTGCGAATGTCCGGGCAAACCCTTTTTCACTGTTTCCACTTTCCTCTCTTTTACTTTTATGTTTAGCAAACTTATCGGCAACGAGCGGGTAAAGGATTTTTTCCGGCGCATTTTGGCTGCGGAGCGAGTTCCCAACGCTCTATTGTTTGCGGGAACCGATGGTATCGGAAAGAAGGAGTTTGCACTGGAGCTTGCAAAATCGCTTCTTTGCCGGGCTCCGAAAAGTCTGGAGGCCTGCGGGGAATGCCCTGCTTGCGCGAGAGCCGCGCGTTTTGTTCTTCCAAAGGCGGACGACAAGGATTCTCATAAAAAGATAATCTTTAGCGAACACGCCGATGTCGGAATGATCGTGCCTTATAACAGAAATATACTTGTCGACGCCATCCGTGAACTTGCAAAAGAGTCTTATTTCCGGCCCTATGAGGCGAACGCCCGATTTTTTATAGTCGATGACGCCGACAAAATGAACGATGCGGCATCGAATGCTCTTCTGAAAACTTTGGAAGAGCCCGCTCCGGCCTCACATATTATTTTAATATCGTCGCGGCCGGACAGCTTGCTGCAAACGATCCGGTCGCGCTGTCAGACAATTCGCTTTGCACCGATAGAAACCGATCAGATTCGGGGGTTTTTACGACACGTAGAGAACTTTTCAGATGAAGATGCCGAGCTTGCCGCGAAACTCTCAGCCGGCAGTATCGGGCGGTCGCTGGCGACAGATGTTGAAAAATTTCGCGGCCATAGGGATTCGATGATCGCCGTTTTGCGAAATCTTCTCGTTCGTAATGATCGGGCGACTCTTCTGCAATCGGCGGAAGAAATGAATGACTTGAAGAACAAGGACAGCTACGAAAATAACCTTGAGATATTGCTGACTTTGATTCGGGATGTATGGACGCTCCGGCTAGGCGACGACGCAGACAACATCATAAATTCCGATCTCGCGCCGGAGCTCCGACAATTAGCTGAAAATGCCACGACGAATATGCTTTCAGCCTGGATGGGCGAAATCGAACTTTTGCGCGAAAGCTTCGTCGTCAATATCAACCGAAAGATCGCCACGGATGGCTTATTTATGCGGATGGCCGCATATTAAATCTTTTTCCGGGAACAAATTCGAGAAATCGGTGTCTAAATCCTTTTAGGAAGTGTTAAGATTTCAAATTACAGGAGGAGTTTTGATATGAAAAGCTTATTTACAGGTCTCGCGGTTATATTTTTCGGGTTAATTTTTTGTTCTACCGGCGTTTCTGCCCAGGATAATCAACCCAAAATAATTAATGGCGGTATTTTGAACGGCAAGGCCATCAACCTTCCAAAACCGACCTATCCCGCGGACGCACGCGAGGCAAAAGCCGAAGGCCCTGTCGGTGTCAGAATAACGATCGATGAAGCCGGCAATGTGATCAGTGCGGAGGCCGACCTGGTAGATTTCAGAAAGTCAATCGGGGACGGAACTGCTGAGACAGAACACCAAGCGATACATCCGGCTCTCCGCGAGGCTGCTGAAAACGCCGCACGGGAAGCGAAGTTTTCGCCGACTTTCCTGAACGGACAGCCTGTTAAAGTAAGCGGCAGGATCGTCTATAATTTTGTAGTAGGTGACAGGGAAAATCAAGACGACAGTAAAAATATCAGTGGCGGCGTGCTGAATGGCAAGGCCACCAGTTTGCCTAAACCTGTGTATCCACCGGCGGCTGCCGCGATTCGTGCGGAGGGTACGGTGGGCATATCGGTCGTGATCGACGAGGAAGGAAATGTGGTTTCCGCAAAGGCTTTTTCGGGACATCCCTTGCTCAGAGCGGCGGCGGTAAAGGCCGCCCGCGATGCAAAATTTTCACCGACTCTGTTGAATGGAGAACAAGTGAAAGTCGCAGGCGTACTGATGTATAATTTCGTCGCTCCGAAAGACGAAGATCAGTGAGAATTGCGATGGTCACAACAAGCTTGAAAATTCTGTCCCTGTGTATGGGCGTTTTTTGCCTTAATTCCGTTGGGCAGACACCTGAGGCTTCGCCTGAAAGATATCCTGTTAACAAAGCCGCGTCGCGGCCGATTGATGGGGCAGGATTCCCGAGAATAGTCTCCGGCGGCATTCTTAATGATAGGGCACTTTATTTGCCCAAACCAATCTACCCGGAAGCGGCGAAGGCGTCGGGTGCAGACGGAAACGTCGATGTAAAGATACGGCTCGATGAAGGAGGAGGCGTGATTTCCGCCGAGGCGGTATCGGGCGATCAACTGCTTAGACAGGCTGCTGTCGATGCCGCACTCGGTTCAAAATTCAGTCCTACTTTATTGAGTGGGCAAGCGGTAAAGGTAGTAGGGCTTCTTAGATATAATTTTGTAGGCTATCGGGTAAATTGGCACGGCATAGGCAAGGCGATTTCGGCGACCCGCCTATACGACAATTTGAAGCTCGACCGCGTTGCCGAATTTCTGACCGAAGATTATACAAAAGAGAAATCGCAGTTACTTGCGCTCGATCAGAACCCCAAACTCGATAGGCGGCAGACAATCGATCAGGTCATCTCTGATCTTCGCAGCCGGATGAACGAAACGGAGCTTTGGTATTTCGATGTAGGATTTGGATTGACCGACATTTCCGCGCGCCTGCGGAGCCGTGAAATCGATCATGACGAAGTAAAAACAGCGCTCTCGAAGCTAAACGGACTTTACCGGAAAAGGCCTGAAACGATTAAACCCGATTTTGCGGAAGCGGTCAGGGAAATGTCAGAGTATGATCTTAATCCGGGCGCATCGGCCGACGAGGTGCGGCAAGGAGTCTTTCGGCAACTTGCAGGGATCGTTCACGATCCCAAATGAACGCGGCTCAAAATGAAATTCAGGGCATATCAGCAGTAGAACGTGCATTGGCTGCTGCCGGCATAGTGGCAGGCACCACGGGTGCATATATGGTGTGGTATTTTGATCCGGCGCAGGTGAATTTCCTGCCGGTTTGCCCGCTGTATGCTTTTACAGGTTTTGCTTGTCCTGGCTGCGGTTTGACGCGTGGATTCCATGCTTTGTTTCACGGAGATCTAACAACCGCACTTGATTACAATGCTCTGATACCGCTGTTCGCAATCATTTGGGGCTTTTTCTTAGTCTCTATGTTATCGGTTGCCGTGCGCGGGCGGGGAATCGTAAAGCAGGCATATTTACCGAAAGGTATGATAGGGTTTCTCATTCTCCTGCTTGTATTCGGCGTCGTGAGGAATATTCCGTTTTATCCGTTTACCTTGCTGTATCCCTAAGAAGATTTGCCTGCGAATAACGCGAATGAGGAATTGAATCTTTCTTATTCGCGTTGATTCGCGCAATTCGCGGCGAATTCTTTCGTAGGTATTCGAGGTGCGTTACGATATTTGGACAAGGGGTTTGTTTTCCAAAAGCGATTTCGCGCTCGCGCCTTCTATTCGCAGAATCTCGACTTCCTTGACGAACTCTTCGACGATGTCTTCGCCTCCTACTCGCCGCATCGGCACACCGTCTTTAAAAATCATCCCGACATTGCGGCCAAACGTGATACCAAGCTGCGAATCGTGAGCTTCGCCCGGGCCGTTTACGGCACAGCCCATGATGGAAAGGTGGAGCGGTTCTTGAACATGAGCGAGGCGACGTTCGACTTCCGTCACGATCTCGACAAAATTATCGATATCCAACCGCCCGCAGGTAGGACACGCAACGACCGTCACACCGCGTTTTCGTAATTCGAGTGATTTCAGGATTTCCCAGCCCACGCGGACTTCTTCGTGCGGTTCGGCCGCCAAACTAACGCGGATCGTATCGCCGATCCCGTTGTGGAGCAGAACTCCCAAACCAATCGCGGATTTTATCGTGCCGCCAAACGGCGTCCCGGCCTCGGTTACGCCGAGATGCAGCGGGTAATCGACCTTTGCCGCCATCAGACGATAGGCCTCGACCATTCGGTTCACATCCGAAGCTTTTAGCGAAATTACGATGTCGCCGAAGCCGAGGTCTTCGAGAATTCGGATGTGCCGCATCCCGGATTCGACCATAGCCTCGGGCGTCGCCGTCCCGTATTTCTTAAGAAGGTCTTTTTCGAGCGAGCCGCCGTTGACGCCGATTCGGATCGGAACCTTTTGGGCCTCCGCAGCCCGCACGACTTCGCGAACGCGGTCGATATGCCCGATGTTGCCGGGATTAATGCGTAGTTTGTCGATTCCTGCGTCGAGTGCTTTGAGCGCCAGTTTGTAATGAAAATGAATATCGGCAACGAGTGGAATGTCCGTGCGTTTGCGAATCTCCTTCATCGCGGCCGCGGCATCGTCGTCCGGTACGGCTAGGCGCACAATCTCGCATCCGGCTTCGACCATCTCTTCGATCTGGCGGATCGTGCCGTCGATATCGGTCGTGTCGGTCTTGGTCATCGACTGCACGGCCACGGGGGCTCCGCCGCCGATCTGAATGTCGCGAACCATGACCGCTTTTGTGATTCTTTTCATTATATCAACCGTTTTGCGTTCACGCTTTAGCGAATCTTATGATCTAACGAAGAACGAACTAAGTTCGAACTCAAAACGTTAGAAGAAACGTGAAATATCGAGAAACAGGGTAAAGACCATCAAAAGCAAGATCACGGCAAGACCGGCAAGCTGTATTTTTTCCTTTATCGCCATCGAAAGGGTCCGTCCAAACCATGACATTACCTTTTCGATACCAAGAACCATAATTTGCCCGCCGTCAAGCAATGGAATCGGTAATAAATTGAAGACACCAAGGTTCAGGCTTATCACGCCCAGGATCATGACCAGTCCCGCAAAGCCTGCTTCCTGAACTACCTTTGAAATTATCTGCACGATGCCAACCGGGCCGGCAAGTCCCGCGTCTTTAACCGACCTTTCGCCGGAGAACATTTGACCGAAAACCTTGCCGGTAAGGCGGAGGATGCGAAGATTAGAATCGACAGCGTAGGAAGCGGCGCCGGCAAGGCCGACCTTTACGCGAGTGGTAATGTTTGCGGTTCCAAATCCAATTCCGATACGGTAAACGCCGCCTTCCTCAAGTCTGGCCGCCGTACGGATTTCCCTGCGTTCTCCGTCACGGTCGATGGTTATATTTGCAGGTGCGTCTTTATTTTCCTTTATCTGGTTGCTGAGTTCCTGGCTGTTTCGAACTGTCTGCCCGTTAAAAGCCAGCACGCGGTCACCCGGTTGGAGACCGGAAGCAGCGGCAGGTGAATCCGGCGCAATTGTGCCGACCTCGACCGGCTCCACGCCCACGTCGGGAAGCAAACCAATCTCGCCTATCACATTGCCGTCAACCTCCTGCTTCGCAGGTTTTACGGCCAAGGGGATCCGCTGCCCGCCGCGATCGACGACGAGCGGAACTTCTTTGTCGGGCGAGATCATCGATTCGTCCCGAATGCTTTCCCAGGTCGGGTTCTCGGCCCCGTTGAACGATGCAATCCTATCGCCGACCTTTATACCTGCTTGCTCGGCTGCTCCACCCGCATTAACCACGCCGACGACTGGGGCTGGCATCGACGGGATTCCATAAATCATCGCCGCGCCAAACGGAATTGCGAGCGCCAGCATAATATTCATGAAGGGTCCGCCGATCATTACGAGGAATTTTTGCCATCGTGGACGCAGTTCGTAAAGCTCCGATTCCGGAACCGGCTCACCTTCGGATTCACCGCCCTCGAGCGCTGCGGTTGCTTCATCACCGTATAACTTTACATAAGCGCCCAGCGGAATAGCACTGATACGATAATCGGTATGGCCGACCTTAAATCCCCAAATTCTCGGTCCCAGACCGAAAAACGAATAAGCTTCGACCCGCATCCCGAAAAGCTTGGCAACCACGAAATGGCCAAACTCGTGAATATTGATGGCAATACCGAGGACAAAAATTACTGCTAAAACGACTAATAAAATATCGGGCATTGTATAGAATCCTTTGTAAAAATCTTAAAATTTTAGAACCACATTCGTAACTTTAAGTTGTAACAAAAAGTGTAGGACTCACGCATTATACAGTCAAATTACACTTAAAGCCCGGCTGAACTCGCGTTTATCTGTAATAGCTCGTTAGCGGCCTTCCGTGCGGAGTTATCGGCTTCAATAATTGAAATAAGAGTCGATGCATCTCTCGTAGTGTGGCCTTGAGTTACTTTTTCGTTGATTTCGGCGACTGCCGAGAGTCGTATTTTGCCGTCAAGAAATGCCTGCACGGAAACTTCATTTGCCGCGTTCAAGGCTGTGGGCATCGTCCCCCCGGTCGTCAAGGCTTTATAGGCCAAATCAAGACAGGGAAAGCGGTCAAGATCCGGTTCTTCGAACGTTAATTGGCTGAGATTCTTAAAATCGAGCGGTTCCAGACAATTTAGCTTGCGTTCGGGAAAGGTCAGTGCATACTGAATAGCGTGTTTCATGTCCGTCACGCCGAGTTGCGCGATTACCGAGCCATCCACCATTTCGACCATCGAATGTACGACAGACTGCGGGTGAACGACCACCGAAATCTGATCAGTGTCAAAGCCAAAAAGCCATTTGGCCTCAATAACTTCCAGCCCTTTATTCATTAGCGTTGCCGAATCGATCGTGATCTTGTCGCCCATCGTCCAGTTCGGGTGATTAAGAGCTTCGTCACGCGAGGCGTTTTCAATTTCTTCCTTTGTTTTGGTGCGAAACGGGCCGCCGGAAGCCGTAAGAATGAGGCGTTTAACCTCGCTTCGATTCTCCCCGCGCAAACATTGATGCAGTGCATTGTGTTCCGAATCGACCGGTAGGATCTCCGCACCCGACTGTCTCGCCGCGTTCGTCATCAACTCACCCGCCATCACGAGCGTTTCCTTGTTGGCAAGAGCAATTCGTTTGCCCGCTTCGATCGCCCGCAGGGTCGGCAGAAAACCGACGGCTCCCACGGTCGCCGATACGACCGTTTCGGCGTCCTGATGCGTGGCAACTTCAATCAAACCGTATTCGCCTAGTTCGATTCTGGGGGATTTCGCGCCTCGTTTATGCAGCTCTATTAGTAGACTCTCAGCTCCTGCTTCGTTTTCACAGGAAACGAGTTCAGGATGAAACTGCACTATCTGCGCAGCGAATTTCTCCATATTTCGCCCCGCCGCGAGCGCTACGATGCGAAACTCATTGAGATGTTCGATAACTTTTAGGGTATTGCAGCCGATGGAGCCCGTAGAGCCTAGGATGGAGATGCCTTTCATACGTACGTAAATACTAGTAATAGATTAGCACAGGTTGCTGTACAATGATTATTCGTATCGAAACCTATACACATATGCGAGTTCTAAAGTATGTAAACAATACATTTACATATCTTTACATTAAATTGGTCGACCGGGAACGCCTATTACACGTCTTAAGTATGTGGCAATCGGAAATTTCCGATTTTGCCACAAAACTGATATTTATGAGGAGAAGTAGTTATGAAAAGGTTTTTAATATTATCGATGATGTTAGGAGCGATGGCGTTTGCGGTGCCATCGGTGGAGGCAAAATCAAATAGCAGCGTCAGTGCAGCTTCAAATGCGGAGCAGCCAAGGCGCTTGCGAAATCGCCGCCCATATACTGTGACGCGAACGCGTGTAACGCGCGTTGGAAGATATAGGTATCGCGAAACGTATCGAACCACTTATTTTCGTAACGGTACGACGCGGACACGGATAACCAGACGGGTTCGCCTTGTCGGTGGCGTAAGGTACTAAACCATGTCGGGCCCCCGCGGCCCGCTTTTTTATTCAGCTGGCGGAAACGCGAATGTAAATGAGAGTGTTCCTGATAACCGAGCTCTCATAGCTATCGCGTCTTTGCCTTATTCAGCGGGCGGAAACGCGAAATGCAAATAAGCCTCTTACTGATAACCGAACTGACACCCTTCATAACTGTCGCGTTTCTGCCTTAGGAAATTCGGCGGATTTATTTTTCGGAACGCTCAGAGTTTTCCACTCTTCCGCCCGAAAATGCTTGGCGAGAAACAATATCTGCCCGATGTGCAAGGCGTAATGTGTCAACTGACGGTTAATGGCCTCGACTATCGTGTGCGGTTCGCCGCGGATAGTCACGCTTTTGGTAAAATCTTCGATAGTCAGCGGTTCAACCGCATCGAAAAGCGTCTGCCAGCCGCGTTCCCAAACCTGCATCAGCGATTCCCGCGTGTCCTCGTCAAACGCGACAAACTCGCCATCGCGAAAACGGTCGGGCTTCTCACCGTCCGTAGTCAGAAAATCTACCCAACGCGAACGCTGGTTTCCGGCAATATGTTTGACAATCAATGCAACCGAGTTGGATTCGGCATCTATTGTTTTGAAAAACTCTTCGTCGGTGATCTGAGCCATCGCCGCTTCCGCCATTTTCTTGTAGCTGCGAAAAGATTCGACAGCGTCGGAAAGATAGTTTTTAACGATTTGTTCTGTCATAGAAACCAAATTAAAAAGTAAAGCGTTGAACTCGCGGAGCCTGGCAATAACTAAATTGGCTCCACTACAGTTTAAAGATCCAGGCGCGATTTGTACTGACGGGACCGGTGGGAGTGCCGTTTCCATAACCGCCCACGACTAATGCTCGTCCGTCTTTTAAAAGCGTGACACTCGCGTAATGAATCGGCACACCCAGATTGCCTTCGGTTTTCGTAAAAGTGCTGGTCCTTGGATCAAAAACTTCGGCCCGTTCACTGCCTCCGCCTATAAACACCTTGCCATCCGGAAGGAGAACGGTAGTTCCATCAATTTTGAAACGCGCAAAATTCATTTCACCGGCGGGTGTAAACTCACCGGTTTTTGGATTAAAAATCTCGGCACTTTTGTACTGTCCTCTCCAGTCACGACTGTCGGAGCCGCCAAAAATCAGTACACGGCCGTCAACCAATAAAATCGCATCGTGCTTGTAACGCACTGCTGTCATCGCATTTTTCACCGGAGAAAAACTGTTCGTTCTCGGATCAAAAATTTCCGCACTCGACAGAATTTGTCCGCGATCGATTTCGCCGCCCGCCAAAAAGATTTTCCCGTCGGCCAATTTTGTAGCGGTGTGTGCAAGACGCGCGTTCGACATTTTTCCGACTAGCGTAAAAATATTGGTTTTCGGGTCGAAAACCTCGACTTCATCAAGGCTTTGCGTTCCATCGAAACCTCCGGTAAACAAAACTCTACCGTCTTCCAGGAGTGTTTCCGTATGAGCGGCTCGGCGGCGGTTCAGGTCTCCGACTGATGTAAATTTTCCGGTTCGCGTGTCGAATATTTCCGCACTCATCTCAGGCGAATCTTGATTTGACCAACCGCCTGCGATCAAAACTCTACCGTCACGCAGCCGCGTCGCGCTGTGGCTGACGCGCTTTTTCGTCATTTTATTTTTGGATTGTGTAAACTTATCCGTTTTGGGGTCGAAAATATCCGCGTTGTCGAAAAACACGCCGTTGCGTTCCATGCCGCCTGCAATCAGAACTTTCCCGTCGTCCAGACGAGTAGCCGTATGGGAAGCCCGTGCTTCACTCAGCTTGCCTATTTCGGAAATCTTCCCGTACGGTTGTGTCTGCAGCTGACTTATCGTTTCAACGGATTTCCGTTGAGCGGAACAATTCACCGTTAAACCGACAAGAACCATTAACATCGCACCAGTAAATGTTTTATATCGCATAATATCTCCCTATATTTTAGAACACCGCGGGAGCGCGTTTTATTTGCAGATTTTATTGTATCATTCATTTTGAGTCGCTATTCGTTCCGCAACCTCCTTTATTCCAATAGTTTCCTGGTCGCCGGTTTGCATGTTTTTTAGAGTGACTTTGTCTTCGACAATCTCGCTTTCGCCGAGGACGCAGACGTATGGAACATTTATCTGCGAGGCATACTTGAACTGTTTTCCAAGCTTGTCGGCTTCGGGATATACAATAATCCGCAAGCCTTGCTGCCGTAATTCATTTGCCAGTTTCAGCGATTCGCCGATGGATTCTTCGTTCCAGATCGTCACCATCACATCGCCTGACTTGGCTGCCAACTCAGGCGGAAACATGTTGCGCTCGTCCATCACGACCAGAATTCGCTCTAGCCCAAGCGAGAAACCGCACGCCGGAATCTGCTCCTTGCCGAACATTCCAATCAATCTGTCATAACGCCCACCGCCGCCAAGCGAACCGGCGAGATCGGGGACGTTGATTTCCATGATTGTGCCCGTGTAATAGGAAAGGCCGCGCGAAAGAGTCGGATCAAACCAAATGTTCATAAGGGTAAGCCGTTCCAGAAGGCGAAACAGATCGCTTATGGGCCTGCTTATAGGTGTTTCATTTGATCCGGCAAGGAACATTTTCACCGTACCAAGATTGAAGGCGTTTCTAACAAAAACTTCTCCCCACTTCCGCAGTCTTTCAATTTCCTCAGGAGGAGTATCGGGATCGAGAAAATCCAGCTCAACCGATAGATTGTCCTCGCCGACGACGGCGCCGGAGGTTTCTCTCACCGTCGCGGTTATGGATTCCGATCGGGAAGCCATTTTTATAAAATCTAAAAGTCTAATGCGACCGGCTTCGTCGACCAACCTTCTCGGTTTGTCCTTTAAGAAGAACTCCAAGAATGCCATTAGTTTGTTTGTTGATTCGACCGCCAGGCCCCTTTCCCGGAATTCCCGTTCGACACCTTCACGCCCGATCTTGTCAATTTTGTCCAGCGCGATCAACGCATCGTCGTGTTTTGCAGGCGGTATTCCAGCTTGAGTAAGTATGCCGTTCAAAACGTCACGGTGATTTATGCGTATTACAAAATCGTCGAATCCCAACCTCGTCAAAATCTCACTCACCGCCGAGATCAACTCCGCCTCGACGACTAACGATTTAGACCCAATCGCGTCGACATCGCATTGATAAAACTCTCTAAATCTTCCTTTCGCCGGGCGGTCGGCGCGCCAGACGGGTTGGATCTGGTAGCGCTTGAAGAATTTCGGAAGATCATTTTTGCGGTTAGCGACAACGCGGGCGAGCGGGACGGTCAGATCGTAACGCAGGGCTAAATCTGAAAGATTTGAGTCTGAAGTCGAAAGTCCTGAGTCTGGAGAAGGAGAAGAGTCTGCCTCAAGACTCCCGACTCCCGACTCTTGACTCGCCCGCAGTTTCTCTCCGCGTTTCAAAATCTTAAAGATTAGCTGACTGCCTTCTTCGCCGTATTTGCCGGTCAGCGTTTCGATGTTTTCGACGGCCGGTGTTTCTAGCGGCTCGAAACCGTAGCTTTCGTAGACTTCCTTGATGATGCCGATGACGTAATTGCGTTTGCGGACATCGGCGGGGAGAAAATCGCGCATGCCGCGCGCCGGGTTAGTATTTGCCATAAATTAGAAGAGAAAAGAATAGAACACGGGTTTGCACGGAAAAGGCACGGATTTACACGGATCAAATTTTAATCCGTGAAAATCTGTTCATTTCCGTGTCATCCGTGTTCCATTTCCTGAAAAATCGAAAAGGAGCTCTCGTTCAGACCGCCTTGCAAAATAAATTTCGATTTTACACGATAAACACTAATTACTAAAAAAAGTGTAGCCGATATAGAAAAGGTTATTGTCGATACCGGCGTTTTCGATGCCGCGGCCGGCGTTTGAAATATGGTAATACTTGTAACCAACAGTAATCGCTCGTTTTTCCTCCCCCAACCTGAATTCGACGCCGCCGCCGATGTCCGCTGTGAAATTAAAACGGGTCCCGACATAATTAGGTACCCGGTTGTTAAAATACAAAAGGCCGCCGCTTCCGCCAATAAACGGCTGAATCTTTTTACTAGGACGAAAATTCATTTGCAATCCGAGCGGCGCCGCTCCGAACGCATATATCGTCGGCCGCACACGTCGAAAACTCAAGGGTCCTGTCGGCAGTATCTCGCCGTCGGGATAATTCAGGATCGCAGCCGGAATAACATCGGCCGTATATTTCAGATTGAAAGTATTGTTATTATTAAATCGGCGTGAGTATCGAAAACCCACAATTCCGAGCCGCGCGTCAGGAGTTCGGCCGAGAGCGGTGATAGCCGTTGAAGAATCCGGCGAAAACCCTCCCCAAACGGTGAGTTCGTTTTTACCTGAATTCTCGGTCTGACCCAGGAGCGATACCGAGCCGGTCATGATCAGCAATGCGACCAAAATAAATTTGGCGTTCATAATATGTAGTTACGAGGAAGATATTATTTAGAATGAAGCGAATAGGATTCTATGCGGAAAGAGGTCATTTGTAAAAGACGGAATAGCCGAAGTAGAAAAGATCTTCTAAATGCCATTGATGAATTTTTCCTTCGGCAAATTCTTGGCGTGGGCGGCCGCAGTGAGCTTTATCGATAACTCCTGATTAGTTCCGTATAATGCTGCCAAAATCGGGGCAGATCATCTAATTCGTTTAGGGCTAATGATCGCTTTACCTTTGCCGGGCTGCCCATCACGAGTGAGCCGGAAGGGATATTCGTATTGGGTGTAATCAAACTGCCCGCGGCAACAAGACAATTTTTGCCAATCCGGGCACCGTCCAAAATTATCGAACCGATACCGATCAGACAGCCGGTTTCGATATAGCAGCCGTGCAGCGTCGCGCGATGACCGATCGTTACTTCGTCTTCGAGAATTGTGGGATAGGTGTTTGAGCTGACGTGGATCACGGATGCATCCTGAATATTCGTCCGTGCACCAATGCGGATGAAATTGACGTCGCCGCGTAGTATCGAGCCGAACCAGATACTCGCGTTCTCCCTTATCTCGACATCGCCGATCACGACTGCGTCTTCGGCAATAAATGCGGTCGAGTGAATCTTCGGATGTTTATCCTGGAACGATTTGATCATAACTATTAACTTTTCGGACCCAGTTTTCGGGCAAAGGCCCGATACAACTTTTCCAGTTCCTCAACGCGAAGTACCTTTGCGGCCAGAAAGAAGGTGCTCCCGCCCAAGGCGATTGGAACGAAAGCCTCGATCAATTTAACGCCAAACGTCTTTTCAATGAAGAAATTGGTTAAATAATTGTAGCTGAAATAGCAAACTGTCGACATTATCGCTGAGGCCATCGCGATTTTTAAAAACGACGTGAGAACATCTCCGCCGTTGAGCCGTTTGATTCGCCGACGCATAAACCACGCGAGTGCTGAGAAATTTACGAGAGCGACACACGATGTTGCCAACGCCACCCCGACATGAGCCAGCCCGTCCGGGGTCGTATCCGAAACGCCGAAAGTCGAAAGCCAATTCATAAGAAAATAGCTTGCGACGACATTTACCGCGATTGAGCAAATGCCTATAATCATTGGCGTTCGTGCGTCGTCGAGCGCGTAAAATGCGGGCGACAAAATTTTTATCGCCGCGTATCCTGTCAAACCGACCGAATACCCTGCCAATGCCCAGGCCGTCATAGGAACGTCAGATTCCTTGAACGCTCCGCCATGGGAATAAAGAAGACGAATGATCGGTTCGCCCAGCACAATCAACCCGCAGGCCGACGGCAGCGTCATCAGAAAAACCAAACTTACCGACGACGAAAGCGTGTCGCGAAAGTCTTTTATTTTACCTTCACTCACCATCCGGGAAAGAACCGGGATCGCCGCCGTGCCGATCGCCACCCCAAAAATGCCGATCGGAAACTGCATCAAACGAAACGCATACCCGAGCCACGAGATCCCTCCTTCGATGCCGGATACGAATGCCGTATTTACCATCACATTTATTTGGACGGCGGAGGTGCCGAGAATCGCCGGACCCATGAGCCGCATCACGCGTTTGACGCCCGGATCGATAAAGCTCAAAGTAGTTGAAAAACGAAAGCCCACCTTCAGCAGCCATGGAACTTGAATCAGGAACTGGGCCGCTCCCCCGATCAGCGTGCCGATCGCCATCCCAATAATTGCCCATTGAGCCGGCATTTCCGGAATAGCCGACGGGTCGTCCGGAACGACCCAACCGCCGCCGCTCAGCCAGTATGCGAAGCCGAGTCCGCAAAGAATTGCAACGACATTGAAAACGGTTGAAGCAGATGCGGGAATGCCGAAAATGCCTTTAGTGTTCAAGACGCCCATCGCCAATGCCGCAAGGGCGACCAGCAAAATGAACGGGAACATTATCTGTGTTAGAAGTGTCGCGAGAGCCGCCTGTTCCGGTGAGAACCCGATTCCGATAATGCTGACGAAGCTTCGTGCGAAAACGATCCCGATGATCGTTATGACGCTCAGAACAACTGCTAAGGTATTGAGGACAAGACTGGCCAGTCTCCAGGCTTCTTCCTCGCTCTTCGTGATTTGATAATCAGTAAAGACTTTTACGAAAGCGGCGGACAACGCGCCTTCGGCAAAGAGATCGCGCAGAACATTCGGAATGCGAAATGCGAGCTGAAATGAGTCGTTAAGAAAACCCGCGCCAAAGTAATATGCGAAAACCTGTTCGCGAACCAGGCCCAAAACACGCGAAAACATGACGGCGATCGACACGATTCCAGCGGATTTCGCGACGCTCGTTTGTTTTGTTGCGGGTTTATTATTCGAAGCCGCGACGAGTTCGTCAGAGGCTGCAGGTTCGGCTAATTCTTCAGGAGTTTCGGATGCGGGTGGTTCTTTTTCGATCTCGCTCATTGGTCAATGGGTCTGCCAACGTAGAAGTGTGTATTATCTGACGGCTTTCGACAACCCAAAAATAAAAGGAAGCAAAATATTTATACCTCCTTTTTCAATTTTCGGATTGGGTATTTACTTATTCGCTTCGGACGCGCGAATGCGGATAGGTGATCCTGGTTTTTGCGAGACGAGCATCCAGCGAGATAGGATTGTATGTCATCGGGGCGGCACCGCCGAACTGTCCCTGGATCAGCGAAACGTAATAATTTTGAAAGGCTCGAAATCTCGCAACGCTGCCTCGTTGATTAAATATTACGAAAAGAAGCTTTCCGGCTCGGGTATTGATCTCGCCGGCCAGGGCACTCACGCCACCGTCGGTCTGGCCGAGCGTTCCGGTTTTACCGACAACGCTGCCAGTCGAGAAATCGGTATCGAAGCGATTTTCAAGTGTTCCCTTATCGATACCGGCCACAGGCATAATGTCGGCAAATGTCATTTTGTTTCTCGCCAATTCCTTTCGCAGAGTTCGCAGAAGCTTCATCATCGCGCTCGGTGTTACGCGGTTAATGCCCAAGCCGCTGGATGTCTGGATCGAAAATTCCAGTGGCTGCACGCTGGTATTTTGCTGCACAAGCCTCGCGACGGCGTAGGGGCCGCCGACCATGTCTCCCAGCCGGTCGGAGAGAAAATTATTCGAATAACACAAGGTGGTCTTTACGATGTCCCGCATCGGGGCCGATTCATGGGAAAATAAAAGTTTTACGTTACCCGGCATTGGCTGCACATAAACGCTGCCGGTAAACGATACGCTCGGGATGGCGGCGGTTTGATTGAGCTTGCCGGATTTCACGAGGTAGTTCGACCAAACGCGGGTTGCGGCAATCGGCCTTTTTGCGGCATCGACCGCTGCAAAAAGCGAGTTGCCCGAGTATACCGGCGATGCCGAATAGTTCATCGCAAAATTATCGGTCACCACCAAATCGCCGCTGATGATGCGGATACCAATTCTATTGAGCTCGTTTGCAACCGTTATAGCGTGTTCGAAACCGAACATCGGATCGCGTCCCGAAATGTAAAGATTTCCGTGAATCGTGCCGGTTGCTTCTTCGTAACTGCCGTCGGTCCAAACATTTGTCGCGAAACGGTAGTCCGGGCCAAACGTTTTTAGAACCGCGTAAGCCGTGGCGATCTTTACATTCGAAGCCGGATTATATGCGTATGTCGAACCGCTTTCGACCACAATGTTGCCTTCAAGCGTTTCAACCAAAACACCTGAATAACCGGGAATCGAAGTTTCGGCCAGAACGGGTATCGAAGTTTTGATTGTGCTCGCATTAATCCCCGCAAGCGGCGTAACGCTGCTCGTTTTCTTCACCAGCGGAGTTGAGGAATATGCCGGCGGTGTAAGAGGACCGGCTGGAGATTTCACCGCGTCCGACTGTCCAAGTCCCGTAAGGCCAAACGCTGACATTAAGACGGCGGTACTTAACCCAAATACATTTTTTCTGGTAAGGTTCTTCATTATCTAAGATGTCTTCCGGGTCTACGGGTGGTCAAGGCTTCCTGTCATCATCCATAAAGCCAATACCATTCTAACACAAACAACACTCTGTACTTCAATCACTAAATTGCTTCGATTATTCCAAAGCTATGACGAGCAATACGATGAATTTTGTCTTATTCGGGATGCAATATATTTAGCAACGGCTTATAGCAGCCATCTAATTTACTTATTCATAAAAAAGCAGTCAACGAAAAGGTTTTTTGGGCTCCGGAGAGAATAAAATTGATTGACACAGTGTGGCGGCAGTCTTAATATTGAATCACCAGTAATCGCGTGAAAAAAGAAAAAGAACCTATAAACATCGAGGCAATTAAGACCGTTCACGCCGAGAGGCGCACCGAAATACGGCGACGCCTTGCGGAATTTGAAAATATTTGGAAGAAGGGAACCGACGCGGATCTTTGGGAAGAGATGGTTTTTTGTTTCTTTACGGGCGGCTGCTCGGCGAAAATGGGAATTCGATCCTTAAATGCGGTCAGACCGATTTTGGCGAAGGGCACGCAGCTTGAGTTGGCTCGAGCTCTCACGGGCGTTCACCGATACCCTAATGCTCGATCCAGATACATCGCCGCGTCGCGGGATTTTCTTTCCGGGCACTGCAACATGAATCTCCGAAACAAGCTGCGGAGCTTTAGCTGCAGCTTCGAGCGGCGGGATTGGCTAGTCAGGGAAAAAGGCATAAAAGGTCTCGGTTACAAGGAAGCGAGTCACTTTTTGCGAAATATCGGGTTTACGGGATATGCGATTCTCGACAAACATGTTTTACGGTGCATGTACGAGTTGAAATTAATAGAGGAGCCAGAGCCACCAGGCGCCCGTTCGAAGTATCTAAGGGTTGAAGAAAAACTAAAAGAGCTCGCGAAAATTGCAAAAATTGATTTTGATGAAATGGATCTGGTTCTCTGGTCGATGAAGACGGGTGAGATACTAAAATAAAATTATTGCAGCGGATAAAAACGGAAAGGAGTGTAGGTTATGAAACTTGACTATCTTCGGATTAATACCTTGCGGTTTCCTTTCCATCTCAAACGTCTGGCCTTTACGTTTCTGCTGTCTACCGTTGTATCCGGTATGGCGCTGGGCGCCGGCGATATTCAACAAGTTAGCGGTGATGATTCGCGCCGGCTGATAAAGCAGGCGGAAAAGCTTATAAGAAAGGGTAATCTGGCCGAAGCCGAAAAGGTCTTACGTAGCGCCGTCGAGGCCAACCCCGATAATACCACCGCTAAACTCCGGCTCGCATTTGTTTACGTAAAACTCCGACGACTCCTCGATGCCTATGATTTGAGCTTTGCGGTGGCCAAGGCCGAACCTAAGAATTCCTATGCATTTGCCGTGCTCGGAGCGACTATGCTCGGAGCCGGGAAATTTAATGACGCTCGGGCGATGTTCTATAATTCAATACGACTCAACAAACGCGAAGCGCTCGCGTGGGCCGGTTGCGGAATGCTCGATTTTTACGAGAACCGTATTCAGGACAGCCTGCAAAATTTGAACGAGGCTGTTTTTTATGATCCCGAACAACCGGACTATCTTTTCGCCCTTGCACAGGTTTCTGCACGATCGGAAAAATATAAGGACGCCGCCGATGCTTATTACCGGTTTTTGACCTTATCCAGAGATACGGATGACGAAAGGCGGGAACGTATTAAAGGACTCATTAATTTTCTCCGTTATCTCGGACAAAAGCAGACACTATATACCACGCAGGGTGAGGAACAAACGTCGGTACCGTTTAAGTTAACCGGCAACCGGCCGATTATTCAACTCAAAGTAAACGGCCGAAACGAAACTCTCAATTTTGTTCTTGATACAGGTTCGGGAATTTCGGTAATTTCGGATGAAACGGCAAAACTTCTCAAAATTGGCTCAATAACGAAGGGTGGGTTCGCAAAGGGAATCGGAGGCGACGGCAAATTCGAGATCGTTTACGGATTTTTGCGCCAGGTAGAGATCGGGAAGGTGGAAATACGCAACGTACCGGTTTATATCCGGAAGTTTCATGCAGTTGGGAATGACATCGACGGCTATATCGGACTATCGCTGATCTCGAAGTTTTTGACCACCATAGATTACGGCGATTTGACCTTTACTTTGGCAAAGAAAGAGGGTCAGCGTCACGAGTTAGTGGCGGCAAAAGGCGTGTCTCTTCCTCTTCGGCTGACGTCAAGCGGGTTTTTGAGCGGCGAAGTGAAGTTGGAAGGTGTCGAAACACCGTTAAATTTTATCGTCGATACCGGCGCCAGCGTTTCCGTCATTTCTGACGACGTGGCCAGCCTGGAGGGAATAAGCCCGTTTCTGAAAATTGAGAAAATGCGGGTGATAGGTTCGGCCGGTGTTACCGAGGGCGTTTCGTCTTTTGTGCTTCCACGGGTCAGTTTCGGAACCCACTCGCGGAAGAGCATTACGGCAATCGCGCTTGACCTGGATATGATAAATGAAGCATCCGGTTTCGTGCAGGCCGGTATTTTAGGCGGAAACTTTCTGCGTAATTACCGTATGACCTTTGACTTTAAGAATTCGAAGGTCACGTTTGCGCCGATAACCGTAGAGCAATAATAAGTCTTCTGCGGTCCTGATCTGGTAATGAAACTAAGTTTGTATCTGGAGACATCGGTAATTGGCGCATACCTTGATAACGGGGATCCGTTTCGTCGTGATTTGACGATCCGCTGGTTCGAGCATGAGCTTTCCGAATACCAGGTTTACAGCTCGATCCTCGTTCAACGGGAACTTGAACGGATCGACGAACCCCACCGCACGGGGTATCTCAAGATCATCAGGCCTTTAGAACGTCTTGAGCTGGCAGAAGAAGTCGCGATACTGGCCGAGGGTTATATCTCGAGAGGTATCTTCCACAGGAAGTTCATTGCCGACGCCGTCCACATGGCGCTGGCTTCCTTTCACAAGATCGATTATCTCGTAACGTGGAATTTCGGACACTTGGCCAATGTTCGGAAACAAGCCAGAGTCCGTCTTTTTAACACTGCCGCCGGATTTTTCTCCCCCGTCATTGTCACTCCCGAATTCCTCGTTCACAGTTAAGATTTCCACTCCCTTCTTTGGTCTTGACTATTCCCGGTTTAACATCCACGATTTACTTAGATCATGTATCGCCGCCCAAAATTTTTAGAAGTTCTGATCGATATCCGCCAGGAGATGGCGCGAGAGGCTGATTATGATGTCGATTTTTTTGCGGAGATGGCTCGTTCGGGAAGAAAATCGGACGGTAGAACGATGCACTCGTTACTGGACGTTCCCGCCGAACCGGATCAACCAGACATATCTCGAACCGCAGCCCACAAGGATTGAACCGTCGCGATTCCGCAGCCTATTGGCCGCTTGTACTTCTTCGCCGAAATTGTTTTAATAGCGAATCGGCTGAACGTGTAAGTTGCCTTCATTCACCCTTTTCCAATGTATAGATACATAGTTTCCTGCGCATTTATTATCGCTGTGATTCTGGCGGCAGGATTGTATTTTTTCGGCGCGTATTGGGAACATCGCTACGACGATCTGATCGCCCGCCAGGCAAGAATATACCGTCTTGACGAAAAACTGGTTTGGAGCTTGATATACGAAGAAACCTATTTTCAGGCGTGGAAAATCGGAGCCGACGAAGAGGTCGGCTTAATGCAGGTGACGCCGCCCGTCGCGCGCGAATGGGCCAGGGAAACTGGGTTTAGAGAGTTTGAAAAACAGACGGCGGAAAATGTTGTAGAGTTTCTTCAAGAGCCCGAAAGAAACATTCAGGTCGGCTGCTGGTATCTTGAAAAAATCCGTGAGCGATATCGCGGACGTCCGGCGGAAACGGCGATGACGCTTGCGGCTTACAACGCCGGGCCGAGCCGGGTCGAAGAATGGGTGAAGGATATCGACACTCAGCCGCTTTCAGAGGCCGAATTTATCTCGCGAATCGGTATCGCATCAACCAAGGCATATGTTTCATCGATATTAGACCGATACAGAACTGCTCAAGGTAACGGCTGATGCAGCGTTCGCTGATTAGTTTTAAATTTAAGCCCTAAGCAATGCTTGGTATTAACGTTTGTTCATGTTCTTCAACCTCAAGTTCTGCTCCGAGATGTATCGGTGTAAACAGTAATTTATGAGAATCCTGTCCGCCGATTATGTTCTTCCGATCTCGTCGGATCCGATAAGAGGCGGTGCGGTCGTGATAGACGGCGAGAAGATCGTAGCAGTGGGCAAAGGCATTGAGATCATTGAACGATATCCCGATGCCGAGAACGACGATTTTGGCGAAGCAGTAATCCTGCCGGGCTTTGTGAATTGTCATTCCCATCTTGAGATAACCGCAATGCGCGGGTTGCTGGATTCGGTTGAGCACGATTTTGCGGCGTGGTTGCTGAAGCTTAACGCTACGCGTTCCAAAATGACCGATAAGGATATTGAGATGGCGGCCATGGCGGGTGCACTCGAGGGTGTTCGAGCGGGCGTAACATGCTTTGGCGACATCGGACGTTTTGGCAAGGCAGGTTTGGAGGCTCTCAAAGCGAACGGGCTGCGCGGAGTTCTTTTCCAGGAAACGGAATTTTCCCCCGATAACAATACCGCAGACGAGGATTTCGAAAAGCTCAAAGAGAAATTTCTGAGTTTGAGAGACGCCGAGACGGAACTTGTAGCAGTTGGGCTCTCACCCCACGGGCCGTATACGGTCAGTCCGAGACTTTTTGAGCGCATCGCGGAATTTGCCCTGGCCGAGCGTATAAAGATTTCTGTTCACACGGCCGAATCGTGCGACGAAAACGAACTGATGACGAATGGTACGGGATTTTTTCGCCAAATTTACGAAAAATTCGGCGTCGAATGGGAAAGTCCGCGTTGTTCCTCGATAGAATTTCTCGCCCGCACGGGAATTTTGGCGACAAAACCGCTGCTCGCCCACTGCGTCACCGTTTCGGAAGGCGACATTCAGTTAATCGTCGAAAGCGGTTCATCAATAGCACACTGCCCAAAATCGAACGCAAAATTCGGACACGGCTATGCTCCCTTCGAAAAGTTTCTTGATGCTGGAATTGCCTTGGGCTTGGGAAGCGACTCGGTTTCAAGCAACAATACATGCGATCTCCTGGAAGAAGCACGGTTTGCGGTACTCGCCGCGAGAAATCTTCCCGGCAGCAATCGATTCCTCTCAGCAAAGGAAGCCTTAGAAACATCGACTATCGGGGGTGCAAGAGCTCTCGGCCTCGATGATAAGATCGGAACGCTCGAGGTTGGCAAGCAAGCGGACATCGCTGTTTTCGCACTAGGCAATATTGCACAGCAGCCAGTGAACGATATTTATACTGCATTGGTTTTTGCGTCGAATGCGAGAGATGTCGTAATGACGGCGGTCGCGGGCGAGGAGATTTTTCGTAAGGGCAAGTCGGGAAAGGTGGATGAAACAGAGGTTGCGGCGAAAATAAAAAGAAATTGTGCTCGAAATGAGCGAAGCCGATCGTAGCTTTTTTCAACGCAATATCAAAGCCTGCAATTTCGCTCTCCTCGTTCGGCTCATTTGAAAACGCGATTCATAATCTCGATGCACGCGACTTTCTGATGTCGCTCAGTCCGGAGCATTTGTCTCTCGAATTCAGTAAATAAGATCCACGGCAAACTTCAGTTTCCGCGCGCCTATGTGCAATGAAAACAGACGACAAACTGAAGTTTGTCGGACACACGTAAAAGGAGCTTAACCTATGTCGAATCAAACCTTCAGAAACCTTCACAAAGGCCCTGACGTCCTTCTCCTTCCGAATGCCTGGGATGCCGGAAGCGCCCGGCTGATCGAGAGCCTGGGTGCAAAGGCTATAGCGACGACAAGCGCGGGAGTTGCCTGGTCGCGGGGTTATTCTGACGGCGATGTGCCGCCGCTCGAACAGCTTCTCGCCGCCGTTCGCGAGATAGAGCGCGTCATCCGCGTGCCGCTCACCGTTGACATCGAAGGCGGCTATTCGGATGATCCGGTCGCGGTGGCGCAAGTCGTTGCGGGTCTTATCGATGCCGGAGCGGTAGGCATCAACATCGAGGACGGTGCTGGTTCACCGGAATTGCTTAATGCGAAGATCGAGGCCGCAGGGGAGATCTCCGCACGGGCGAACGTTGATCTCTTCGTCAACGTTCGCACCGATGTCTATCTGCGTGCCTTGGAGACCGGCGATGCCGCAGCCGCCGAAGTAATACGCCGGGCCGAGATCTACCGTACGGCAGGCTGTGACGGAATTTTCGTGCCGGGTCTCGCCGACGGTTCGTCCATCGAGGCGATTGCCGCCGCAATCGACCCGCTGCCGCTCAATATCATGCTGGTGCCGGGTCTGCCATCCATCGAAGTGCTGCGAACGCACGGCGTTCGACGCCTGAGCGCCGGTGCGGCCATCGCTCAGGCAGCATTGGGCACGACTTCGCGGCTAGCGAACGACTTTCTCGCCGGCTCTTGGGACGACATGTTCTCGATGGCCGCCGATTACAGCGCGACGAATCGCCTCTTCCCGGGCAATTGAATAGTTAGCGCTTTAACGCCCATGCTGATTGAGCCGAATCATTTTCAGCGGCCCCGGGCTGTTATACCCGCTGAGGGATGTATTGTGGTAGGATAACCGGCTTCGAGTGTACGCACGACGGATGCCGGCGTCAAAATCCTGGCTGGAAAGTTTATTTGACGCTGCTTCGGATGCTTGTATCCGTCTGGCGTCCATAGAAGCATTTGTTTTCCCAATACGAGGTATGCGTCAAGCTCATTATCCGATACAAAGGTGCCGTCGGGAAGCTCTTCAATTGAGTTGCAATATTGAGGTGAATTAATTCGTTCACTATGTAAGACCGCGTCTATTACAGGGGCAAGCGGCCGGTAAGAAGCTGTAAAATCGGGATTTGCAATAGCCCAGGTCTCGCGAAAGAGGTTAAAACGCGCTCGCTGGCATTCGGCGCAAGGGCGATGTCCGGCAGCAAGGGCGGTGGCTTCGTCGAGAAAGAATAGACCGGTATATCGGCCGGGTTTCATGTTCGGGTGGGTTCGGCCCCTGAATTCCAGTAGGCAAATGATCCACCGAAGACCTAGAAACTGTCGTCGAATCTGTCCTCGCTCGTCGTGGAGGCATCCGCGGTTACCGTAAAGTGTTCCGCGAGCCGGAGTCGAGATCAAGGTGCTAAAGTGTGTGACGCGATTTTGCTTGTGCATTTTGTTCGTTATTCAGAACGGGAACTCACCCACTTAAATCTAGCGCCGTTTTCAATTCTCTAAGCAAATCGGCGGGTGTCCACTCGTTGCCTTTGAAGATTTTCGTGACCTTGCCATCGGGCGAGATGACGGCTGTGACGAGTGAGTGATTTATTTGGGTTTTGTCGGTTTGATCGATCTCGTACTTTAGACCGAAAAAGTCGGCCACTCTGCGGACTTCCTTGTCGCTGCCTACCGCCAATTGCCACACAGTAAAATCGGCCCGCGCGTCGCTGCCGAGATAGCCCTGGCCGTAAGCCTTTAGTTTTTCAGGTGTGTCGCGTGCCGGATCGAAGGAGACGCTGAGGAGCCGCATTTTGTCCTGAAATTCCTCATTTATAGCAATATCCGTTGCGAGGTCGCTGAAATTGGCGGACATTTTTATGCAGTATTCGGGTAGTGGACATTCTCGGTAGATGAAAGTGATGGCCAGGGCTTTGCCGCGATAATCGTTTAACGAAAAGCGTTTGCCCTCCTGATTTGTCAGTCGAAAGTCCGGAACGTTTTTCCCGATCTGCGCGAATTTTTCATTGATCGGTACCGCGGGCAGATCAGGATTCGGAAGAGCGACAATGCCTATTTTTTCAAGCCAATAAGGATCTTTCGCTGAACTGTCTACCACGAGCTCCGCCCGAATTTCCGATCCCGGTGTTAGATCATTCCAAACCCAGTCCTCATGGATAGGAAAATCCATGGTCATCGCTTCCATGAAACCCGGAATCGTTTCGTGATCGATCTTGGCTTTTTTCTTTTCCCTGTCTACCGATATCACTTTGCCTTTCAGGGCGTAACGTTTAACGTCTACGGACGCAGGCTGAGTTTCGGCTTTTTGACAAGCTGTAAATAAGAAAATGGAAGAAAGTAATAGAACATTAATTCGCATATTATAAAAAGAAATTTTCCGACGATGTCGTCAAGAACTGGAGAAGCAGCCACCTTGCATTACCGGGATTTGCGGAGACAATCCAGGAGCTTAACGCATCTCAAGAGTTAATTTTAACATTGTTGGACGCATCGGTTTCAAACGCAAGCAGGGATGCTTGCGCTCCAGTCGCAGAAGTCGTCATCGGCGCTTCAGGTTCTCATCGTAAACCATCTGATAAACCCGGTAATTTGCCATTACTTTATAAACATAATCCTTCGATTGCGAGAATACAATTTCCGGCACGTAACGGTCAGCTATGTCGGAATGTGAACGGTTCATCCATCGTTTCGTATTGTCCTCGCCGCCGTTGTAAGCGGCTGCGACCGCGTGCGGCTGATTCGGGAACAGCTTGAACAAGTTCGCCATGTATTGCGATCCGAAAAGTATCGCCGTCGGCGGAGCATATAGTTCGTCCTGCTTGAAGTTTTCACGCCGGAGTTCGCCGGCTATCTTCTCCGAAGTCGCCGAGATGAACTGCATCAGTCCGCGTGCCGCCGCATAGGATTTTACGTCGGCTTGGTAACGCGATTCCTGACGCATTATCGAAAGCAAAAACCGCGGATCGACGTTCCTCGGCGTAGCATACTTCAAAAGCGAATCCGCATACGGCGCTGGATAAAGCAGTTCGAGCTGTTCGTACGGGATCAAATCAACCTGATAATCCGCCGGAACGTTTCGCCAAAGCGGTTCGGCAAAGGCAACAGCGCGGTTCGCTATATCCCCGCGTTTGTAAAGAACTGCCAGAGTGTAATCGAGATCTTTCGATTGCGGAAGGCGGAGTGGGGATTGCGGATTCACAGCTGACGCTTCGAATTCAGGCGTCGCTTCGTCATATATACCGAGGAAAAACAGCTCGTCGGCAAGAACCTTATGAACATTTTCGACCGCGCCAACTTGATTTTGCCGGATGATTTTTTTTCTTCCCGGTTCCGCTAACTTAAAAGTCGGTATCTTTTTGTACGCCGGTAAATTCAGATACGTTTTTTGCAGGGTTTCCAATAATCTGGCACGTGGTTCCCGAAGATCGGTCAGTCGCAGGGCCGCTTGCGCATTGCTCCGCTGAATGTCGAAATCTTTCGATTGAAGCGCGGAGGATAACGCGTTGAGCTTTTCGTTGACCGCCGATTCGGCCGCTTCATTGTTCGCCAGAACTTTCAAACGTTCCGTCGCGCGGCCGCCATAGTATTCGTTCCGGCCATCCGGTATCGAAAGATAAGTACCAATAGCTTCTGGGTACCGGAGCATCTGTTCCTGCACGAAGCCTTTAAGAAAAGTAATCTCCGCAATATTCGTTCCGCCGGGGACGTTTGTTCCGCCAAGGTCCGAAAAAGTTTGCAATTTTTCGAGGCGCTTCAAAGCATTCGGCCAATCGTTTCGCGAAATATATATACGGGTTTGGGCAAAAAGAGCCAGGGCCTCGGGTAATTTGCCCTTGAAAACTTCCTGAACCTTAACCGCCCATTTCTGAGCCTCGATCTCTTCGCCCTGATCCCGTAATACGTCAATTATATTAAGATATGCCCGAAAGACGTGTTCGTCTTCCGGATAGTTTTCGATATATTTTTTATACCGGGCAATGGCTTCACTGAATTTTGCGACTCGAGAATAAGCCGATGCAGCCTGAAGCAAGGCGTCTTTTGAAATAGGATGATCCGGAAATTGTTCCTGGACGCGCTCGAACCATTTGATTGATTCCGTAAAATTGGCTTGCCGCGCGTAACCGCGTCCGATTTGGAATATTGCATCGGGAACATTTCCACTGGTGGGATGATTATTGATGATTGCTGCGTAATGAAAACGCGCGTCGGTAAATTCGCGGTTGAACTGGTAGATCATCGCGCGAAGCAAATGCTCGAAATCCGGTAGGGCCGGAGCTGTTCCGGCATTGTCCTCTCCCGTGTCGAGGACATCGAGGCCCTTTGCGGCAGCGAGGGCAAAATCGTCGGGCTGCGCCGGATTTGCCATGTTCTCAAACAATTTTCCAAAATTCTCGCGTGCCGCCGCTGCGTTTCCGGAACGAAGATAAGACTTCGCCAGCAAAAGCCGGTTCTCGCGTGCAACAGGAGTTTCGACAGGCCGCGTGGAGGAAGATTGCGGCCGATCAATGCCGGCAGGACGCGGGCCGAGCGCCTTTATCGCGAGATCGTAATTTCCGCTGTCGAACAAGCTTCGCGCCATTCGGTTTTCGGCAGCATCACGCAATAAGCTCTGCGGCGAAAAGGCTATAAGCTCCTGAAGATAGATCCGCTCGAGCATGAAATTGCCGGTTGCGCGCGCAATCCGCGAAAGATGAAATAGAGCATATTCTTTCAAAACAGAATCGCGCGCAGCTACTTTTTGATAATTCGCCATTGCGGCCGCCGCATCTCCGCTTTTTTCGGAAAGGCGGGCCAGAAGGTAGTCGTAATTGTTCAACACGAAAATGTCGGGATATTTGGTTTCGAGATTCTTCAGCTCGACAATCGCGGCCAGATAATTCCGTTCAGCCGCTAACGCACGAATTTTCGAATGAATTTCTTCAGCCGGCTGGGCAAATAAAACCGGTAAAAATACCAGACCGAGCAAAATAACCGCAGAAATTTTCATTAATCGATTTTAATCTCATTCCGTAGAGAAAAAAAGGGAAAGATCAAAGAAATTCGCTTTTAAGTTGCGCGCGATGCAACAATCTTTGGTAGACTGAATTTGACCCCGACAATGTGTCGCTATTCATCGGTTCCGCGTAAAAATAAAACCGTGTCGCCGTTTGATAACGTCTTTCTGCCATACAGTACTGACATCGGATATTCCTTCCTGTAAAATCTAAAAACCATTTATGACGTCACGAATTCTTAGCGGAAAGTCGATTGCCGAAGCGATAAAGGCGGAAGTTGCCGCCGAAGTTATCCGAATGCGTGAAATTCACGGAATTCGGCCCTGCCTGGCGTTAGTTCGGGTTGGCGAAGACCCCGCGTCGGCTGTCTATGTCGGAAGCAAAGAAAATTCTTCGAAAGAATTAGGGCTTATTTCAGAACATCACCATCTTCCGGCTGACATCCCGCACGGCGACTTGATGGGGATAATTAAAGAATTGAATCAGCGTGACAATGTCGACGGGATTTTGGTGCAATTGCCGCTACCGCCGCAGATAATCGCGAGGGAAATTCTTGAAACGATCGATCCCGAAAAAGACGTGGACGGCTTTCACCCAATGAACGCCGGTCGGCTGGCGCAGGGTGAGGAGACGCTTGTGCCGTGCACGCCGG
>Ga0136617_10000322_pt1 | contig 39262 bp, 36 predicted proteins | sample AntDrymUQ3222106_2_FD_129672 | JGI IMG/M metagenome (GOLD analysis project Ga0136617, IMG submission 129672) | Polar desert sand microbial communities from Dry Valleys, Antarctica - metaG UQ322 (21.06) | ecosystem: Environmental > Terrestrial > Soil > Desert | place: Antarctica: Dry Valley... | reverse complement strand
GCCCGGGGGAAGTTGTCGCCGGGGTAGCCAGGTATCGGGCGCAGCGGGAGCGGCCGGGTGTCGTCGTCGAACAGGAAGTTGTTGTTCGCGAACTCGTCGCCGGCCAGGGCGGGGTCGTCGGCCGTGGTCGCCCGCATGAGCGGGGCCCCGCTGGGCCAGCGCCCGACCATCGTCGACGCCAGGTGCTCCGGCGTCGTCCCGGTGCGGGTGGCGGCTGCCGCGGCGAAGTTCCAGAACCCGGGGACGTCCTGCCGCAGGCGGCGGCACACCAGGTAGGAGCCGCGCCGTGCCCACTCGGGGTAGGTTGGTGGCTCCGGTGGCGCCGCGCGGTCGAGCAGGTTCTCCGTGTCCTGCCGGGGCTCGCCGAGCAGGAACTGGCCGGGCCAGACCAGCTGCTGGCCGGGCTTGGCGTACAGCTCCGGCCGCGTGTCGGCGTCGCCGGCGGTCGGCGCAGCGGCGTAGCGCGGGGTGAGGAAGTCGTCGGGCGCCTCGGAGAGCCGGCCGCGGACGCCCGGCTGCGACACCCCGTCCTTGAAGCCGAAGTGCTCGTGGCCGGCCAGTGTCCCCGGCAGCGCCGCGGCGCACTGCTCGTACACCACGTCGAGCCCGTCGAGTCCGTCACGGATCTCCTCGACCCGGGCCGTCAGGTCGTGCTCGTCGTCGGCTGCGACGACCACGAGGACGTCCGCCTCGTTGTCCGGTCCGCCGACGACCCAGTTGTCCCGGTGGCCGGAGTGCTCGGCCGACGTCGGGTCACCCAGGTAGGTCGAGCGTGCCGCCAGGCCCTGGCGGAAGCTCTCCTCCCCGAACCGCTTCGCCTCGTCCGCTCCGACCAGCGTCCTGATGCCGGGATGGGAGAACGCGATGTTGACCCAGGTCGCAGTCAGCCCGGCGGGCGCCCGCACCCCCTCGGCCAGGCGCCGCGCGCGGTACTCGCGCACGAAGCCCAGCGCCTCGTCCATCGACGTGATCGAGGACGAGATCCCGGCGACCCACCGCCGGGCCTGCTCGCGGTCACAGATGCGCAGGAACAGGAAGTGCTGATGGTCCTTGTTGAACCCCGGGACGATGTTGCCCTGGATGTCGCGCCGGGCCGCCTCGTCATAGACGGGTTCGATGCGGCCGTCGGGCTCCTCGGCCTGTCCGCCGCCGGGCTCGGCGGGCTCGGCGGGCTCGCCGCCGAGGTTGCCGACGTCCACCCCTGTTAGCAGCTCCGGTTCGGCGGCGGCGATGCGCTCCAGAACCTCCTGGGCAGCGGGCTCGGTCACGATGACCTCCGCGCGACGATCACCGGCAGGGACGAGGTCATGTGCTCGGCCAGCTGGCCGCCGTGCAGCACGGGCCGGCCGCCAATCAGAATGTCTCCCACCACGAACCCCTCCTCGTCGGGAACCTCGTACTCCACGCGGAGCACAGCGCCGGGTCGGCCGCGGGTGATGCGCCAGTAGTCGCCGACCAGGGACCCGTCGGGCTTGGTCCAGCCCGTGTCGTCCCAGCCGTCGATATAGAGCCCGACGGGCTCGTGCACCGCGATGTCGAACCCCGACCGGCCCAGCGCCGCGACCTCTCGAACGATGTAGTCGTCGGCGGCGTTGAGATCGACGACCAGGAACTCGAAGTTGTCCCGGGCTGGCGGGAGGCCCGGGTCGGGATTGACGAAGGTCGCCTGGGCGCCGCCCTGCGCCAGGCCAATCGCCTGGTTGAGCTCGTTGATGCGGTTGACGTAGTGCATGATCCCATCGCTGGTGGTCCAGCGGTTGTGCCGGTCATAGGTCCCGTCAACCTTGACGAGCTCATCCCCCTGCACGGCCGGATCCACATGCTCGCGGTAGAGCTCCACCACCCGTTCCTTGTCGACCTCCGCGAGCCGCTCGAAATACTGCGGAGTCTCAGTGCTGAACGCGACCTTCGTGACCTTTCCCGTCGCGTCGCGGGTGGTGTGCCACTCGAAGTACTCGAACTGCCGCGGCCGCCACGCTCCCGTCGCGCCGGCCTCCTCGGCGTCGGCGAAGCCCTGCGCGCGGTCGTCGCGCCGGTCCACAGTGAGTGTCGTGCGCGGGAAGCCGATCCACGACAGGGTGCGGACGGTCACGACGTCGGCGTCGACGAGGACCGGGTCGATCCACGGCGAACCCGCGAAAGCAGAGACCGCGCCGTTCACGTACCCGTGCCAGGCGTCGTAGAACGACGAACCCTCGGGGACGTCACGCAGGCCGGCCGGCGTGTCGTACCTGGTTACCAGGGCCATCGCAATGCTCCTCCGGACTGGGTAGATCGGCTCGTACGGGAAGTCGTGGCGGGCCAGGCTCGGTGCCGCACCCACTCCACCCAAGCATCAGGCGAGCAAACGACCCCAAACACCGAACGGTGCGGCACCTGCAGTCAGGTCAAGGTCATGTCGGCCAGCTTAATCATGCCGCCGTCGTCGGTAAGGAACCCGGCCGCTGTGCGGCACGGCGTCGAACTTCTCGCCCAGCCCCAGTTCGTCGAGCAGCAGGGTCAGCGTCGAGGGGTGGCACCGGGTCACCGCGGAAGTCTCGCAGGAAGTCGGGGTGCGCGGTGGCAAATCCACCGCTATGAGCCGGCATCGTCCACCCGCTCGCCGACCTGGCGGCCGCGCACGGCCTGGCCGTGCTGCACATCACCCACGATCTCGCGTTGGCCGGGCGGTCCGGTGATCGGTTGGTGGTGTTGCGCGCCGGCCGGGTCGTCGAGCATGGTCCTACCGTGGAGCTGCTGTCCCGATCGGTGCATCCGTACACCTCAGCTCTGCTCGCCGCCGCCCGGCGGCTGCACGTCAGGAGGAACCATGACGGCCGCTGAACCCATCGCCCTGCTCGATATGGACATCCGATCACCCGAGCGGTCCGAGCGTGGCGAGCGGATCGACTGCTACGCCCTGCCCGAGACTGACCTGAGCCGCTACCCGCTGGTCGTCGTATCCGCCGCGATCGACCAGGAGTTCCTCGCCCGCCACCGCGAGGTGATCCGGCGCTACCTCGACGGCGGGGGAGTGCTGCTCTTCGGTGGCCAGCTGCACCGCGACTGGCTGTCCGGGACGTCCCCGTTCGTGCCGCTGGCGCGGCCGTCGCTGGAGGCATACCGGGTGGCCGAGCTCGCCCCGCACCCGATCTTCGACGGCGTCGAGCCGGACGACCTGACGTTCCGCCGTGGCGTCGCCGGGTTCTTCGCCCGGGGCCACCACCCGCCGCCACCGGGTGCCGAGGTGCTGGTGCGGCTCGCCGGCGGTGAGCCCGCGACCTACATCGACCGGGTCTCCACCGCGGGCACCATCGTCGTGCACGCCAACGGCGACCTGCTCGGCTACGACGGCCTGCCCGACAGCACCGCCAGCCGGCTCTCCGGCCAGTTCATTGATTGGGCACTCGCCGAGTCCACCGCCCGCCGAGCCGCACCCGGCCACCCCCACCCCCACCCCCACCCCGCGAGTTGCGCATTCGAGCACGGCGAGTCGCGCATTCGAGCACGGCGAGTTCATCAATCTGACACGGAGACCGGGGTTCCCGATCGGCCGGCAACCTCGGCCTGGGACGAGCCGGGCGGCATCGGGCCAGCGGGAGGCGGTCTGGGGCCGGCCGGAGGCGGCTTGGCTGCGGTGTACGGAGGATCAGCCCCTCACCACCGCGCCCTCACCACTCCCAAGTACGCCCGGCACCTCACGGGGGGCCTGCGCTACCTGCCCGAGCTCGCCGACACCGACCTGACCGGCCTGGACGGGCTGATCATCCCCGAACGGCTGCACTACGGCCTGCTCATGCGCGCGGCGGACCGCGTCCTGGAGTTGCTCGACGCCGGCGGCACCGTGTTCGCGTTCGCCGGCGGCGAGCCCGTGCCCGAGTTCCTCCCCGGTGTGCGGTGCGAGCCCCGGCCGACGAACTACTGGTGGTGGCTCGAACCGGGGGCCGATCTCGGGCTGCACTCCCCGTCGCCCGAGCACGCCCTGTTTGATTATGTGACGCTGCGGGACTGCACCTGGCACTTCCACGGCGTGCTCGACCCACCCGACGGCGCGGAGGTGCTCGTCGCGCTGCCCAGCGGGGAGGCGCTGCTCTACGTCGACCGGGTGAGCACGCCGGGCACCCTGGTGGTGGCGACCTTGGACCCGATGAGCCATTACGGCAGCCACTTCATGCCCGCGACCGAGCGCTTCCTCGACGGTTTCCTGCCCTGGGCGGCCCGGGCGACGGCCCGGAGCTCGCGATGACCGGGGCGTCGGTCGAGGTCGTCGACCAGGGCCGGCACCTGCATTTCGGTTTCGAGGACCTGCTGCGCTACCACGGGCCCGAGGCCCCCGGCGGCGTCGCGCACGGATTCGTGGTGATGCAGCTCGCGCTGCCGCTGCTGGATCCCGACGGCCCACCGGAGCGCCGCGAGATCCGGCTGGACACCGCGTTCCCCGGCCCGGGCGCCCGCGACGGGATCGAGCTGGTCACTCGCGCCGTCACCGAGGATCGCTACGTCGTCGACCCCGCGCTTGGCCGGCCCGACCGGGGTACGACGCTGGAGCGCTACGTGTTCCGGTTCAGCTACCGGGATCAGGCGGTGCGGCTGGAGATTCGCGAGGGCTTCGTCACCGACGAATTCATCGCCCTGTCGCGCACGTCCGGCCGGACCGCCGAGGAGGAGGCCCACCTGACCGTGCTCAAGCAGGAGATGGCGGACCGGCTGCTGGGCGTGCCGGCCGAGCAGGTGTATGACGTGGTCGACGGGTGAGTGTCAGCAAAGGACGTTTAGCTCCGCCCGATCCGAGGCATAGGCGTGGATCAGCCTGTCCTTCGTCACCAGCGGAACTCGCAGGGTCTGCGCGGTGGCCACGATCGTGTCCAGCAGGATGCGATCAGCGGTCGGCATCCCACGACTCACCGGTCGAGAAGTACAGTTCGTCGTCCTCGACGAGCAGCGTGACGGAGTGGTCGGTTGAGGCCGGCTCCGCGATCGGCACCAGCCGGGCGACCGGTATGCCGTGCTTGGTCACGACGACCTCCTGACGGGTCCGCGACGTCGTCCAGTACTGCCAGGCAGCGAGCCTTCAACTCGCTCGCCTGCATTGTCTGCTCACTCATGCTAGGACACCTGATCTGCGACACGACTGCCGACCTCCACGTTGTTGATCTTCTGTGACGGCATGATCCTGTCTTCGGTTAGCCTCCCCCTGTTCGCGGCCGCAGAGTGTATGGATCATGTAGCCAACAGGGTCCGCCGGTCGCCCAGAACGCAACGAACGGCACTTTCACCCGTACCTCACGGACGAAAGTGCCGTTCATTCGTTGAGGCGTGGCGAACGAACGGCACTTTCGCCCAGCTCGCGCCCTGGCCGTACGCTGGGCGGCTGGACCGCGGAGAGCCCCCCGCACCGCTGGAACGGCCGGGGGCACGGCCCGAGAGTTCAGAGGAGGCTCGGACGTGGACAACGATACTGCGCCGCCTGCGCGCGACCCCACCATCGGTCGTCGACTGCGGCGGGTGCGCAACGCGCGGGGCAAGTCGCTCGCGGTGATCGCCGGGCTCGCCGGGATCACCGCGGGGCATCTGTGCCGCATCGAGAACGGGGAGTGGGCGCTGGATCGGGTGTCGCTGATCGTGGCGCTGGCCGACGCGCTCCAGATCGCGCCGTCGGAGCTGATCTCGCTTCCCGTGCCCGCACCCGCCAACGGGCATACCGACAGCTCCATCGAGGCGATCCGCCTTGCATTGGACGCGATCGACGTCGGCTGTCCCGGTGGGTTGGTGCTGCCGGTGGCGGTGCTGCGGGACCGGGTGGCCCAGATCCACGCGCAGCGGCGGGCGAGTCAGTTCGTCGAGGTCGCCATCGGCCTGCCCGGGCTGATCCGCGACTTGCACACCACGCTGGCCACCGGCGCCGACCACGGCGAGTTGCTCGCCCTGGCGGTGTACCTGCACGTGCACGTCACCCGCCTGTGGTTGTCGGTGGCGGTAGCACCGGCCGACCTGTGCCGCCGCGCCGTGTTCCTGGCCCGGCGCCTGGCCCAGGAACACGACGAGGTGACCATGCTGGGCATGGCCGGGTTCGCCGTGGCTGACACGCTACTCATCGGTGGGGCATTCGAGCCGGCGCGCGCCGAGCTGGACGCGCTGATGCTGCCACCGATCACAGCCGACACCGCCGGTCTGGTGTGCTGGATCACGATGACCCACGCTCTGGCCGCCGTGCTGGATGGCCAGCCGAACGATGCGGCCGCGCCGATGGAGACCACCGCGGAGATAGCCGGGCGGTTCGGGGCGAACGGCGAGGCCGACGCGTTGGGGATCGTGTTCGGGCCGACCGACGTAGGGGTGACTCGGATGCACCAAGCGCTCGAATTGGGCGAACCTGACCGTGCGGTGAGCATTGCCCAGGACGTCGACCCCGGACGCCATCCCTTCCCGGCGAACCGGGCCTTCTACTGGGCGCACTACGGGCGGGCGCTGGCGCAACTGCGCGGCCGTCGTGACGACGACGCGGTGCGCGCGCTCCGTATCTCGGAGGACCTCTATCCCACCAAGGTGCGCCGGGACCCGTTCGTCCGGGACACCCTCGCCGAGCTGCTCACGCGGGCTAAACGGGACACCATCGGCTGCGAGCTGCGCGGGATGGCCTACCGCGCGGGCCTGCCCGGATAGGGGGTTTGCCAGGAGACAACAACGGCGGGGTGATCGCTCCTAGCGTCACCCGCCGTGCTCACTGGCTGCCGCGCTGTGCTTGCGGCACTGGGTCGGCTGCGCAGGCGTGGACGGCACCGGCTGCGCCGTGGCCAGCAGCGGCACCGGCTGATCGGCAATCCGGGTCCGCTTCCTCCCCGCCCGGACCCGGGGCGACACCGGTGCCGCGATGACAGCGGCGCGGTCCCGGGGGTTGGTAGACCCTGTTGGTTAATCTGCCGGTGTGCTTGACCTTGCGGAGCTCGTCGAGCCCGACGATCGGAACGGCCGCACGTCACGCGGGGAGAGCGCGCAGCAGCGTCGCCGGTCCGACAACCGTCGCCCCGTCGGCGTGTACCTGGTCGCGGAGCGCTCGATCCGCGGTGACGACCAGCACGCTGTCACCGGTGCGGCCACGCACCAGCGTGGCGATCGCCGTATCCCCGTCGGTCTCCGCGCGGTGCACCACCAGCTGCGAGTGCATCGGGAGGTCGGCGGACCGTGCGGCGCCCTCCAGCACGAGGTGTATCCGCAGGCTGAAGCCGTCACCGCAGGGAGCCCCGAGCAGGGCCGAGGCGAGGTCCGCAGGATGTTCGACGAGCGCCGCCACCAGCTCCCCCGCGAGCCGGCGGGCCGCGCCTGCCCGGTCGCGCCACCAGCCGTCCGGGCGGGAGCCGACTACGTTGGCCCCGTCGACGATCACCTGCAGTTCAGGCAATGGGAGGCATCAGCTCGCGCGGGAGTTTGGACGCCGCCGAGCGGTCCAGCAGCCAGCGGGTCCGCCGCCGGCCGTGTGCCCCCGCGACCGGGATCGCGGTCTCCCCGGCGCCGGCGAGCGCCATCGCCACCACCGGTGCCTTGGCCTGACCGATCGCGATGATCCACACCTCGGCGGCGCGGCGGATGGCCGGCAAGGTGAGTGACACCCGGGTGGGCGGCGGCTTCGGGCAGCCATGCACCGCGACGACGGTGCGCTCGGTCTCGTACACGGCGGGGGAGTGGGGGAACACCGACGCGGTGTGCCCCTCGTCGCCCATGCCGAGCAGGAGCACATCGAACGACGGCACCGGGGCGTGGTCCTCGGGGCGGGACTGGCGGGCCAGCAGCTCCGCGTACGCGGTGGCCGCCGCCTCCGCACCGGACGGCCCGGTGCCGCGATCCGGTGCCATCGGGAAGATCTTGGTGGGGTCGACGCGGACATGGTCGAGCAACGCCGCCCGGGCCCGGGTCTCGTTGCGCTCCGGATCGCCGTCGACCAGGAAGCGCTCGTCGCCCCAGTAGAACTCGACATGACCCCAATCGACGGCGTCGCGGGCGACCGTGCCGCGGATCTGCTCGAGCACCGCGATCCCGATGCCACCACCGGTGAGCACCAGCTTCGGGGTGTTTCCGGCGGCCTGCAGGTCGACCAGCCGGGTCACCAACCGGGCCGCGACGGCAGCGGCGAGGATGTTCGGATCTGCGTGGACGGCGATGTCCGGTGGGGTCACGAGGGTGCCCCCGCCGCCGACGTCCGAACCGATGCGCGCCCGCGGGTCACGGCACCGATACCGGCCAGCGCGGAGGCGTAGATCTCATCGGCGTCGAGGCGGCGCAGCTCCTCGGAGAGGCAGTCCGGCACGCTCCGCCGGGCCAGGGCCACGAGCCGTTCGGGCTGGCCGGGCTGGCGCAGGCTGCCGACCTTGCCGTCCGAGCGGACCAGCTCCACCGGACCCGATGCCCGGTCCAGTCGCACCGAGACCAGACCCGGCCCCTGCTCGGCTCGGGAGCGCTTCACCCGGACCTCCAGCCGCGCGGCCAGCCAACCCGCCATCAGCTCGGTGGACGGCGAGACCGCCTCCCCGCTCACCACGGCCGCGGTGACCGGCTCGTGCGGCGGGTGGTCCAAGGCGGTGGCGAGCAGGGCCCGCCAGGAGGTCAGCCGGGTCCAGGTGAGGTCGGTGTCCCCGGCGACGTGGTGCGCCCGGCGCTGCTCGAACGCCTTCATGGGATTCTTCGTCGACAGCGCGTCGGTGATCCGGCGCTGCGCGAGCCGCCCGACCGCGTCCTGGGCCGGCACCGCGGGCGCCTCCGCGGGCCACCAGGCGACGACGGGCGCGTCCGGCAGCAGCAGGGGCATCACCATCGCCGCGCCCGCCTCGTCCGCGGCGAGTGGCCCGTAGCCGCGTAGCACGATCACCTCGCTCGCGCCGGCGTCACCGCCGACGCGGATCTGGGCGTCCATCCGGGCGGCCGCCCGACGCTGGCCCCGCGCCAGCACGATGACCCGGCACGGGTGTTCGCGGCTGGCGGAGTTGGCGGCCTCGATTGCGCCCTCGATGCCGGCGCCGTCGTCGGTGACGATCACCAGGGTGAGCACCCGACCCAGGGCCAGCACCCCACCGCTCTCCCGCAGCTCGACGAGCTTGCGGTTGACCGCGGACGTGGTGCTCGACGGCAGATCGACGATCAAGGCCGGCTCCTCGGCATTGAGTGACCGCGTCCCCTGCGCAGGGTGGGCGGGTGGGGTCGGGGGGAGGTCACGGCCGACGCCAGGTGCGACCCGTGCGCGCCATCATGCGCTGTGCGGACTCCGGGCCCCAGCTCCCCGCCGGATAGGGGTCCGGCGACGCGCCGGAGGTGGCCCAGTTCTCGATCACTGGATCGAGAATCTCCCAGGACCGCTCCACCTCGTCGTTGACCGGGAACAGCGACGGCTCACCGAGCAGCATGTCCAGGATCAGCCGTTCGTAGGCCTCGGGGGAGGCCTCGGTGAACGCCATCCCGTACCCGAAGTCCATCGTGACGTCGCGGACCTCCATCTGGTTGCCCGGCACCTTCGACCCGAACCGCAGGGTGACGCCCTCATCGGGCTGCACCCGGATGACGAAGGCGTTCTGCCCCAGCTCCTCGGTCATCGTCGCGTCGAACGGCAGGTGCGGGGCCCGCTTGAAGATCACCGCGATCTCGGTGACCCGACGGCCCAACCGCTTGCCCGTCCGCAGGTAGAACGGCACTCCCGCCCACCGCCGGGTCTCCACCTCACAGGTGATGGCGGCGTAGGTCTCGGTGCCCGACTCCGGGTCGAATCCCTCCTCCTCCGTGAGCCCGCACACCAGCTCGCCGCCCTGCCAGCCGCCGGTGTACTGCCCGCGCGCGGTGGTCTCGTCCAGTGGCCCGACCAGGCGGGTCGCCTTGAGCACCTTGATCTTCTCGGCGCGCAGCTCGTCGGAGGAGAACGACGTGGGCTCCTCCATGGCGATGAACGCCAGCAGCTGCAGCAGATGGTTCTGGATGACGTCGCGAGCGGCGCCGATCCCGTCGTAGTAGCCGGCGCGCCCCCCCAAACCGATGTCCTCGGCCATCGTGATCTGCACGCTGTCGACGTAGTGGCTGTTCCAGATCGGCTCGAAGAACTGGTTGGCGAAGCGCAGGGCCAGGACGTTCTGCACCGTCTCCTTGCCGAGGTAGTGGTCGATGCGAAACACCGAGTCCTCGGGGAAGACGTCGCCCACGATCTCGTTGAGCTCGCGCGCCGAGCGCAGATCATGGCCGAACGGTTTCTCGATGACCACCCGCCGCCACTGGTCACCGTCCTGCGTCGAGAGCCCGGAGCGGGCCAGCTGCTTGAGTACCACCGGGAACGCGTTCGGGGGGATGGACAGGTAGAATGCATGGTTACCGCCGGTGCCCCGGATCCGGTCGAGGTCCGCGACGGTGGTCTCCAGCCGGTCGAACGCATCGTCGTCGTCGAAGCTGCCGGGGACGAACCGGAAGCCCTCGGCGAGCCGGTCCCACACGTTCTGCCGGAACGGGGTGCGGGCATGGGTCTTGACGGCGTCGTAGACGACCTGGTGGAAATCCTGATCGGCCCAGTCGCGGCGGGCGAAGCCGGTGAGCGCGAAACCCGGCGGCAGCAGGCCCCGGTTGGCCAGGTCGTAGATGGCCGGCATGAGTTTCTTGCGGGCCAGGTCGCCGGTCACCCCGAAGATCACCAGGCCGCAGGGCCCGGCGATCCGGGGCAACCGCTTGTCCCGCGGATCGCGGAGTGGATTCACCCAACCACCCGTGTCCCACCCACCCGTGGTCCGCTTTTCAGCGGCAGAGCCCGTGGGCACGTCAGCGTGCCCTGTCGAGCTGGCCCTGAACGGTGTCGCCGAGCTCGACCCACGAGGCCTCGAACTTCTCGACCCCCTCGTCCTCGAGGGTTCGGAACACATCGGAGATGTCGATGCCGACGCGGGCGAGTGCGTCGAACACCTCCTGCGCCTGCGCGGCGGTGCCGGTGATGGTGTCGCCGCGCACCTCGCCGTGATGGCGATAAGCCCGCATCGTCTTCTCCGGCATGGTGTTCACCGTATCGGCGGCCACCAGCTCGGCGACATAGAGCGTGTCTGAGTAGTCGGGGTTCTTCGTGCCGGTGGACGCCCATAGCGGCCGTTGCGGGCGGGCACCGCGCGCGGTCAGCTGCGCCCAGCGCTTGCCCGCGAACACCTCCTGGTACGCCGCGTAGGCGAGCCGGGCGTTCGCAACCGCGGCCTTCCCGCGCAATGCCAGCGCCTCGTCGCTGCCGATCGCCTCGAGCCGCTTGTCGATCTCGGTGTCCACCCGGGAGACGAAGAAGCTCGCAACCGAGGCGATCCCGGCCAGGGCCTGCCCGTTGGCAATGGCCCGTTCGAGCCCTTCGAGGTAGGCCCCCATCACTGCGCGGTAGCGCTCGATGGAGAAGATCAGCGTGACGTTGACGCTGACGCCCTCGGCGAGTGACCGGGTGATCGCCGGCAGACCCGCCTCGGTGGCCGGGATCTTCACCAGGAGGTTCGGCCGGTCGACCGCCTTCCACAGGTCCAGCGCCTGCGCAAGGGTGGCCTCGGTGTCGTGGGCCAAGCCCGGGTCGACCTCCAGGGAGACCCGGCCGTCGACCCCGTCGGTTCGCTCCCAGGTGTCGGAGAAGATGTCGCAGGCATGCTGGACGTCGGCGATGGTGATCTCCCGGATGGCGTCGGGGACCGAAGCGCCCCGCCCGGCGAGCTCGCGGACCTGCTCGTCGTAGGCGTCGCCGTGGACCAACGCAGCCGCGAAGATCGTGGGGTTGGTCGTGACACCGACCACATGCTGCTCGTGGATCAGCTTCAGCAGGTTGCCGCCCCGCAGCCGTTCCCGGGACAGGTCGTCGAGCCAGATGGACACGCCCGCCGCAGCCAGGGCGGCGAGCCGGTCGTCGGTGCTCATGGCTGGTTCCTTCGGTCGTCGATACACCCCACCCTAGATGCGGGCGAGGCTTCGGCGGGCCGCGTCGACGACGTTCTCGGATGTGAAGCCGAACTCACGGAAGAGGGTCTGGTAATCCGCGCTGGCACCGAAACGCTCGATCGAGACGATCTCGCCCGCGTCCTGGGCGAACCGGTACCACGGCTGGGCGATGCCCGCCTCCACGATGACCCGGGCCCGCACCGCGGCCGGCAGCACCGACTCGCGGTAGGCGTCGTCCTGGGCGTCGAACCATTCGATGCACGGCATCGACACCACCCGGGTGGGCACGCCCTCGGCCTCCAGCACGGAGCGGGCCTCGACGGCCATCTGCAGCTCGGAGCCGGTGGCGATGATCACCAGCTGCGGCGTGCCCGAGGATGGGTCAGCCAGCACGTACCCACCACGCGCGACACCCTCGGTGGAGGTGCCCTCCAGCACGGGCAGGTCCTGGCGGGTGAGCGCCAGCCCGGACGGGCCTTCCGGGCGCTCCAGGATCGCCTTCCACGCGGCCGCGGTCTCGTTGGCGTCACCGGGCGCACGACCGCCAGGCCGGGGATCGCCCGCAGGGCCGCCAGGTGCTCGATCGGCTGGTGGGTGGGGCCGTCCTCGCCCAGGCCGATGGAGTCGTGGGTCCAGACATAGACGACGGCCGATTTCATCAGCGCCGCCAGCCGCACGGCCGGGCGCATGTAGTCGCTGAACACCATGAACGTGCCGCCGTAGGGGCGGGTGGGGCCGTGCAGGGCGATGCCGTTGAGGATCGAGCCCATCGCGTGCTCGCGGACGCCGAAGTGCAGGGTGCGGCCGTAGGGGGTGGCGGAGAACATCTTCGTCGACGTCGACTCCGGGCCGAACGAACCCTCGCCCTCCATCGTGGTGTTGTTGCTCTCCGCGAGGTCGGCCGAGCCGCCCCACAGTTCCGGGAGCACCGGGGCCAGCGCGGTCAGCACCTCGCCGGAGGCCTTGCGGGTGGCCACCGGCTTCGCGCCGGGATCCCAGCTCGGCAGCGCTTTCGTCCAGCCCTCGGGCAGGGTGCGGCCGAGCATCCGCTCCAGGAGCTCCTTGCGCTCGGGCTCGCGGGCGGCCCAGTCGTCATAGGTCTTCGTCCAGGCCTCATGGGCGGCCCGACCCCGGTTGACGACGGCGCGGGCGTGGGCGAGGACCTCGTCGTCGACCTCGAAGCTCTGCTCGGGGTCGAAGCCGAGGATCTTCTTGGTCGCCGCCACCTCGTCGTCGCCCAGTGCGGAGCCGTGCGCCTTGCCGGTGTTCATCTTGGTCGGCGCGGGGAAGCCGATCACGGTGCGGAGCAGGATGAACGACGGCCGCGACGACTCGGCCTTGGCGGCCTGCAGCGCGGCGAGGACGTCGGCCACGTTCTCGCCGCCCTCCACGACCTGCACGTGCCAGCCGTAGGACTCGTACCGCTTGGCGGTGTCCTCGGACAGCGCGATCGTGGTGTCGTCCTCGATGGAGATCTTGTTGTCGTCGTAGATCACCGTGAGGTTGCCCAGCTGCTGGTGCCCGGCCAGCGACGACGCCTCGCTGGTGACACCCTCCTCGATGTCGCCGTCGGAGGCGATGACGAAGATGTCGTGGTCGAACGGGCTTTCGCCGAGTGCGGCAGCGGGATCCCACAGACCGCGTTCCCGCCGGGCCGCCATCGCCATGCCCACCGCCGAGGCGAGCCCCTGGCCCAGCGGTCCGGTGGTGATCTCGACGCCGGGGGTGTGGCGGTGCTCGGGATGCCCTGGGGTCTTCGAGCCCCAGGTGCGCAGCGACTTGAGGTCGTCGAGCTCCAGGCCGTAGCCGGACAGGTACAGCTGGATGTAGAGGGTGAGGCTGGAGTGCCCGCAGGAGAGCACGAACCGGTCCCGGCCGAGCCAGTCGGCGTCGGCCGGGTCGTGGCGCATGACCCGCTGGAACAGCGTGTACGCCAGCGGCGCGAGGCTCATCGCGGTGCCCGGGTGGCCGTTGCCGACCTTCTGGACGGCGTCGGCGGCCAGGACCCGGGCGGTGTCGACCACGCGCTGATCGAGTTCGGTCCAGTCCGCGGGCAGCTGGGAGCGGGTGAGGGAGTCGATGTCGGTCACGGGCACGGCGGGTGCTCCTGGAGGCTGGTGGGGGCTGGTGGGGACATCGGGGTGCGCAACGGCGCTTCCGGGCTTGCTGGCCAGCCTGCCATGTCGGCACGCCGCATGTGATCCCCACGCGGGGGAGCACCCGGGTGGTCTACCCGACACCGTGCGCCGGCATGCACCGGTCTAGGATCGACAAGCCGTAGAACATCTGACGGGCCGAGACCATCTGGCCACGACCATCTGGCCACGAAGCACGAATATGTGGCTACCGAGTTACGAAGAGGTTGCTCGTGAGCGAGCCTGCGAGCTCACCGCCGGACGCCGCAGCACAGCGGGCGTGTCCGGCGATCGTCGGCGAGGAGGGGTCGTGAGCGGTCCCGGGTCCCACTCGGGACCGCTGGTGGCGACGCGCGCGGCGGGTGCTCGGGTAGGCCGGCAGCGGGCTCAGGACACGGTGCGAGCCTATCTCGGCCTCACCAAGACCCGGATCATCGAGCAGTTGCTCGTGGTCACGGTGCCGGCGATGGTGCTGGCCGAGCGCGCGGGTGGCGGGGGAAGGGCCAGCGGTCTCTGGTCCGGAGCGTGGCTGATCGTCGCCACCCTGGTCGGCGGCGCGATGGCCGCCGCGAGCGCGCACGCGCTGAACTGTGTGGTGGACGCCGACATCGACGCGCTGATGAAACGCACGGCGCGGCGGCCGCTGGCCAAGGGTCAGGTCACACCCCGGGGCGCGCTGATATTCGGCCTGGCGTTGGGGGTCCTCAGCTCGGTCTGGCTCGGGCTCACCACCACCTGGTTGGCGGCCGGCCTGTCGGTCGCGGCGATCGCGTTCTACGTGCTCGTCTACACGCTGCTGCTCAAGCGGCGCACCTCGCAGAACATCGTCTGGGGCGGTGCCGCCGGTTGCATGCCGGTGGTCATCGGCTGGGCCGCGGTCACCGGCACCGTGGAGTGGCCGGCGCTGGTAATGTTCGGAGTGATCTTCTTCTGGACCCCACCACACTTCTGGGCACTGGCGATGCGTTACCGCGACGACTACGCGGCGGCCGGGGTGCCGATGCTGCCGGTGGTGGCCACCCCGGCGCAGGTGTCGCGCCGGATCGTGGCCTACTCGTGGGTGATGGGGCTGTGGACGCTGCTCCTGCTGCCGGTCACGTCCTGGATCTACGCCGCGGTGGCGGTGCTCGGCGCCGCGTGGTTCGTCGTGATGGCCCACCGGCTGCACGCGGGGGTGGTGGCGGGCCATGACGTGGCGCCGATGACGCTGTTCCACCTGTCGAACATGTACCTGTGCGGGCTCTTCGCCGCCATCGCGGTGGACGCGGCCGTCGGCCTCCCGATGCTCGGTCTGCCGTGGTGATCCCCTCCTTCGATCCGGCCTGGTTGCTCAGCGCACTCCGCTCATCAGCCGCTGAACGGCCGGTGTACCGGCCGTGAGCAGCCCGCCCAGCACGATCGCCGTGACGCCGACGATGCCGAAGTACGCCGTCTCACCCTCGGCGCTGTAGAACCGGGCGAGCACGCCCGACAGTGCCGTGCCCACGGCCACGGACAGGTAGAACAGCGCGACCATCTGGGTGCGAAACACCTCGGGCGCGAGCTTGGTCGCCAACGACAGGCCGACCGGGGACAGCAGCAGCTCGGCGATCGTGATCACCAGCAGGACTCCGACCAGCCCCATCAGCGGTGCGCTGTTCGGACCACCGCCGGCCATGGGCAGGAACAGCAGGAACCCCACCCCCACGAGGGCGGTGCCGAGCGCGAACTTCACCGGGGTGGACGGCTGGCGGGGGCCGAGCCAGGTCCACAGCGCGGCGAAGGCGGGCGCCAGCGCGATGATGAACACCGGATTGATCGACTGCACCCAGGAGACCGGCATCTCCCAGCCGAAGATCATCCGGTCCAGTCGCTGGTCGGCGTAGATCGTGACCACCGTGAACTGCTGCTGGAACAGCGACCAGAACGCGGCGCTGGCGACGAACATCGGGATGAACGCGATCACTCTCCGTCGCTCCACCTCACTGATCTTGGTGCTACCGAGAATGACCACGAAGTACCCGAGTGCGGCGACGATGGCGAGCACGGCGACGATGGAGGCGAGGAAGCTCGCCCGGAGCACCCCGGTGACGGCCAGCACGACCACCGCGACCACGGCGGCGACGGCCAGCGCACCGATCATCGGCCGGCGCGACACTGGCAGCGGGTTCGGAACCTCCCGGCCCGCCTCGGGTAGCCGGGCGCGGCTCAGCGCGTACTGGACGAGACCCACCGCCATCCCGACGGCGGCGAGCCCGAAGCCGTAGTGGAACCCGGCTGTCGTCGCCAGCAGGCCGGTGAGCAGCGGGCCGAACAGCGCGCCGACGTTGATGCCCAGGTAGAACAGGGAGAATCCGGCGTCGCGGCGGTGATCGCCCTCGGCGTAGAGGGAACCGACCAGCGACGTCGCGGTCGCCTTCACCCCGCCACTGCCGACCGCCACCGCCACCAGCCCGACGCCGACGCCGAGCAGCCCGGGCAGCACCGCCAGCGCGACGTGGCCGAGCATCACCACCGTGGCGCTGTAGAGCAGCGTCCGCTCGGCCCCGAACAGCCGGTCCGCGACCCACGCACCGAGGATGGTGGCGAGGTACACCGTTCCGCCGTAGGCGCCGACGATGCTGGTCGCTGTGCTCTGCGCGATGTCCAGGCCACCTGCGGTCACCGAGTAGTACAGGTAGATCAGCAGGATGCCCTGCATCCCGTAGAAGGAGAACCGTTCCCACACCTCGATGCTGAACAGGGTGACCAGGGGGCGGGGCTGGCCGAAGAAGGTTCGTTCGGAGCTGGGCTGCGCGGTCGTTTGCGTCATCCGGCCACGGTGGCATGCCGGCGCAGCATTTGCAGGTCAATACCTCGTCCGGCGGTGAACGCGGCTCTGATCGGCGCGACCCGCCGGGTGCTATTCGCCGGGCGAGAGCGCGGGCGCCTGCTTGCGGCGCCCGCCGCGCTGCATGTCACCGGTGGTCGTGCGCCGACCGGGGTCGACGAGCCGCTTCCACTTGCCGTGGGCGGCCTGGCGGCTGCTGAGCTGCGCTTCGACCGCCTCGGCGACCTGGGCCCAGGTCAGGCCGTCGGACCGCAGCCGTCGGATGAGGTCGCGCTCGTAGTAGTCGGCCAGCCGCCGCATCTCCTGGACCAGCGCGTACCAGGCGGCTGCGCCGTTGCGGGTGAGGGAGCCCTCGGCGCCGAGCTCCTTGAGCCGGTCGAGCTGTTCCACCAGCGACGGTCCGTGGCGCGGCGGGAACGGGCCGGCTTGTTCGAGCCAGCGTTGAGCTTCTTCATGTTTCATATGTCAATCATAGATTGACGTACCATATTGTCAACCTTACATTGACAAGTTAACCTGTTTGTGAACCTCACCAACCAACACGAGACACTCGAAACAAGCCTCAAGACCCGCCGAGCGGCTCCACACCGGTCACCCACACCACGGCCGCACCCTGCTCATCCGACGCTGTCAGGTCGATCTCGGCGGTGATCGCCCAGTCCCGGTCTCCGGCCGGGTCGTCGAGCACCTGCCGGACGAGCCATCGTTGCGGCTGCTCCTCAACGGTGAGCATCACCGGTCCGCGGGCATCGGGGCCGGTGCCGATGTCGGCGTGCTCGGCGAAGTACGGCTCCACCGCCGCGCGCCACGCCTGCGCGTCCCAGCCGGCCTCGCGGTCGAGCTCCCCGAGCAGGTCCCACCGCCGCAACGCCGCGAGCTCCACCCGGCGGAACATCGCATTGCGCACCAGCACCCGAAACGCCCGCGCGTTGCGGGTGACGCCGGCCGGCCCACGGTCGATCGGCGGGGGACTGAGATCGGAGTCAGCGGCAGTGATATCAGCACCCGCCGCGAGCTTCTCCCACTCGTCGAGCAGGCTGGAGTCGACCTGGCGCACCAGCTCGCCGAGCCACTCGACGACGTCGATGAGCTCCTCGGTCTTCGCCTCGTCGGGCACGGTCTGGCGCAGCGCGCGATAGGCGTCGGCGAGGTAGCGCAGCACCAGCCCCTCGGACCGGGCGAGTTGGTAGTGTCCGACGTACTCGACGAACGTCATCGCCCGCTCGAACATGTCCCGCGCGATCGACTTGGGCGCCAAGTTCGCATCCGCCACCCAGGGTGCCCCGCGCCGGTAGGTCTCCAGCGCGCCCTCCAACAGCTCGGCCAGCGGCTTGGGCCAGGTGACCTCCTCGAGCAGTTGCATGCGCTCCTCGTACTCGATCCCCTCGGCCTTCATCGCCGCCACGGCCTCGCCGCGGGCCTTGTTCTGCTGCGCGTAGAGCACGGCGCGCGGGTCGTCCAGGGTCGCCTCAATGATCGACAGCACGTCCATCGGGTACTCCGGGGACTCGCGGTCGAGCAGGTCGAACGCGGCCAGCGCGAAGGGGGACAGTGGCTGGTTGAGGGCGAAATCGAGCTGCAGGTCGCCGACGAGCCGGACGGTGCGGCCCTCCGCATCGGGTGTGTCGAGCTGCTCGACGACGCCGGCAGCGCGCAACGCCCGGTAGATCGCGATCGCCCGCAGGATGTGACGGCGCTGCGCCGGGCGCGGCTCGTGGTTGTCCTCCAGCAGGTGGCGCATCGCGGCGAACGCCCCGTGCGGAGCACCGGCGGAGCGCGCATCGACATCGACCGGCCGGCTGATCACATTGAGCAACATCGCATGAGTGACAGCGAACTGGCTGGTCAACGGCTCGGGCTGGGCGACCTGCAGGCGTTCGAAACCCTTTTCCGACCAGCCGACGAACCCCTCCGGCGCCTGCTTGCGCACGATCCGCTTGCGCTTGCGCAGGTCGTCACCGGCGCGGGCGAGCAGGCGTGCGTTCTCCACCTCGTGGTCCGGCGCTTGAGCAACGACACTTCCGACGGTGTCATACCCCGCCCGCCCGGCCCGCCCGGCGATCTGGTGGAACTCCCGCGCCTTGAGCCCGCGGGTGCGCACCCCGTCGTACTTCGCTAGCGCGGTGAACAGCACGGTGCGGATCGGCACGTTGATCCCGACGCCGAGCGTGTCCGTGCCGCAGATGACCTTGAGCAGACCCGCCTGCGCAAGGGTCTCCACCAGGCGCCGGTACCGCGGCAGCATCCCGGCGTGGTGCACCCCGATGCCATGGCGGACCAGCCGTGACAACGTACGCCCGAACCCGGCGGTGAACCGGAAGCTGCCCATCAGCGCGGCGATTGCGGCCTTGTCCTGCTTCGAGGTGACGTTGACGCTCATCAGCGCCTGCGCCCGTTCGACGGCGGCGGCCTGCGTGAAGTGAACGACGTACACCGGGGCCTCGTGGGTCTGCAGAAGCTCGGTAATCGTCTCGTGCAGGGGGGTTGTCACGTAGCGGTAGAGCAACGGGACCGGGCGTTCGACCGACGTGATCACCGCGGTGTCCCGGCCGGTGCGTCGGGTAAGATCGCCCGAGAAGAACGTGACGTCGCCGAGCGTGGCCGACATCAGCACGAACTGCGCCTGCGGCAGCTCGACGATCGGCACCTGCCAGGCCCAGCCGCGGTCCCGGTCGGCGTAGAAGTGGAACTCGTCCATCACGACACTGCCCACGTCCGCGGCCGGCCCGGAGCGCAGCGCGATGTTGGCCAGGATCTCCGCGGTGCAGCAGATGATCGGCGCGGTCTCGTTCACCGCCGCGTCACCGGTGAGCATGCCGACCTTGTCGGCGCCGAAGACGGCGATGAGCGCGAAGAACTTCTCACTGACCAGGGCCTTGATCGGCGCGGTGTAGAACGCGCGTTGCCCCCGTTGCAGCGCCACGGCGTGCGCGCCGATGGCGACGAGCGACTTCCCCGAGCCGGTCGGCGTCGAGAGGATCACGTTGGCACCGGTGACGATCTCCAGCAGCGCCTCCTCCTGCGCCGGGTACAGGGACAGGCCCTGTTCCTCGAAGGCCCAGTCGGTGAACGCCTCGACCAGGGCAGTGCTGGCATCGGGGTCATCAGGGCCGGATGGCAGCCGGTCGGTGAGCGTCATGATGGCCTGATCGTCCCTGGTCGGCCCGGGCGGCGTGGCGTCGGGGCGGGCTGTCACATCCTGGCGACCCCGCATGGAGCAAGACCCGAACCGGGCTACCGTGCTCCTGTGAAGGGTCGGTCGGCCTCGGGTGCGATGCCCGATCTCATCGAACCCATGCAGGTGGGAAGCGGCGAGCTGCCGGCCGGCTCCGACTGGGCCGTGGAGTTCGCCTGGGAGGGGCTGCGCACCATCGCCTACGTCCGGCCGAACCGGATCAAACTGCTCACCGCGACCGGTCGCACCGTCACAGCTGCTTTCCCGGATCTTGAGTCCCCGTTGAGCGGGGCGGCACCGGTGAGCGGTGTCGTGCTCGACGGCACCATCGTCGCGCTCAACGAGAGCGGTTTCCCCCGGCGGCGGGCGTTGCAGAGCCGCTCCGGGACCCTGCGCCCGTCCGACGCGCTGATGCGGCGCGTGCCGGTCGGGTTCCTGGTCAATGACGTCCTCTGGTTCGACGGCCGCTCGACCATGGGCCTGCCCTACCACCAGCGCCGCGACCTGCGCGACGAACTCGAGCTGGACCGGCTTCGGGCCTGGTCGTCCCCGTCATTCCCCGCTGCGCACCTCAGCCCGGTGATGATCGCTGCCGAGCAGCACGGCATCGATGCGCTCTATGCCAAACACCACGACGCGCCGTACCGGCCCGGCAAACGCTCGCGGTACTGGCTGCGGCTTCCGGTGCGACCCGTCCGGCATGTCGTGATCGGCGGGTGGAGCCCGGCAGATCCGCGGCGCCCGGAGAGCATCGGCGCCCTGTTGCTCGGAGTGCCCGACGGCGGCGACACCGATCCACCTACCCTGCGATACGTGGGGCGGGCCGGCCTGCGGTCCGCGGAGGATCGCAACGACGTCGCCGACGTGCTGCCAGCGCTGCAACGGCCGCACTCGCCGTTCACCGCCCCGCTGCCGGCTGATGTCGCCCGGCACGCGACGTGGGTGGAGTCGCGGCTGATCGGACGGGTCGAGTTCGCCGACTGGACCCCGGATGGCCGGATGCGGTTGCCGATCTGGCGCGGGATGGTACCGCCCGACCAGCGCGACGCCGCCCAGTTCGCCGCCCCGCCGCCCGCTCCGCCACCTGTCCCGCTCCCCGCCTCGCCGCCTGGCCCCGCTGAACGAACGGCACTTTCGTCCACACCTAGTGGACGAAAGTGCCGTTCGTTCGAAACTCAGCCATCCGCTCCGCCGCCGGCTCAGCCGCCCGATCGGGAGGGGGCGGAGGTGCCCGCCGGCCGCCCGGCGTCGGCTGCTGTGGTTCCGGCTGTTGCCGCGCCGCCCCGCCCCGAGGCGCGACGGCTGGAGCAGCACTTCGTCTACAATTCGCTGAACATGATCGCGTCGGTGATCCGCACCGACCCGCCCCGCGCCCGTGAGCTGCTACTCGGATTTGCCGACCTCACCCGTGCCACGGACCAGCCCGATGATACGACGACCACGCTGGGCAAGGAGCTGGCCGCCGTGCGGGCCTACCTGCAGATCGAGCAGGCACGGTTCGGCAAGCGGCTGCGTGTGGAGATCGACCTCGACGCGGGCCTGGATCACGTGCCGGTGACGGCGATGCAGCTGCTGTCGGTGGTGCGTCGCTCGGTGCAACAGGAGATCGAGCCGCTGCCCGGAGGTGGACTGCTCGCGATCCGGATGCGCCGGACCGACGACGGTTGCGAGCTGACCGTCACCGCTGCCGCGGAGGAGCCGACCGTGATCCGGTTCCCGAACACCGGAGCGGTTCTGCCCGGCTGATCTCGGCAGTGCGGGGTCAGCGCGTCACGGTGCAGAGGCTCTCGATGCTGCCGTCGGATCGCACGCAGGGCACGTACCCGCCCTCGCGAAGCTGACGGGCGGCGGCATCGCGGGAAAGGTAGCCGACGAACTTCTCCAGCAGCGCACCGTCCGGCGGGACACCATTGGTGTAGGCATACTCGACGGTCCAGAACTCGTAGCCCACCTGTAGGTACTCCACGGTCGGTTCGGACCCGTCGATGCGAACTCGTAGGACGTTGCCGAATCTGGCGGCCGTTGACGTGTCGGCACATTTATCACACAGCTGTGGCCCTACTCTCTGGCAAGAGTACTGACAAAGCCGCGATGCTGACCTGCTTCTGCGATGAACGTGGGGGTTGCAGCGCTCCCGCGACGCCGTCTATCGGATGTCCGGCTGCCGCGGTGATGGGCTCGCCGGTACGGTTCGTCGCATGTTCGGCCTCCCTGACGGCACCCGCGCGTGCCTGTTCGACCTAGACGGCGTGCTCACCGACACCGCCAGCGTGCACGCCGGCGCCTGGAAACAGATGTTCGACGAGTTCCTCGCCGTGCGCGCGGTGCGTGAAGGCACCTCGCTGCGCCTGTTCGATGTCGTCACCGACTACGGCCCGTATGTCGACGGCCGACCGCGGCTGGAGGGCACCCGGGAGTTCCTGCGCTCCCGTGGCATCGAGCTCCCCGACGGCGGGCCGGGCGACGCCCCGGACGCGGCCACGATCCACGCCCTCTCGACCCGCAAGAACGACCTGGTGCAGGAGCTGATCATGACCCGGGGGGTCGACGTGTACCCCGGATCGGTGCGCTACCTGCACGCCGTGCGCGCCGCCGGCCTCACCACGGCGGTCGTGTCGTCCAGCGCCAATGCCGCGCAGGTGCTCGAGGTGGCCGGTCTGACCGAGCTGATCGACCACCGGGTCGACGGCGTCACCGCCGGCGAGCGTGGACTGGCCGGCAAGCCGGCGCCGGACACGTTCCTCGCCGCTGCCGCCGACCTCGGCATCGCCCGGGAGCACGCTGTGGTGTTCGAGGACGCGCTCGCCGGGGTGACCGCCGGAAAGGCAGGCGGCTTCGGTGCGGTGATCGGCGTGGACCGGCTCGACCATGCCGATGCGCTGCGCGCGCACGGCGCGGACGTCGTCGTCGCCGACCTCGTGGAGCTGCTCGGGGAACAGGCACTCGGGGAGCAAGCATGAGCCCCGACCTCGCGCGACTGTTCACCGTGGAGCCGTGGGTGATCCGTGAGCCGCGACTGAACTTCGACGACCTGGGCCGGTCCGAGTCGGTGTTCGCGCTGTCCAATGGCCACATCGGACTGCGCGGCAATCTCGATGAGGGCGAGCCGCACGACACCCCCGGCACCTACCTCAACTCCTTCTACGAGCGCCGTCCCCTGCCCTATGCCGAGGGCGGTTACGGCTACCCCGAGTCCGGCCAGACGATCATCAACGTCACCAATGGCAAGCTGATCCGGCTGCTGGTCGAGGACGAGCCGTTCGACCTGCGCTACGGCCAGGTGCGCCGCCACGAGCGCGTGCTGGACCTGCGCGCCGGCATCCTGACCCGCGAGGTCGAGTGGGTCTCACCGACCGGGCGGGTGGTGCGGGTGCACACCCAGCGGTTGGTGTCGCTGACCCAGCGGGCGATCGCGGCGATTCGCTACGAGGTCGAGGTGCTCGACGACCCGGCGTTGCTCGTCATCCAGTCCGAGCTGGTGGCTAATGAACAACTCCCCGGGCGCGGCGACGCCGATCCGAGGGTCGAGGCCGCGCTCACCGACCCGCTGGTGTCCGAGCTGTATCGCAGTGACGAGGCCGGCGCCGCCCTGGTGCACCGCACCCGGCACTCCGGGCTGCGGGTGGCCGCGGCAATGGATCACGAGGTGCACGGCCCGGACGACATCAAGATCACCTCTCAGGCCGCTGAGGACACCGGCCGCACCACGGTGATCGCCAGGTTGGCTCCGGGCAGCACCGTGACAATGATCAAGTACCTGGCCTATGGCTGGTCCGCTCGCCGGTCGTTGCCCGCGGTGAACGACCAGGTCCACGCGGCGCTCGCCGCGGCCCGCTACACCGGCTGGGACGGCCTCGTCGCCGAGCAGCGACGCTACCTCGACGAGTTCTGGTCCACCGCGGACGTCGAGATCGACGGCGACGCCGAGCTTCAGCAGGCCGTCCGGTTCGCGACCTTCCACGTGCTGCAGGCCGGTGCCCGGGCCGAGCGCCGCGCCATCGGAGCCAAGGGGCTCACCGGCCCGGGGTATGACGGGCACACCTTCTGGGACACCGAGACCTTCTGTCTCCAGCTCCTCTCCCACGTCGCCCCGAAAGCCGCGGCTGACGCGCTGCGCTGGCGGCAGTCGATCCTGCCGCTGGCCGTCGAGCGTGCCCAGCAGCTGGGCCTAGCCGGCGCGGCGTTCCCGTGGCGCACGATCCGCGGCCACGAGTGCTCGGGTTACTGGCCGGCGGGCACCGCCGCGTTCCACATCAACGCCGACATCGCCGACGCCGTCCGCCGCCACGTGGCGGCCACCGGAGACGTCGAGTTCGAGCGCGAGGTGGGGCTCGAACTGCTCGTCGCGACGGCGCGGCTGTGGCGCTCGCTGGGTCACCACGACCCGAACGGGCAGTTCCGCATCGACGGTGTCACCGGGCCTGACGAGTACACCGCGATCGTCGACAACAACGTCTACACCAACCTGATGGCGCAGCTGAACCTGCGCGTCGCCGCCGATACCGCCGCCCGCCACTCCCGGGCCGCGACGAAGCTGGGCGTCAACGCCGAGGAGATGGCGAGCTGGCGCGACGCCGCCACGTCGATGCGCATCCCCTATGACGAGCACCTCGGGGTGCACCCGCAGTCGGAGGGTTTCACCGACCACCAGGTGTGGGACTTCGAGGCCACCAAACCGGAGATGTACCCGCTGCTGTTGAACGCGCCGTACTTCGACCTGTACCGCAAGCAGGTGATCAAGCAGGCCGACCTGGTGCTCGCCATGCAGCTGCGCCCTGACGCCTTCACCCCCGATCAGACGGCTCGCAACTTCGCCTACTATGAGGCGATCACGGTACGGGACTCGTCGCTGTCGGCGTGCACCCAGGCGGTCGTCGCAGCCCGCACCGGGCACCTCGACCTCGCCTACGACTACCTCGCCGAGGCCGCCCTCGTGGACCTCAATGACCTGGCCGGCAACTCCGACCACGGCGTGCACATCGCTTCGATGGCCGGCACCTGGACCGCGGTGGTCGCCGGGTTCGGCGGCATGATCTGCGATTCTGGTGGCCTGCGGTTCGCCCCGAGGCTGCCTTCGGCGCTGACTCGCATCTCCTTCGGGATGCGGTGGCAGGGCCGCCAGCTCCGGGTGCAGATCAGGCCGGACGAGGCGGAGTACCAGCTGATGAGTGGGCCGCCGATGCGGTTGCGCCACCACGGCGAGCCACTCGCGCTCGCCGACACCCCGGTCATCCGACCGATCCTGCCGGCCGAACCGGTGGAACCGGTGGAACAGCCTTATGGCCGAGCGCCCAAGGCACGCCATCCCGGGAGCTAGCGCCGGTTGACGCCCGGGCGGGGTGGGTATGCGAGGGAACTGATATCTCCCCGGCCCCGGGCGCTCCGCTCGAAGACCGTACCTGACCGAAAGGCACCGCCGTGGACCTTGATCGCGCCCGCAAGTTGCTGACCACCGAGCTCGACGAGCTCGACGACCGGGCCCGATTCGCCGCCGCGAGCCAGGCTGATGCCGCGGGCGATCCGGCTCGGGGTGAGGGCGCGGTGGGCCAGCACCCGGGGGATTACGGCTCGGACGTCACCAACCGGATGGAGGACAATCTGCTCGCCGACACCGTCGCCGATCAGCGTCGGCGGGTGCACGAGGCGTTGTCCCGGCTGGACGAGAGCACCTACGGCCGGTGCGTCGGGTGTGGCCGGGAGATCGACGACGAGCGGTTGGAGGCCCGGCCCGAAGTAGCGACGTGCCGCGAGCACGCCGACACCACTGTCGTCGAGTAACGCCGCTGAGCACCCCCACTCAGCCACAGAGTGCATAGTGAGCTGCGCCTGAAACCGCGAAAACGTTCTCGTCGTCAGGCCCGCGGTGTGTCTTTTTGCGCGATCGGCTTGGTTGGGCCAGTAAAGCCGGCATGATCGGATGTCGGTAGCACCGCCTCGTACTGGTGTGATGAGCAGCCCGGCCATCCCGGATAGTCCGGAGGGGTGCCGTCCCAGGCCGGGCACAGCGCCTTGTGGCTGCACCATTCGCACATCCGGCTGGGGTTGGGCCGGAAGTCACCGGTGCGCCCGGCAGTGCGGATCGCCACCCAGATCGCGTCGAGGGTGCGCTCGAAGCGACGCAGCTCAGCCTCGTCGGGGGAGTAGGTGAGCGACTCCCCGTCGGCCAGGTACAGCAATCTGAGTTGGGTGGGTACGGCGCCACGCAGATGGAGCAGTGCAAGCGCGTAGAACTTCATCTGGAACAGCGCCCTGGCCTCGGCCACCACGCGCGGCGCGGCGCCGGTCTTGTAGTCGACGATCCTGATCTCGCCGGTGGGCGCGACATCGATCCGGTCGATGTAGCCGCGCAGCAGCAGCCCGGAGTCGAGCTCGGTCTCGACCAGGAGCTCGCGAGCCTCCGGTTCGAGGCGGGTCGGGTCCTCCAGCCGGAAGTACGCCTCGAGCAGCTCGCCCGCGGACTCCAGCCAGCCCGGGAGCTCGGGATCATCGGTGCTGTCGAACAGCTCGCCGAGCAACCCGGGAGCCTGTGCGCAGAGCTCCGCCCATGCCGGGCTGATCAGCGCCCGGGCCGCCGCGGGCCGCCGCTCGGGCGCGGGGAGCTCGTAGAGCCGCTCCAACACCGAGTGGACGAGGGTGCCCCGGATCTGGGCCCGGGTGGGAGGCTCGGCGAGCCGGTCGATCGCGCGGAACCGGTAGAGGAGCGGGCACTGCTTGAAATCCCCCGCGCGCGAAGGGGACAACGCCGGGCGTCGCCGCGGGCGCTCGTCCGGCTCGGCTGTCTCGAGCAGGGCCGCGGCGGGACCAAGGTTCATGGTCGGGACAGTAGGGGAGGGTACCGACAGTTCCGGTCGAACGGACCCGGATAACCAGCCCCGCGCCGATGTCAGTACGGTATGGCTCGATGAAGGGGATCGGGTACGCGATTCTCACAGCGCTGACCGCTGGAGCCGTGGCTGCCTGCGGTCAGGGCGAGGTGCCCGAGACGGGCGCGGGTCCATTCCCCTCTACCGAGAGCGGGGAGGCCGCGGTCGAAACGGTCTTCCGCAGCTATCACCAGGCCCTGCTGGCCCGCGACTTTGCCACAGCGTGCGCGCTGAACGCCCCCGAGACCAACAAGAAGCTGATCGAGCGGGTCGTGGCCCAGGGCGCCCAGGTGCGCACCTGCGAGGAGGCGTTGGCAGCGGTCTACACCCTTCCCCAGGCCGGCCGGGTGGCCGATGGGGTGGGCAGGACCGTCCAGGTGCAGGACATCAGCGTCGACGGTGACGACGCCACGATCTCCTGGACCTTCGAGCAGGCCCAGGGTCCTCGCCTGCCGGTCGACACCGGACTTCGTCGCATCGACGGTCAGTGGCGTCTCCTGGACACCAGCTGACTAGCGTTATCCCCCGTGTCCGAACTGCTCGAATCAGTTACCCGTGCCCGCGGCGGCCCCTTTCGCCCCGGCGACCGGGTGCAGCTCACCGACCCCAAGGGGCGGCGCTACACGCTCACGCTGGAGGAGGGCGGGCAGTATCACACGCATCGCGGCGGCCTCGCCCACGACGACCTGATCGGCAAGCCCGAGGGAAGCCTGGTGATCTCCCCGGTGGGCACTGCCTATCTTGCGTTGCGCCCGCTGCTGGCTGACTACGTGCTCTCGATGCCGCGCGGTGCGCAGGTGATTTACCCCAAGGACGCCGCCCAGATCCTCATGTGGGGCGATGTGTTCCCCGGCGCCCGAGTGCTGGAGGCTGGGGCCGGCTCCGGCGCTCTCACCTGCTCTCTGCTGCAGGCCGTCGGACCGCAGGGCAGCGTGGTGTCCTACGAGATCCGCGCCGACCATCTCGAGCACGCCGAGCGCAACGTCATGAGGTTCTTCGGGGAGACACCTCCGCACTGGACCTTGCGCCTCGGGAACCTCACTGAGCACACCGGCGAGGTGGACCGGGTCGTGCTCGACATGCTGGCGCCGTGGGAGGTGCTCCAGACCGTGTCCCGGGCGCTGATCCCCGGGGGTGTCCTGGTCGGTTATGTGGCGACGACGACCCAGCTGTCCCGACTCACCGAGGCGCTGCGTGAGCAGCAGTGCTGGACGGAGCCGCAAGCCTGGGAGTGCCTGATGCGCACCTGGCACGTGGTCGGGCTCGCGGTCCGGCCCGAGCACCGGATGCAGGGTCACACCGCGTTCCTGGTGACCACCCGACGGCTGGCGGAGGGTGTCGCCCCGCCACGCCCGCAGCGTCGGCCTACCGGCCGCTGATGCGTCCGTGGCAGACCAGGACCAGCCGATGAGATCGTTGAGCGCAGTACCGACACCCACCGTTCACCGAGCCGTAAGCTTGTTTGACGTCACGCTGCCGTCCGGCTGAGTGCTGGATCACTAGTTCGCCGCAGGGCTCGGGCTGTACACCCCGGGTACCGTATGGAAACGGAGCACGGAGGGAGGATGCCGTGAACCCCTACGACGACGGGCCCGGCAATCGCAGCTCGGGTGGTCATGGTGACCTCAGCCCGGCTGAGGTCACCGCACAGATTCGCTTCCTCGAAGAAGAGGTTGCGCTGCTTCGCCGCAAGCTCACCGAGTCGCCGCGGCATGCTCGCGTCCTGGAGCAGCGACTCGCCGAGTCGGCCAGCCGCCTGGCCCAGCTCAGCGCACGCAACGAGAAGCTGACCGAGACCCTCAAGGAGGCACGCAGCCAGCTCATCTCGCTGCGCGAGGAGGTCGACCGGCTCGCGCAGCCACCCAGCGGTTACGGCGTGTTCCTGGCCCGGTTCGCCGACGAGACGGTGGACGTGTTCACCTCAGGGCGTCGAATGCGGGTCGCGGTGTCCCCGGCAGTGCCCACCGACGAGCTGTGCAACGGGCAGACCATCCGGCTCAATGAGGCGCTCACCGTCGTCGAGGCAGGCGAGTTCGAGCGGATCGGTGAGGTGTGCTCGCTGCGCGAGGTACTCTCCGACCCCACCACCGACGGGTTGGCCGGGCGCGCGCTCGTCGTCGGGCACACCGACGAGGAACGCGTGGTGTGGCTCGCCGCACCGCTCACGCTGCCCACCGAGGACCCCGACTTCGTGCCGCTCAAGCCCGGCGACTCGCTGCTCGTCGACACCAAGGCCGGTTATGCCTATGAGCGGGTGCCCAAGGCCGAGGTCGAGGACCTCGTTCTGGAGGAGGTGCCCGACGTCGACTACTCCGACATCGGCGGCCTGTTCCGCCAGATCGAGCAGATCCGCGACGCCGTGGAGCTGCCGTTCCTGCATGCCGAGCTGTTCAAGGAGTACGAGCTGCGTCCACCCAAGGGGGTGCTGCTCTACGGCCCGCCCGGCTGTGGCAAGACGCTCATCGCGAAGGCGGTGGCGAACTCGCTGGCCAAGAAGGTGGCAGCGGTGCGTGGCGAGGACCAGGGCCGTGCGTTCTTCCTCAACATCAAGGGTCCCGAGCTGCTCAACAAGTTCGTCGGGGAGACCGAGCGACACATCCGGATGATCTTCCAGCGGGCCCGGGAAAAGGCATCGGCCGGCACGCCGGTCATCGTGTTCTTCGACGAGATGGACTCCATCTTTCGCACCCGGGGCTCCGGGGTGTCCTCCGACGTCGAGACCACGATCGTTCCTCAGCTGCTCGCCGAGATCGACGGCGTGGAGGGCCTGGAGAACGTCATCGTGATCGGCGCCTCGAACCGCGAGGACATGATCGACCCGGCCATCCTGCGACCCGGCCGGCTCGACGTGAAGATTAAGATTGAGCGCCCGGACGCCGAGGCGGCGCAGGACATCTTCTCCAAGTACCTGACCTCGACGCTGCCGATCCACGTCGACGACATCGCGGAGTTCGGCGGCAACCGCAAGGCGTGTATCGACGCGATGATCCAGCGGGTCGTCGAGCGGATGTATGACGAGACCGAGGCGAACCGGTTCCTGGAGGTCACCTACGCCAACGGTGACAAGGAGACCCTGTACTTCAAGGACTTCAACTCCGGGGCCATGATCCAGAACATCGTCGACCGCTCGAAGAAGGCGGCGATCAAGTCGGTGCTCGAGACCGGCCAGCCGGGCTTGCGGGTGCAGCACCTGCTCGACGCGATCGTCGACGAGTTCGCCGAGAACGAAGATCTGCCCAACACCACCAACCCCGACGACTGGGCGCGGATCTCGGGTAAGAAGGGGGAGCGGATCGTCTACATCCGCACCTTGGTCACCGGCAAGAACGCCGAGTCCGGACGGGCGATCGACACCGCCTCGAACACCGGCCAGTACCTGTAACACGCCGCTCGTCGCGGCGGTAGGGTCCAGTATGAGCATCGAGGCACGGCTGGACGCCGTGGGTATCGTGGTGGCGGACATGGCGAAAGCGCTGGCATTTTACCGGCGGCTCGGTATCGAGGTGCCCGGCGGCGCAGACGGCGAGCCGCATGTGGAGGCTGCGTTGCCCGGCGGCCTGCGGCTGGCGTTCGACACCGAGGAGACGATCCGCTCGTTCCACCCCGACTGGACGCCGCCGGCCCCCGGTGGCCGGATGAACCTGGCGTTCCTGCTGCCCGATCCCGCCGCGGTGGACGCCGCATACACCGAGCTGACCGAGGACGGCCACCACGGTGAGCTGGCGCCGTTCGATGCGTTCTGGGGACAGCGTTACGCCGTGCTGCACGACCCCGACGGCAACGGGGTGGACCTCTTCGCTCCTTCGAGCAGCTGACCCAGCGGCCCACCGGCGAGGGCGCGGACCTCCCGGTACAGGTGCGGCTGGTCGGCGCAACCGGCGCGAACCGCGAGGATGCAACGAACGGCACACTCATGCGAACCTAACGGGTGAAAGTGCCGTTCGTTGGCACACGCGTACCGTCAGGATCGGCGCAGCACGTCCTGGATCTCCAGGAAGCCGTTGACCTCGAGGATCCGGGGATATCACCGCCAGTGACGATCTCTCGGCTAAGCCGGCGAATCGACCGCGTACCTTACTGACCATCATGTGACCAACGGTGAAGGAGACGTCGCAGTGTACCGGGTCGAGGTCCCAGCTGCCCGTCAGATGAGCGGGTGATCTGCGTGGTAGAGGTGAGATGGATAACATACGTTGGCTAAACGCTGATGAGCAACGCACCTGGCGCAGCTTCCTGGCCGCCGGCCGGCTCCTCTTCGACCGTCTGGACCGCCAACTCCAGCACGACGCCGGCCTCCCGCACGCCTACTACGAGATCCTCGTGCGGCTCTCGGAGGCGCCCGGCAGGACATTGCGGATGAGCCAGCTCGCGTCGTCGTCGCTGTCCTCACGCAGTCGCCTGTCGCACTCGGTCGCCCGGCTCGAGGAGTCCGGCTGGGTGCGGCGGCGAGCGTGCCCGACTGATCGCCGAGGCGCTTACGCCGAGCTCACCGAGGAGGGCATGGCCCGGCTCGAGTCGGCCGCGTCCGGTCACGTCGAGGCGGTGCGGACCCACCTGTTCGACCAGCTCACCGTCGAGCAACAAGCGGCGCTGCGCGAGATCAGCGACGCGCTGGTGGCGCACCTCGCCGACGCACCGATCTGGCTCCTGGACGGAGACAGATAAATTTCCGACGCGAGATGCGCAGCCGCGCGTCACCAACCGGCTCGTCGCACACCTCTCTCGTCGCACGCACTTCCTGCGGCCTCGCACACGTCGCGCCAGGTGGGCGACGCCAGCTGATATGTGTGGCAGGTGCCCGGGCGGTGGCGGCAGCGCGTTTCTGTCCTGCGCGCGCGGGAGCGTTAGGCTCCGGTCATGAGATTGTGCACCGAGGTCAGGACGTGACGGCGCGGCGCATCATGGGCACCGAGGTCGAGTACGGCATCTCTGTCCCTGGTGACCCCACGGCCAACCCGGTGATCACCTCCACGCAGGTGGTGTTGGCTTACGCCGCGGCCGCCGAGATCCCCCGGGCGCGGCGCGCTCGCTGGGACTACGAGGTGGAGTCGCCGCTGCGCGACGCCCGCGGGTTCGACCTGTCCTCGCCCGCGATACACGCCTCGAGCGATTCCGAGCTTGACGACCTCGGCGCCGCCAACGTCATCCTCACCAACGGCGCCCGGCTCTATGTCGACCACGCGCATCCGGAGTTCTCCACCCCCGAGGTCACCACTCCCCGCGACATCGTCGTGTGGGACAAGGCGGGGGAGCGGGTGATGGAGGAGGCCGCCATCCGCTCGGCCACCGTCCCGGGCGCGCCGCGCATCCAGCTGTACAAGAACAACGTCGACGGCAAGGGTGCCAGCTACGGTAGCCACGAGAACTACCTGATGGCTCGCCAGACCACCTTCCCCTCGATCGTGGCCGGGCTCATCCCGTTCTTCGTCACCCGCCAGGTCATCTGTGGCGCGGGCCGGGTCGGGATCGGCGCGGCGGGCGATGAAGCGGGCTACCAGCTGGCCCAGCGTTCGGACTACGTCGAGGTCGAGGTGGGGTTGGAGACCACCCTCAAGCGCGGCATCATCAACACTCGCGACGAACCGCATGCCGACGCCGACAAGTACCGGCGCCTGCACGTCATCATCGGTGACGCCAACCTCAGCGAGTACTCCACCTTGCTCAAGGTGGGCACCGCCGCGCTGGTGCTGGACATGATCGAAGCCGGGGTCCGGTTCGATGAGCTGCGCCTCGCCGAGCCGGTCCGGTCGGTGCACCGGATCAGCCACGACCCCACGCTCAAGACCACCGTCGATCTCATCGACGGTCGCCGCTTCACCGGGCTCGATGTCCAGCGGGCCTATTTCGACAAGGCGCTCGCCCACGTCGAATCGACCCAGGGCACCGATGTCGACGACGCCACCGCCGAGGTGCTCGCCCTGTGGGGCGAGGTTCTCGACGCGCTGGCCCGCGATCCGATGGAATGCGCGGACCGGCTCGACTGGCCGGCCAAGCTGCGCCTGCTGGAGGGCTACCGCGAGCGCGACGGCCTCACCTGGAACTCACCCCGGCTCCAGCTCGTGGACCTGCAGTACGCCGACGTCCGGATGGCCAAGGGGCTGTACAACCGGCTGGTCGCCCGCGGTTCGATGAAACGTCTGGTGGCCGAGGAGGATGTGATCGAGGCGATGCACCACCCGCCGGAGGACACTCGCGCCTACTTCCGCGGCCGCTGTCTGGAGCGCTACCCGACCCAGGTGGCCGCGGCGTCGTGGGACTCGGTGATCTTCGACCTGGGGCGCGAGTCGTTGGTCCGGATCCCCACGATGGAACCGCTGCGGGGCACCCGCCGCCATGTCGGAGAGTTGCTGGATAACTCGCGGACCGCTGAGGAACTGGTCGAGGCGTTGACCCGCAGCTGATCGGGCAAGTATGGAGATTATTCCCGCCTGAAGCCGGGCCGCCGTCGGCCGATGCATCAGCACCGAGCGGGCCGATATCCGGGTGTTTCGGGCCGCGGCTGGGTAGTGTTCACATCCAGGTCACGGAGGAGGAGACAGCCATGTCGCAGGAACAGACCAAGCGCCAGGGCGGTGGCGGCGGGGACGACGACGACGGCAGCGATGCCGCGGCGGCTGGCCAGGAGCGCCGTGAGAAGCTCGGTGAAGATGTGGACACGATCCTGGACGAGATCGACGATGTGCTGGAGGAGAACGCCGAGGACTTCGTCCGGGCCTACGTGCAGAAGGGCGGCGAGTAACACAGTTGGGGGGCTCCGCCCCCAGAACCGCGACAGTGGAGGGGCGCCGCACCCAACGACCCGAAACTTCGCCACGATTGCCCGCATCGCCCGGAGTTCGCACGAGGAGAGGCACCTACCCGACCATGTTCTCGGAGCCCCGGCTGCCGGTTTCCCCGGCGACGGGGTTGGGCGCGTACTTCGCGGCCAGCCCGTCGTCCTTCACCGACTTCGTCACCACGCACGCCCCCCACTTGCTCCCTGGTCAGGTGCCCGACGGGCTGGCACCGGACACGGTCGCCCGCCAAGCCGGTGCCGTGGGTGTCGCCGACATCGTCCACGGCACCACGATCGTCGCGCTGACGTTCGCCGAAGGGGTCGTCATCGCCGGCGATCGGCGGGCTACTCAGGGCAGCCTCATCGCGCAGCGTGACATCGAGAAGGTCTTCATCACTGACGCGTACTCGGCGGTGGGCATCGCCGGCGCGGCCGGCATCGCGGTGCAGATGGTGCGGCTGTTCAGCGTCGACCTCGAGCACTACGAGAAGATCGAGGGCGTTCCGCTGTCGCTGGACGGCAAGGCCAACCAGCTCGCCGGCATGGTCCGCAACAATCTGGGTGCGGCGCTGCAGGGTTTCGTCGCGATCCCGCTGTTCGTCGGCTACGACCCCGATGCCGCTGATCCCGGCGATGCCGGGCGCATCGTCAGCTACGACGTCACCGGCAGCCGGGCCGATGACCAGCGCGGCTACCAGGCCATCGGATCGGGATCGCTCTTCGCCAAGGCAGCGCTGAAGAAGCGCCACGACACCTCGGCCGACCTGGCCACCACGGTGCGCACGGCCGTCGAGGCCCTCTACGATGCCGCCGACGACGACACCGCCACCGGTGGTCCCGACCTCACCCGGCGCATCTATCCCCTTGTTGTCAGCATCACCGGTGCCGAAGGTGCTGTCCGCCGCCCCGATTCGGAAATCGCCGAGGTCGTCGCCGTGGTGGTCGCCGAGCGCGCCGACAAACCCGGCGGCTGAATTCCCATGTCCAGCTCCCCGAATGTGACGACCCTGGAGTGCGCCCCGTGACGATGCCGTTCTACTCGTCGGTTGACCAGTTGCTGCGCGACCGCTCCGAGCTGGCCCGCAAGGGTATCGCCCGCGGCCGCAGCGTGGTCGTGCTGACCTACACCGGCGGCGTGGTGTTCGTCGCGGAGAACCATTCCCATTCGCTGCGCAAGGTCTCCGAGATCTACGACCGGATCGGGTTCGCCGCGGTCGGGCGCTACAACGAGTTCGAGAACCTGCGCACCGGTGGCATCCGGGCCGCCGACGTGCGCGGCTACTCCTACGACCGTCGCGACGTTACCGGCCGCTGGCTGGCCAACCTCTACGCGCAGGCACTGGGCAACTCGTTCACCGAGCAGCAGAAGCCGTTCGAGGTGGAGCTGTGCGTCGCCGAGGTCGGCGCCGAGGCGGCGGGTGATCAGCTCTACCGGATCACTTACGACGGGTCGATCACCGACGAGCCGCGGTTCGTGGTGATGGGTGGCACCACCGAGCCGATCAGTGTCAAGCTCAAGGAGACCTACGAGCCGGACCTCGAGCTCGCCGCCGCGATCGGGATCGCCGTGGAGGGCTTGCAGGCCCCTGCTACCCCGACCGGCACCGGTGCATCCGCCGGCAATGGCGGCGCGCAGGCCGCGAAGGTACTCGGGGTGGGTGCGCTGGAGGTTGCGGTGCTCGACCGTGCCCGTCCGCGGCGGTCGTTTCGGCGGATCACCGACGCGACGCTGCGCGAGCTGCTGCCCGCAGCGAACCGGGGTGAGGAGCCCATCGAGCCCGCGGTCGCCGGCGGCGACGAGGCACCCGTGGCCGAGGACGGCGACACCTCGAACGCCACGTAGCATCGCGCCACGTGATCGTTATGAGGGACGCCTCAGCGTCGTACTGGCAACCGTCAGGTGTCTCTGGTGACGATCACCTGCTGGTCCGCGTCAGAATTAGCCTTGACATGCAGCCGGGTTGAGGATGCAGGCTGGATCCCATGGCCGTTGAGCTGAATCACACCGTCGTTGCCGCACGCGACCAGGAAGCCGGGGCGCGGTTCCTTGCCGAGATTCTCGATCTCCCTGAGCCAACCACGTTCGGCCCGTTCACCGTGGTCACGGTGGCGAACGGGGTGAGTTTGGACTTCCTGCACAGCGACGCGGTGACGTCACAGCACTATGCGTTCTTGATCACTGAGGATGAGTTCGACGCCGTCGCGGGCCGGCTGCGCGAGCGCGAGGTGGCGACGTTCGCCGACCCTGGGCACCGCAAGCCGGGTTTCAACACCCAGGACGGTGGGCGCGGGATGTACTTCGATTCACCCGACGGGCACAACCTCGAGGTGATCACCCGCCCCTACGGCAGCGGCTCGGGGTGACAAGTGATGGGTGACAGGTGATAAGTGACGGGTGACACAATCTCGGGGCCACGAAGGCCGACCCTCAGCCCACGAACGGCCGGTTTCGCCCTGTCCACCGACGCTCATCCCGCCGATACACCGGGATCGGCTCCTTCGCCACCCGGAACGTGTAGCGCCCGGCGGTCTCGACGACCTCGCCGTCGGTGGCGAGCATCCCCGGACGGGCCAGCTCGACGTCGAGCTCGGCCACCTCGTGCTGGCCGTACACCCGACTGTGCCCCAGCGCAGCGAAGATCAACGCGCCGACCGCCCGAAGACGGGAGAAACGCAGGTCAGCGCGCAGCCAGCGGACGTCGAGCAGGCCGGAGTCGAGCGTCGGGCGCCACGCCGGCACCATCCCACGCGGGTGGTAGGGCCCGTTGCCGATGAACAGGAACCACACCGAGTGCCACTCGCCGTTGATCCTCACCTCGACCGGCTCGGCCTTGCGCAGCACCACCACCAGGGCCGCGGCGAAGGCCGGCCATTTGCCCCAGCGCGACTGCCAACTCTCGCGCAGCCGGACGAGGTCGGGGTAGGAACCCAGGCTCGCGGTGTTGATGAAGCAGCGCATCCGCTTCACCACGTCGCTCTCCGGGTCGGCACCGTGTCCGGGGTGCACCTCGACCAGCGCGAGATCGACGGCCACGGCCTCCCCGGCCTGAGTGGCGTCCACCGCCTCCTGGAGGTCGTAGACGCCCACGTCGCGCGCGAAGTGGTTGAGCGTGCCGGTCGGCACCACCACCAACGGCAGCCGGTAGTGCTCGGCGGCCGTCGCGCCGGCCGCCACCGTGCCGTCCCCGCCGGCCACCCCGATCGCCTTCACCCAGCCGATGCGTTCGGTCACTGCGGTGTGGATCTGGGTGCTGAGGTCGACGGCCGGGTTGGCGCGCAGCACTACCGCATCGGGTAGCGCGGCGATGAGCTCGTCGGCAGGGTCGTAGAGCGGGTCACCAGAACGTTGGTTGGACACCAGAACTAGACCTTCGCCCCCCGGCAGCACCGGCACCGTGTCCATCGGCCGGGCCAACGCTTCATCGCTGCGCCGCACCGGCCACCAGCGGCGGGTGGCGAACGCGATGCCGGCACCCACCGCGGCACCCGCGCCGACATCGGAGGCCCAGTGCACCCCGACATGGACCCGCGAGTATGCGACGGACGCCGCGAGCGGGGCCAACGCGAGCCCCAGCCGGGGACTTTCCAGCGACACGGCGGTGGCGAACGCGGCGGCCGAGGCCGCATGCCCGGACGGGAACGACGACGACGTCGGCGGGTTGGCCAAGGTCTGGTAGGCCGGTAGTTCAGAGGCGGCCGGGCGCCGCCGCGGCAGGATCGGCTTGAGGATCGCGTTGGCCACGGCGCTGGCTCCGGCGATCGCCAGGACACCGCGCGATGCGGCCTTCCGGCCCGCGCCGCGCCGGGCCGCGAGCAGCCCGGCGACGACGAACCAGAGCACGCCATGGTTCGCAGCCCTGGACAGGATCTTCATCGCCGGATCGAACCTGCTCGGCGGCAGCGCCGAGACCGTCCGCGAGATCGCTCGGTCGACGTCATTCACCCCGTCGGCGGCCCGCCGTAATCTGGAAATCACGACGTGACCCTACGGCCCGAGGTCGCGACGAGCTGGACAACCCGGTCCGCAGTCCTGACACGAAGTCGCGTTCTCCGCCTACGCTGGCGAGATGCAGCGGCGGATCTATGGTGTCGAGACGGAGTTCGGCGTCACGTGCACCTTCCATGGCCAGCGTCGCCTGTCCCCGGACGAGGTGGCGCGCTACTTGTTCCGCCGGGTCGTCTCGTGGGGCCGGTCGTCGAACGTCTTCCTACGCAACGGTGCGCGTCTCTATCTTGACGTCGGCTCACACCCGGAGTACGCCACCGCCGAGTGCGACTCGCTCGCCCAGCTCATCGCGCACGACAAGGCGGGGGAGCGGATCCTCGAGGACCTGCTCGTCGACGCCGAGCGGCGGCTGGTGGACGAGGGCATCGGCGGCGACATCTACCTGTTCAAGAACAACACCGACTCGGCCGGCAACTCCTACGGGTGCCATGAGAACTATCTGGTCGCTCGGGCCGGTGAGTTCTCCCGGATCGCCGATGTCCTGTTGCCGTTCCTGGTCACCCGCCAGCTCATCTGCGGCGCCGGGAAGGTGCTGCAGACCCCCCGCGGGGCCGTCTTCTGCCTGTCGCAGCGCGCGGAGCACATCTGGGAAGGCGTGTCGTCGGCGACCACCCGGTCCCGGCCGATCATCAACACCCGCGACGAGCCGCACGCCGACGCCGAGCGCTACCGGCGCCTGCACGTCATCGTCGGCGACTCGAACATGTCCGAGGTGACCACCCTGCTCAAGGTGGGGTCGGCGACGCTGGTGCTGGAAATGATCGAGGCCGGTGTCCAGTTCCGGGACTTCACCCTCGACAACCCGATCCGGGCCATCCGGGAGATCAGCCACGACCTCACCGGGCGTCGCTCCGTCCGGCTCGCCGGCGGTCGCGAGGCCAGCGCGCTGGACATCCAGCGGGAGTACTACGCCCGCGCGGTCGACTACGCGGCGACCCGGGGGAGCGAGGATCCCACCATCGCCCGTGTCCTGGGCCTGTGGGGGCGCACGCTCGACGCCGTCGAGCAGGAGAACCTGTCGTTGATCGACCGCGAGATCGACTGGGCGATCAAGCACCGGCTCATCGAGCGGTACCGGCTGCGCAACGGGCTCGACATGGCCAGCGCCCGAGTGGCCCAGCTCGACCTCGCCTACCACGACATCCGGCGCGGCCGCGGTCTGTTCGATCTCCTACAACGCAAGGGGATGGTCGACCGGGTCACCGACGACGGCGAGATCGAGGCCGCCAAGGACACCCCACCGCAGAGCACCCGGGCGAAGCTGCGCGGCGACTTCATCGCCGCGGCCCAGGCCGCCGGGCGGGACTTCACGGTGGACTGGGTGCACCTCAAGCTCAACGACCAGGCGCAACGCACCGTGCTGTGCAAGGACCCCTTCCGGTCCGTCGACGAGCGGGTAGACCGGCTGATCGCGTCGCTGTAGCCGCGCACTGCTACTCCGCGGCGCTGTACTACCCCACGGCCCTGTACTCCGCGGCGCTGTACTAGCGATCCTTGGTCGCTAGGTCTTTGGCACTTGGTCAGAGTTTCAGGCGGCCGCCGAGGGTAGTCGGGCGTGGTCGAGTTGTGCGTCGATGTGGTCAGTGATGGTGCGGAGGGCTGCTCGT
>Ga0136617_10000321_pt1 | contig 39333 bp, 40 predicted proteins | sample AntDrymUQ3222106_2_FD_129672 | JGI IMG/M metagenome (GOLD analysis project Ga0136617, IMG submission 129672) | Polar desert sand microbial communities from Dry Valleys, Antarctica - metaG UQ322 (21.06) | ecosystem: Environmental > Terrestrial > Soil > Desert | place: Antarctica: Dry Valley... | reverse complement strand
CTGCTCGATCCCCGACGTCTCACGAGGCTCTCGGATGTCGGCAATGAGCCGGGGCCGGAGACTTATACGCTCGCGGAATACCTGACCGACCTCAGGCGCGCACTGTGGGGCGGATCCGCGGTTGCTTCGATTCCGGACGCCAACCGGCGCGCGCTGCATCGCGTTTACGTCGAGCGGCTCGGTGCGTTGCTGGCTCCTCCTGCGGCAACGACTGCGCCGGCAACCACCGGTCCTCCTGATCCGCTTCCTTCGCCGCTCCTCGCGATACCGAACGTGCAGCGCGGTGATCTTCCCGCGCTCGCCCGCGCTCAACTGCGCATCGTCCGCGAAGATGCAAGACGCGCTTCGCTGCTGTCACGCTCGGCGGTGGTAAGGGCGCACTGGATGGATGTCGCCGACCGCGTCCAGGCGATATTGGACCCGGTGCGCGGCAACTGACCGCGACACGCGGGTGAAATGGCGTAACCGGTGCGGAATCTCTGGCAGGCTGACCCGGAACGGATATGAGCGCGCCATTGCATCGCCGTAGTCGACCGCCGTGATGGACAACCCAGCTCAGCGAGGCATACGCGCGGCGCAGCTCGGCATGATCGTCAATGCGCTGCTGGCGATCATCAAGCTCGTTGCGGGATTGGTCGGAAATACGTACGCGCTCGTCGCCGATGCGGTGGAATCGACGGCCGATATTCTTGCGTCGCTGGTCGTCTGGGGCGGCCTGCGCGTTGCCAGCAGAAACCCGGATGAGGAATATCCATTCGGATACGGAAAAGCCGAATCTCTTGCTGCCGCTGTCGTGTCCATCATGCTGCTGGGCGCGGCGGTGGGCATCGCCATCGAAGCCGTCCGCGAGATTCGTACGCCTCACAACACTCCCGCGCCGTGGACGCTGCTGGTACTGATCGCGGTGCTGGTCGTGAAATGGCTGATGTACCGGCGCACCGCGTTGATCGGCATTGAAGCGCGAAGCACCGCCGTTCAGGCCGACGCCTGGCATCATGCCAGCGATGCAATCACTTCTGCCGCTGCGTTCATTGGTATCAGCGTCGCACTGTGGGGGGGCAAGGGCTGGGAGCAGGCAGACGACTGGGCGGCGCTATTTGCGTCTTGCATCATTTTCTACAACGGATTGCTCCTGATGCGCCCGGCCCTGCACGACCTGATGGACAGGATGCCGGGCAGCGAGATCGTCGAGCCGGTGCGCAAGGCCGCGGCGGCCGTGCCCGGCGTGCGTGCGGTCGAGAAGCTGTCGGCGCGCAAGGCGGGCCTGGTTTACTACGTGGACATCCACGTGCAGGCCGACCCGGCGATGTCGCTCCAGGACTCACACGAGTTGAGCGGAGCAGTGAAAAGCGCGATTCGCCGAAGCGTCCCCAGCGTCAGGGGTGCGCTGATTCACATGGAGCCGTTCGAGCCGGAGCGCTGACGGCACGAACGGCAGAGTTGTTGCCATTGGGCCGATATGATCCGTTTCGGACCGGCAGGATGGCATTACACGGACTGGGAAGGAGTTGTCTATCCCGCGTCGAAGAACCCTGGCTTCGACCCGCTGCAGTTCCTCGCGGCGTATTTCGCGACGATCGAGATCAACTCGACATACTATGCGCCGCCGCTGGCGCGCACTGCCGTGCGATGGGTCGATCGCGTGCAGGACTATCCGGAGTTTCTCTTCACGGCGAAGCTGTGGAAACGATTCACGCACGAACGAAAATCAGCGTGGACAAAGGGCGACGTCAGGGAAGCGCGCGCGGCGCTCGACACTCTCCACGAGGCCGGCAAGCTGGGAGCCGTGCTGATGCAGTTTCCATGGTCATTCAAGCGCACTGACGAGAATCGTGAATGGCTGGACGACGTTGCGAGCACGTTCAGGCACCTCCCGCTCGTGCTCGAAGTGCGTCACGAATCATGGAATACGCCTCAGCTGTACGACGCACTTGCTGAGCGGAACATCGGGTTCGTGAACATCGACCAGCCGCTTTTCAGGAGCAGTATCAAACCGAGCGCGAACGTCACTGCATCGATCGGTTACATCCGCGTTCACGGGCGAAACTACAGCGACTGGTTCCGCCGGAATGCAGGCGTCGAAGCCCGCTACGATTACCTGTATTCAAGGGAAGAGCTGGAACCGTGGGCGGCGCGTACGATGGATATCGCAGGCAACGCCGCCGATACCTTTGTCATCACCAACAATCACTATAGGGGCAAAGCGGTCGCGAACGCGCTGATGCTGCACGCACTGGTCGGCGGATCAAAAGCGATGGCCCCGCCCTCCCTCATATCGGCGTATCCCCAGGCACTCGGCGAGCTGGCCGACCCCGCTATGCCGATTTGAGCGATTGACCTACTTCGGTGAGAGACTTACGCGCGTCGCCGAACAGCATTCGCGTCTTCTCATGATGGAAGAGCGCATTCTCGATTCCCGCGAAGCCGTGACCCATGCTTCGCTTGAGCACAATGATGTTACGCGCCTTGTCCACGTCGAGAATGGGCATGCCATAGATGGGACTGGACGGATCGTCGCGCGCGGCGGGATTCACGACATCGTTCGCGCCAACCACCAGCACGACGTCAGTCTGGGCGAACTCTCCGTTGACCTGCTCCATCTCCAGCAGCTGATCATACGGAACGTTCGCCTCGGCCAGCAATACATTCATGTGGCCGGGCATGCGACCCGCCACTGGATGAATCGCGTACTTGACGCTGACGCCTCTTTTTTCCAGGTCGGTCGCCAGCTCGCGAACCGTATGCTGCGCTTCGGCGACGGCCAGGCCATACCCTGGAACGATGACGACTGATCGGGCGTAGGCGAGGGCTATCGCCGTGTCCTCCGCCGTCGTCTGCCGAATCGAGCGCGGGGTGTCGTCGGCGGTTCCGGAGCCGGCCACCAGTCCCGATCCGAACGCCCCAAACAGTACGTTCGCGACGGAGCGGTTCATCGCGTTGCTCATGAGAAGCGTGAGCAGGGTTCCCGACGCGCCTACCAGGACACCCGCGACGACGAGCATCTGATTGTGGAGCACGAAACCGGTCAGCGCGGCGGCCAGTCCGGTCAGCGAGTTGAGAATCGAAATGACGACCGGCATGTCGCCGCCGCCGATTGGCAGCACGAACATCGCGCCGAGCAGCAGCGCGGTAGCGAAGAGTGCCCATAGCGCCGCTGTCTCTCCAGTGCCCGCGACGATAACAAAGCCGAGCAGCGCGATTGCGGCGAGAAGAAAGCCGTTGAGCGCTTTCTGCAGTGGAAACTGTAACGGCTTGCCGGAGAGAATCTCCTGAAGCTTGCCGAAGGCCACGAGGCTGCCGGTGAACGAAACAGCGCCGATGATGGTGCCGAGTACGATCGAGATCTCCTCACCGGCTCCGGCGTCCGCACCGTTGCGCGCCAGGCGCAGATACTCCGCGACCGACACCAGTGCGGCAGTGGCTCCGCCCATACCGTTAAAAAGCGCCACCATCTGCGGCATCGCGGTCATCTGCACCGTGCGCGCGAAGTACGTCCCGATGGCCGCGCCGATGGCCATTCCGATTGCAATCGTCCAGAACGAAACGATCTGGCGGTCGAGGAGGGTGGCCACCAGCGCCAGTGTCATTCCCGCTGCTGCAAGGCGGTTTCCCTGCCTTGCGGTCGCGGGGGAGCTGAGCCGCTTGAGCCCGAAAATGAAAAGCACCGCGGCCACTATGTAGCTCGCGGCGATCGCGGAGCTCCGCAGGTCAGCCACCGCGTTTGCCCTCATCGTCATCCCGCTTCCTGAACATCTCCAGCATGCGATCGGTCACGACAAAGCCGCCGAAAACATTCGCCGCCCCGAACACCACCGCGATAAACCCAAGCGTCTTCAGCAGCGGCGTATCGGCACCGCCCGCAACGAGCATCGCGCCGAGCACGACAATGCCATGGATGGCGTTCGTGGCCGACATGAGTGGCGTATGCAGCACGGACGGCACGCGCGCGATCACTTCGAAGCCCACGAACATCGCGAGTATGAAGACGTACACACCGAGCACCAGCTCGACACTCATCGGGCAGCGCCCTGCAGTCGTGAGCTGATCGCCGCGTTCCGGATCTCACCATTGGCAGTGACGCAGGTTGCGTCGATGATGTCATCGCTGAAGTTGAGATTCAGCTTACCGCCCGGCGCCAGAAGGGTGACCAATGCCGCCACGTTTCTGGCGTACATCTGGCTGGCGTGATACGCGAGATCACTCGAGATGTGCAGCGGGGCGATGATCGTGACGCCACCCCTCTGCACCGTCTCGCCGGGGACGGTTGACTCACAGTTGCCTCCCTGTTCCCCCGCAAGATCCACGATGACCGAACCCGCCTTCATCGCCATCACGGTCTCGGTGCTGACGAGCATCGGCGCACGCCGCCCCGGTACGAGCGCAGTCGTGATGATCACGTCAGCCTGCAGGGCACGCTCGTGAATCAGCTCCATCTCGCGCCTGATGTGCTCGTCCTTCAGCTCGCGCGCGTAGCCGCCCGCGTCCTGTGCTTCGGCGGCATCGACGTCGAGCTCGACAAAGGTTGCGCCGAGGCTCTGCACTTGTTCCTTGACTACCGGTCGCGTGTCGAACGCTTCCACCACGGCGCCGATGCGGCGGGCGGTGGCAATGGCCTGCAGCCCCGCGACCCCCGCACCGATGACGAGCACCCTCGCCGGCCGCACTGTGCCAGCGGCCGTCATCAGCATCGGAAAAAACTTCTGCAGCGAATTCGCCGCCAGCAATACCGCCTTGTAACCAGCGACGGTGCTTTGGGAGGAAAGGGCATCCATCATCTGAGCGCGCGTGGTCCGGGGCACCAGCTCCATGCTGAATGAAGTGATCTCACGAACCGCGAGCGTCTCGAACACGTAAGGGTCACCGGCCGGCTGAAGCAGCCCGATGAGCACCGCGCCTCGCTCGACTGAACCGATCTCGTCCCGCTCTGTGACTTCGCTATGCAGCGGTCGCTGCACCCTGAGCACCATAGTGGCGCCCGCATACAGATCGTGAGGACCGGTGGCCACTACCGCACCAGCTGTTGAGTACGCTTCATCAGTGAACCCGGCGCGGAGGCCGGCGTCCGTTTCAACGACAACGGAATGGCCCGCCTTGATCAGCTGAGGAACCACTTCGGGCACCACCGCTACCCGCTTCTCCCCGATTGCCCTTTCATATGGTACAGCGATCCGCATGCATCCTCTCGAATTCCAGTGACGCGCATCTGATGCGCGTGGAAAAAATACTTCGGGCGGAGATCGAATGCCGCGTGACGTTGCCCGCATTGCGATAATGCCGAGCGTGGCGGAGGGCTCAAATGGCAGGTTTGCTGGTTGTCGGGCTTGTTCCAGCGGGTTGGAGATTTCTGCGGGCGGCCGTGCGGCAAATTGCAAGACCGCTTGCAGAATGCGGCACGAAAACCCGACGGCCGGATGGGGGTCATTTCATGCAAGTCGAAGCTGCATCACAGGTTAACTACACCAGGTGCGAGTGGCACCACCCCTGCCTTACCCGGTACCGCAAGCGTTGGCCCCCCCGGCGCTCAGCACCACTCTCTCAGGAGCAACACATGGTTCGCAACAAAAAGGGTTTCACGCTGATCGAGCTTCTCATCGTTGTCGTCATCATCGGCATTCTTGCCGCGATCGCGATTCCGAAGTTTGCCAACACGAAGGAAAAGGCATACGTCGCATCGATGAAGGCCGATCTTCGCAACCTGGCCACGTACGAAGAGAGCTACGCCGCCGACAGCTCGGGCGTGTACTTCTCCGGAAACGGTTCAGGACAGGGCTTCCAGGCGTCGCAGAACGTTACCGTTACCGCGACAGCAGTTGCCGGCCCGCCTGCCAGCTGGACCGCGGTGTCGAGCCACTCGCTGACGACCAAGACGTGCAACTCGTCGGTGAACGGCCTGATTACCTGCACCTGATTCAGTACCACATTGGGTGGAGAGGGCCCTGCCGGCAACGGCAGGGCTCTTTCATTTGGTACAAGTGCCCGGCCGACGATGGCCGGGCACTTTCGTTCCATTTTATTGGACACATGCACTTCGTGCGGATGCATGGGCGCCGATCCACCGCCCAACGCGGCTCACGATTCATGCTTTCCCCGGAGTCGGTCAGTGATTACCTTGGATTCTGCTTCGCGGCCGCTACCTGCCGGGACGTGACGATCTCACGGCTCACCCGTCCATATGTCGAGTACTTGCCTTCCGGCACATGCATGCCGGACGAAACCGATTTTTCGGCAAACCCGTCTAAAGGCGGCGACGCAAAGCCACGAGGCTAAAGCGGGGATTCTTTCCCGCCACGCTCGTCGGGCTACCGAGGAGGTCTGACATGAACGCTCTCGGTCGTCGCGGACGAATGCCCGCCGTTGCTGGTTCCGTTCTATGCGCGCTCGCCGCCTCCTGGCCGGCGCCCATCACCGCCCAGGTAAGCGTGAATCCGGATCTCGCCGCGCTGGCGAGAATGCCTATGATCGACAGCTCGAGCCTTCGATTTGTGGTCGCGAATCTCGCTGGCCGCAGCGGCAAGCTCCTCGCGCGATTTGTCTCTCCGCCGCGTGCGATCTCGATATCGTCGATCGCCGGAAGCCTCAATTACACGTCGAAGGCCCTCCCCGCAGTTCAGGAAGTGGCAGGCGCCAGCCGCCTCGGACGGTTCTCGCTGATCACCATGCGATCTTTCCGCGAAAAGATCTCCGGCTCCGTCGGCCCTTACCGCATCGGCTACTACCCTGAAGAAAACGGCCGTGCGAGATCGGAAGCGTACGAGAATCCCGAAGGGTTCATCGAAGTTACCCCCGAGAATCAGGATATGCGGGTGTCGGAGCATTTCCGGCTTCGCGATTTCCTGACGCACGACCAGGCAGCTGTCTGGCCGAAGTATCTGGTGCTTCGGGAGCCCCTGGTGGACAAGCTCGAGCTCGTGATTCAGGATCTCGAGGATCGGGGCATTCCAGTGCGGAACGTCCAGGTGCTGTCGGGTTTCCGCACGCCGCAGTACAACTTGGCTCTCGGCGACGGTAGCGGCAGGGCACGCGACAGTCGCCACCAGTTCGGTGACGCTGCTGACATCTACATCGACAGCAACCGCGACGGCCGAATGGACGATCTCAACGGTGACGGCAGGGTTAACGTTCGGGACACGCGGATCATCCTTGCCGCCGTTGAGCGGGTCGAGCGCACTTATCCGGACCTCGTCGGCGGCACGGGGCTGTATCACGCGACGGGAGCGCATGGTCCGTTCGCGCACATCGACGTTCGGGGAAGCCGCGCTCGCTGGTCGAGCGGATCACGCGCCTCCAGCAGCAAGCGTCACGCGCGAACGTCGAAGAGAGGCAAGAGCTCGAAGAGCTCCCGCGCGAAGAAGGTTGCCTCCACTCGCGGCAGCACCAGGAAGGCCCGCTAGAACTCTCCGCCATCGAGGCAATACCGCCGATCGTCGTGAGCGCTTTTCCGATCGTTCGCTGTGTCATGTCTCCTCCTCCAGTTCAGTCCGCTACGCTTCGAGTGCCGCGCGGTGTCAGCGAAAGGGTATTAGCTTCAGAGCAACCCTTCGCATCACCGGACTGTCGAATTGACGTTGCGGCCAGAAAGGGACATCCTGACCGCAAAGGTGTATCAGGCCGAGCTTCGGATCAGCCGTCGAGGACCTTCAACGCAGGACTTGAGTCATGAAAATCACAACCTTCCGTCGCCTGCTCCTTGCCTCGCTCGTAGTTGCCGGCTTTGTGTCTGCGAGCGAAGCGTTCGCGCAGCAGACAACTCCAGTCAACCCGCCCGCTGCAAAAAGCGACGCGAAAGCCGACACGCGAAAGGACGCGGAGATTGCGTTGCGCGATTCAGTGACAATCGCCGATGTAGAGCGCGCCGCCGAACAGCTGGCGGCTGCCGTGCAGGCAGCTGTAAAGAAAGCGACTGAAAGCCCGGAGCTCAAGCTGGCCGCTCTCAAGGTGGCGACGAATGCCGTGACGGCGGCGCAGGTGATCGTCACACAGCAGGCGGTGACGCTTCAAACCGTTCTCGAAGCGGTGGCCAGGCAGATCGCTGTGGCAACCGCACAGCAGGCGAAGCCGAAGCAGCACTAGCGGCTGTTGCGTTCCCGTAATCTTCGGGCGCGCATGAAGTCAGATCCGTTTGATGGCGCCGTTGCCATAGTCACCGGTGCGTCCGCCGGTATCGGTCTCGAGATCGCGCGTCAGCTCGCGCAACGCGGTGCCTCTCTCGTTCTCGCCGCACGCGAACCAACCTTGCTCGACTCCGCAGCGCACGCCTGCCGCCAGCTCGGCGCGCAGGCGATTGCGGTTCCCACCGATGTTTCGAAGCGCGACCAGTGTGGGCGGCTGATTGAAGCTGCGGTCGAGGAGTTTGGAAGAATCGACACGCTGGTCAACAACGCCGGCATCAGCATGCACGCCCGGTTCGACGAGCTCGGCGACCTCGATGCCGTCGACAGAATCACAGGCATCAACTACCTCGGCAGCGTCTATTGCACCTTCTACGCTTTGCCATATTTGAAGAAAACATCGGGCCGTATTGTCGCTGTGTCGAGCCTCGCCGGTAGAAATGGAGTTCCTACGCGCACGATCTACTCTGCGACGAAGCACGCCATGGCAGGGTTCTTCGATTCGCTGCGAATCGAGCTGCGACGGGATGGCGTGAGCGTCACTGTCGTTTATCCCGGGTTCGTGGCTACGGATATCGCGGAGCGCGCGATCGGTCCGAACGGCCAGCCGCTGGGGACGCGTCCGGTATCGAACCGCGATGTGATGAGTGCGGAAGAATGCGCACGGTTGACGCTCGAAGCCGTGGCAGCGCGGCGAAGGGAAGTGGTGATGACTGGTCGCGCGCGCATCGGCATGTTGCTCAAGGCATTTGCGCCGGGGATCGTCGACGACATGGCGGATCGCGCCGTTCGGCGAGGACGGTAACGGCGTGTATATTTGCGCTCAACAACAAGGAGAATCATGATGAGAACGCTCGTATTGGTTGGAGCCGCTGTGGCACTCGCAGGCTGCACGACAAGCGACAAAGGCGGCGCGGACTCGGCGGCGATCGCAGACACCGGAGCGATGATGGGTGACACGGGACTGGCGGTCGCCGGCGGCGCGGATCCCGATGCGAATGTGGGCGGCAGCGGCCTCCCGGCCGGCTTTACGGGGCGCACCGACCGCGCCGACGCACCCATCACCGGAGCGAAGTACGCTCGCAGTGGGGAGATGTGGGAAGTGACGACTGGCCCGGCGCATATCGCCTACGACGCGACGAAGACAGCGACAGGAAACTTCACGGCATCTGCGACCATCGAGCAGCTCGAAGCCCCAAAGCATCCTGAGGCGTTCGGAATTTTCATCGGCGGCAAGGATCTGGATAAGCCGACGCAGACGTACACCTATTTCGTGGTGCGGGGCACAGGGGAGCTGCTCGTGAAGGTGCGCGAGGGTGACACGACCCGCGACGTACTCAAGTGGCAGGCTGCGGCCAACGTGCCGAAGGCAGACGCATCGGGCAAGGCAACGTATGCGCTCGCCGCACAGGTCGCGGGCGACGCGGTCAAGTTCATGGTGAATGGAAAGCAGGTAGCATCGATCAGCAAGGCTGGCTTGCCGACCGACGGGATCGCAGGCCTTCGTATCAACCACAACCTCCACGTAAAGGCCTCGCCGATCTTCATTAGCGGGACCTGATGAAGGCCGGCGTTGCCGCGATAATTCTCGCGGTATCGCTGTTCGCAGGGTTTCGGCCAATCGGCCCGCTTCCTCCGCTGGGCCGCCTGCTCGACCCTGCGAATGGAGTGTGGGCCACCGCCGCGACTGCGAATCTCCGTCCCGTGGACGGCGCCCGCGTTCCCGGCCTGACGTCTCCGGTTGACGTGCTGGTGGACGACAGAGGAGTGCCCCACATCTTTGCCGGCACCGAGAACGATGCTTTTCGCGCCCTCGGCTACGTCGTTGCGCGTGATCGTCTTTTCCAGATGGAGACCCAGACCCGCGCAGCAGCGGGACGGCTTACCGAATGGGCCGGGCCACGCGCGCTCGAGACAGACCGCGACAGCCGATCTCTCGGGCTCGTCTGGGGCGCGGGGAAAAAGTTTGCCTCGTATGACAAATCATCTCCCGCATGGGGCGCAATGATGGCCTATGCGGAAGGCGTCAACGCATGGATCTCGCAGATGCGGCCGCGCGATCTGCCGGTTGAGTATCGCCTGCTGAACGCCCGCCCAATTAAATGGGAGCCCATATATTCGCTGTACTTTTTCTCTCGTATGGCGCTGACTCTCGGGTTCAACGACGCGAGCCTCAGGCGACTGCGCGCGCAGGCCATGGTGGGGAAGGAAGCTGCCGACGCGCTGTATCCTGTCAACAGCCCGATCCAGGAGCCGATCCAGCCCAACGGCTCGTCTGCGCCGCGGCAGGACTTTGTATCGATCCCGCCGCCCGGCGCCCCGGATAGCGCCGCTCGCCTGGCGGCCACGGCACTTCATTCCGTGGTGGCTGCACTCAGGATGTCCCGTCCCAACGCCTACGGCGATGCACTCGGCAGCAACAACTGGGCAGTCTCTCCACGTCGCAGTGCGACCGGTAATGCTCTGCTCGCCGGAGATCCCCACCTCGACCTGTCATTGCCGTCGGTGTGGTACGAAATGCATCTGGTCGTGCCGGGGCGCCTCGATGTGGCCGGCGCCGGTTTTCCCGGCGTTCCGGGCGTCGTCATTGGATTCAACCGCGACGTTGCGTGGACCTTCACCAACACCGGGTCTGACGTCAACGACTATTTCACCGAGAGGGTCGACGACGATCGACATCCTTCGCGCTACATGGTCGACGGCGCGTGGAGAGACCTCGAAACGCGTGTCGAGCGGTACCGCGACGCGGGCGGAGCTGTGATCCATACGGACACTCTCTATTTCACGCATCGCGGTCCGATGACGAACAAATCTGGCGCATGGCTCTCCATGCGATGGACAGCGTACGACCAGTCACAGGAAGCGGATAACTTTCTCCGCCTCGGCCACACGCGAAGCGTCACCGAGTGGCTCGGCGCCATGCGCGACTATGTAGCTCCTACGCAGAACGGTCTCGTTGCGGACCGCGGCGGCAATATCGCCATCAGGTCATCGGGGCGATATCCGATTCGCGCCGGCGACGGGCGCGGTGACCTCATCCGCGATGGATCCATTTCGGCAAATGACTGGAAGGGTGCACTTGCTGTCGAGCAGTATCCCTTCTCGCTCAACCCGCCACAGGGATTTCTGGCTTCGGCGAACCAGCAGCCGGTCGATCCGCGGCAGAACTCTTCTTACATGGGGTCCGACTGGTATTCACCGTGGAGGGCACTCCGCATCAACTCGCTGCTTCGCGCGGACTCGGCCGTGACACCTGACGCGATGAGGCGATACCAGACCGATCCTGGAAGTGCTCGCGCGGATGCGTTCGTCCCGCTGTTCCTCGCCGCCGCAGCCAACGAAAAAACCGCGGGTCGCGGAGATTCCTTGCTCGAGCGGTCCGCCTCACTTCTTCGCGAATGGGATCGCCGCTACGTTCGCGAGAATCGCCGGGCGGTTCTGTTTGAGGCGGCGATGCAGGAGCTGTCGCGGCGCACGTGGGATGAATTGCGCGTAGAGAAGAAGAGTAAGGCGGTTGAGGAGTTCACCCTGCCGGAACCGCAGCTGCTCCTGGCGTTGTCTGCGCAGCCGGCGAGCGCGTGGTGGAATGACCGTCGTACGACAGTGATCGAGACGCGCGACATGATCCTCGCCCAGAGCTTGAGAGCTGCCCTCGATTCGGTGACTCGGCGCAGCGGAGATCCGGAGGGTGATCGCTGGCTGTGGAGCAACGTGCGTCACGCCAACATCCACCACCTGCTCAGAATTCCCGCGTTCTCCGCGCTCGGCATATCGATGCAGGGTGGCCCGGCCACCTTGAATCCCACGGGAGGTTCGGGGACGCAGGGTGCAAGCTGGCGCATGGTCGTAGAGCTCGGTCCGGAGGTGAAGGGCTGGTCCATTTATCCCGGCGGCCAGTCCGGCGCTCCAGCGAGTCCGCGATACCGCGACAGACTTTCGAAGTGGAAATCGGGACAGCTCGATGCAGTGCTCTTTCCCAGATCCGCGAGCGCGCTCGACAGAAAGCGCGTTATCTCGCGGCTGCGGCTCGAGCCGCAGTGAATCTCCGCGCCTTCGTTGCTTTTCTGCTGCTGGCGGAGGCGTTCGCGGTCACGACTTTCGGATTGGGATGGTGGGCGGTGCCGATCGTTGCTGCATTGTGGGCCGCCTTCACACACTCTCCACGGCGCGCGGGGTTCGCGGCGCTGTGCGCGGCCACCGGCTGGGGATCGTTGCTGCTGCTCAACGCAACGCGCGGTCCGGTCGGCGAGGTGGCAGCACAGCTGAGCGGCGTCATGCACGTGCCCGCACCGTTGCTGTACGCCGTCACGCTCGGTTTTCCGGCGCTCCTTGCATGGAGCGCCGCTGCAATCGCGGCCCGGCTTACGCGCAGAAGGGCAGTGAGAACAGTCGTTGCCTGACGCTCGTCAGGCAATCACTGATCGTCGGACCGAACAGGTGAGGCAAGCACTGTGTTGTTGGATCTCTCTGACAACAGCTTCGTGGTGAAGCGCTGATTCTCCGAGATACGCTCGACTTCGACGGCAATGGCGTCGAGCGACTGCGAGATCTGCTCCATCTGGTCCCGCAGCTCCGCTGGGACGACTTGAGGCGGTGGTGCGCCGCGGTCGATTCGTCTGGCGAAGGCGCGCATCAGCGGAAGGCCGATGATGATCGCAGCGACCATGATGAAGAACGCAATCGAAATTGACTCGACCTGCGGAGGGATGAGGTTCGGATCGAACGGCTGAACGCTGACGCCAGGGATTCCAGGCGGCAGTGGCGGCCCTGGCGGTTGTGGCGGCCGCATAGTGACTCCGCGCTCAGCCTGCGCATCCCGAGCCGCATCTTCCACCGCCTTTCGCGCTTCGGTCACCGTTTGACGAATCTGCTCGCGCAGCTGATCGCGCGAAGCCTCGGTCTGCGGTGTCTGAAGCGTAAATTCTGACATTGTGATTTCTCCCACTGCCGATGAAAGCGTCCCCATGAAATCCGGCACGTCAATCTATGAGCGCTCCCGAATGAATGCCACGCCCGATAACGCCAATGCGCGCCAGCGGTTCGTCGACCGCGGCTTTGTGAGCGGCCTCGTCTGCGCCGCCGCGTTGTGGCTTGCCGCATCGGCGCTGGGGATCCCGGCGGCGTTCAATATCGCTGTACTTGCGGGACTAGTTCCTGCGCTGTTGATCGGGTGCGCCGTCGGGGTGACCAGGCTTTACCCGGTGTTGCGCGGATTAACCGTTGCGATGCTGGCCGTGATGCTGATCATCGCCTTCACTCCCGTAGTGGCGGGCCCTGCTAGAAGACTTATTCGCCGGGATGCTGTTCCATCGAACGCCGATGCCATTGTGGTGCTCTCTGCCGGCGTCACCGCGGATGGTTTGCTGCCACAACAGGGCATGGACCGGATTCTCCAGGGGATGAAGCTTGTGCGGTCTGGCGTCGCGCCTCGACTCATTCTTACGAGGGAAATGCGAACTGTCGATGGAAGGCCCTTCAGCTCTTCAGGCGATCAGGACAGCATCGTCGCTTTGAGCGGAATACTCACCCCGGTCGCCACCGGAACGGTTCGCAGCACGCACGATGAGGCGCTGCGCGTGGCGAAGCTGGCGGCGACGGCGCGTTGGCGGCGGGTGGTCGTTGTAACGTCTCCCTTTCACTCCCGTCGGGCGTGCCGCACCTTCGAGCGCGCGGGATTGACGGTTAGCTGTATTCCGGCGGACTCGCGCGACGTTTCGGTATTATCTCTGTCAACGCCCGATGATCGTGTGAAGGCGTTCGGCTTCTGGCTCTATGAGTCAGTGCGAACTATCCGCTATCGGCAGCTCGGATGGATCTGAAGCGCGAAACCGCCGGCGTTGCGGGCGCGTAGTGAAACGGGCTACGGAGAAAAGATGACTTCAGTCACCACAGTCGTTCAGTCGATGGGCGTTGCTTTCGCCGCGGGTATCAATCTGCCGGCGACTGTTGCCGTACTCGGCATTGCGGACAGGGCCGGGTGGATCGCGCCGCTGCCTGGTCCGCTGCACGCGCTGAGCAGCGTGTGGATCATCGCGCTGGCATCGGTCTTCTACGTGATGGAGTTCCTGGTGACTCTCATCCCGGGCGTGTCGAGCGTCTGGGAGACGGCGCAGAGTCTCGTTCGTCCACCGGCCGCTGCTCTATTGGCAGCGGCGACCGCCGTGCATCTCGACGATCCTGTCGCACTGGCGGCGGCTGGCATTCTCGGCGGCGGGCTTGCGCTGACGACTCACGGAACGAAGCTCGGCCTTCGGTACGCGGTCGATACCTCTCCCGAGCCGGTGACGAACGGGGCGGCCAACATGGCCGAGCTCGCAACGGTTTCCACTATCGCGATCTTCATCTGGAATCATCCCTACATCACGCTGTCGCTGTCGATACTGCTGCTCATTCTTCTCATTCTTCTGGTGCGGCGCATCATCAAGACCCTGCGATCGCTGCTGCGTGGTGAATGGAAGCGGAAGATCCCGACATAGTGCACGTCGCGCCCTGCTGACGCAGATTTAGCCCGACGGCTCCGCACTTGCGCGAAGTCGTCGAGGTCAAATCCCGGGGGTCGCCCAGTTGAGCCAACAGCAGAAGATCTGGAAGGTGATCGCCGCGTCGTCGGCCGGCACGATGATCGAGTGGTACGACTTCTACATCTTCGGCAGTCTCGCCGCGATCATCTCCACACAGTTCTATCCCGAGGGCAATCCCACCGTCAATTTCCTCAAGACGCTGGCCACCTTTGCGGTGGGATTTGCCGTTCGCCCGTTTGGTGCGCTCGTGTTCGGACGAATTGGAGATCTGGTCGGGCGAAAATTCGCGTTTCTTCTGACCCTCGTGCTGATGGGCAGTTCCACTGCAGCGATCGGATTTCTTCCTACATATGCTTCCATCGGCATCGCGGCCCCGGTGATTCTGGTGATTCTGCGATTGCTGCAGGGTCTGGCACTGGGTGGTGAGTACGGTGGTGCGGCCGTGTACGTGGCCGAGCACGCACCGGATGGCAGGCGAGGATTCTACACGAGCTTCATCCAGACGACCGCGACTCTCGGCTTGTTCGTTTCTCTGGTGGTGATACTCGTCGTGCGCGGAATCGTCGGTGAGGATGAGTTCAAGCTGTGGGGCTGGCGGATACCGTTCCTGCTTTCGATCGTGCTGGTGGCGATGTCGTACTACATCCGCGTGCGCCTCCAGGAATCGCCGTTGTTCACGCGGCTCAAGCAATCGGGAAAGACCTCGACCGCTCCCATTCGCGACAGCTTCGGCACGTGGCCGAAATGGAAAGTCTTCTTTCTCGTCCTCTTTGGGGCGACTGCCGGGCAGGCGGTGGTGTGGTACACAGGCCAGTTCTACGCACTGTTCTTTCTGCAGACTGTACTCAAGATCTCGCTCACGACCGCTTACATGATTGTCGCGGTGGCCCTTCTGCTCGGCGCACCCCTGTTCATCTACTTCGGATCCCTTTCCGATCGGATCGGGAGAAAGCGGATCATGATGGCCGGCAATCTTCTCGCAGCGCTGTCGTACTACCCGATCTATCAGGCGATGAAGGCCTACTCGGAGCCGGTGAATGTGGTGATGCTCACCACTCTGGTGTTCATTCAGGTCGTATTTGTCACCATGGTCTACGGTCCGATCGCCGCATTCCTGGTGGAGGCATTTCCCGCCAAGATCCGTTACACGTCGATGTCGCTTCCGTATCACTTTGGGAATGGTTGGTTCGGCGGATTTCTGCCGCTCATTTCGACGGCGCTTGTTGCGCGTACCGGAAACATCTACGCCGGTCTCGTCTATCCGATAACTATCGCGCTGCTGACGTTCGTTGTCGGCTCGCTGTTTCTGCGCGAGAGCTATACGGATCGCATCTGGGACGAGGTGGGCGGGCCCGAGGAGCCGGCCGCGCCACGCACCGACGCGGCTTGATCGCCCTGCTTGTGACTCTGGCGATGCTGCAGTCGCCACCTGCGGCACAGACACAATTCAGCGGCCCGGCGACCGACTCGCTTCGATCGCTCATTCTCTCGCGAATCGACGCAACGCCGGGCGCTACCGTTGCGCTGTCTTATGTGGACCTCGAGAGTGACGAGAGATTGTCGATAAACGGCGACACGGTATTTCACGCCGCGAGTACGATGAAGGTGCCGGTGATGATCGAGGTGTTGAGGCGGTCGCAGTCGCGCGCGTTCTCGCTCGACCAGCCGATTCTCCTTGTCAACCGGTTCCATTCGATCGTCGATGGTTCCGAATACTCGCTGGACCGAGCGGAGGACGGAGATTCAGCGCTCTACGCGAAGCTTGGCGAACGGGTGACTATCCGTGAACTGATGCGGCGGATGATCACGCTGTCGAGTAACCTTGCCACCAATCAGCTCATCGCCCTCGTGGATGCGACGAACGTGACGGCGATGGCGCGCTCACTCGGCGCCTCCAGGATGCTGGTTCTGCGCGGAGTGGAAGATCAGAAGGCGTTCGACCGCGGGCTCATCAACACCACGACTTCGGGCGACCTCGCGGCGCTGCTACTCGCAATCGAGAGCGGCCGTGCGCTCTCCGCCAAGAGCTCGGCAGTGATGCGCGAGATACTCCTCGCCCAGGAATTCAACGAGAAAATTCCCGCAGGACTGCCGCCCGGGACACGCGTGGCGCACAAGACCGGCGAGATAACAGCGGTGTCGCACGATGCGGCTATCGTCTATCGGCACAGGAAGAAACCGTACGTGCTGGTCGTGCTGACGCGCGGAGTTCGTCAGTCCGCCGAATCGAGCCGCCTCATCGCCGATCTGTCTCGCATCGTCTATGCGCATGCTGCGGGGGCAGGCGGCTGATGCGTGTCGCTTTTCTCGGACTGGGAGCGATTGGCGAGCCGATGGCGTCCCACCTGGCGAAGCCGCCGTTTGAGCTGACCGTATGGAATCGAACCACTGATAAGGCGACCGACTTCGCCCGCCGACATACAGTCGTGGCCGCATCGAGTGCCGCCGACGCGGTGCGTCACGCCGACGTCGTCGTTACCTGCCTGCCGTCGTCGCGGGAGGTGAAGGGCCTTGTCGCGGGCCATGGAGGATTGCTCTCGCAGCTAAAGCCTGGTGCTGCGCTGGTGGATTGCACCTCGGGAGATCCAGCATCATCGCGGGAGATCGCGGCGCTGCTCCGGGACCGCGAGGTCGACTTCGTCGATGCGCCCGTGAGCGGCGGAGTGAAGGGTGCCGTGGCCGGAACTCTGACAGTGATGTGCGGAGGGAGTGAGCAATCGATCGACCGGGTACGGCCGGTGCTGTCCGCGTTCGCGGGAAAGATCGTTCGCTGCGGAGAAGTGGGAACGGGCCACGCCGTGAAGGCGATGAACCAGGCATTGCTGGCAATTCACATCTGGTCCGCCGGGGAGTGTCTGGCGACTCTAGCCAGGCTGGGAGTCGGAGCGGCCGCAGCTCTCGAAGTGATCAACGGGTCGAGCGGTCGGTCGAACACCTCGGAGAATCTTTTCCCTGAAAGAGTTCTTGGAAGAGCCTTTCCACGGACCTTCCGCCTCGCGCTGCTCGACAAGGACGTCGCCATCGCCGCCGATATTGCTTCGCAAGTGGATGCGCCTTCTCCCTTCATCGACCTCGCGGCCAGGCTGTTCCGCGAGGCCCACGACCTCCTCGGCGACGAAGCGGATCATGTCGAAGCGATCAAGGTCATCGAGGAGCGCGCAGGCGTTATCATCGTTTAACACTGTATGAACGCTGGCGGCACCCGTTCCAGTATATTGTCCCCCGCATGCCAACCCGACTGAGCGAACAGAAAACGATTCTCTCCGCCTCCGCAGTGGAGCGGACGCTGAGGAGGATGGCGAACGAGATCATCGAGCTCAACGATGGCACAGAGAATCTCGTCGTAGTCGGCATTCAGCGAAGGGGCGTTCAACTGGCGCACCGCCTGGTGGCTCTCATCGAGGAGAGCGACAACGCAAAGGTCCTCGAAGGGTCGCTCGATATCACGCTCTATCGGGACGATCTCCAGACAGTCGGCCCGCGGCCCGTCGTTGGCCCGACCGATCTTCCATGGGGCATCGATGGAAGAAACGTCGTCATCGTGGACGACGTACTCTATACCGGCAGGACTGTGCGTGCAGCGCTCGATGAGCTCGCGGATTTCGGTCGTCCGGCTCACATCGCCCTTGCCGTCCTTATCGACCGTGGTGGCCGCGAGCTGCCGATTCAGCCTGACATCGTGGGAAAGCGGATCGCTGTCGAAAGGGCTGATCGCGTCGATGTTCTGGTCGACGAGCTGGATGGAAAGACAGCGGTCGTAATCGTCCCCGCAGTCACGAACCCAGCGACATGACGAGCGCACTGGGCAAGGATCTTCTGGGGCTCGAAGTCCTGTCCGGGGATCAGATCCGCCTCGTGCTCGATACGGCCGAGCCGTTCAAGGAGATCAGCGAACGGGCGATCAAGAAAGTGCCGGCGCTGCGGGGCTCGACGATCGTCAATCTCTTTTTCGAAAACTCGACGCGCACGCGCATCTCCTTCGAGTTCGCGGAGAAGAGACTCTCCGCTGACACTGTAAATGTTGCGTCGACCGGCTCGAGCGTGCAGAAGGGAGAGACGCTCGTTGACACCGCGAGAAATCTCGAGGCGATGCGCATCGACATGGTCGTCATCCGTCATGGCGCCTCCGGCGCAGCACAGTTTCTTGCGGATCGCATCGAGTCGAACGTGATCAACGCCGGCGACGGGATGCACGAGCACCCCACGCAGGGGTTGCTCGACCTGCTCACTCTCCGCGACCACCTCGGTGACATTGCCGGACGGCGAGTCTGCATCTGCGGTGACGTACTGCATTCCCGCGTGGCGCGGTCGAACATCTGGGGGCTTCAGCGGCTCGGCGCCGAGGTGGCCGTGTGCGGGCCGCGCTCGCTGCTCCCGAACGCAATCGAGGAATTCGGAGTCATAGTGTTCGAGCGCATCGAGGAAGCGATCGACTGGGCCGATGCGCTGAACGTTCTTCGCCTTCAACTCGAAAGAATGACCGCCGGATACATTCCGTCCAGCCGGGAATACAACAGGGTGTTCGGCGTAACGCGCGAACGGCTCGATCGCGCTCCACGCGACATTCTGATTCTGCATCCGGGTCCGATGAACCGGGGTGTCGAGATCGATTCGGACGTTGCCGACGGCCCGCACAGCGTCATACTGAATCAGGTGACCAACGGAGTGGCCGTGCGAATGGCGGTACTGTACCTGCTCGCCGGGGGGCGGCCCGAGCTGGCAGAAGCGGCCAAGGGAGCGTCGCGCTGATGGCGAAGCCCGGACCTCTCATGCTCCGCGGCGGGCGACTGCTCGATCCATCACAGGGAGTCGATGAGATCGGCGACCTCTTCGTCAGCGAGGGTCAGATCAGAAGCCTGGGCGGACGCCTTGGTGCGCCGGACGACGCCGAAGAGATCGACTGCACGGGCTGCATTGTCTCGCCGGGTTTCATCGACGTCCACTGTCATCTGCGCGAGCCGGGACGTGAAGACGTCGAGACGATTGCCAGTGGGGCGCGCGCGGCTGCCGCTGGCGGTTTCACGGCGGTGTGCGCGATGCCCAACACCGATCCGGTGACGGACAATCAGGCCGCGGTGGGATTCATCATCAGGCAGGCACAGCGCGCGAAAGCCGCCAGGGTTCACGTCATCGGCGCAATATCCGTCGGTCAGAAAGGCGAGACACTGGCGGAGTTCGGGGAGATGGTTGCGGCGGGCGCGGTAGCTATGAGCGACGATGGGCGGCCCGTCGTCAGCGCGCAGCTGATGCGAACCGCACTCGAGTATGCGCGCACCTTTCGAATTCCCGTCATCGACCACTGTGAGGAGCCGACGCTCTCGATGGGCGGCGCAATGAACGAGGGAGTGGTCAGCGCCAGGCTCGGGCTGAAGGGTATCCCGTCGGAGGCGGAGGAGATCATGGTGATCCGGGACATCCTCCTTGCGCGGCGTACGGGCGGCCACGTGCATCTTGCTCACATGAGCACGCACGGCTCGGTGGAGCTCATTCGATGGGGAAAGGAACGCGGCATCAACGTGACCGCCGAAGTCTGTCCGCACCACATTTCGCTGACGGAAGAGCGGGTGTTGTCGTACGATACAAACGCCAAGATGAATCCTCCGCTTCGCGCTGAGCGCGACGTGCAGGCACTTCGAGAAGCAGTCAGGGACGGCACGATCGACATGATCGCGACCGACCATGCGCCGCATCACTACGACGAAAAGGAGCGCGAGTTCGCCGACGCGCCCAATGGAATAGTGGGTCTGGAGACCGCCCTCGCGGTGTGCGTCACGAGCCTCGTCGAGACGGGCCATATCGATTTTGCAACACTTGTCGAGAAGATGTCCTGCGCGCCGGCGAAACTCTTCGGGCTGCCGGGGGGTAGCCTGAAACGCGGATCGGCGGCAGATATCACTGTTTTTGACCCAATCAGGAAGTGGCGGGTTGAGCCATCGGAATTCCTGACGCGGGGTCGTAACACGCCGTACACCGGAATGGCGATGACAGGGCGCGCGGTGTGCACTGTCGTCGGCGGTCATGTCGTCCACAGATTAAACACTGACGCGGCGCTGGAACGCGCTGCCCCCTTGGCTAGCGAGGCCTTGGAATGACGAAAGCGAAAACGAATGCGCTCGATGCTCTGCGGGCCCTGATCGCGGAGAGGCAGCAATACGAACAGTGGCTCGCCACGCTGGAAACGAAGAGAGAAACCACGGCGGATCACGTATTCCAGCGCGTGTTCGGGGATTACCGATCACGCCTCGAGCGCGTCATTGGTGATATGCGAGGTCACGCCGAGGAGCTGCAGCTCAGTATTACCGCGCTGTCGTCGCGTCTTGTGGAAGTCGCGCGTGACGAAGATCTGCGGCGCGATGCTCTCCAGGAGGCGGAGCTGCGGGCGGTCGTGGGAGAATACGAGCCTGCGCAGTGGGAGGAGATGCGCGTCGAAGCGGAGCGCGAGCTGGAGAAGACGGCTGGCGACCGCGAGTCTCTTGACAATCAGCTTGCCGAGCTGCGCGGAATCCAGAAGCTGAGTGAGGTCGGGGCTTCAGGGACGGGATCCTCCACCACTGTCGCCTCAGAGTCTGATCAGGCGCGTGGGGACTCCGCTCGTGGTGCGGGCAGCGATGCTTCTGCAGCAGCGGCGGGCACTGGCGCGAGTGCGTCGCAAGGCCCGACTCCGCGGTCCGCCGGCAATGGCGTCGCGACGCCATCCACGGAGGCGCGCGCGCTGTCTGATGACGCGAGTGTCCAGACGCTGACGACCTCTGCTGCCTCACCCGCCAACGCGGGCATGCGCGGTGCGACTCCGCAGCGCGACATGGGCAGGTCGCCTACTCCGAGCGATGCTCGCTCGGCGGAAAGCGGATCGTCCCGTAGAGGGGATGCCGCACAAACATCAACAGCCTCCCGGTCATCCGCCGCACTGCCGTCTTCGTCGGCCGCTACGGCTCGTCAGGGTTCATCCACGGCGTCAGCTGTGGAAGCGGAGGACGGGCCGCGCGGATCCAGGGCCGCGACAGGAAGAGCTGCCCCCATCCCTCCCGCACCGGTCGCTGCGCCGACACCGGGCAAGGCGGCGAAGGCAACCGACTCACGCGCTGAGCAGGCGAAGACGCTCAAGTGCCCGGAATGCGGAACGCCGAACTATCCGACCGAGTGGTACTGTGAGCGATGCGGGGGAGAGCTGGCGACGATGTAGCGAACGCTGCTTGCGATCGGATGTCTGCCGGCGTGACCGGCAAAAAAAAACGGGCGCCAGACGGCGCCCGTTTTAGCGACTGATGGCTCGCTACCTCGCGGCGTGCTTGGCCATGCGGCTCTTGTGGCGCGCCGCCGTGTTCTTGTGAATGAGGCCCTTCCTCGCGGCGCGGTCGAGGAGTTTGACGGCCGCTACATTGTCCTCGCCGGTCGGAGCGGCGTGCGCCTTCTTGAGAGCGGTTCTGAGTGCGGACCGCTGAGCGCGGTTGCGCGCCATCGCGGCTCGGGACTTACGCATGTTTTTCTTCGCGGACGCGATATTCGGCACTGATCGGCTTCCTGTTGGTGGTCGGGCTGAGAGCGGTGCGCTCGGAGCGCACGCAGCCCCGAATGATCACCGGTTTTACCAGTACTGTCAACATCCAGCGGTGTCAACGCGTGCATTCGGGCTCACGCGATGCGACGCGCTTCGCTAACTTCCGTCGCCGTATCGACACCGTACTTCGACCCTCTCCGGTACAATTTGAACCAGGTTCAGACCTTCATCCTCATTGCGCCCGTACTGCTGTTCTCCATGGTCGCGCATGAGTACGCCCATGGTTACGCGGCCTTGAGGAACGGCGATGCGACAGCCTATCAGCTCGGACGGCTCACCTGGAATCCGGTGAAGCATATCGATCCCTTCATGACGATCATATTGCCTGCCATGTCGTTCCTCCTCGGCGGCGTGATCTTTGGCGGCGCCAAACCGGTGCCGGTCAATCCTCGCAACTACAGGAACTTCAAGCGCGGCGATATCATCGTCTCCCTCGCCGGCGTCACCACGAACATGGTGATCGCGTTCCTGTGCGTGCCGGCAATACTGCTGGTGTACTTCATCGGGTCGAATGTCTCCGCATTGGCAGGTCCGGCGTCGATCTTTCAGCTCATGCTCGTGTACGGGATCCAGATCAACCTCGTACTTGCGGCGTTCAACCTCATACCTATCCCGCCGCTCGACGGATCGCACGTCATGAAATACCTCCTGCCGCCCGCGTGGTCGTTGAGCTATCAGCGAATGGGCCGGTACGGATTGATCATCCTGTTCGCGCTCATATCATTTGCGCGGCCGGTCTTCTATCTCTGGCTCAAGCCGGCACTGGCCCTGATCGCCGCACTATATCGCGTCTCGCTTCCGTACATCATTCCGAGCCAGTGGACGACCTAGGGATTCTTCCGCGCGACGGGGAAGTCTTCGTCGTCGAGCTGACACAGTTCTCGGGTCCGCTCGATCTGCTGCTGTCGCTGATCCGAGATGAGCAGATCGACATTCAGGACATTCCCGTAGCCCGCATCGCGGAGCAGTTTCTCCGCAGAATTTCCACGCTCGGCCTCGATGAAGCCGCAGACTACCTGGAGATGGCAGCCCGGCTCGTTCGCATCAAGGCGCAGATGCTGCTGCCACGACGCGAAGGCGATGAGCCCTGGGAAGATCCCCGCGCTGATCTCGTACGGCGTCTGCTCGAGTACCAGCAGGTGAGAGAAGTGGTGCAGGTACTGGAGCGGCGCAGCGACGACCGGCGCAACCGTTTCGCGAGGTCGTACGTTCCGCAGAGCTTTGCCTCTCCGGCTCCTGCCGCAGCGGCGCTATTCCTGTCTCTACCGGAGCTTCTAGCCGCAGTGGACAGAATTCTTCGCATCGCGCGAAAGCCAGGCGTGCATGACGTCGTGCCACGCGCACTCGACGTCAACGGCGCGATATCGACAGTCCGCGCCGTGCTTGCTCTCCGCGCGCGCGCATCCTGGCGCGATGTCATCGAACGGAACGCGGAACCGTGGCAGGTGCTCTCCGTCCTCCTGGCTTTGCTTGAGCTCGCGAAGCGCGGCGAGCTTCGCATTTTTCAGACGCGGCCGTTCGCGCCGGTTGAGATCACGCGTGATTCCGCTAGCGAAGCTGCTTGAGGCGGCGCTGTTTTCCAGCGCCCGTCCGGTCGCGATTGGCGATCTGAAGGCGATGGCCGCCGATGGCGAAACCACTGAGGCAGACCTCCTGGCTGCGCTGGAAGAACTGCGCAATCACTACGATGACGACGGCCACGGAGTCGAGCTCATCGAGCTGGGCGGAGGCTGGCAGATCCTCACTCGCCCCGAGTACACCGAGACCATCGAGCGTGCTCAGCTTGCGGCACGTCCGCAGCGTTTATCCGCTGCGGCGCTCGAAACACTGGCGATCGTTGCCTACCGGCAGCCCATCGGCCGCGCCGAGATAGAGGAGATACGCGGCGTGGGATGCGGCCAGATGCTCAAGTCGCTGCACGAGCGGGAGCTGATCGAAGTAGTCGGGCGTGGCGAGGGCATGGGGAGGCCGCTTCTCTACGGCACGACGCCGTCGTTTCTGGAACAGTTCGCGCTCCGACACCTGGCGGAGCTCCCGCGCGCCGACGAGCTGGCGGTTGCGTTGCGAGATCCTCGCGCAGCAGCCGAGTCCGCGGTGACTACTCCTTACGCAGCCACTGCGAGCTGATGGCCGCTGACCTCATGCGAATTCAGCGGGCGCTGGCGCGCGCCGGGGTCGCCTCCCGCCGCCGCGCTGAAGACCTCGTCTCCGCCGGACGAGTGCGCGTCAACGGGGAAGTCGCCGTCACGGGACAGTCTGTCGACCTCCTCGTAGACGAAATCACAGTCGACGGCACTCCTGTAACTCAACCGGTCGGCTACCATTGGATCGTTCTCAACAAGCCCGCCGGAGTATTGACTACGCGAGCTGACCCGGGTGGAAGACGCACGGTGTTCGATCTCGTTCCCCCGCGTGCCGGCCTCACGTATGTCGGGCGCCTCGACTACATGACCGAGGGTGTGCTGCTGCTGACGACCGATGGAGAGGCGGCGCACAAACTCACTCATCCGAGCAGTGAAGTCGAGCGTACTTACATCGCGACGGTGCGGGGTGACGGACCAGCAGCGGTCCGCGCGGGCCGCAGTGGTGTACAGCTCGAGGATGGCTGGATGCAGCCGCGGGACATCGTGGCTCGCAACGTGGCTCGAGGCCTGTGGGATCTCGAGGTGACTATCGCCGAGGGACGCACGAGGGAGATCCGACGCTTCTGCGCGGCGCTCGAGCTGCATGTCGAGCGGCTCGTACGGACGCGTTTTGGGCCGGTGACGCTCGGACAGCTCACTTCCGGCTCTACGCGGACGCTCACTGGACGGGAGCGAGACGTCATTCTCGCAATTGCGCAGTAGGGAAAAAAACCAGCAACTGACAACTGTCCGGAGTCAACAGCGGCAGCAGGCGAACATTCCGTTTGCGGATTTGACCAACGAATAAAGGAGACGTGCGTGGCAACACAGGTACCTCCCTCCGCCGACACCGGCATGATCCACGATGTCGTCGATCAGGTGAGCAGGCGAATCGTCGGTCAGAACTACATGGTCGAGCGGCTCGTGATAAGTCTTCTCACGGGCGGACACGTTCTCCTCGAAGGTGTACCTGGTCTCGCGAAGACGCTGGCCGTCAGGACCCTCGCGGAAACGATCAGCACCACGTTCCAGAGGATCCAGTTCACCCCCGATCTTCTGCCCGCGGACATACTCGGCACTCAGGTGTACGACCAGTCGAATGGGCAATTCAGCGTCAAGAAGGGCCCGATCTTCGCGAATATCATTCTCGCCGACGAGATCAACCGCGCTCCCGCCAAGGTACAGGCGGCGCTGCTCGAGGCCATGCAGGAGAAGCAGGTGACCATCGGCGGGACGACGTTCAAGCTGGACGAGCCATTTCTGGTTCTGGCTACGCAGAACCCGATCGAGCAGGAAGGCACATATCCGCTGCCTGAGGCTCAGGTCGACCGGTTCATGCTGAAGCTTCGCGTCGGATATCCGACGCGCGACGAGGAGAAGGAGATCCTGCGCCGTATGGCGAGCGGCCACGCGATCGCCGTGCGGCACGTCGCCAGTCCCGCGACAATCCTCGCCGCGAGAGATCGCATTGCCGATCTGTACATGGACGAGCGGATTGTCGACTACATCGTCTCCATCGTGCACGCGACCAGGTATCCTGCTGATGCGGGCCTCCGCGACCTTACTCCCTTGATAGAGTTCGGCGCGAGTCCCAGAGCGACTCTCGCCCTCGCACAGGCATCGCGTGCGCACGCATTTCTCCGCGAGCGTGGTTTCGTCACTCCGGACGACGTGAAGGCCGTGGCACCCGATGTCCTTCGGCATCGGGTGCTCACCACGTACGAGGCCGAAGCTGAGGAAGTGACGAGTGACGCCATCGTCACGCGGATTCTCGCGGCGGTAGTCGCGCCGTGATCGGCCGCCGCACTCCGGTTGGTCGGAGGCGCGGCGGATCGAGAGTCGCGCCCGCCGAGCCGGAGGCGCGCAAGGCAAAACGCTGGTTTTTCTTTCCGCCGCGCCGTGAGAAGCACATCGTCGCGCCGCCCGCTACGGGTGCCGGTGGCGAAGCGGTTCGCCAGGGCGTGCCGCCCGAGATCCTGCGTCAGGTGAAGCTGATCGAGCTGCGAACCCGGGGCCTCGTCAACTCCCTCTTCACCGGCGAGTATCGCAGCGTGTTCAAGGGGCAGGGAATGGAGTTCTCCGAAGTGCGGGAGTACCAGCCCGGCGACGAGGTACGCACCATCGACTGGAACGTCACGGCCCGCATGCGGCGTCCGTTCGTGAAACGCTACATCGAGGAACGCGAGCTCACCGTGATGCTGGCCGTAGATCTCTCGGGCTCGGAACGGTTTGGAACAGTGCGCCGGTTCAAGAGTGAGCTGGCAAGCGAGCTCGCGGCAGTGCTGGCGATGTCAGCGGTCCGCAACAACGACCGCGTCGGGATTGTCCTGTTCACCGATCGCATCGAATACGTGGTCCCGCCTCGCAAAGGGCGAAAGCACGTTCTCCGAATCCTGCGCGATCTTCTCACTTTCGAGCCTGTAGGCCGGGGAACTGACATCGCCGGGCTCACCGATCACCTGGCGCGAACCCTTCACCAGAAGACAATCGTCTTTCTGATCTCGGACTTCGACGCGCCCAACATCGAGCGTCCGTTGAAGATTCTCGCACAGCGGCACGACGTCGTCGCGGTGACTGTCGAGGATCCGAGCGAGCGCGAGCTGCCGGATGTGGGACTCGCGCGCTTCGTGGACCCTGAGTCGGGTCAGACGTTCGAAATCGATACCAGCTCATCCGCGGTGCGAACGGAGTACGTACGGCAGGTCAACACGGAACGCGAGGCGCGCAAGCATCTCCTTCGCCGCCTCGCGATAGATGAAGTGCCGGTGCAAACCGACGCGAACTACATCGAGCCGTTGCTTCGTTTCTTCCGGTCGCGCGAAACGCAGGGCCGGCGCCGATGATCTGGTTCGCTGGACTCTTGTTGGCCCAGACGGCAGTCGCAGTACCGGAACCTTTGCGTGTCCAGCCAGCCGCCGATCGTGTACCAGCTCAAACCACGAGTCTGGTTCCCGTTCAGCTCGGCGTCAGAATGTCAGCCGACACAGTAACGGTGGGAGAGATGTTCGTCGTCGTCATTCGAGTACGCGTGCCTGCTGGTGCGACCGTACGCTTTCCCTTCGAGGCGGATTCCGCACCAGAAGCTGGCTCGGCGCCGCTCGCCACGAGGGTGGTCGGCCGTCCCGCCGTCGCCGTTGCCACCGATGCATCGGGCGTGACGCGATCCGCTGCGTATCGCCTCGCCGCGTGGGACACGGGAATACAATCGCTGTCCCTTCCGGACATCGTGGTGCTTTCCGGCGCGGACAGCGCCTTCGTGTCTCTCTCCGACCGCCGCGTGTTCGTTCGGTCCGTCCTTCCCGCGGACACGCTGCTTCACGTTCCGAAACCTCCACGCGCTCAGTTCGTGCTTACTCCGTTCAACTGGCTGCCATGGGTTGCGTTGGCGGCGGCGCTCGTGCTCGCAGGCTTGATCTGGCGGATGTGGATCTGGTATCGGCGGCGCGTGCCCGCAAAGGAAAGTCCCTTCGTTTGCGCTCAGCGCGATTTTGCCCGCATCGAGTCCCTTCATCTATCTGAACATGGGGAGGCTGAAAAACACGTCACGCTGATGACCGATGTGATGCGACGCTACCTCGCGGCCCGTGTACCGGGGATAGAGAGCTCGCACACCTCATCCGAGATCATGGCCCGAGCCGGCGATCTGCACCGGGCCGCGCCAAGCCTTGGCGAGCTGCTCTGGCAGACCGACTTGATCAAGTTTGCCCGCCGCGGTGCAATGCCGAATGACGCGCAGAATCTGGGGCAATCGGCGAGAGCGGTCGTCGCTTCCGTGGAAGACCAGCTTTCAACCCTCGAGACGAAGCAGGAGCCGATGAGGCGCGCCGCCTGATGACCGTCGGATCGCTGGAAATCCAGTCCCCATGGGCACTCCTGCTTCTCATGCTGCTTCCCTTGTGGTGGGTATGGCGGCGAAGGCGCTCTGAAGATGCGATTGTTTTTTCTCGAACGGGAGTCCTCGCCCGCGGGCCACGGGCAGGGCAGGGAATTGCCCGTGCGATTTTCATCCTCCGGAATGTTGCGCTCGCCGGGGTGATCCTCGCACTCGCACGACCTCGGAGTGGCGCCCGCGTGGAGAACGTCACCACGTCCGGCATCAACATTGTGTTGTCGCTGGATCTCTCCAGCTCGATGCTCGCGCAGGATTTTCAGCCGAACAACCGGCTCGAAGTTGCAAAGGCGAGGGCAATGCAGTTCGTTCGTGCCCGCTCATCGGACAGGATTGGCGTCGTCGCGTTCGCCGGAGAGGCGCTGACGCAGGTTCCCCTCACGACGGATCATGCGGTTGTGCTCCAGGCGATCGACAACCTTCAGGCGGGGCAGCTGGAGGATGGAACCGCCATCGGACTCGGTATCGCGACGGCCGCCAACCGTCTGCGAGATGCCGCCGGGCGGTCGAGAGTGATGATCGTGGTGACTGACGGAGTGAACAACCGCGGACAGATAGACCCGCTGTCGGCGGCGAGAGCCGCGGCGGTGTACGGAATCAGGATCTACGGGATCGGTGTCGGCAGCGAAGGCTACGCGCCCGTACCAGTCGGACGCGACGTTTTCGGTCTCAGGTTCGAGAATCAACCGGTGAAGATCGACGAGGTAGTGCTGCGCAACATCGCCGCTCTCACCGGTGGAAAATATTTCCGCGCTCGTGACGCAGCCGCCCTTGGGCAGATCTATTCCCAGATTGACCGGCTCGAAAGGGTGCCTGTTCAGTCGCGGTCCTACGTCCGGTATACGGAGCTCTATCGCTGGGTGCTGGGCCTCGCGTTGCTCGCGCTGCTGCTCGAGCTCGCGCTCACCGCCTGGAAGGCGCCGCTGCCATGATCGATCTCCGCTATGTCGCGTGGCCCTGGGCGCTGGTGCTCGTGATCCTTATCCCGGTGGCCACGGCGTGGATGTCGATCAAGGCGCGAAGGGTGCGCGCACGCAGGCTTGCACGGCTCGGCACACCTGTCATGATCGCGAGACTCGCTCCGACTGCTGCCGCGTCGTCGCGCTGGCGAATCACTCGACTCACGAGCGCCGCGCTGCTGCTTTCAGTGGCGCTGGCGGGGCCGCGATGGGGAGTCGAGCGGACGATCGTGCGGCAGCCGGGAATCGACGTTGTTCTCGCACTCGATGCGTCGTCATCGATGCTTGCGAGGGATGAGGCGCCGGACAGACTGAGCCGGATGAAGCAGGTCGTCGCCAGACTGCGCGAGTTGTCGCCGAACGACAGGTTTGCGCTGATCGCTTTTGCCGGTCGCAGCTACGTGCTCACTCCGGTGACGGTCGACGCCGGTGCGCTCGATCTTTTCATTGACAACCTCGACCCAACTGTCGTCGGCCAGTCGGGCAGCTCGATATCGAGCGCTATATCCCAGGCCAACAACCTCCTTGCGGTTTCCAGCTCAGAGGCGGAGCGGGCCATCGTCGTAATGAGTGACGGCGAAGGTTTTGAGGATCCAGCGGCAGCGGTGGCGGAAGCGAACCGCGCGGCGAAGCTGGGAGCCACCGTGATTACTGTCGGATTCGGCACGACCGCCGGCGCAACTATTCCCGTTACCGAGCGGGGGGTCGTCACCGAGAAGCGCGATGGCGGCGGTGCGGTGGTGATCTCGCGTTACAGCCCCGACCTTCTCAGCGCCGCAGCCGAAGCAGGGCGGGGGAAGTTCGTACCACCGGACGATCCCGACAGAGCGGCGGCAGTGCGCGAGGTTCTCGCGCGTCTGCGCACGGAGCAGCGTTCGCTTTCGAGAGGATCGAACCTGGCGAACCGTTTTCAGCTCTTTCTGATTCCTGCGCTCGCTTTGCTTTTCCTCGACACTTTTCTGTCGTCGCGGCGCGGACGCAAACGTGGAACGTCCGCGCTGTCGACGACCGCCTCCGCCGCTGCGATCCTGCTCCTGATAGCGGGGTGCACGCACGCCGCCGGTATAGACCGCGCGGCCGCACGCATCTACAATCGCGGCACGGCAATGCTCGCGAAACTGGATTCACTGCGCGCCGCGCTGCCGGTACTCGACAGCGCCGCCCGCTCGAAGGATCCGGAGGTTCGCTATCGAGCGGGTTTCAATGCTGGGTACGTGTATCTTCGGCAAGGTCTTGATGCCCGCGCGGATTCGGGCAGCGCTTCACTCGACAGTGCACTGGCCGTCTATCGCCGCGTACTCGGCGCGCGTCCCGATGATCTCGATGCGAAATGGAACTATGAGCTCGCGCTGCGAAAGCAGAAGAGTGGGGGTGGCGGAGGCGGGGGAGGCGGTGGAGGAGGCCAGCCACAGCCGCAGCCGACACCTTCCCAAACCGACGACGAAACGCCGCAGCCTCGTGCGATTCCCGGTATGACGGAACAGCGCGCCGAACAGCTGCTGAACGCCATGGAGCAGGAGGAGCAGGATGTACAGGGAAGAAAACAACGGCGCAGCGTGCCGCAGCCACCGCCTTCCGGAAGAGACTGGTGACCGCAGAAGTGATCGCCGTTTTGCCGAGCGCGGTCGCGGATCAGATCGCGGCGGGTGAAGTAGTCGAGCGTCCGTCGTCAGTCGTGAAAGAGCTGATCGAGAATTCGCTCGACGCGGGGGCGAGCGCCATCGACATCGCTGTCGAAGAAGGCGGCCACAAGCTGATCAAGGTGAGCGACGACGGTTCGGGAATGACCGAGGCGAACGTCAAGGTGGCAATTGTCCGGCACGGAACGTCAAAGATCCGGTCTGCTGCCGATCTGGTCGGAGTTGCGAGCTTCGGATTCAGAGGTGAAGCGCTGCCCGCAATTGCATCCATCTCACGGTTCGAGATCGAGACGTCACCATTGGACGGAGAGGGCGCTTCTCTGGCGGTCGCTGGCGGCACAGCGAGTGAGACGCGCGCCACAGCGCGGCGTCAGGGAACGACCGTCATCGTCGGGCATTTGTTCTACAATGTTCCCGCCAGAAAAAAGTTTCTTCGCAGTGCTCGCTCGGAATGGCGCGCGATCGTGGAAACGGTGGCCGCGATTGCGCTGACGAAGACTCGTATTCGCTTCACTCTCAGTCATGATGGGAAAAGCGCCCTTGCCCTCCCACCGGTATCGAGTCTTCGCGCGCGTGTCAGTGGCGTCTGGGGTGGCAGGTATGCTGCCTCCCTGCTCGATGTCGACGATGTGATCGGTGTCGTTCACACGGGCGGACTGGTGGAGCGGCCAGCGGACGTCGGCACAGCTACCCGGCGTGTTTTCGTTTCGGTGAACGGGCGTCCCGTGCGTGATATCGGAATCGTCCGCGCGGCGGAGGCCGCGTATCGGTCCACGATAGCGGCGGGGCTCCGTCCTTCACTGTTTCTCAACATCACGGTGCCGGCTGAATCGGTCGATGTGAATGTGCATCCCGCCAAAGCCGAAATCCGGTTTACGGACAAATGGCCGGTCGAGCGCGCGGTCGAATCAGCGGTACGACGCGCGCTCGGGACTTTCGACGCTTCGGCCGTGATGGGCTACCGACGCTTCACTCAGCATAGCGATCCCCAGGCCATGCTTCATTCTGGAGCGATCGAATCCGAGCTGCTGTCACCGCGGCTGGCTCCGGGAGAGGGCTTGTTCGCCGCACCCGTCCCCGACAGTGGCGCGGTTGACAATGGCGGCGCCGACAGCGCGAGCGATGCAGACCAGCCGTCGGTGCATCGCGATGAAATTCCTGAGCTGTTCCAGTTCCGCCGGACGTACATCGCGTTCGAGCACGCCGACGGCCTAGTCCTGATCGACCAGCACTCGGGCCATGAGAGAATTCTGTTCGAGCAGTTCATGACCTCGCTGCAGACGGGATTGACTCCGGCGCAACGGCTCCTCCTGCCGATTACGCTTCACCTCGGGCCCGCCGAGGGTGACGCGTTCGAGGCCAACCGGGAGCATCTCGAGCGACTTGGATTCGAGGTCGAGGGTTTTGGCGGAAGCACTCTCATCGTATCGGCGGTGCCCATGCCTCACAGGAGATTCGATGCCGAGCGGTGTCTGAGAGAAACCCTCGACGCGTTGACGGGAGACCGGGTTGCCGGCACATCGACGCGACACGAGCACCTTGCCGCGACGGTAGCGTGCAAAGCCGCGATAAAAGCGGGCGATCAGTTGTCGCCGGGAGAGATGCGCGCCCTGTTTGCTTCATTGAGGGATACGACTTTACCCGCGCACGACGTTCACGGGCGCTCGACCATCGTGCAGCTCACCTGGGATGAGCTCGATCGCCGCTTTGGCCGAAAATAGGATTCGCGTCATCTGCGGCGCCACCGCTGCAGGCAAATCTGCAATCGCCATTGCTCTCGGTCTCGAATGCTCGGCCACGATCATCAGCGCCGATTCCCGGCAGATATACACGGGCTTTGATATCGGGACAGCGAAGCCGGAGCCTTCAGAGCGCCGGGCGGTGCCTCATGAAGGCATCGACGTGGTGGCCCCAACCGAGCGGTATTCGGCGGCGCGGTGGGCACGCCAGGCGGCAGGCTGGATTCAGTCAGCGCGAGTTTCGGGAAGGGTGCCGCTCCTTGTCGGCGGAACCGGCTTTTATCTCCGCGCTCTCTTCGAGCCGCTGTTCAAAGCGCCTGCACTCGATCCGGATCGGCGCAATGTTCTGGAAAAATTCCTGAACTCAAGAAAACCGATGGAGCTTCGTCGCTGGTGCGAGATGCTCGATCCGCCGCGCGCGCACCTTGGAAGGGCTCAGCTCATCCGGGCCATTGAGACAGCGTTGCTCTCAGGGAGGCGCATCAGCGATCTGCATCGAGGCGCTGCGGATGCTCCGAATGCCCAGGATTCTCCGCATGCTGCGGCGCAGGCGACTGTCGCGAGCCGGCTGCAGCCACGATATCTGCTCGTCGATCCGGGTGGAGCGTTGTCACTGCGTATCGAGCAGCGTGTCGACAGGATGCTGAACGCCGGATGGACCGATGAAGTTCGAGCCCTTATGACCACCGTGCGCGCGGACGCTCCGGCATGGAATGCCAGTGGATACAGAGTGGTTCGCGCATTCGTGGACGGCGACATGCGATTGTCAGAGGCACGGGAGCGGATCATTATTGAGACTCGGCAGTATGCGAAGCGGCAGCGGACCTGGTTTCGTCATCAGCTCGGGACGGCATCAGTCACTCGCGTCAACCCGGACGACCCGGATTGCCACGCGACCGTTGAACGATGGTGGAAGGAGTCGTCTTGAAGATCGGCATCACGTGTTATCCGACGTACGGCGGATCCGGCGCGGTGGCTACGGAGCTTGGCATCGCCCTCGCTGGGCGAGGACACGAAGTCCACTTCATAACGTACCGCCAGCCATTTCGCCTGCCGTCGTTCCTGCCTGGGGTCTACTTTCACGAGGTGGATGTCGGTCGGTATCCGCTGTTCGAGTATCCGCCCTATGACCTCGCTCTCGCCGTGCGCATGCACGAGGTAGTTCGCGCACATGAGCTAGACCTTCTTCATTGTCATTATGCAATTCCTCACGCCACCAGCGCATGGATCGCGCGTGAGATGCTTCGCGAGCAGAAGCGCGACGTCAAAGTCATCACGACACTGCATGGCACCGACATCACCATCGTCGGACAGGATCCGTCGTTCAATCAGATCACGAAATTCTCCATCGAGAAATCGGATCGGCTGACGGCGGTGTCAGAGTTCCTTCGCCGCGAGACTTACAATGCGTTCGGCTGTACCGCGTGTGACGTAGCGGTGATTCACAACTTCATCGACCCGGCCGTGTACGACCGCGCGAAGTATGCGCCAACGCTGAAGGAACAGCTCGGCAAGTCGCGTCCCCTGCTGATGCACATCTCGAATTTTCGCCGAGTGAAGCGCGTGCGCGACGTGATACGGATTTTCGCCAAAGTCAATTCGGAAATTCCGAGCCGTCTGGTAATGGTGGGTGACGGCCCCGACCGTCCCGAAGCCGAGGATGAAGTCCGGCAGCAGGGGCTCGAGAGTGCCGTGTACTTTCTGGGGAAGCTCGACGTTGTCGCGCCGCTCCTCGCGTCGGCCGACCTGTTTCTGCTGCCAACATCGAGCGAATCATTCGGGCTGAGCGCGCTCGAGGCGCTCGCCTCCGGCGTTCCTGTCATCGGCACCAACGCCGGCGGACTTCCCGAAGTCGTCCGCGACGGCGAAACGGGATTTCTCTGCGGCGTCGGTGACGTCGACTCAATGTCTGCCGCAGCGCTATCGATACTGCAGGACGGCGAGCGTTGGGAATCGATGAGCCGGACCGGTGCCGAAGACGCGAGGGCGCGCTTCGGTTTGAACGAGATCGTGACGCAGTACGAGCTTCTCTATAGAACTTCTCTCGCCAGTACACTCACATGACCGTCTTCCAGGCACTGGTCCTGGGACTGGTTCAGGGGCTGACCGAGTTCCTTCCCATCAGCAGCTCCGCTCACCTGTCACTCACTCCGTGGTTGTTTGGCTGGCGCGATCCGGGACTCGCCTTCGACGTCGCACTGCACGTCGGCTCGCTCGTCGCGGTGCTCTGGTTCTTTCGGAAAGACTGGGTGGCGCTGATCCGGGCTGCCGGCACTCTCGTTCGAAAGCGCAAGGCGGAAACAGTCGAGGAAAAGCGGGTGATATTTCTCGTCCTCGCGACGATTCCGGGTGCCATAGGGGGACTGTTGCTGGAGGACCTGGCGGACACGGTGTTCCGCGCGCCGATTCTCACCGCCTCCGCCTTGATAGCGATGGGGATTCTGCTGTGGGCGGCCGACAGATTCTCGGAACAATCGCGGCCTCTTCCGGGAATGAGCTGGCTCCATGCGGTGTTGATTGGCACCGCGCAGGTGATAGCGCTCATTCCCGGCGTATCGCGGTCGGGGTCGACGATCACCGCCGCGCGGGTGTTGCGGTTCGATCGTCAAAGCGCCGCGGTGTTCAGCTTTCTGATGAGCATGCCGATTACCGCCGCGGCCATCTTTCTCAAGGTGCCGGAGGTGATCGCTGATGGAGACCTGCAGATACAGCTGCTGGTGGGCGTACTGGCCGCGGGCGTCAGCAGCTGGCTCGCAATCTCCGTACTGCTTCGGTACGTCAGCCGTCACAGCTACGGGATCTTTGCGTTGTATCGGATCGTTGTTGGGCTGATCGTGCTCGCCATCATCCAGTGGCGTGGTTGAGCCGGTTACCTACGACGGTTATTCGGCGGACGACCTCGCGGCCCTGCTCCGCCTGCCGCAGGTCGAGGTGCGCCATCGAACAGCATCGACGCTCGAGGTCGCCCATGACCTCGCGAGCGCTGGCGCGGTGGGCGGAACTCTCGTGATAGCTGACAAGCAGACAGAGGGAAGGGGGCGCAGTGGGACACGTTGGCTCTCGCCGGGTGGTTCCGGCCTGTGGGTGACGCTGCTTGAGCGGCCGCGACCCGCGTCCGGAATCGACGTCCTTTCGCTCCGCGTCGGACTCAGGTGCGCGCGCGCACTCGACCGCTTTGCGTCAGAGCCGATTCGACTCAAATGGCCGAATGACCTCTACGTTCAGGACCGCAAGCTTGCCGGAGTGCTGATCGAAGCGCGGTGGCGTGAGCAGCGGCTCGAGTGGGTTGCTATCGGACTGGGGGTCAATGTTGCTGCACCTCAAGGCGTTGCTGACGCAGCGTGCCTGGATTCCGGAACCGCGCGCGTCGAAGTTCTGACCGAGCTCATCCCGGCTTTGAGAGGAGCGGCCGCTGCGCGTGGCCTGCTGACAGCGGCGGAGATGTCGGAATGGAATGCGCGCGACCTCGCGCGAGGTCGCGCCTGCACCGAGCCGGCCCGAGGAACCGTATCGGGTATTACGGCCTCCGGCGAGCTGATCGTCGCGCTGTCGGATTCGGTATCCAGATTTCGGTCAGGCTCACTCGTACTCGACAGGCTCGGATGATTCTCGTCTTCGACGTTGGCAACACGGAAACCACCGCGGCTCTCTTCGACGGCGACGACGTTCATTCTCACTGGAGATTGACGACGAGTCTTCCCCGGACTCCGGATGAGTTCGGGTTGCTGCTGCGGCATCTTCTGGAAACGAAACAGACGGAGACCGGAATGGTCCGGGGCACTGCCATCTGCTCTGTCGTTCCGCCAGTGGGCCAGACATTGACGAGCGCCTGCCACGACTTGTTCGGAACTCCTCCGGCGATAATCGACGCGAGAGCTGCCTTGCCGATTCGCCTCGAAGTGGACGAGCCCTTTACAGTCGGGGCCGATCGAGTTGCCAACACGCTGGCCGCCAGCGTCCTCAGGGCGCGCGATACCATCGTCGTCGATCTCGGAACGGCGACCACCTACGATTGCATTACGGCCGACGGGGCGTTCATTGGCGGCATAATCCAGCCCGGCGTTGGAACGTCGGCGGAGACGCTGTTCAGGCGCACTTCGCAGCTTGCCGCCACGGAGATCATCCCTCCACAGCGCGTCATCGGCACGCGGACCGACGAGTGCATCCGCTCCGGAGTGTTTTTCGGTGCTGTCGATTCGATCGATGGCCTGGTGGGCCGGATCAAGCGCGAATGGGGCGTGCCGAATCCATTGGTGATTGCCACTGGTGGCCTGGCGGAGACCGTTCGCCCCTATTGTACCTCGTTCGAGGAAGTCGATCCGTACCTTACGCTGCGCGGCGTAAAAATCGGGTACGATATCCTTCGAGGCTGACCATTCCGCGTTACTCAGGCGTTGCGCGACCATAGCGCCTGTCGTCATCGGAAATACACCCAAACGAAGCAGTTCGGGCGCTTGAAGTCGCCCCTCTGACCGACTAGACTTAGGGCGTTGGCACTCTCGGCATGAGAGTGCCAATGACCCTTTTTTCATTCCCAGTCATCCAGGCAGGAGGGATGCAAGATATGGCCACGAACACCACCACCAGTGTAGCTCCTCTCTCCGATCGCGTCGTAGTTCGCGCGATGGAGGAAACCGAACAGATGCGCGGCGGGCTGTTCATTCCCGATACCGCGAAGGAAAAGCCGATGCAGGGCGAAGTTCTCGCTATCGGCCCCGGACGTTTCGAAAAGGACAAGCGCGTTCCGATGGAGCTCAAGGTCGGCGATCGCGTGCTGTACGGAAAGTACAGCGGCACCGAGGTCACGATCGACAACGAGCAGCTCCTGATCCTCCGCGAAGCCGACGTGCTCGCGGTCGTCAGCTAACCGTCACGACAGGGAATCAATTCAATGGCAGCCAAGGAACTCCATTTCAACACCGACGCGCGCGCGGCACTGAAGCGCGGCGTTGACCAGCTCGCCGAGGCAGTGAAGGTCACCCTCGGACCGAAGGGCAGAAACGTCGTCATCGACAAGAAGTTCGGCGCTCCGACCGTGACCAAGGACGGCGTCACCGTGGCCAAGGAGATCGAGCTCTCGGATGCGCTCGAGAACATGGGCGCGCAGATGGTGAAGGAAGTCGCGACAAAGACGTCCGACATCGCCGGCGACGGCACCACCACGGCGACCATCCTCGCCCAGGCGATCTTTCGTGAAGGCCTCAAGAACGTCACCGCAGGCGTCAACCCGATGGCGCTCAAGCGCGGCATCGACAAGGCGGTCGCCGCTGTCGTCGAAGAGCTGAAGACGATGAGCGTCCCGACGCAGGGCAAGAAGGAGATCGCTCAGGTCGGCTCCATCTCCGCCAACAACGACAAGGAGATCGGCGATCTGATCGCCGATGCGATGGAGAAGGTCGGCAAGGACGGCGTCATTACCGTCGAAGAGGCGAAGGGCCTCGAGACGACGCTCGAGACTGTCGAAGGCATGCAGTTCGACCGCGGCTACCTCTCGCCGTACTTCGTCAGCGATCCCGAGAAGATGGAAGCTGTCCTCGAGGACGCGATGATTCTGATTCACGACAAGAAGATTTCGTCGATGAAGGACCTCCTTCCGATTCTCGAGAAGGTCGCCCAGCTCGGCAAGCCGCTGCTCATCATCGCCGAGGACATCGAGGGTGAGGCGCTGGCTACTCTCGTCGTCAACAAGCTGCGTGGCACGCTCCGCGTTTGCGCGGTGAAGGCCCCGGGCTTCGGCGATCGCCGCAAGGCGATGCTGCAGGACGTGGCGGTTCTCACGAACGGCCAGGTCATTTCCGAGGAAGTCGGCTTCAAGCTCGAGAACGCGGTAGTCACCGACCTGGGCAAGGCGAAGCGGATCGTCGTCGACAAGGACAACACGACGCTGATCGATGGCGGCGGCGACGACGACAAGATCCAGGGCCGGATCAAGGAGATCAAGGCGGCGATCGAGAAGACCACCTCGGATTACGACAAGGAGAAGCTGCAGGAGCGCCTGGCGAAGATTGCCGGCGGCGTTGCGATAATCAACGTCGGTGCCGCGACCGAGAGTGAAATGAAGGAGAAGAAGGCTCGCGTCGAGGACGCGCTGCACGCCACGCGTGCCGCGGTCGAAGAGGGCATCGTCGCAGGTGGGGGCGTCGCTTTCATCCGCGCGCAGAAGGCGCTCGACAAGCTCAAGCTGGAAGACAGCGACGAGCACATCGGCGTCGGCATCGTCCGCCGCGCGATCGAGGAGCCTATCCGAATAATCGTTCAGAACGCCGGTGGTGAAGGCTCCATCGTCGTCGAGAAGGTCCGTACCTCAAAGGTGAACAACTACGGCTACAACGCGCTCACCGACGAATACGAGAATCTGGTCGACGCTGGCGTCATCGATCCGACGAAGGTCACACGCACGGCGTTGCAGAACGCCGCGTCGATTGCCGGACTTCTCCTCACGACCGAAGCGTTGATCGTGGAAAAGAAGGAAGACAAGAATGGGGCACCGTCAGGCGGTCCGCCCGGCGGCATGGGCGGGATGTACTAGCCGCTCGATTCGGAGATAGCACGAGCGGGGTCGCGAAAGCGGCCCCGTTCGGTTATGGTAACCTCGCAGTTTGGGAGGTTACCGCCCAGGATAAATCGAAACTGAGACGGAGCCGAAGCGGGTCAGATTGGGCCCACCGTCGAATTCCTTTCCCGTCGTGACAATCCGGTAAGCAATTCCGACGGACGAATAGCGCGCCCCGACTCCAAGCTGGTACGTGGCCACGGAATTTCTTTTCGGTACACTGTGGCTATCAGCGAACGTCGT
>Ga0136617_10000320_pt1 | contig 39340 bp, 41 predicted proteins | sample AntDrymUQ3222106_2_FD_129672 | JGI IMG/M metagenome (GOLD analysis project Ga0136617, IMG submission 129672) | Polar desert sand microbial communities from Dry Valleys, Antarctica - metaG UQ322 (21.06) | ecosystem: Environmental > Terrestrial > Soil > Desert | place: Antarctica: Dry Valley... | reverse complement strand
TTGCGCGGATTGTTCAATTGCTTGCGCGCCGCGGCGGAGAGTCGCGCCGGCTGGCCGGCGGCCCAGAGCAGGAGCTGAGAGTCGACCAGGAGCTTCACGCTTTATCCCCGAACAGGGCCGCGATCTCGCTTTCGCCCATTCGGTCGAAGTCGTCGGGCACGGCGATCTCGCCTGTCAGGAAGCCCAGCCGCCGCGGCGCTGCGGGGGCGTCTAGCGCCGTGACCTTCACTAGCGGTTTACCCGCCTTGGCGATCACGAAGGCTTCGCCCTTGACTGCCTGATCGATCAGCTTCGAGAGCTGCGTCTTGGCTTCATGGATGTTGACGGTGACCATCGTGCCTCGCAGAACTAAGTTGAAAGGACTAAGTTTATTATTCCGCCTTTCCCGCACCGTCAACCGGCAACAAATCGCCCCGTGCACTTCCTGCATCATCACTTGCTTCTAGGGTTTCAAATCGGAAGTACGGGGATTGGTGACCGGACGGCTCACCTTACTCCAGGATCGAACGTACTGCGTCCAGCGCTTCTTTAACCAGCGCAGGCGCCGTCTCGATTTTCCTGAAGGTACGAGCGCGGGCGTCTATCGTCCGGGTTTTGGTCGCACGACACGATGCCCTGTGTCGCCGTACCGGAATCCATCAAAGTCACACTGAATCCCGTCCCGCGCGAAGCGGAACCATCCTGCGCGATCGGTGCAACCAGCAATGCGCCCGAAGCCGTGTTGAAGTCATCCGCCGAAATCACTCGCACCGGCCGGGAACCACGAATTTCCCTGCCTCGCGTGGGCTCAGGCTCAGCTCGAGTACGTCCCCACCGTTGGGAATGCCACGACTCACCGTAGTTCGCGTCCGACGGCACCATCGCGCATCGCGTCTTCATCGCGCTGCCACGCGCCCGGGGACTCGGGACTGACCGCCAGACGATCAGCTAGACTACGACGAGCCGGTGTTACCAATAGCTTGCGCCCTTCTACGGCGAGCTCTACTACCGATCCCGCCTCGACGGCCATAGATTGGGCAATGCTCTTGGGGATCGCCAGGATGATCGAACCGCCCGATCGGCGAAGAGTCGGGGCACAGGCCATAGCTACGTCCTCATGGAAAGTTTTAGTGGAGCAAAATATAACCTTTCGCGCGCCCGTAGCAAGCGTCTCACAGGCGCCCGCTCGCATACGGGAAATGATCCGTTCGCTCGACTCCTATCGCCCCTACCAACCGGATTCTTCCAGTGAGTAGCTCCTCATCATGCCCTACTTGAGGCCACGGGCTTTGGCGAGCTTCGCCTCCAGTGCGGCGATCTCCGCATCCATGTCGGAGAGGACGGCGGCGATGGCGGTTTGCTCGTCCAGCGTTGGCGGGATAACAATTTCAAATCCTGAAACGTAGGAAGCCTGAGTGAATCCACGGTTGCGTCCACTGTGTTCTGCAACGCGTGCGCTCCAAAGCTCTGCGCCAAGTAGAAATAGATAAAGCGCTCTCGGGGCCTTCAAACGCCATCTCGCGATAATGCTCGAGCGGCGTTGGCCACGAGCGCTCCATGACCTCTTGCACCTCGCGCCAATGATCTTCAGGCACCTGCCATCCGGGTGCGGCCCAGCACTCCCACAACTCGCGCAACTAGTGAACCCCTTGACGCGCCGCATACCAGTCCGAGAGCTTCGGGATCTGCAACAGCATCGCGTAGCGGCTCTTCCACATCTGCGCCGGCATCTTCGATGTATTGCGGAACACCGCCGCCGGATGCCCTGCGGTCATCGTGACCGCGCGTGCAAGGCGCCCAGGTGCCTGCGCCATCGCGTAATAAGCGGCAAAGCCGCCATTGTCGTGACCGACGATCGATGCGCGATGGTGGGGCGACAGTGTGCTGATGATCGCCGCCGCATCCCGGCTTAGCGTTTCGAAAGCGCTCGAGTTAGTCTCGTTGGGCTCGGGAAACGGGGGCGACGGATGATAGCCGCGCGCGAACGGCGCCACCGCCCGGAGGCCCGATTCGGCCAGCCGGCGCGCGAGGCTGTCGAACGGGTGGGGCGTATCCGGAAAGCCGTGCAGCAACAGGACTAGAGGGGCTTCGCGGTCGCCAATCGCGCGTGCCGTGAAAACTCCACGCGAGGTATCGACGCTGATGGTTTCGATCGTCATCTGTTGCGGCGTTGTATGCGGGAAGCGTACTTGCCGCGCGTTCCGTTTCCAAAATCCTAGACGACTCCCACCGGTTTCGCTTGATCGGAAATCGAACTGCGCCTAAGCGCGCGCACCATGCGAATTGAGCGTTGACCGATCACCTACCCCGATTCGTCACCATCCCTCGCTACCGGGCTCGCCCTTGAACGGGCCGACCAACTCAGGGGTGATCCATCCGCCGTAAAAACCACCGGGCTGCGGACGCGCCAGAATTCCGTCGACGCGGCAATCGAGCAGGGCCGGATAGAAGGCTACGCAATTCGCGACGAGCTCGGCCTCGCGCAGAGGCTCGGGGTAGCTCCAGGCCACGCGGGGCAGGTCGCGAGCGCCATCGGACAAAGTCCAGTAGCACGCCCGGCCCTTCCACTCGCAAAACGAGCTTCCCGCGGCGGGCTGCAGAAGGTCACAGCGAACATCGTCCCGCGGCAGGTAGAAGCTCGGCGGATGTGCTGTTTCGAGCACGCGTACAGCTCGTCGGGTGCGCGCCACTTCCACGTGAGCCCAGCGGATCACCACCTCGCGCGTGTCGGCCACCAGCCGGGGAGGTCGGGGGTAGTCCCATACGGACTCCTGCCCCGGCAGGGGCGAGACGGCAGAGGAAGGCCGGTCCTTGCCGCGCCAGCGCCATTGCGCGCGGGCGGCTTTCAGCCACTCAGGACCGTCGGTCATAGAGGACAACGTAACCCACCATGAAGGCGAGTTCGTTCGGAGAAGTCAAGCCGGCTGCGCGCGGGAAATTTGTGGAGCAACAGAAGCAGCCGGTGACGGGCGCGATGCCATCGGGGCTATCGGGACTCTCCATCAGTCGGCGTCTGATCTGCTTGCACAGCAGGCGAATCAGCGCCTTGGTGCGGCTGACGTCCAATGGCGGAACGACGAAGCCCTTCGATTCGCGCCCGAAGTGCAAGGACCAGCGGCGCGCCGCCGCGCGCCGGTAGTCCGCGAAACGTCCCAAAAAGACGCTGCATCACTCCCACTCGATCGTCGCCGGTGGCTTGCTCGAGATATCGTAGACGACGCGGTTCAATCCGCGTACTTCGTTGGTGATCCGGTTGCTGATGCGCGCGAGCAAATCGTGCGGCAGCGGTGCCCACTGCGCGGTCATGAAATCGGTCGTTTGTACGGCGCGCAACGCGACAGCGTGTTCGTACGTGCGTCCATCGCCCATGACGCCAACGGATTGCACAGGCAAGAAGACGGCGAACGCCTGCGCCGTCGCGTCGTACCACGAACGGCCATCGGCGCCGAGCGCCGCATGCAGTTCCTCGATGAAAATCGCATCGGCCCGGCGCAATAGGTGCGCGCGCTCGCGCGTGACCTCACCCAGGATCCGCACGCCGAGCCCAGGCCCAGGAAACGGATGGCGAAACACCATGTCGCGCGGAAGCCCGAGCTCGGCGCCCAGTTCACGCACTTCGTCCTTGAAGAGCTCGCGCAACGGCTCGAGCAGCTTGAGATGCAAGCTCTCCGGCAGACCGCCGACGTTGTGGTGTGATTTGATCGTGTGCGCCTTCTTGGTCTTAGCACCCGCCGACTCGATGACGTCGGGATAGATCGTGCCCTGCGCGAGCCATTTGACGTTGGGAAGGCGCGACGCTTCACGCTGAAAGACTTCCACAAAGTGCCGGCCGATGGTCTTGCGTTTGGCTTCCGGATCAACGATACCTGCGAGCGCCACCAGCAACTCGTCGCCCGCGTCGACGTGAATGACGTGCACGCCGAGATTCTGCGCAAACGTCTGCATCACCTGCTCGGCCTCGTGCAGCCGCAACAGGCCATGGTCGACGAACACGCACGTCAGTCGCGCTCCGATTGCGCGGTGGATAAGCGCGGCTGCGACCGCCGAATCGACGCCGCCCGAGAGCCCTAGCAGCACTTCGTCATTCCCTACTTGCGCGCGGATCGCCGCCACCGCACCGGCCACGAAGTTCTGCATCGTCCAGTTGTACCCGCATCCGCAGATCTCGTGGGCGAAGCGCGCAAGAATGGCGCTTCCCTGTGTGGTATGCGTCACTTCGGGGTGAAACTGCACGCCATAAAAGTTGCGCGTTTCGTCGGCCATCGCCGCGAGCCCGCATGCATCCGAGGAGCCGATTAACTTGAATCCGTCGGGAAGCGCGGTCACTTTGTCGCCGTGACTCATCCACACATCGAGGAGCCCGTGCCCTTCGGCGTTCTCGCGATCCTGCAAGCCACTGAACAGCGCAGAGTGACCGCGCGCGCGAACTTCTGCATAGCCGAACTCGCGAACCGTGCCCACCTCGACACTCCCACCCAACTGCGCGGCCATCGTCTGCATGCCGTAGCAAATGCCGAGGACCGGAACGCCGAGCGTCCACGCGGCTTCTGGTGCGCGCGGCGTGTCGCCAGCCACCACGCTCAAGGGCCCGCCCGATAGCACAATCCCTTGCGGCGCGAATGCGCGGATCGACGCTTCGTCTACGTCGTAGGGGTGAATTTCGCAGTAGACATTCGTTTCGCGCAGTCGGCGCGCGATCAATTGCGTGTATTGCGCGCCAAAGTCGAGGATCAGGATCTTGCAGCGCGGCGCTGTCATCATTCAGCGCGGTAGTTGGGCGCCTCTTTCACGATTTGCACGTCGTGCACATGCGATTCGCGGATACCGGCTGGGGTGATTTCGACGAATTCGGCGCGCGTGCGCAGCTCATCGATGGTCGCGCATCCGCAGTAACCCATCGCCGCGCGCACGCCGCCCATAAGTTGATGAATGACCGCGGCCAAGGCGCCCTTGTAGGGCACGCGGCCTTCGATCCCCTCGGGGACCAGCTTTTCTGCGACGCCTTCGCCCTCCGCATCCTGGAAATAGCGATCGGAGCTGCCCTGTTGCATCGCGCCCAGCGACCCCATGCCGCGATAACTCTTGTACGACCGTCCCTGATAGAGCTCCGTCTCACCTGGAGCTTCTTCGGTGCCGGCGAGAACACTGCCGAGCATGACACACGACGCACCGGCGGCAAGCGCCTTCGCGATGTCTCCCGAATAGCGAATGCCGCCGTCGGCGATGACCGGGATGCCGGTCTGCGCGGCGCCTTCGAGCGCAAACTGAATCGCTGAGATCTGGGGCACGCCAACACCTGCAACGATGCGTGTCGTGCAAATCGACCCGGGGCCGATACCGACCTTGACCGCGTCGGCACCATGATCGGCCAGCGCCTTCGCGCCGCCAGCGGTGGCTACGTTGCCACCGACCACCTGCACGTGCGCGTAGCGCTTTTTGACCCATGCCACGCGCTCCAGCACGCCCTGCGAATGTCCGTGCGAAGTGTCCACGACGAGCACATCGACACCTGCCGCCACCAGTGCTTCGACGCGCTCTTCAGTATCGCCGGCTGTGCCGACAGCGGCGCCGGCGCGCAACTGGCCCAGTTCATCCTTGCTGGCGTTCGGGTGCTCGGTGGACTTCATGATGTCCTTGACCGTGATCAAACCGCGCAAGTCCATCTCTTCGTTGACGACGAGCACGCGCTCCAGACGATGCTGGTGCATGAGCTCCTTCGCAAACTCGAGCTCCGTGCCTTCCGTGACCGTGACCAGCCGGTCGCCGGGGGTCATGATCGCGGCCACTGGCTGATCGAGATTCGTCTCGAAGCGCAAGTCGCGGTTGGTGACGATGCCCACAAGGCGCCTGCCTTCAACAACGGGTAGGCCAGATATCCGATGGCGCTGCGTCAGCGCCAGCACTTCGCGCACCGACATCGTCGGCGGGATTGTGATGGGGTCCTTGACGACACCCGACTCAAAGCGCTTCACTTTAGCCACTTCAGCCGCTTGTTTGCCGGGTGACATGTTCTTGTGAATGACGCCGAGCCCGCCTTCTTGCGCGATCGCGATTGCGAGGCGCGCATCGGTGACGGTATCCATCGCCGCCGACAACAGTGGGATATTCAAGGAGATCGACCCGGTAAGCCGGGTCTTGAGCGAGACGTCGCGTGGTACGACGTGGGAATGCGCGGGAACCAGCAAAACGTCGTCGAAAGTCAACGCTTTCCGCACGACACGCATTTGTTGATCTTCCCCCATGCGCAAAAATGGATTATACCCGCGGGGTCCAGATACGATTCGGGGTGTCTCTAGACCCGCTTCGCGCCTTAGCCGTTGATCGGAACGTTTCTCGCTGTTGCGATTGCAACGTCGCAGAGCATTTCCGACGTGCGGCAACGCCGTCCAATTGACGCGGCGGGAGCGCTGCGTTACCTTGCCAATGTCATAATTGTAGGAGGCAAGCGATGTCCCGCTTCCTTGTTCAAATCCGCGATCGACCCACACTTGCGCCAGCGTGGTCCCGCCCGCAGGCCGTTGCCCTGATGCTTGGCGTAGCCGTCGGACTGTTTGCCGCGTTACCGGCGACGGCAGCGCTTTACAAATGGACGGACGCCAACGGCCGAGTCGTGTATTCGGATCAGGCTCCCATGGGTAACACCAAAACGGAGACATTGACCGGCGCCCCGCCCCCTGCCAATCCCGGCGCCGTGAAGGAAATGGCGACCAAGGAGGCCGAGTTCAAAAAACGGCAAGCGGACCAAGCCGATAACGTGAAAAAGGTTGACAAGCAGCGAACGGACGCGGAACGACTGCTCGATCAATGTGCGCAGGCGCGTGGTCAAATCAAGCAACTCAGCGCCGAGCAGATCGAAATTTACCGTTACAACGCCAAGGGCGACCGCGTTGTGCTAGACGCGCCGACGCGCGTCCGCGAGCGCGACATGCTGGAAAAATGGGCGGCAAAAAATAATTGCGCGGCGTAAGTCCTGCTCCCGGCAGGACCCGGTCACTTTTTCTCCAGATTCGCCTGATTGATCTTGACGTCGGCCCTCGCTTTGAGCGTTGCGAGGTATGCGTTCAAGAGCTCCCGGCCGAGTTGCTCGGAAAGGCGCGCCGATGCAGCGTCGAGTCTCGCCGTGTCAACTTCCGCCGGGTTGACGACCTTCATGACCTTATAAAGCGAAAATCCGCCGCGCTCGTTGACTGCTCCGCCGTAGGCGGGCAATTGGTCGGGATTCGCGTGAAACACCTTTGCCAAGGCCTCGGGCGGCAATGCTGATTTTGCCTGGGTGCGATTGACGAGTTCCGGTTTCGCGAACGCGACACCAGCCTCCTTCTCGGTCTTGCCCTGCTCGAGCAGCGCAAGTTTCGCCCGGCCCGCTTGTTGTGCGAGCTCGGTCGCCGCTCGGCGAGTCAACTGACGTCTGATCTCTTCCTTGACATCGTCGAACGGTCGCGCTGCGGCTGGCTTGTACTCGAGGATGCGGGCGGCGATCAACGTGTTGGGCGCAATCTCAATGGCCTCAGTGTTGCGCTTACCGGTAATGGATTCCGGCGCAAATAGCGCGTCGACGAACTTGGGATTGTTTTGCGCCAACGCCAGCGCTTGCGAGCGCCCGATGAACGGCGACGTCTCGACCTTCAGGTCCAACGTCTTGGCTACGCTCTCGAGTCCGTCGGCCTGTTCGTACACCGTGTTCTGAAACTGATCGGCGGCGGCGGCGAATTTTTGCTGCGCTTTCGACCGCTTCAGGTCCGCTTCGATTTGGGTTTTAACTTCGTCGAATGATTGAGTACGTGCAGCTTTGGCGCCGTTGATCTTGATGACGTGCCAACCAAAATCCGTGCGCACCGGGCCCACGATGTCCCCGACTTTCGCGGCGAAGACTGCGTCCTCGAAAGCCTTTTCCATCGTGCCGCGACTGAAGCTGCCAAGATCGCCTCCTTGCTGGGCTGAGCCGGGATCCTGAGAGAGCTCCTTCGCAAGGTCGCCAAACTTTGCTGGATTGGCTTTCACCTGGGCCAGAATTGCGTCGGCGCGCTCTTTCGCAGCCGCCTTCTCGGCGTCCTTCGCGTCAGCGCCGGCCGCAACGAGAATGTGCGCAGCAGACCGCTCCTCGGTCGCCTGGAATTGCCTCTCGTTGGCCTCATACTGTTTCTTTGTCTCCACTGGATCGACGGTGGTCTGCGCCATCAGCGCGTCCTGAGATAGCACGACGTACTCGATTCGCGCTTGTTCTGGCGTTTGCAGGGCTGCCTGATTTTGTTCGTAGAACGCTTTGATCTGCGCGTCGTCGATCTTGACTTCGCGGGAAAAAGGTTCCGCTTCCACTGTCGCAATCGCAATCTCACGCTGCTGGTCGAGGAGACCGAGAAACTTCTCCGCCGAGGCCCGCGCAACGACGTTGGCTCCCGCCACTGGCTCCTGTACCACGCCAACCAGAAGGTCTTGACGCAAACGTTGCTCGAACATCGGCGGTGTCATGCTCTGCGTCGTGAGCATCTGCCGGTATTTTTCCGGCGAGAACGTCCCGTTGTCCTGAAACGCGGGCAGCGCGGCGATGAATTGTTGCAATTGCGCGTCGGTCACGCGGAATCGTTCTTCCCTGGCCTTGCGATCCAGCACGCGCTGATTGACGATCTGCTCGAGCATGGCAAAGCGAACTTCTGGGCTTTCGAACATTGCTGGGTCGAAGTTGCGACCCATCACGCGCCGCGTCCGGTCAACTTGTTCTCGCACGGCTTCGGCGAATTCGGCCTGAGAGATCTTGTCACCGGCGACCGTGGCAACCGAGACGTCATCGTCACCGCGCCGCTGAAAATAATCGTAAGCCCCGAAGAAAAGGAATGGAATCGCGATCAGAAACAAAATGACCTGGGCGATTCGCCGGTGCTGGTGGACAAAATCGAACATGAGCTTTTATCCTGCAAGAAGGTGAATGCGCCGCGCCGCGCGGCAGCAAAAAGGGCGAACTTTCGGTTCGCCCTCGTCTTGAATTATTGGCGGAGTGGACGGGACTCGAACCCGCGACCCCCGGCGTGACAGGCCGGTATTCTAACCAACTGAACTACCACTCCGTAAATTCCGGCCAGCCAAGGCGAACCCGTCGAGGTCGATCGTGGTGGGTGCTGAGAGGCTCGAACTCCCGACATTCGCCGTGTAAGGACGACGCTCTACCAGCTGAGCTAAGCACCCTAAACATGGGGCGGATGCGCCTAACGTTTGCTCGCTACCTACTGCCCGCTAGATAACGCGATAGCCAACACACACGGACAACCGCGCTGGTCAGTTTAACGCATCCTTGAGTGCTTTTCCAGCGCGAAACTTCGGCACCTTCGCAGCGCGAATCTTGATGGTCGCACCTGTGCGTGGATTACGGCCTTGGCGCGCGGCACGCCTGCCAACATAAAACGAGCCGAACCCCACCAGCGTAACCATGTCGCCTTTTTTCAGTGAGCTCTGAATGGCAATCATGGTCGCATCCACTGCGCGACCGGCGGCTGCCTTCGAGATGTCGGCATGTTTGGCGATTGCGTCGATCAGTTTGGATTTGTTCACGGACGCCCCCTATTACGAAGTGCTACAAGAAATCTGCAGCGCATCGACAACATGCGCGAGGATTCTATATAACGCTCGCGATTTCGCAGTGTCAAGACTCGTGGAACGAAATACTTGTAAGCCGTCGTGGGGCTTCGATCTGAAGGCCTCGGAAATATTCCGTGCTGCAAGCGAACAGTCACGCCATGCTTCGCGTCGGAGCAGGTTTCGTGCCTAGCGGTTATGCGGCCGTGGCGGCCGGAGCAAGGAATGGTGCCAAACGCGAGCGACGCGAATCGCGACTAACACTCAAGCGCGAGCGTTCGCTCGTGCGATTTCCTTGGTAAACGCCGAGAGAAACCCTCGGAAGCCAGGGTGAGCCCTAAAGGCTAGGCTCAGCGGTGAGGGTAGCGAATGGGCCGCTAGTACCGTGCAACCACTCCCGCACCAAGACCACCGCAAATCCACGAACGACGCAGTCAGCGATGGCCAAGCATCAGTGCTTGAGCACCAGCGATTTGTCTTCGACTGGCGGCGGCACGGTAGGCGGAACCGGCTGCTGTACGTCCTCAACGAGCGGTGTTGGTTGCCGCTCCAGTGCTTGCGCCAGCACTTGTTCGATCCAGCGCACCGGATGAATGTCGAGCCGGTTCTTGATCTCGTCGGAGATCTCGACCAGATCTTTCACATTCTCCTCCGGGATCAACACCGTCTTGATGCCACCGCGACCTGCCGCGAGCAGTTTTTCCTTCAAGCCGCCGATCGGCAACACCTCACCTCGCAGCGTGATCTCGCCGGTCATCGCGACATCGCAACGAACCGGGATGCCCGTCAGAATCGACACCATCGCCGTCACGATGGCACCGCCTGCCGAAGGACCGTCTTTCGGGGTTGCACCCTCCGGCAGATGGATGTGCAGATCGGTCTTCTGGTAGAAGTCAGGCGCAATGCCCAGCGCTTTCGAGCGATTGCGCACCACCGACAGCGCGGCGGCAATAGACTCGTTCATGACTTCGCCTAGCTTGCCGGTCGACGTCGTCTTTCCTTTGCCCGGTAGCGCGACTGCCTCGATCGTCAACAGATCACCGCCGACTTCTGTCCATGCGAGGCCGGTGACCTGGCCGATCTGATTCTTTTTCTCGGCGATGCCGTACGTGAAGCGCCGCACACCTAAGTACTTGTCGAGGTTCTTCGACGAGATCTCGATCGGGCTCTTGGCGCGGCGCGTCTTGCCCTCGCTCGCCTTCAGCAGCACCGATTTGACGACCTTGCGGCAGATCTTGCTGATGTCGCGCTCGAGGCCGCGCACACCAGCTTCACGCGTGTAGTAGCGCACGATATCGCGCAGCGCGCTGTCGGCGACATGCATCTCGTGCTCGCGGATGCCGTTGTTCTTCCGTTGCTTCGGCATCAGGTATTGCTTGGCGATAGCGATTTTCTCGTCTTCGGTGTAACCCGAAAGGCGTATGACTTCCATGCGGTCGAGCAACGGCGCCGGAATGTTCATCGTATTCGCCGTGGCCACGAACATTACGTCGGAGAGGTCGTATTCAACTTCGATGTAGTGATCGACGAATGTGTTGTTCTGCTCGGGGTCGAGCACTTCGAGCAGCGCCGACGACGGGTCGCCCCGGAAGTCCTGCCCCATCTTGTCCACTTCGTCCAACAGAAACAGCGGATTGCGCACGCCGACCTTGGACATATTCTGCAGAATCTTGCCCGGCATCGAGCCGATGTACGTCCGCCGATGGCCGCGGATTTCGGCTTCGTCGCGCACGCCACCCAAGGACATCCGGACGAACTTGCGGTTGGTCGCACGCGCGACCGACTGCCCAAGCGACGTCTTGCCGACGCCGGGCGGACCGACGAGACAGAGAATGGGGGCCTTCAGCCGATCAACGCGCTGCTGCACCGCAAGGTACTCAACGATGCGCTCCTTCACCTTTTCAAGGCCGTAGTGATCGGCGTCGAGCGTCTTCACGGCGCTCGCCAAATCCTTGCTGATCTTGCTCTTCTTGCGCCAGGGCAAAGCGACGAGCGTGTCGACATAGTTGCGCACGACGGTTGCTTCCGCCGACATCGGCGACATCATCTTCAACTTCTTCAATTCCGCGAGCGCCTTGGTTTCGGCTTCCTTGGACATCTTCGCGGACTTGATCTTCTTCTCCATCTCGTCCAAGTCGGCGTTCTCGTCGTTCTCGCCTAGCTCTTTCTGAATCGCCTTGACCTGTTCGTTCAGGTAGTACTCGCGCTGGCTTTTCTCCATTTGCCGCTTCACTCGGCCACGGATACGTTTTTCCACCTGCAGGATGTCGACCTCGCCTTCCAGAACGCCAAGCAGATGCTCCAAGCGCTTGCCAACCTCTCCCATTTCAAGGATCTGCTGCTTTTGCTCGAGCTTGAGCGGTAGATGCGCGGCGATGGCGTCCGCTAAGCGCCCGCCATCGTCAATCCCGGACATCGACGTCAGGATTTCCGGCGGAATCTTCTTGTTGAGCTTGACGTACTGGTCGAATTGCGCGAGCAGGGTTCGGCGCATGGCCTCCACTTCATTGGCGCCGCCGTCGTCGGTCGGGAGGGGATCAACCTCAGCCGCTAGGTAGTCGCCATGGTCGTCCACGCTCACGATCTTGACGCGCTGCAGCCCTTCGACCAAAACCTTGACCGTGCCATCCGGCAACTTCAGCATTTGGAGCACCGTTGCGATGCTGCCCATTTGATACAGATCTTCTGCCGCGGGATCGTCCTTTGCCGCCTGTTTCTGCGCGACGAGCAGGATATGCTTGCCGGCGTCCATCGCGACGTCGAGTGCCTTGATCGAGCGGGGGCGTCCGACGAAGAGCGGGATCACCATGTGCGGAAAGACGACGACATCGCGCAGCGGCAAGAGCGGCAGCGCGGTCAAGTCGACAGGAAGGGAGGACGTTTCAGAAGCCATGGGCAGCCTTGAGATGAGGGTCTTTGCAGTGACATTGGGGTATTCGCCCGAACTCTCAAGCGGCCCCAGGGTAAACGTAAGGAAATCCCCTTTTGACGTCAGGGTTTAGAGCTAGGAATGCGCCGCCACCATCTTGGGAGGATCGGCGAACATGAGAAGCGGCTTACCATCGTTGGTGATCGTCGATTCGTCAACGACAACCCGGCTCAGATTGGATAGGGAAGGTAGGTCATACATCACATCGAGCAAGACTTGTTCCAGAATCGAACGCAGGCCGCGGGCGCCAGTCTTGCGCGCCAACGCCTTGCGGGAGATCGCCCGTAGCGCCGCCTCCCGCACCTCGAGTTCTACACCTTCCATCCGGAACATTCTTTGATATTGCTTTAAGAGAGCGTTCTTCGGCTCCACCAGAATCTGGATCAACGCCGCCTCATCCAATTCGTCCAACGTTGCCGCGACCGGCAGTCGTCCAACGAACTCCGGAATCAGCCCGAACTTGATGAGATCCTCGGGCTCGGTGTTGCGCAGAAGCAACGTGATGTTCTTGCGATCATCGGGACTCGAGACTTCGGCGCCAAAACCGATCCCGGTTTTAGCCGTGCGCTGACGAATGATCTTTTCGAGCCCGTCGAAGGCGCCGCCGCAGATGAAGAGAATATTGGTCGTGTCGACCTGCACGAACTCCTGATTCGGATGCTTGCGGCCGCCCTGCGGCGGCACCGACGCGATCGTCCCCTCAATCAGCTTCAAGAGCGCCTGTTGCACGCCTTCGCCCGACACGTCGCGGGTGATCGACGGGTTATCGCTCTTGCGCGAGATCTTGTCGATTTCGTCGATGTAGACGATCCCGCGCTGCGCCTTCTCGATGTCGTAGTCGCACTTTTGCAGCAGCTTCTGAATGATGTTCTCGACGTCCTCGCCCACGTAACCCGCCTCGGTCAACGTCGTCGCGTCGGCGATGACAAATGGAACGTCGAGTAACCGCGCCAACGTTTGTGCGAGAAGAGTTTTGCCCGAGCCCGTCGGTCCGATCAAAAGGATGTTGGACTTCGCGAGCTCGACATCATCCTCCTTCGCCACCGAGTCCAATCGCTTGTAGTGGTTGTAGACGGCGACCGAAAGAATTTTTTTTGCAGGCTCCTGCCCGATCACGTACTGGTCTAGGCTCTGGCGGATTTCATGCGGCGTTGGAAGTTTGCTGCGATCACCGCGCGCCGCTTCGCTGCCGGCGCCTTCTTCGCGAATGATGTCGTTGCAAAGCTCGATGCACTCGTCGCAGATGAACACCGACGGACCGGCGATAAGCTTGCGCACCTCATGCTGGCTCTTGCCGCAAAAGGAGCAATACAACAGTTTATCGCCGGATGTTTTTTCGGCCATTCAAGGACCTATGAAGGGAACCTTAGAAGAAACTTTACGCGCTTTCGCCTCGTTTCCGCAAGACCTCATCGACAATGCCGTATTCCTTCGCGGCATCCGCCCACAAAAAATTGTCCCGGTCGTGGTCGCGCTCGACCTGTTCCGGTGAACGACCGGTGAACTGCGCCATCAGCTTGATGTAGCGCTTTTTCAAGTCAATCGCAAATTGCGCGTGGCGCTCGATGTCGGATACCTGACCTTGAAACCCACCCGACGGCTGGTGAATCATCACCGTCGAATTCGGCAGCGCGAAGCGCTTGCCTTTGGTGCCCGCCGCAAGTAGGAAAGCACCCATGCTCGCGGCCATCCCCACGCATAGCGTCGAGATATCGGGTTTGATGAACTGCATCGTGTCGAATATCGCCATACCTGCCGATACCGATCCGCCGGGCGAGTTGATATAGAAATGAATGTCCTTGTCCGGATTCTCGGACTCAAGGAACAACATCTGCGCGACGATCAAATTCGCGGCGCCATCGTTAACCGTGCCCACCAAGAACACGACCCGCTCCTTCAAAAGCCGAGAGTAAATGTCGTAGGCGCGCTCGCCGCGACCACTCTGTTCGATCACCATGGGCACAAGCCCCAAGGCGCGTGGTTCGAGCGGGTTGGCTTCCGTTGCTTGCACTGGGTCAAAGATCACGAGATCTGTTCCTAATTTAACGATGATGCTGTTCGATACAGGCTTTTCGCAGAAGGCGCCCGAGAGGATGCCACGCTGACAAGATGGGACCACCGGAGCGCGCCGTCAAGCGGCGCTGACGAACGCGCACACCGGCGTGAGTGCCAATGCCCGCTTCCGCCGCTGCACGCTTCCTTCGGTCGATTAAGCACGGGCGGGCTCCATCAGCGTTTCGAACGTCATCGGCTTGTCGACGACTTGCGCCTGACCCAGCACCCAATCGACGACGTTACGTTCCAGCGCGGCGGACTCGAACTCCTGGAGCCGCTCCGGCTTTTCGTAATGCCAGCGGACCACGGCTTCCGGCTGCTCGTAGGTTTGCGCGGTCTCAGCCACCATCGCCTTCACCTGTTCGGGCCGCGCCTGCAGCTTCTCTCGGCGCACGATCTCGGCAAGGATCAGGCCCAGCGCGACGCGATCCTCCGCCTGCGGCCGGAAGAGGTCAGGTGTCAGCTTGATGTCCTCGTTTTTCATGCCTTGTTGTTGCAGATTGACAACCATCCGGCGCATCAGTTGCACGGCCTCGAGCTCGACCAGCGACCTCGGCAGCGTGAGCTCTGCACCCTCACGCAATCCTTTCATCGCTTGCTCTTTCACGACGGCATCCAATTTCCGCCGCAGCTCAAAGTTGAGGTTGGCGCCGACCTCGGCACGCAAATCGTCGACCCTGCCGCTCTTGATCCCGAACGCAGTGGCGAACGCGGTGTCGAGCTCGGGCAGTCGCGGCTCCGTCACTTGCTTAACGGTCAACGAGAATTGCGCTGTTTTGCCGGCCACCTCTTTTCCGTGATAGTCGGCAGGAAACGTCAGCGCAAACACTTTTGTATCGCCCGCTCGAGCGTCAAGAAGCGCAGCCTCAAATTCGGGAAGCATCTTGCCTTCCCCCAGAGTAATCGCGAAATCGCGTGCCTGCCCTCCGGGGAACTCGGTGCCGTCGATGGTTCCAGTGAAATCGACCAGCAACTTATCCCCTTTCACCACGCCGCGAGTGACCGCATCGTACGTCGCCCGCTGCTTGCGCAAGACCAATAGGGTCCGGTCGAGATCTTCGGGAGTGACAACGACCTGGGGGCGTTCAATCCGGATGCTGTGAATGTCGGGGACCTTGACGTCCGGGTAGACCTCGAACACCGCGGAAAACTCAAGCGCTTCACTGGACGCCTCCCCCGGCTTGGATTCGATTCGCGGCTGACCGGCAATGCGCAGGTTCTGCTCGCGCACGACATCGTTGAAGCTTTTCTGCACGGCATCCGAGATGACGTCGGTGCGCACCTGCGGGCCATACTGCTGGGCAATCATCTTGATCGGCACTTTGCCGGGGCGGAACCCCGGCACTTTGACAGTCTTCGCAAGCCGAGCGAGGCGTTTCTCGACCTCGCCCTCGATTTGCGCGACTGGAACGGCCACATCGAGGCGGCGCTCGAGTGGTCCCGTCGATTCCACCGTGGTTTGCATCTCCGTTTCTATTTCCTTTAGTTCGCGCTGGTGCGAAAGGGGGGACTCGAACCCCCACGGGCTGCCCCGCTGGAACCTAAATCCAGTGCGTCTACCAATTCCGCCACTTTCGCGGGCGACCGACCGACGATCGCAACATAGGTACGATTGGCCTGCGGAAGCCGAGAACCAAGCCAACACCCGCGCAATGCGCTGATTGAGCCCGAAGCTGCCGTCCGGAGAACCAGCCGCCGCCGGGCGCCGATGGCTCTCCAATCGCCGCCTTAGCCCGACACGCTAGTATAGCGGAGCGGCATCGCGATCTTGGCGCACCGCGAACCTCTTGGGATCGCAACGACTGCGCTCTCGCTATCTCGTGAATTCCGTCCTGCCTTAGCGTGCCCCTCGGTCACTACGAGAATTTTCCAGTTGCCTCCGCGCTGGTGCCCGCGCACCTGCGATCGGCGGTAGTCGCAATCTACAGGTTTGCCCGCGCGGCCGATGATCTGGCCGATGAAGGCGAGGCGTCGACCGCAGAGCGTCTAGCAGCGCTTGCCTCGTTTAGCGAAAAATTGCACCAAATCGAGGCTGGCCGAACACCTGCGGAAGCGCCGTTCCTCGCGCTTGCAGGGGCGATTCGAGAGCACGCGCTGCCGGTCCATCTCTTTCATGAATTGTTGTCGGCATTTGCGCAAGATGTGACGGTGAAGCGCTATGCGTCGTTCGCTGATCTCCTCGACTATTGCCGCCGGTCGGCGAATCCTGTTGGCCGTTCGCTCCTCGCGTTGTATCGCGCGGACTCGCCGGCCAACCTAGAGTCGAGCGATGCCATCTGCACGGGGCTGCAACTGGCCAATTTCTGGCAGGACGTGGCGGTCGATTGGCAAAAAGGCCGCGTGTATCTGCCGCAAGAAGACCTCGTGCGCTTCGGCGTGACTGAGGCGCAGATCGAGGAAGCGCTCGCCGATGAACGCTGGCGGCAGCTCCTGAAGTTCGAGGTATCACGTACGCGCGCGATGCTCGAGAGCGGACGTCCGCTATCGCGTGCACTCCCCTGGAGACAAGGTCTTGAGCTGTCCGCAGTCATTGCCGGCGGGCTGCGAATCTGCGAACGAATCGACGCTGTCGGCGGCGACGTCTTCGCCGCGCGGCCGATGCTCGCGACGTGGGATTGGCTCATCATCTCCTCGCGCGCGATCATGGACTGGCCTCGTCGGCGTGTTGCAGCGCAATGACACCGGACGAATATTGCCAACAGAAGGTCGCGCAAAGTGGCTCGTCGTTTTATTACAGCTTCCTGTTCCTGCCTCCGCCGAAGCGTCGCGCGATCATCGCCGTCTACGCATTCTGCCGCGAGGTCGACGATGCCGTCGATGAGGTGAGCGATCCGAATGTTGCGCGAACCAAGCTTGCGTGGTGGCGCCGCGAGGTGGGACAGGCTTTCGGCGGCACACCGCAGCATCCTGTCGCACACGCGCTGCAATCGATCGCGCCCCAATTCTCCTTGCGCGAAGCAGAATTCCAGACCGTCATCGACGGGATGGCGATGGATTTGGAACGGAATCGCTATCTCGATTTCGCAGCGCTCGAGCTTTATTGTCACCGCGTGGCCGGTGCCGTCGGGTTCATCTCGGCGGAGATTTTTGGCTACGCCGACCCATCGACCCGCGGCTATGCGCGCGATTTGGGAATCGCCTTTCAGTTGACGAACATCATCCGCGACGTCGGCGAAGATGCTCGCCGGGGACGGATCTACTTGCCTCAGGAGGACCTGGATCGGCATGGCGTCACGTCGTCGGCAATCCTGCGGCGGGAATATTCCGACGAGTTTCGCGCGCTGATGACTTTTCAAGTCGCGAGAGCGAGGGAGTGGTACAACCGTGCCCTCGCGCAATTGCCAGCGAGGGATCGCCGGGCGCAGCGCACGGGCCTCATCATGGCCGCGATCTATCGCGCGTTGCTCGCGGAAATCGCCCGCGATGGCTACTTGGTGCTGGATCGGCGCACGTCGCTGACGCCGCTGCGCAAGCTGTGGCTCGCGTGGAAAACGTAAGGGCAACGGCCGGTCTCACGCTGCCGGTCGCCGTGATCGGCGGCGGGTGGGCGGGCTGCGCTGCGGCCGTCGTGTTGACGCGTGCCGGTTACGCGGTGACGATCTTTGAGGCGGCGCCCACGCTCGGCGGGCGCGCGCGCCGCGTCGCACGTGACGGCTTGCCGCTCGACAACGGCCAGCATCTGCTGCTCGGTGCGTACGCGCGAGTGCTCGAGTTGCTGGCGATCGTGCACGACGACGCGCAGGTCGCGCCCATGCTGGCGCGGCGGCCGCTGACGTTGTTGCCGTTTTCCCCCGCTCAACCCAACGCAATCACGCTGGTGCGACGCGAGGCGCCGGGATCTCTAGGACTAGCGATCGCACTGCTTCGCGCGCAGGGCCTAACTTGGCGCGAGCGGTGCAACAATCTCACTTGGTTTTTGGCGCTGAAGCGGCAGCGGTTCGCGCGACCCGCCGAGGAGACCGTCGCAGAGCTTCTCGCCCCCCTGCCAAATCGCGTCGCCCAAAGGGTCTGGGCGCCGCTCTGCCTTGCCGCGCTGAACACACCCATTGCTTTCGCGTCCGCGCAGGTCTTCGCCAACGTGCTGCGCGCCGCGTTCGCCGAGCGCAGCGATGCGAGCGACTTCATCTTGCCGGAGACCGATCTCACGACGTTGTTTCCCGAAGCTGCCTCCACTTATTTGGGGAAACGCGGCGGAGAGATACATCTCGGCAATCACGCGCGCGTCGTCGCCGCGGATGCGCATTCCGCGACGCTCGCCGCAACGGACGGACAGTGCAGCATGGCGGCGGCGATCATCGCCGTTGGGCCCCATCAGTTGCCGGACGCCTTCGCACCGGGGGCGCTCGCGAGCATGTCTAGAGCCGCGGCTGCAGTCGCAGCGACGCAGGCGCTGACCTACGAGCCAATCGTCACGGTATGGCTGGGGCTCGCCACGCCGATTGCCCTGCCGGCGCCGATGGCGCGGCTCGACGACGCGCCCGGTCAATGGATCTTCGATCGTCCCGATGTGCTGGCGCGCGCGATTCCCAATGCGGCACGACCGCCGATTGCCCAACTGCTCGCGGTGATCATTAGCACCGATGGTCCGCACATGAAGCTCCCACACGCCGAGCTCGCAGCGAGCGTCGTAGCGCAGATCCGTCGTCTGAGCGTTGGTTGCGGGCCTTGCGTGTGGTCAAAGGTCATCGCGGAAAAGCGGGCAACATACGCCTGCAAGCCGCAGCGCGCTCGCCCTGCGGGACCGACGCTGGGGCCGACGCTGTTCCTAGCCGGCGACTATCTCGACGCGACGTATCCGGCGACGCTGGAAGCTGCGGTACGCAGCGGCATCGCGGCGGCCGAGGCTTTCCTGGCAACGCGGAGCCGCATCAGCGGCAGCGTCAGCAACGTCGCGCCGTCGTGAGGTCAAGACCGCGATGTCTCTGCCGACGCACGCGCGTGCTCGCGTAACACGTATTTCTGGATCTTCCCTGTCGCAGTCTTGGGAAGAGGACCAAACACAACGGTTCGCGGCGCCTTGAAATGCGCCAGATGGTCGCGACACCACGCGATGATCGTCGCTTCGGTCACATCTTTCGCAGCATGCGTGAGCGTGATGTACGCACACGGCGTTTCACCCCACTTCTCATCCGGGCGCGCGACCACCGCAGCCTCCATGACGGCTGGATGCCGGTAAAGGCACTCTTCCACTTCGAGCGAGCTGACGTTCTCGCCGCCGGTAATGATGATGTCTTTCGCGCGATCCTTGATCTCGATGTAGTTGTCAGGGTGCCACACGCCTAGATCGCCGGTGTGATACCAGCCGCCCGAAAACGCCGCCGTCGTCGCGGCCTCGTTCTTCAGGTAACCCTTCATGATCGTGTTGCCGCGCAACATCACCTCACCTAGCGTTGCACCATCGCGGAGCACGGGAATGCTGGTTTCGGGATCGGCGACCTGGGCGCCGGCGAGCGTAGGAAGCGGCACACCCTGGCGTGCCATTTCGCGCGCGCGCTCCGCACGCGGCAATCCGACCCATTCGTGTTGCCACGCGCAAAGTGTCGCTGGGCCATACGATTCGGTCAGGCCGTACAGGTGGATGACGCGAAAGCCCATGCGCTCCATCGCTTCGATGACCGCCGACGGCGGTGCGGCGCCACCCGTCGCGACCTGGACAACATGATCGAATTGCGTACCGACCGATTCAGGCGCGTGGACCAGCAGATTCAGAACGATCGGCGCTCCGCACAAGTGAGTGACTCGATGCTCGCGGATGGCCTCGAAGATGGGCGCCGGCGCGACGCGGCGCAAACACACGTGCGTTCCTGCGGCGGCGGTGACCGCCCAAGTAAACGTCCAACCGCTGCAGTGGAACATCGGCAACGTCCACAGGTAAACGCTATCCGGGTTGAGACCGAACGTAAGGGCGTTGCCAAGGGCGTTCAAAAACGCGCCGCGATGATGGTAGACGACGCCCTTGGGATCGCCGGTCGTGCCCGACGTGTAGAGGAGCGCCAACGAATCCCACTCGTCGTGGGGTCCGGGCCACGCGAAGGCGGGGTCGCCCTCCCCTAAGAGCTCCTCGTAGGTCAGCTCTCCCAGCCGGTCGCCGTGCACTGCGGCGTCTTCGATGTCGACGACTAACAACTTGCGCGCCGTTAGCTTGAGCGCTTGAACGATGACCGGCGCGAATTCGGCATCGGTGAGCAAAACCGAAGCCTCGCCGTGATCGAGGCAAAACGCGATACCGCGTGCGTCGAGTCGAACGTTTAGTGCGTTCACGATCGCCCCGAGGCCAGGAATCGCGTAATGCGCCTCGAGTAATGCGGGGATATTCGGCGCCATGATCGCTACGGTGTCGCCGCGCCGCACGCCGCGCTGCGCAAGCGCCGATGAAAGACGCCGGCAGCGAATTGCGAATTCGCGATAGGTGTATCCCAAAGCACCGTGGCGGACCGCAATCTTATCGGGATAGACGAGCGCCGCGCGTTCGAGAAACGACAGCGGCGTCAAGGGCGTGTAGTTCGCGTCGTTGCGCTGCAAGCCGCGGACGAAAGGGTGCTCCTGCGGTAGCGCTGCGTCCGGCATCGCAGGACTCATCGCTGGAAGCGTGTCTGAACTTTGGACGGCGGATTCTGCGCGCCGTCCCCCAGCGCGCGTTGCATCAGCATGGTATCGATCCACTGGTCAAACTTGCGTCCGACCGCCGGTAACCTGCCCACCTCGCGAAATCCCAAGGCTGCGTGCAATCGAATTGAGGGAGCATTATCGGCGCCGCCAATGACGGCAAGCATCTGGCGATACCCTTGCGCCGAGCAAGTGTCGATCAACCGGGCAAGCAACGCGCGTCCGGCCCCACTACCACGGTAATCGGACTTGACGTAGACCGAATTCTCCACCGTGTAGCGGTAACCCGGACGCGACCGATACTCGCTCGCATACGCGTATCCCGCGACGTCGCCAGCCGCAACCGCGACGAAGTATGGATATCCCGCACCCGTGATCGCGGCGAAACGCGAGCCCATGTCCTCCGGCGAAGGAGGTTCGATCTCGAACGACGCCGTCGCCGTCAAGACGTCCGCACCGTAAATCGCCGCGACCGCGTCCATATCGCCGGCGCCCGCCGGTCGGATCGCGAACGTTCTGGTCGTCATGATGCATCGCGCGCAGGTCGCACGTTCCCGGTTCGGTTGCGCAGCAAGCGCTGCTGCTCGCGGCTCCATTCGCGATCGCGCACCGCCTCTCGCTTGTCGTGCTGTTTCTTGCCCTTCGCCAAACCCACGTCAACCTTGATCCGGCCGTTCTTGTAGTGCAGGTTAAGCGGTACCAGTGTGTACCCCGCGCGCTCGACCTTGCCGACGAGGCGGCTGATCTCTTCTCGATGGAGCAGCAGCTTGCGGGTACGTGTAGGATCGGGTTGGACGTGCGTGGAGGCTGTGGCCAACGGCGAGAAGTGCGCGCCGATGAGCGCGATCTCGCCATTCTTGACGATGACATACGCCTCTTTGAGATTGGCGCGCCCCGCGCGAATGGCCTTGACCTCCCACCCCTCGAGCGCCAACCCCGCCTCGGCGCGTTCCTCGATAAAGTAATCGTGGAATGCTTTGCGGTTCTCGACAATGCTCATGATCACCGTGTGCGATGCGCTCCTCTTGCGCCGTGCGGCTTTAGCAGCGCGCAGTTAAGCCGACGCATTCTAGCAATCCTTGAGCGCAACGCCATGCAACGGGTCGTGAAGTCAGTCTTCGTCCAGCATAGCGCGCAGCGCATGTTTGAGCTTGTCGATCGCGTTGAATCTTATCCGAAATTTTTGCCCTGGTGCGCGGGAGCGCGCGTGCTCGAAGCACATGGTGGCGGCAAGACGGCGCGCATCGATATCGATTACCACGGCGTCAAGGCGCACTTTACGACCGACAACACGAATCGTCCCGGAGAGTTCATCGTGGTGACGTTGAAGGACGGCCCGTTCAAGCACCTGCATGGCGAATGGCGCTTCAAGCCACTCGCCGCAGATGCATGCAAAGTCGAGTTCGAGCTTGCCTACGAGTTTGCGATGCCTTTGCTCGGACGCGTGTTCGGTCCGGTATTCACGCACATCGCCAACACGTTCATCGACGCTTTTGTCCGACGCGCGGAAGCGTTGCAGGGTAATCCAGCGTGATGGTGGAAACGCTCACCGTGACCGTCGCTTACGCAGCGCCTAGTCTTGAAGCATTGGTTGCCGTGACACTGCCAGTCAATGCGACGGTGGCGCAGGCGGTCGCCAAGTCGGGCTTGATCGAGCGGTTGCGGCTGCGGGGCCAGGACCTTCAATTCGCGATCTTCGGGCGACGAGCGCATCGAGACACGCCGCTCGCCAATGGCGACCGCGTCGAGCTGACGCGGGCGTTGATCGCAAACCCTAAGGAAGTGCGGAGAGCGCGGGCGCGGAAGCAGGGCTAAAGCAGTGGGCGGCTGGTGTATTGCTTGTTTGCTGAACAGGAAAGCAACCGCCATCCGTTTCAACTCGCCCAGAGGGCCCGCGCGAACGGGAAAAGCGCGAACGGAATATCCGCTCACCTAATCTTCATTCTGCTCGATCGGCGACGACGCGCCGCTAATTTACTCTTTCGCGCCGGCCTTGCGCAACCGCACCGCTAAGTCGGTCTCGTTACCGCGCAGCGCCCAGTCCAGCGCAGATGCTCCGTCTTGATTGCGCACGTTAGGGTTGGCGCCGCGCGCAAGCAGGAGCTCTGCCGTGGACACCCTGCCCTCGCGCACGGCCATCATCAACGCCGTCGTGCCGTTGGGAGAAACGGCGTTTATATTGGAGCCCTCGCCGATTAAATAGGTGACGATCTTGTCGTGGCCCCCGGTGGCGGCGTAGATCAACGGCGTCCAACCCCGCCCCTCGAGCACGCCGCCGCGCGCACGCAACTTGCGCACGATATCGTCGTGGCCGTTCAACGCTGCCATCATCAGCGCCGTATCGCCGAACCCCGAGCGTGCGTTCACGTCGGCGCGGCCCGCGAGCAATACATCGATCGTCGCGCTGTATCCTGCCCTGGCAGCGACGACGAGCGCGGGCTCGCCTTTGGGATCCACGGTGTTCGGGTCCATCCCCCGGTCAAGCAACGCCTTCACCATCGGAGCACGGTCGTTGGCCACGGCGAAGACGAAATCTTCGTAGCTTTGCGCAAGCGCCGGCCGTGCCAAAGCCATGACTGCTGCGAGAGCGAGCAGGACTCGATACACAAACGGCGATCGTTCAATGTGTAGGTCGCGTGTCATTGGGGTCGATGTTGAACAGTCGAAAAAAATTGACCGACGTGGCTTCCGCGACGGCCGCCGCGGTCACGTCGCGGAGCTGGGCGATGGACTCCCCCACATGCCGAACCCACGCCGGCTGATTACGCTTGCCGCGATAGGGTACCGGGGCGAGGTACGGGCTGTCGGTCTCGATGAGGAGGCGCGATAGAGGCACGCGCCGTGCAACGTCCTGGACCTGCACCGCGTTCTTGAATGTGACAATACCTGAGAAGGAAATATGAAAGTCAAGGTCGAGCGCGGCTTGTGCGACGTCCCATGTTTCGGTGAAGCAATGCATGACGCCGCCCACTTCATTCGCGCGCTCCTCGCGCATGATCGCAAGCGTATCGTCGCCCGCGGCACGCGTGTGAATGACCAGCGGCTTCCCGGTTTCGCGAGCGGCGCGAATGTGCGTGCGAAAGCGCTCCCGCTGCCAGCCGAGGTCGCCGGTCAAGCGATAGTAGTCGAGTCCGGTCTCACCGATCGCGACAACCTTAGCGAGTTGCGACTTCGCAACGAGATCGACGACGGTCGGCTCGACGGTCTCCGGGTAATCTGGATGGACACCGACGGTCGCATACAGGTTCGCATGATTGATGGCCAGCGCGTGGACGTTCGGCCATGCCGGAAAATCGACGCTGATGCAGAGCGCATGGGTCACCTCGTGCTCGCGCATGGCGTCGAGGAGCTGCGGTAGCTCCGTTACGAGCTCCGGAAAATCAAGATGGCAATGCGAATCGACGTACATGCAAACATCCGGTCCAAGGAATGGGCGGCGGCGAGAACCGATTCGCCGTAACCTCTGATCACGCGAGCGACTTTGGGCAAGCCGCGACAACGCCGGTTAAGGGGCGGCGCTACATCGTGTGCGTGGGCCGCGTCGAGGCAAGCGTTTCGCCCAGGATCTTTTCGATGGTCGCCCGTGCCGCAGCGCCGGTATCGTCTTGCGTAAACTGGACGCCGATCCCCTGTGTGCGGTTGCCTTGGCCGCCTTCCGGCGTAATCCAGACAACTTTGCCTTGAACCGCTAACCGATTGGGTTCGTCCATCAGCGACAACAGCATGAAGACCTCTTCGCCCAGCACATACATCCGCGAGGTCGGTATGAAGATGCCGCCGCCTTTCAAAAAGGGCATATAGGCGGCATAGAGCGCGGCCTTTTCGCGAATGTTGAGCGAGAGAACGCCCGGACGCGCGAGCGCCGCGTTGGCAGCGGTAGGAGGTGGGATTCGCTCAGCCATCAAGCAAACATCAAGCAAACAATGCGCAATAACCGATCAACAGCGCTTCGACAACCAGGCGCGGCTGCAGCGGATGCGACGTCAGCGCCCGCTGCTCGAGCAACGTCCGATGATAGCGAAACAAGGGGATGGGCGCCACCTTCGTCGCCAGCGCCGCTAATGCGCGCTCGAAGTCGACGTTGCGCGACGGTTCACCGCCGGCAGCGACACGGCCCAAGTCTGCGGTCCACACGAGCAACCAGTCGATTGCGTCGCGCAAGCGTTGGCTCCGCTCGCTCTTGGGCGCCGCCTCGATCCGGGCAGCGAGTGCTATCGCCGATAGCGATTGTGGCCGCGCCAGCGCCTGCAACCATGCGGAGCGCTCGTGCTGGCGGTCCGGCGACGCAATCTCTCGCGCCCGCAATGGCGCGCCCCCGGCTTGGGCGAGCACCGTCGCGCCATCGGTAACACCCTGCTGCGCGAGCCACTTCAGTGCGATGCCCGGGTTGGGGATGCTGATGGGCATACGCCGGCAACGACTGCGTACTGTGGCCGGAATACGTCCTGCCTGATGCGCAACTAACAGCAAATACGAGTCGGCCGGCGGTTCTTCCAACGTCTTTAACAACGCGTTGGCAGCGGCAAGGTTCATCGCTTCCGCAGGAGCGATGACCGCTACCTTCGCGATACCGCGGTGGCTCGTGATTTGCGTCCACTCGATGAGCGAGCGTACCGCTTTGACCGGAATCTCTTCCAGCCGCTTGACGGCTCCGTCTTCGTCGATCTCGAACGGCTCCACCAAGCGCAGATCCGGATGCGCGTTTGCGCCAACATAGCGACAACTCGGACATTGGCCACACGCATCGCCACCTAGCGGCGTTTCACAAAGAAGCGCGCGTGCGAAATGGAGCGCAAGCGTGCGCTTGCCGATGCCCAACGGTCCATCGAGAAGCACCGCGTGAGGCCAAGTCGCGCGCGCGGCGAGCGCGACGCGGGCGGACTCAACCTGCCACGGGAGTAGCTCGCGCCCAGCAAGCGCGTTGTCATGCGCGGTAGCGTTCACAGCGTCGTCAGCAGCCGTTCGAGATCCGCGCGTACTCCGGGCAACGGACGCGCCGCATCGATGACGTGGAAGCGCTTAGGCTCGGCCGCCGCCCGCGCAAGGTATGTCTCGCGCACGCGATCGAAGAATGCACGCTCTTCGCGCTCGAACTTGTCGAGGTCGCGGCCTCGTGCACTCGCTTTGGCCAATCGCGCCTGCGACACGCTCGTCGGTACGTCGAACAACAGCGTGCAATCCGGTTGGCAATCCGCACTGACGAATCGCTCGAGCTCGGCGATGCGCTCGCGGGCGACGCCATGGCCGCCGCCCTGATACGCGTAAGTCGCGTCGGTGAATCGGTCGCACAGCACCCAATCGCCGCGCGCCAGCGCGGGGCGAATGACGAGCTCGATGTGCTCGCGGCGTGCGGCAAACATAAGCAGTGCCTCGGTCTCGGGGGTCATCGCTGCGTTCAGCAACAGCTCGCGCAACGATTCGCCCAGTGGCGTGCCGCCGGGCTCACGGGTCGCGACCACGCTATGTCCCCGCTCCGTGATCGCGCTAGCAAGCCACGCCGCGTGCGTGCTCTTACCGGCGCCGTCGATGCCTTCGAACGTGATGAAGCGGCCGCGGCGGGTCTCCGATTTCAGCACCGGCATCAACGGGAGCCTTTCTGGAAACGCGCAACCGCACGATTATGATCGTCAAGATTCGCCGAGAACTGCGACGAGCCGTCGCCGCGCGCAACGAAATAAAAGAAGTCGGATCGCGGCGGCTGCACGACAGCGTCGATCGCCGCCTGCGACGGATAGGCGATTGGTGTCGGAGGCAGCCCATCGCGCGTGTATGTATTCCATGGCGTATCCGCTTCCAGGTCGCGCTTGCGCAAGTTGCCGTCAAAGCGGCTGCCGAGACCATAGATCACCGTCGGATCGGTTTGCAGCCGCATACCCTTAACCAAGCGATTGACGAAGACCGAAGCGATCAACGGTCGGTCGGCGCCGCGACCGGTTTCTTTCTCGACAATTGAAGCGAGCACGAGCACTTCGTATTTCGAAGCGAGCGGCAATCCTCCGGAGCGCTTCTCCCAGGCAGCGACGAGGCGTTCGTCCATCGCTTTATATGCACGCTTCAACAGCGATACATCGGTCGCACCGACGGCGAAATAGTAAGTATCGGGAAAGAACAACCCTTCGGGCGATGCTTCCGAAACGCCCACTTGCGCCAGTAGCTCCGCGTCGGGTGAATCGAGTACCGTGTTCTTCACATTGGTGTTCACCTTGAGTGCGCGCTTCAAATCGCTGAACGTCGAACCTTCCATGATCACGAACGACGACTGCGTGACGTCACCCTGGGTCAGCTTGGCCAACAATTGCGGCAACGTTGTGCCGGTTTCGAATTCGTAGCTGCCGGCCTTGATCGCGCGGTCGACACCTTGCAGCCGTGCGAGCGCGATGAGCGGCTCGGCGTAGGCGATTACTCCGCTCGTTGCAAGCTCGCGGGCAATCGTCGAGAACGATGATCCGGCACGCACTTCGAACGCAAAGGGGCTCACTGGCAGCGCTAGCGGGCGGAAAAACCACACCCACGCGAGAGCGGCGATCGCCATGCTCGCCAACAAGAAGACGATGGCGATGATGCGAGCGGCGCGGATCAGCGGCATCAAAGCAAGTTTGGTCAACCTATTACGACCACGCGTCGCGCGCGTCCTTGGTTCCCGCTTCACGACAAGTCGCGCATTATAATCGTCGTCATGCGCGCGCTTTCCCACGATCAACGTCCTCGCGACGCACTTTCTTGCGCCGGCTCTTCCGCCGGATTCACGTTGATCGAGATCATGGTCGTGATCGTGATCCTCGGCGTGCTTGCGGCGCTGGTTGTTCCGCGCGTTCTCGAGCGGCCGGACGAAGCGCGCGCGGTCGCTGCGAAAAGCGACATCGCCGCAGTGATGCAGGCGCTCAAGCTTTACCGGCTCGACAATCAGCGCTATCCGACGACCGAGCAAGGATTGCGCGCGCTGGTGGCGCTGCCCGAGCAGCCGCCGACACCCCCCAACTGGAAACCGAATGGTTATCTCGAGCGGCTGCCGAAGGACCCTTGGGGCCGGCCCTACCAATACTTAAATCCGGGTCTCAAAGGCGAGATCGATGTTTACAGCTTCGGCGCCGATGGACAACCAGGCGGTAGCGCAATCGACGCCGACGTAGGTTCGTGGGACTTGTAACGCTCGCGTATCGGCGCCACGCTGCGGCACATACTCGCGCTGCGTCTCCGATTCATCGTGCGTGCGGATTTGAGCCGCGACGCGTAGCGTGCAGATGCGCCGCGCGTCGGCCGCTCCTCCGTGCACGGGGATTTACGCTGATCGAAGTCCTGGTCGTGCTGATCGTGCTTGCGTTGGCTGCAGGTGTGGCCGTTGTCGCATACGACGGTGACGAACGTGGAATGGCAACGCGCGAGGCGCAGCGGTTCGCTGGAGCGCTCGAGCACGCCGCCGCGCGAGCACAGTTGCGCGCCGAGACGCTCGGCGTTTCAGCAGAGGGCAGCGGTTGGCGCTTCTGGCGACGAACATCTGCCGGCGATACCTGGTTGCCGGTCGTCGATGACGACGTGCTCGCACCGCATAACCTGCCGCAAGCGCTCACGATAACCCCCGCGCTGTATGCGGGGCAGCCGCTACCGGCCGACGCTGTTGTTCCGTTGCGTCCATCCGGCCGCAACGAGCCGATGAGTTTCAGCTTAAGCGCCCCGCAGACGCGCATTCTCCTGGCGGCGGACCCGCTGAACCGCGTTTCTTTTTCGCTCGTTGCGATCAAGCCACCGCGATGAAATTTGCGCGACCTGGACGGAGCGGCTTCACGCTGGTCGAAATTCTCGTCGCGCTTGCGATTATCGCGATCGCGCTGAGCGCAGGGATGCGCGCGCTTGCGCAGGCAACCGACGGCGCGGCCGCGCTCAAGAGTCGAACACTTGCTTTATGGGTCGCGCAGAATCGACTGGCAGCGGCGCAAATTGCCAACCCGTGGCCAAGCCTCGCCGCCTTCGAGGGTGACGCGACGCAGGCCGGCATCCGCTACGTATGGCGCGCGACCGTGACGTCGACCCCCAACCCCTCGTTTCGCAAGATCGAGATCACCGTGGCCGCACCCGATTTGCCGAATTATCAATTGGCTCGGCTGGTCGGCTATCTCGGCAACTCCAATCCGCAATGACGGCGGCGCATTTTCGTCTAGTCACACGCGGTTTCACGCTCATCGAAGTATTGCTGGCATTGGCGATCTTCGGCGTGATCGCCGTGATGGCGTATCGCGCGACCGCAACGTTGACGGAAAGTGAAGCGCGACTTGCCTCGGAAGCGCGACGCTGGCGCACGCTCGAGGTGCTTTTCACGCGCTTCGAGGCCGATGTGCGGCAAGCGATACCACGCGCATCACGCACCGGCGCGAGCAGCGAACTGCCATGGGTCGGAGCGACCGACCCGAGCGGCAACAGCGCACTCACCTTCACCCGTGCCGGGTCCGAGTTTCATGCTGAACCGGCGATAACCGGACAGCGTATCGGTTATCGATTGCGAGACGGGGCGATCGAGCTCGCGTACTGGCCGCATCTCGATCAGCCTGCGACCATCGCACCCGCGTTGTATGTGATGGCCGATGGTGTGGCCGCCTTTCGCGTCGAGTACTTGACCGACACGGGCGCGTGGCGCGAGCGTTGGCCGCTGCTCGGCGAGTCCGACGTTCCACGTGCCGTCCGCGTTGCACTGACTCTGACCGACCATGGCGTCGTCGAACGGTGGTTTGCCTTGCGATGAACGCTTGCTCGCACCAGGAATTAGCGGGTCGCGCAACGGGCGCCGCGTTGATCCTCGCGATGCTGATCGCCGCATTGGCAGCCAGTGTGGCGATCGCCCTTGCCGCGGACCAACAGCGGTGGTTCGCCGGCGTTGCCGGCCGACGCGACGCCGTACAGGCTCAGGCGTTGGCATTGGCCGGGGTGCAGTGGGCGCGGCAGATCATGCGCGACGATGCGCGCGCCGGCACACTCGATCACCTGGGTGAGCCATGGGCGTTTCCGCTGCCGCCGACGCCCATTGAAAACGGCGCGATCGAGGGTCGGATCGAGGATGCGCAAGGCCGAATCAACGTCAACAATGCCGCGTCGGTCAACGCGATTGGCGCTACCGAGCTCGCGCGGATGGCGCGCCTATGGTCGCGCTTCGCGGTGCCAGTATCGACTATCCCTGCGATTGCCGATTGGCTCGACTCCGACAGCGCGCCGCGGGCGAACGGCGCCGAAGACGCGGCGTACGCGCAAGCGCTGTCGACGTCATTGACCGCCAATGCTCCGCTGATACGCACGAGCGAAATGACGGCAATTCACGGATTTGGTTCGCAACACTTCAACCGCGTCGCGCCGTTCATCACCGCGCTACCTGTGGGTACGACGCTCAACGTCAACACTGCGCTCCCGGAAGTGCTTTCGGCCGCGGTGGCCGGCCTTGACGGCGACGCGCTGGCCACCTTCATCGTCGAACGGCAACGCAAACCGTTCACGACCGTCGCCGAATTTCGTGCTCGGTTGCCGAGCGGCGTCACATTCGACAATGAAAGTGCGTTCGGAACGTCTAGCAGTTTTTTTCTCGTGACCGTTCGGGCGCGACAGGGCATCGCCGTCGCGCAGGTACGCGCGCTATTGAAACGGGGTGGGCGCGATTGGCCTGCGGTCGTATGGCAAACCTTGGAATAACGCTTGGCTAAGTCCTTCGCGACGCATCGTAAGACGTTTGGGGCGCAGCGTAGGCTGGCGCTCTTACCTTACGTGTCCCTAAGCGTGCCTTCATGCCAGTGTCAGATTCCCCGCGCTTTCCGATTCTCATGACAACGTTGCGTGTACTTCTAGCCAGCGCGCCGTCGCCAGAGCGCGAAGAGTCCTGGGCGTTGTTCGATGCGGCAGGCCGCCTTGTTCGCGAGGGTCGCGCCGCTCCGGCGGCTTGGCCCGCAGCTTCTCGACGTGAAGCCGTCATCGGCGCGAGCGGAGTGCGCAGCGTCGCGCTCAAGCTGCCGCCGATGTCGCAAGATCGCGTCGGGGCTGCGGCAGCTTACGCGCTCGAGGATCAACTTGCTGGTCCCGCACAGGACCAGCACATTGCAGTTTCCAACTTGCGACGTGACGGACGCGTGCAGGTGTTCGTCGCGTCGCGGGCGTTGATTGAATCGTTAGCGTCGCAGTTCTCGCGCGTCATCGCCGAGCCAGCGTTGGCACCGCCACCGCCCGAGCCACACTGGCGTTGGTTCGCATCGGGCGCAGTGGGCGGATTCGTGTGCAAGCCGGATGGCAGCGCGTTCGCGGTCAGCGCAATAACCCCGGGCGTGGATTTGCCGGCGGAGCTCGCTTGGTCGCTCGCTCACGCAGTGCGTTCGGGTGCCGCGGTTAAGGCCGTCGAGGTGGCGTTTGCGCTCGACGACGGCGCGCTCGCGCGCTGTGCTGCGACCACCAGTGTGCAATTCCGCCGCTCACAGCCCTGGCGTTGGGTCGACGCGCCGCCAACCGTTGTTGCCAAGACAACCGATCTCCTGCAGCATGAATTCGCGCGTGTCGCCCCGCGCTCGGCACGGGGAAGTGGGCGTGCGTTCAAGGTTGCGGCGATGGTCGCGATCGCCGCGGTCATTCTCCACGTCATCGCCACCATCGGCTATTGGGCATGGCTGCGCGCCGATGAGTGGCGTACTGCGCGAGCCATCGCGTCCGTCGCTCACACCGCCGGCATCGAGCCAGCGGAAGACGATTCCGCCGCAGCGATGCTGGCCCGCCGCCACACCGATGCCCGCCATCGCGCCGGTCTCGCGGCGCCCGGCGACGCGTTGCCTTTGCTTGCGAGAATCGCGCCGGCGCTCGCCGCATTGCCGGAGCGCACACTGAAGACCGCCATTTACGCCGACGGTCACTGGACGTTCGAGCTCGGCAAGCTCGATCCAGCTGGCGCAGGCGAGTTCGAGCGAAGGCTCGCGGCTTCCGGGCTGACCGCTCTCCAAGCGACCACTGCCGCTGGGACGCGGGTGCGCATCACGCCAGCGATCTAGACCTCGATTTCTCACATGCGCGATCGGCACAGCTACCCCATCCCTTCCTCGTTACGCGATTTCTGGGGTCGCGCGAGCTCACGCGAACGCGTCCTCGTCGCGCTCGGATCAACGATCGTTGCAGCGGTTATCGCGTGGGCATTTATTTTGCAGCCCGCTCTGCGCGACATCGAACGCGCAGAGCGGGATCTGCGCCGTGACCGCGCCGTCCTGGCAAGCGCGCGCGTGCAGGCGGACGAGATCGCGGGACTTGCGAAATCGCCCACTCTGCCCCAGTCGGGTGATCCGCGCGGAGCCGTTGAACGCGTGCTAGCCGAGCGCCAACTGCGCGCTGCGGTCACGGCGCTTGATGTCAGCGATAATCGCGTCCGTCTCACCTTCGCCGCCATTCCATTCGATGCGCTCGTTACCGCCATGGACGCGCTAGCGAAGACGGAAGGCTTGCGGGCGGTCGAGGCGACCTTGACCCCGCGTGTTGCACCGGGAACGGTGCGCGCCGAGCTCGTGCTTGCCCGATAGTTCATCCAGGCGAACTCCTCGAGCCATCTCCGGATCTGCCCCTAGGATGAGGTCTCTGGCTTTGGCTTCGACCGCGGTCGTGCTGTTGCTGGCCGCCGCTGTCGCTCTTGCGCCGGCTGCTCTTCTTGACTGGCGACTCGCGACTTTGACGCAGGGTCGGCTACGCTTGGCGGATAGCGAAGGAACCGTCTGGAGCGGCCGGGGCGCGCTGACCGACGCAGCCGGAACCTGGTCGGCGGCGCTGGGTTGGCGAGTGCAGCCGGCCGCACTGCTTCGCGGCGTGCTCGATGTCACGTTGCTTCCCATGCGCGGCGCTTCGGAGCCCCGCGGCAATCTTCGTTGGGGCCAATCCGAGATCACGGTCAAGGATCTAATGTTCTCGTTGCCCGTGGCCGCGTTGCAAAGCGGGCTCGGCGACGCGGCGATCATCGCGTTGTTCGGCGAAGTGACTGTCGAAGCTGAGACATTGCGCTGGCAAGGCAAGGGTGGCGAAGGCACTCTCCGAGCGCGATGGCCATCGGCGCGCATCGCCGCCGCGGGTGTGACGGCGCTGCTCGGTACGCTGACGATGACACTCACTCCGCGCGACGAGCGCCTCGCTGGAACGATCGCAAACATCGATGGAGACGTGCGAATCACCGGCAATGTCGCGTTCACAGCGGAAAGCGTCGAGCTCGACGCCAACATTGTCCCACTCCCGCAGACCCCCCCAATGATGGCACAGGCAATCGCTCTACTCGGAGCACGCGACAGCAGCGGCGCCGTGCGCTTTCGCTGGCGGAGTCCCAGTCGCTAGCGCTTGTCGGTCAACTAAACCCGCCGATGAGTCGAGCGCAACCCTCGCGAGCCACCGATGGCGCTCCCGTGAGCGGTCGGGGCGCTGCCGTTTCGCCGCCGCGTCTCGCGGGGATTGACGCTTTGCGCGGCGCCGCGATCGTCGCGATGATCGCCTATCATTTTTGTTTCGACCTACGCTACTTCGGCGTGCTCAACGCGGATTTCGAGCAAAGTTCCTTCTGGTTGACCGCGCGAAGTCTCATCCTGTCTTCGTTCCTGCTGCTCGCAGGAGTCAGCTTGGTTCTCGCGACGCGCAACAATTCATCGACCGCGAGATTCCGGCGGCAAGTCGGCGTCATTGCGCTTTGTGCGGTCGCTGTGAGTGCCGGCAGCTACGCGCTGTTTCCCAATACCTTCATCTGGTTCGGCGTATTACACGCCATCGCGGTGTCGCTCGTACTTGCGCGTCCTCTCGTCGGCCATCCCGCGCTGGCATTGGTGCTAGGTGTTGCGGTGATCGTCGCCGGAGTCGGTTTCGCGCATTCCAGTTTCAACCGACTTCCATGGGCGGCGATCGGCTTCGTGACGGTCAAACCTGCGACGGAAGATTATGTGCCGTTGTTCCCGTGGACCGGCGTGTTACTCCTCGGAATTGCGCTGGGCCACACGCTCGGCCGTGACGCCGCACGCGGCTTTGTGAACGCGCAACGCTGGCCGGCGTGGCTTGCTTTCCTTGGACGCCACAGCCTCGCCGTCTACATGCTGCATCAACCACTGCTCGTGGGCACGCTTTGGCTTGTGCTCAAAGCTTAAGTAACGCCTGGTCAATCCTCGCCTTCCTCTACGCTATAATTCGCGTCGGCTTAGGCGCGTAGCTCAGCTGGTTAGAGCACCACCTTGACATGGTGGGGGTCGTTGGTTCGAGTCCAATCGCGCCTACCAGAACTCGCCAAGGAACGCATTGGCAAAACAAGCCGCCCTCGGGCGGCTTGTTTGCTTTCGCGTCATCGTGGCGCACGCTTTATCCACACAGCCCCAGGATTTGTTCTTGCTGCGAGCACGGCTTGACCGAGAGCGCCTTCGTCGCCTGAGGCTTCGCACTGATACAGGCGCGCATCTCGCGTGCCATGGGTGGGTAATAGAACCACCCCTGACCGAGATTGGGTTGCGCGAGTTCGACTTCACGCCATTTGGGATGGCCTTTTGCTTGCAACTCGGGGAAGTTCTTGCACAAGGAGCGTGCGAAGTCGGCGAGATACTTGGTGGTCTGCTTGAGGTTGTAGTCGTAGGTCACGAGAAACGCCTTGACCGCCAGTCCGGAGACGTCCTCCGTCAGCAAGTTGGGGTAGCTGGCGGCGCGCACAGTCGCCGGAAAGTAGGTTTTCAACGCCGCCTTGCTGGCCGTGTGATTGGGGTCGAACTTGAGCATCCTGATGAATTGCCGCGCCTCGGGCTTCATGTCGGCGAGTAGCTTCGCTGGTTGGCCAGCGATCACCGCCACCACGTCCAACGATTTGTCGCTAATCAATTTGACCAGCGCTTCCTCGTTGGAAAGGAAGCTGGCATTCTCCTCGGGGATCGTCGTGCCGTACATAAGCCGGTACAGCGTGGCCGTCGTCAGCGCAGTTCCGCTGCGCAGCGCGCCGGCGTTGATCTTGGCGTTTCGGATCTCATGGATGAAGTTCATCGGTGAGTCGGCCCGGACGAGGAAATAAATCTCTTCGTTATAGAGCGGCATGATCACGCGAAGCGGACGGATGATTGTTCCGGCCTCCGTGTTCCCGCCAGCGGCCTGATCGAGAAACGCCTGATAGACGTCCGACTGCACCAACGCGAATTTCACCCCTTGCTCAAAACGCAAACGGCGGACATTCTCAGCCGATCCGGCAGAGGGCAAGACTTCGAGCTCGATATTCGCATCGGGAGCGATAAACGTCGCGATGTCGCGTCCGATTTGGATATAAGTTCCCCGCTCGGAGGCCGTTACGATCTTGAAGTCGGCAGCGGCCATGGCCAGCCCGCCGTTCAATAGGATAACTCCCGCCATCACCGCCGCCATCAATGCGTGGCTCATCTTGTCCGCTCCACTATTTGAACTCCAAATCATTCATTTCGCCGATCGGCTTGGCGGCATTCGCGCGCAACAAAGCCTGCCGCGAGCCAGCGGTGGCTGGCCGAGCAGTTATACCAGATCGAACTGGTTCGACAGAGCTACTTCAAGTTCAGGGCAACCTTTGCCTCTTTCAATTTATCGTCAGACGCCAACTGCGCGACCGGCTGAAAAGATCTGGCACCACTTTCGACTTGGGTCCTGGGAACGTCGACCTTGATATTCAAAGCCTGCAGCGCGTTTGTTTCGACTTGAGCTTGCACAAACTGTTGCGGCGGCAGCGGAGACGTCGTGGCCGCTTGCGGCGGCGGCGATGAAGTCGTGATCGCCGGCTGTTGTTGTGCCGCTACGGCCGCGGTGGTGACCTGCTGTCCCGAAGCTGGGGACGCCGCCGCTTGTTGCTGGACAGGAGTTGACGACACCTGCTGCGGTACGGGAGCTCCTAAAGTGGTAGAAGGCTGCTGTGGCGCAGGTGCTTGAGGCACTACTGCTTGCTGCTGAGCCGGAGCGGGTTGATGCGCCGGCCGCGCCTGCTCTTCCTGCCTATTCATGGAGGCTTGACGCAGCGCTGGCTTCAAATTTCTCGAAGCCTCTTCCGCCATCAACTCTTGCGGCGTCTTCTCGTTTCCTTGCGTAGTGGCATCGGTAAACTTGATCGTGTCGTTCGCCTTAGCCATCGTCGCTTGGCGAGTCAACGCCTCTTGCGCCTGCCTTTGCTGCTCTTTCAGCGCCGCCTCGCGCTCTTCCGGGGATATCGCGGGCCTGACCGGCGCCGTGGATGCTGGCGTCGGCACGGGCGCTTCTGAACGCGCAGGGACGGTCTCGCGCGCGGCTTTCGCCCGGAGGGCCGCTTGCACAGCCGGTAGGTTCTCCAACACTGCGTTGGCGATGTCCATTCTGCCGATCATCGCCGCGACGCGAGCCGTTTCTCTCGCGGTGCAGCCTTCGTCGACCGTCGACGTGTTGCCACCGATGCCAAAGCCGGCCACGCTCACGCCGAGTCCGGCACTGAAGCCATTGCAGGGTCCCGACGCTGGGCCACCAACGCCCACATCCGGCGTATTCTTAACTTTGTACGAGCCCTGGTACCTTACGGTGTTGTCCGTGACGACGGCGCCGGTGTTGGGGTCGACCCCCACGCCGAATCCGTCTTTCCCCATGGGCGAAGCCCCTTGGTTGTAGTTGATTGTGACGTCGCCTAGCTGGGCGTTCGAACCGCCCGTCGAGACGGTACCGACATTTCCACCCGCCGACTGGGATGAAGCACTTCCACCCGACGATGTAGAGGAGCCGCCAGCACCACCTTGTCCGATTCCGCCGCTGGAGTTCGATACGCCGGACGTATTGACGGAGTTGTTCGCGCTACCCCCGGTGGCTGAACCACCCGCCGACGCACCTCCCGCGCCTCCCGCACCGCCTGTTCCTGTTGAGATTGATTGCTGGGCGAATACGAACGACGTGGGCGCAGCAGCGGCGACTGCTATTGCTATTGTCAACAGTGACTTTCTCATGGCCCTAATCCTTGTCGGGTCATCCTTCAAGCGAACTACAGGGGACGATCGTCTGTCCCCTGTATTCATTTTCCCGATTAGGGATTAACGACCACCATTCACGCTTCTTGCCGCAGAACCCGCGCTAGAACTGGGCAAGCCGAAACCACCCAGTCTATTGTCACGTGTCTGAACCTGCGCGGCTACCGAGACTGCTGTCGCGTTACCACCATTCCCGCCGGCACCGCCGCGGGCTTTTCCGCTGTCACCCTCGCCGCCGACAGTCAACGAGCTATTCGAGAGCGAACCCGAACGCGCATTGCCAGCAATGCCACCCGAAGAACTGTTGCTGTTGTTGTTCTGATTGCTGGTTGCGGTTGAGGGCGAAGCACCGATCCTGTTGCCATTGGCTTGCGAGTTCGCATTAGCCGTCTGACTTACAGCACCAGACGTCATATTGCCAGCAGTATTGCTTCCACCTCGGGTGTTGCCGCCACCGCTGATGCTACCGCTGCGACCGTTGCCACCTTCGGTTTCATTGTTGGCGACCGACCGTGCACTGCCGGAGTCAGCCACACCGCTGCGCGCCGTGTTGTTGCTGGCATCGCCACCAAGTCCTACACCGGCAGCAAAACCGCTGTCCGCGTTGGGATTGGTGTTGCCCCCATTTGCCCGCGTCGTTGTATCGTTGCCACCAGCGCGGCCGCTATCGCCGCCACTACCGCCCTGACCCTCACCGCCTGCGGCGCGACCCGTGCGAACGCGACCGCCGGTGCCCTCACCACCAGAGGCTGCACCACCAGAGGCTGAGCCACCCGCACCACCCGACGCTGCGACGGCCGGCGGCGTCGCTGTACCGCCTGCCCCGCCGTTGCCACCGTTGCCACTGGCACCGCCAGTAGAGTTGCCGCCGGTACCGTTGCCACCAGTACCGCTGCCGCTTGTCGCACCGCCGCCGGTGCCCGCCCCGCCACCGCCAGCAGCACCCGTCGACGCGCTAAGCGTGCTCGTCGCTGACGTTCCACCGCCGGTCGTCGAACCGTTCGACGCTGCGCCCGAAGTGTTGGTCCCGCCACTACCCGCACCGCCGGTGTTCGTCGCCGTCGCCGTACCGCTGGTCGCTGCACCAGAAGTCGCCGAGCCGGACGAGTTGGAACCACCCGTCGCCGCCCCGCCCGTGCCCGCACCCGTTGTCGCGCTGCGCGAAGCTGCACCGCCTTCTTGGATGTGACCGACTTGTTGCGGGTTGGCCGTTTGCGAGGAACCTGTCGGATTGCTGATCGACAGCGTAGGCGCAGACCCAGCTTGCGCGCCGCCGGAGTTGGTCAGCGTTTGCGTTGCCGTACCGCCATTCGCGTTGCCGCCAGTTGCCGTGCTCGAGCCGGAAATGGTCTGCGTTCCTCCTGTTGCTGCGCCGCCCGTTGCCGCCCCGCTCGTCGCCGCTCCACCCGCGGCACCTGCGCCACCGGTTGCCGTCGACGAAACCGGACCGCTCATCGTCGCCGATGGGTTAGAAGTCGTGCTGTTCTGGCTGGAGTTCGTGCTGCTGCTGGTGTTATTTGACGTGTTGTCGCCCGTCCGCGTGCGCTGATCAACCGTGTTGGCTGACCGCGTGCGATCGGTATCGATATCGTCGGCAATCGCCACGCCCGAAACGAAGAGCGCGGAAACGGCCAATGCAATTATCGTCCTATTCATTGCAATGCTCCTTTTATGAATTGATGTTGAAGCTTTCACCGTGCGTGGTGATAATGCAGTTTCCTACAGTGGTCACCACGCCCCCACTGCTGGATTTGCTACGACTTCTGATCAGTGCTTGGTCTCGCGCGAGGTTCCCCTCCGCCCGGGACGCGGCTGCCAAGCTGCGGCCAAACGCTGTTAAAGTTGGCGACACGGCGGAAACGACCGGGCGCGCTGGCAAAATGATCGTTCCGCACTGAACCCAGCGGGAATGTAGATGACAAGCGCCTGATACATCGCGTAAGCGAACCCAGGGGGTCGGGGCTACGTGCGTACCGTTACCGGTGTCTTTGGGCGGACTGATCGCCCGCAACGCGAGCCGGCGCGGGGGCAATGCGGCGCGTGGTTGAGCAAATCGGCGAGACCGATTGCGGCAATCGATCGCGCGTCCCAACAACGGAGTTCTGAGCAAGCTCGTGACCACCGCGTGCTCAGCAGATGACTCTTGCGTACCGCATAATCCCCCGCGCCTAGTTCCAGCGCTTGATCGCTCCAATCAGCCGTTCAACTTACAGCGATCTCTCGCTTTGCCCGCCAGCATGCCGCTGACCTAGGAGCTTCGCGG
>Ga0136617_10000319_pt1 | contig 39405 bp, 39 predicted proteins | sample AntDrymUQ3222106_2_FD_129672 | JGI IMG/M metagenome (GOLD analysis project Ga0136617, IMG submission 129672) | Polar desert sand microbial communities from Dry Valleys, Antarctica - metaG UQ322 (21.06) | ecosystem: Environmental > Terrestrial > Soil > Desert | place: Antarctica: Dry Valley... | reverse complement strand
GGCGGCATGACGCGCATGCCCGCGATCCAGGACAAGGTCAAGGAGCTCACCGGCAAGGAGCCGCACCGCGGCGTCAACCCGGACGAGGTCGTGGCCGTCGGCGCCGCCATCCAGGCGGGCGTGCTGGCCGGCGACGTCAAGGACGTCCTCCTGCTCGACGTCACCCCGCTCACCCTCGGCATCGAGACCAAGGGCGGCGTGATGACGAAGCTGATCGAGCGCAACACCACCATCCCGACCCGCAAGTCCGAGGTCTTCTCGACCGCGGAGGACAACCAGCCGAGCGTGGAGATCCACGTCCTGCAGGGCGAGCGCGAGATGGCGACCTACAACAAGTCGCTGGGCAAGTTCCAGCTCACCGGCATCCCGCCCGCGCCGCGCGGCATCCCGCAGGTCGAGGTGGGCTTCGACATCGACGCCAACGGCATCGTCAACGTGACGGCCAAGGACCTGGGCACCGGCAAGGAGCAGAAGATCGAGATCAAGGCGGGCTCCGGCCTGTCCGACGAGGAGATCAAGCGCATGGTGTCCGACGCCGAGTCGCACGCCGACGAGGACAAGCGGCTGCGCGAGCTGGCCGAGGCGCGCAACGGCGGCGAGAACGCGGCCTACCAGGCCGAGCGCCAGCTCAAGGACCTCGCCGAGAACATCGACGACGCCTCGAAGACGGAGATCGAGACCGCGATCAAGGAGGTCCGCGAGTCGCTGACCTCCGAGGACGCGGCTGACATCCTCGCCCGCACCGAGCGCCTCCAGACCGCGTTCCACAAGGTCTCCGAGGCGATGTACGAGCGCGCCCAGGCGCAGCAGGCCGAGGCCTCCGCCTCGCCGAACGGCGACGCCGACGGCGCCACCGGCACGGCTGAGGGCGAGGAGGAGGTCGTCGACGCCGAGGTCGTGGACGACCAGCAGCGATGAGCGACGAGACGCGCAACCCGAACGTGGCGGCCGAGGCCGCCACGATCGCGGAGGACGCCGCCCCGGAGATCCCCGGGGCGGACCAGCCGTCCGCGGAGGCGCAGCAGGCGGCGGCGGAGCAGCCGCTGCCCGAGCCCGAGGACGACGCGGAGGTCGCCGAGGCGGAGGCGGTGCCAGACCAGGGCGCCGAGTACCTCGCGCTGGCCCAGCGCACGCAGGCGGACTTCGAGAACTACAAGAAGCGCGTCGCACGCGACGCCGCCGTTGCGGCCGACCGCGGGATGGCGAAGCTCGCCAAGGAGTTGCTGCCGGCGCTCGACCACCTCGAGCTCGCCCTGCGAGCGGCCGAGGAGCACGGCGCGGGCGACTTCGCCAAGGGCATCCGCCAGATCCAGGACGAGATGGTGGGCGCGCTCGGCCGCGTCGGCATCCAGCCCTACTCGCCCAAGGGCGAGCCGTTCGACCCCGCCGAGCACGAGGCGATGGCCTCGCTGCCGGTCGAGGGGACCGAGCCGGGCACGATCTCCGAGGTCTACCAGCAGGGCTACCGGATCAACGGCGTCGTCCTGCGGCCCGCGCGGGTCGTCGTCGCGGCCTAGAAGGCCTGGGCCATGGCCAACGGCAGCGACTACTACACCACCCTGGGCGTCGATCGCAAGGCGTCCCAGGAGGACATCAAGAAGGCCTACCGCAAGCTGGCTCGCAAGTACCACCCGGACACCAACAAGGAAGCCGGGGCGGAGGACCGCTTCAAGCGGATCTCCGAGGCCTACGACACGCTGTCGGACCCGGAGAAGCGCAAGAAGTACGACCGCAGCGGGTCGATCCTGGGCGGGTCCAACCCGTTCGGGAGCGGCGGCGGCGCCCCGGCCGGCGACTTCGGCGGCTTCTCGGACATCCTCTCCGGCATCTTCAACACGACCGGCGGGCGCGGCGGCACGCGCACTCGCCCGGCGGCCGAGCGCGGGCGCGATCTGGAGACGACGGTCTCGCTCTCCTTCGACCAGGCGGTCGAGGGCGCGCAGGTGCCGGTCTCCGTCGCCACCCACGCGGCCTGCCCGACCTGCCGCGGCACCGGCGCACAGCCCGGCACGAGCCCGGTCGTCTGCCCGATCTGCCAGGGCCGCGGCGTCGAGTCCGAGGGTCAGGGCTTGTTCTCGATCACCCGGCCGTGCTCCAACTGCGGCGGCTCGGGCACCGTGATCGAGCACCCCTGCGCGACCTGCCAGGGCCAGGGCCGCGTCCGCGACCTCAAGAAGTACAAGGTCAACATCCCGGCCGGGGTGAAGGAGGGCTCGCGCATCCGCCTCACCGGCAAGGGCGAGGCGGGGCTGCGCGGCGGCCCGCCGGGCGACCTGTTCGTGGTGACGCGCGTCGACGAGTCCCCGGTCTTCCGCCGCAAGGGCGACAACTTCGAGGTCGAGGTCCCGATCACGGTCACGGAGGCGATCCGCGGGGCCGACGTGGAGGTCCCGACGCTGCACGGCACGAAGAAGCTGCGTGTGCCCGGCGGGACCAAGCACGGCACCGTCCAGCGCCTGCGCGGCGAGGGCCCGCCGGCGCTCGGCGCGCGCGGCCGCGGGGACATCCACTACCGCTTCGTGATCGACGTGCCCAAGGACCTCTCGCCGGAGCAGGAGCAGGCGCTCGAGGGCTTCTCGAGCGTGATGAACGGCGATCCGCGGGCGGACCTGCTGCGCCACGCGAAGAAGGCGGCGTCGACATGAGCCGCCTGACCCACGAGCAGGGCGTCTTCATGATCTCCGTCGCCGCGGAGCTGGCGGCGATGCACCCGCAGACGTTGCGGATGTACGAGGCGCGCGGGCTGATCGCGCCCAAGCGCTCGCCCAAGGGCACCCGCCTCTACTCCCAGCGCGACGTCGATCGCCTGCGCCGGATCCAGGAGCTGACCTGCGAGCTCGGCATGAACCTCGCCGGCGTGGAGCGGGTCTTCGAGCTCGAGGACCAGCTCGAGCGCATGAGCAAGCGCCTGCGCGCGCTCGAGGAGCGCGCCGAGGGCCTGCGGGCCGAGACGGAGATCGAGCTCGAGGCCGTCCGGCGCTCGTTCCGCGCCGAGCTCGTGCGCTACGAGGCGCCGGGCATGGCGCTCGTGCCGGTCCGCCGCCGCGTCGGCCGCGGCCGCTGAGGCGCCGGCAGCATCCTGATGACCAGCAGGTAGAGGATCGGGGCGCCGGTCACCGCCAGCGCGATCCGCAGCCACGGCTCTTGTGCGTCCGTCCCGGCGCCCAGCGTGTGAACGACTGAGAGCGCGTAGACGAGGATCGTCGCGCGGTGCAGCTTGCGCCACAGCTTCGCCCCGATGCGCCGGCGCGCGTAGAAGCTGAGGCCGAGGGCGGCGGCGAGGTACCCGGCGAGGATTCCGAGGCCGGTGAAGGCGGGCTTGTAGTCCATCGCGAAGGGAACGGCGACCCCGACCGGCCCAGGGTGCAGCCAGGAATCGCCGAGCAACGTGAGGCCGTGCACCGCGATCGCGATCAGTCCCGCCAGCGCGGCGTGCTCGTGCAGCGCCATCAGCGTCTTCGCGAGCCCGGGCGTCTGGAAGGCCTTTCCAGTCATCGCAAGCCCGACGCCGACGGAGAGGGTGATGAGCGCGAGCGCGACCAGCCCCGACGCCCGCGACGCCAGCCACCACCCGTAGTCCATGGGGTCGCGGGTCACGCCGCCACCGCCCGTCGGGGCGCGACCGAGGACCGCTCGGTCGGCCCGCCGCGATAGGCGAGCCGGAGCCGCACCGCGCGGTGCAAGCCGATCCGCTCGGCGCGGCCGCAGTCGTGAACGACGATCCCTCCGCCCGCGGCGAGCACGCTGCGCGCCCCCTCCGGGCCCGAGAGGAGCGCGGTCTTCGCGAGCGCTTCGGCTTCGAGTGCGGTCGGAGCGAGGGCGGTGGCGGCGATCAGGCCCGTCCAGGCGGGCTCGCCGGTCGACGGGTCGAGCAGGTGGTGGGCGTGTGAGCTGTCAGGCCGTTGCCAGACACGCCGGTCGAGGCCGGAGGTGGCGACGGCGCCGTCGATGACGTGGAGCGTTTCGTCGGTGCCGCGGACGTGAACGTCGTGGGCGCCACCGAGGCGCACGTCGCCACCGCAGTCGACCGCGAAGCGTCCGTGCGGCGCGAGCCGGCGGGCGGCCCAGTCGGCGGCGAGGCCCTTGGCGCTGCCGCCCAGATCGAGCCGCAGCCCGGGCGGGCGGGCGATCGTCCCGGCGGCGTGGTCGGCGTGCACCTCGCGCCAGCGGCCGCCGGGCGTCGCGGGCCGCCGCGCAGGCGCGGCGCGAAGGGCGTCCCGGAGCGAGGCGGGCGCGACGCCGACGCGCGACGTCGCATAGCCCGCGTCCTCGAGCGCACCGAGCAGGGTCGGGTCGGCCAGACCACCGGTGCGGCGCGCGGCGAGCACCGCGGCTGCGACGGCATGGCGCAGCAGCGGCGACGCAGGGACCACCGGGCGCGGGTCCGCATTGAGCGCGCTCAGCTCGCTGGTGGCGGTGAAGCGGGTCAGCCGTGCGGCGAGGGATTCGATCCCGTCGCGCACCGCGGGGAGCGGCGCGCCGGCGGGCGCGAGCAGGCGCACGGTCGTGCCCATGGAGGCGAAGCTCAGCTCGTTCACGACGACCCAGTGGTGACGGGCGCGGGAGCAGGAGCGGGCGCCGACGGAGCCGGCGCGGAGGGGGCGGGGGCGGGCGGGGCCGCGGCTGCGGCCGGTGCGCTGCCGGCGGGAGCGCTCGTCTGCGGCGCCGGCGCGGTTACGACGACACGACGAAGCACGACCCGGTGGACGATCACCCGCCGCTGCGCGACCTCCGCCGCCGGCTTCGCCGGCCCGAGCGCCGGATCCCCACCCGCCCGCACCTGCACCGCCAGGATCGCGAGCAGAGCGAAGAATGCGCCGAGCGACCCCAGCATCACGCCGGCAGGCCCTGGCCGCCGGGCGCGCGCCGCCGGAGCCGTCCCGCCGGGCGTGGCAGCAGCCCCTTCCGGAGCCGCCCCACGCGGATCGCTCGGCTCGCGGTCAGTCATCGTCGCCGCCGCGACCCCGGCCGCGCCCGCGCCCGCGCCCGTGGCCGCTGTCGCCGCCGCCGTGGTCGTCAGCGCTGTCGTCGTCACTGCGCCCGCGGCCGCCGTGGTCGTCCGAGTCGTCGTCGTCCCGGCCGCGGCCACCGTGGTCGTCGGCTCCGTCGTCGTCACTTCCGCGCCCGCGGCGCTGGTGGTCCGGGCTGGACACGGGGGCGACGGCGGCCGTGGCCCGGGCGGCGGAGCGGCCCGGCGACGGGCTCGGGGACGCGCTCGACCGGACCGAGCCGCTCGATCCGTCCGACGCGGATCCCTTGGCGCGGCGGTGGACGGTCTCGCGGACGATCTCGGTCCGGACCTCGGGGGCCGACTGGGCCGCGGCCGGGGCACCGGAGGTCTCGGTGGTGGCGGCGTCGCCCGAGGCGAGGGCGACGGTGGCGAGGGCGCCGAGGGCGACCACGGTCACCCCGGCGGCGATCTGATGGCGTGATGGCTTCATGGCGAGCAGGATCGACTCCGGCCCGCCAAGCGCCCACCAACGCAGGGTTAAACCTGGGCAAAGCCGCGCGCAGGCCTTCTACATTGCCGTCGCATGGCGATCCCCGAGCGGCCGCGCATCTTGTTCGTCGAGGACGAGCGCTCGATCTCCGATCCGTTCTCGAAAGCGCTCGCCCGTGAGGGGTTCGAGCCCCACGTCGCGGGCACGGCGGCGCGTGCGCTCGAGCTCGCCGAGAGCCTCGAGCCCGATCTGATCCTGCTCGATCTCCACCTGCCCGACGGCGACGGCCGCGACGTCTGCCGCACGATCCGCGCCCGCTCCGGCGTCCCGATCATCATCCTCACGGCCCGCGGCACCGAGACCGACCGCATCGTCGGCCTCGAGCTCGGCGCCGACGACTACGTGGTCAAGCCGTTCAGCGGCGCCGAGGTGATCGCCCGCATCCGCGCCGTCCTGCGCCGCGCGACGCCCACCCGCGACGACGACGAGCAGCCCGAGGCGCCGATCGCGATCGACGCCCTCCACGTCGACCTCGCCGCCCGCCGCGCGACCCTCCACGACGCGGAGCTCGCCCTCAGCCGCAAGGAGTTCGACCTGCTCGCCGAGCTCGTGCGCAACGCCGGCCGGGTCGTCACCCGCGAAGCGCTGATGGACCGCGTGTGGGACGAGAACTGGTTCGGCTCCACGAAGACGCTGGACGTGCACGTGCGCTGGCTGCGCGGCAAGCTCGGCGAGACGGCCGAGAACGCGCACTACCTCCACACCGTGCGCGGCGTCGGCTTCCGCTTCCGCGGGCCGGAGTGAGCCTTCGCACCCGCCTGCTGCTGGCGCTCGCCTATGTCCTGCTGCTGGCGATCGTCGCGCTCGAGGTGCCGCTCGCACTCAACCTGCGCGACCGCGTCGACGCGGAGGTCCGCGCCGGAGCACGCAGTCAGGCCGAGGTCGCCGCCGCCACCTCCGCCGGCCAGCTCCGCCGGCCCGCGGAGCTGCAGCGCATCGCCACGACGGTCGCGCGGAGTGCCCGCGGGCGCGTCCTGATCGTCGACGCCCGCGGCAGGGTCGTGGCCGACTCGGCCGGCGAGGACGCGCTCGGCGCCGACTACTCCACCCGCCCCGAGATCGTCGCGGCCCTGCGCGGCGACACGTTCCAGGAGCAGCGGCGCTCGGAGACGCTCGACGAGGAGATCCTCGCCACCGCCCTGCCGGTGCTCACCCGCGGCGAGCCGGAAGGCGCGGTGCGCGTGACCCAGAGGGTCGATGCCGTCAACCGCGCTACCCGCTCCTCGATCCTCGGCCTGATCGCGATCGGCGGGATCGTGCTGCTGCTCGGGCTCGCGGCCGGCGCGCTGATCGCCCGCCAGATCGCCGGCCCGCTGCGGCGCCTGGACGCGGCCGCGGCCCGCGTCAGCGAAGGCGATCTGTCCGTGCGCGCGAAGGTCGAGGGCTCGCAGGAGCAGCGCTCGCTGGCCGGCACCTTCAACCAGATGACCGCTCGGCTGGAGCGGCTGGTTGAGGGCCAGCGCGAGTTCGTCGCCGACGCCTCGCACCAGCTCCGCACCCCGCTCAGCGGCCTGCGGCTGCGGCTCGAGGAGGCCCGCGCGCAAGCGCGCGACCGGGACACGGAGGAGGAGATCGACGGCGCGCTGGTCGAGGTCGACCGCCTCTCCGCGATGGTCACCGAGCTGCTGCTGCTCTCGCAGGCCGGGGAGGCCGACGCTCCCGCCGAGCCGGTCGATCTCGCCGCCGCCGCGCGCCGCGCCGCCGAGCGGTTTCCAGACGGCGTCCGCACCGTCAGCGGCGCGCCCGCGCCGCCCGTGCGCGTCGCCCCCGCCGACCTCGACCGCGCGCTCGACGCCCTGATCGAGAACGCCCTGCACTACGGCGGCGGCAGCGTCACGCTGGTCCCGCGCCCCGGTGCCGTCGACGTCCTCGACGAGGGGCCGGGGATCGACCCCGCCGAGCTCGAGCAGGTCTTCGAGCGCTTCCACCGCGGCGGGGCGGGCCGCGCCGGCCCGCCCGGCACCGGCCTCGGACTCCCGATCGCACGCGAGCTGATGCGGCGCTGGGGCGGTGACGTCCGCCTCGCCAACCGCGAGGGCGGCGGCGCCGCGGCGACCGTCGAGCTGCCCTTGGACGGGGCTTAACCCGCCCAGGGCTACCGTTCGTCTCGTGATGCTGCGACGCGTGCTCTGGTTCCTCGGCGCCCTCGCCGGCGTCGTGCTCGCCGCCGGCGTGACCTACGCCGCCAGCTCCCTGTCGACGCCCCAGGTCGGGCTGTCCGGCGAGCCGCCGAGCGCGGGCGCGGACCTCGCCCCCCGCACGACCGCGACGCCCACGCCGACGCCTCGCCCGCAGCGCACCGCCACCCCGCGGCCCAGGCCGAAGCGCACCGCGACACCACGGCCCCGCCCGACCACCGTCCCGGTCCCGACCCCCGTGCCCACCGTCGACGACGATGGCGGCGAGAGCGGCGAGAGCGGCGACGACTCTTCGGGCAAGGGCCGGGGGAGAGGCCGCGGGCGCGGCGGCGACGACGACTAGAAGCGGCAGCCGCGGTCGGCTACAATCTCAGTCCGCTCGACTGAGATTTCTATGCAACTGGATCGTTTCACAACCAAGTCCCGCCAGGCCCTCGAGGCCGCCACCTCGCTGGCCGCCGCCCGCAACCAGCCCGAGGCCACCCCCGAGCACCTGCTCGCCGTCCTGCTCGAGCAGGAGGACGGCATCGTGGTCCCCGTCCTCACCAAGCTCGGCGCGCGCCCCGAGGCCATCCGCTCCGACGTCAACCAGGCGCTCGAGCGCCTCCCGAAGATCACCGGGACCGCGACCGAGCCGGTGCTGGCCCGCGAGCTGATCGCCGTCCTGCGCGCCGCCGAGCGCGAGCTCGCGCAGTTCAACGACGAGTACGTCTCCACCGAGCACCTCCTGCTGTCGCTCGCCGCCCACGGCTCCGCCGCCGGCGAGGCGCTGCGCCGCAACGGCGCCCGCAAGGAGGACATCGTCCCGGCGATCGAGTCCGTCCGCGGCCCGCACCGCGTGACCGACGAGAACCCCGAGGACAAGTACCAGTCGCTCGAGAAGTTCGGCCGCGACCTCACGCGCGCCGCCGAGGAGGGTGAGCTCGACCCCGTCATCGGCCGCGACGACGAGATCCGCCGCGTCATCCAGGTCCTCTCGCGCCGGACGAAGAACAACCCCGTCCTGATCGGCGAGCCCGGCGTCGGCAAGACCGCGATCGCCGAGGGCCTCGCCCAGCGCATCGTCTCCGGCGACGTCCCCGAGCAGCTGCGCGACCGCCGCGTCGTCTCGCTCGACATCGGCGCGCTGGTGGCCGGCTCGAAGTACCGCGGCGAGTTCGAGGAGCGCCTGAAGGCCGTCCTGAAGGAGATCGCCGACGCGAAGGGTCAGATCGTCCTGTTCATGGACGAGCTGCACACGATCGTCGGCGCGGGCGCCGCCGAGGGCGCGGTCGACGCCGCCAACCTGCTCAAGCCGATGCTCGCCCGCGGCGAGCTGCGCGCTGTCGGCGCGACCACGCTCGACGAGTACAAGAAGCACATCGAGAAGGACCCCGCGCTCGAGCGCCGCTTCCAGCCGATCTACGTCGGCGAGCCCTCCGTCGAGGACACCATCGCCATCCTGCGCGGGCTCAAGGAGCGCTACGAGGCCCACCACCACGTCCGCATCACCGACGACGCGCTGATCGCTGCGGCGATGCTGAGCCACCGCTACATCGCCGACCGCTTCCTGCCCGACAAGGCGATCGACCTGGTCGACGAGTCGGCCTCGCGGATCTCGATCGAGCTCTCCTCCGTCCCGACGGAGATCGACGAGGTCGAGCGGCGCATCAAGCAGCTCGAGATCGAGGCGGTCGCCGTGGCCAAGGACGCCACCGCGACGGAGCGCCGCAACGAGATCGAGCGGGCCCTCGCCGAGCTGCGCGAGCGGTCGTCGGGCATGCGCGCCCAGTGGGAGCGCGAGAAGGAGCAGGCCCAGGGCCTCGGCAAGCTGACCGAGCGCCTCGACCAGGCCCGCTCGGAGCTCGAGCGCGCCGAGCGCGAGGTCGATTATCAGCGCGCGGCCGAGCTGCGCCACGGCGAGATCCCCGAGCTCGAGCGCAAGCTCGCCGAGGTGGACTCGCGCGAGGTCGCCGACGCGGAGCCCGCGGTCTACCTGCGCGAGCACGTCGACGCCAACGATGTCGCCGAGGTCGTGGCGAAGTGGACCGGCATCCCGGTCTCGCGCCTGATGGAGGCCGAGATGGCAAAGCTGCTGAAGATGGAGGACCGCCTCCACCAGCGCGTCGTCGGCCAGCACGAGGCCGTCGAGGCGGTCTCCAACGCGCTCCGGCGCTCACGCTCCGGCCTCAGCGACCCCGACCGGCCGATCGGCACCTTCCTCTTCCTCGGCCCCACCGGCGTCGGCAAGACGGAGCTGGCGCGGGCGCTCGCCGAGTACATGTTCGACTCCCAGGACGCGATGATCCGCATCGACATGTCGGAGTACATGGAGAAGCACTCCGTGGCCCGGCTCGTCGGCGCGCCTCCCGGCTACGTCGGCTACGAGGAGGGCGGCCAGCTCACCGAGGCGGTGCGCCGCCGGCCCTACGCCGTCGTGCTGCTCGACGAGATCGAGAAGGCCCACTCCGACGTCTTCAACATCCTGCTGCAGGTGATGGACGACGGGCGCCTGACCGACGGCCAGGGCCGCACGGTCGACTTCCGCAACTCCGTGCTGATCATGACCTCCAACATCCCGGGCGGCCGCGCCGGCGCGGAGGCGACGTTCAAGCCCGAGTTCATCAACCGGCTCGACGACATCATCGAGTTCGACTCGCTCACCGAGGAGCAGCTGCGCCACATCGTCGACATCCAGGTGGCCCGGCTGATCGCGCGGGTGGCTGAGCGCGGCGTGTCCGTGGAGCTCTCCGAGGGCGCTCGCGACCAGCTCGGCAAGCTCGGCTACGACCCGGTCTACGGCGCGCGCCCGCTCAAGCGGGTGATCCAGCGCCACCTCGTGGACCCGCTGGCGCGCAGCCTGCTGCAGGGCGACTTCGCCGCGGGCGACCACGTCCGCGTCGACGTGACCGACGGCGGCGATCTCACGTTCGCCGTCGGGCAGCCGGTCAGCGCGACGGCCTGAACACCCGCTGGACGCGGACGATGATCCGGATCGCGCCGCCCGCCGGCGCGCGCCGGTACATGCGCTCCTGATCGATCTGCAGCAGCCACTGCCCCAGGCGCGGCGTGCGGATCGGGATCTGCTTGCGCCGCACGCTGAAGCGGCCGCACGGCGCGGTCGGTCGCCGCGCGAGCCGGACGGTCCTGCGCACCTTGCCGCGGTAGAGGTAGTGCCCGTAGACGGGCCCCGGCTGCGTGAACCCGCGGCCACGGAATCGCACCCGGCTCGACGGCGCGGCCGTCGAGGGGCGGATGCTGACGTCGAAGGCCGTCACGTTCGAGACCGCCTCGACCGTGTTGGCGGGGTTCTGCTGGTCGGCGGCGGTGAGCCGGAACGCGGCCTGGCCCTTGCGGCGGTACGGGGCCTCGAGCGCCTGGCCGGCGGGCAGGTTGCCGGCGGCGTCGGCCTGGACCGTCCGCTGGAGCCTCCCGTCGAGCGAGATGTTCACGAGCCCGCCGGGGGTGAAGCCGCTGCCACCGAACGGGACCGGCTCGCGCCGGATCTCGCCGCTCACCTCGTCGGTCGAGGTCACGTAGCAGCCCTTGAAGGGCGTGAGCGCGGCCGCGGAGGCCCCGCTCGGGAGCAGGAGCACGGCGGCGACGGCGGCGCCGAGCAGGCGCGCGGGGGCGGAGGGCATGCGCGAAGTATCCATCGAGAGGCGTGAACACCCGCCGGTCTTGAAAGGATCGGGGGAGAACACCCCGGCGAACCCACTCGAGGAGACCCCGTGCCGACCTGGATCATGCTCTCGACGCTCACGCCCGAAGGCGTGCAGACCGTCCGTAACAACCCTGCCCGCATCCGCGAGGTCAACACCGAGATCGAGCAGTTGGGGGCGACCGTCAAGGCGCAGTGGGCCACGCTCGGCCACTTCGACTTCATCAACGTCGTCGAGGCGCCCGACGAGAAGACCATGGCCCGCGTCTCGCTCGAGCTCGGCTCGCGCGGCACCGCGCACTACGAGTCGCTCGCCGCGATCCCGATCGACGACTTCATCGCCTCGCTCTGAGCACCGCGGGACCCCCCATCCGCGTCCTCGTCGTCGGCGCGGGCGGCCGCGAGCACGCGCTCGTCCGCGCGCTGGCGCGCTCGCCGCAGCGGCCTGAGCTCCTGTGCCTCCCCGGCAACGCCGGGATCCGTGCGGAGGCGGAGGCGCTCGACGCCGACGCCGGCGATCCCGAGGAGGTGACCGGCGCGGCGATCGACGCGGGCGTCGACCTGGTCGTTGTGGGCCCGGAGGCGCCGCTGGTGGACGGCCTCGTCGACGCGCTGCGCGCCGCCGCGGTGCCATGCTTCGGGCCCGTGCGCGAGGCCGCGCGGCTCGAGGGATCGAAGCTCTACGCCAAGGAGATGATGGAGGCGGCCGGCGTGCCGACCGGCCGCCACTGGGTGGTGCTGACCGTCGCCGAGGGGCTGGAGGCGATCGACGCCTACCCGACCGTCATCAAGGCCGACGGCCTGGCGGCGGGCAAGGGCGTCGTGATCGCCGAGGACGCGGCCGAGGCGCGCGCGGCGCTGACCGCGATGCTCGAGGAGCGGCGCTTCGGCGACCACCCGGTGCTCGTGGAGGAGCTGCTGCGGGGCGACGAGCTGTCCGTGCTCGCGCTCTGCGACGGCGAACGCGCGCTGGCGCTCGCGCCCGCGCGCGACTTCAAGCGCATCGGCGACGGCGACACCGGGCCCAACACGGGCGGCATGGGCGCGTTCTCGCCGGTCGCGGAGATCGGCCCGGCGCTGCTCGCGGAGATCGTCGCGACCGTGCACCAGCCGGTCCTGGACGAGATGCGCAACCGGGGCACCCCGTTCCAGGGCGTGCTCTACGCCGGGCTGATGCTCACCGGCGACGGGCCGCGCGTGCTCGAGTTCAACGTCCGCTTCGGCGACCCCGAGACACAGGTGGTGCTGCCCCGCCTGCGCTCGGACCTGCTCGACCTGCTGCAGCGCGCGACGCGCCCCGGCGGCCTGGAGGGCGCCGAGCTCGAGTGGGACGAGCGCGCCGCGGTCACGGTCGTGCTCGCCTCCGGCGGCTATCCGGAGTCCTCCTCCTCCGGCGACGTCATCGCCGGCCTCGACCGCATCGCGCCGGGGGTCGAGGTGACCCACGCGGGCACTGCCGAGGCCGACGGGGAGATCGTGACCGCCGGCGGTCGCGTGCTCAACGTCACCGCTCTGGGTGCGGACGTCGGTGCCGCCCGGGACGCCGCGTATGCTGCCGCCGACATGATCGAGTTCGACGGGCGCCAGCTCCGGCGCGATATTGCGCTACACGCAGCCGGCGCATGAGCGAGCAGCCCGCTCCGTCCGAGGCCCAGACCCAGACCGCGGTCGAGTCGGAGTTCGCCGGCATGGAGGTCGACGCCCCGCGCGTCGGCATCGTCATGGGCTCCAAGAGCGACATGCCGGCGATGGACGCCGCCGCGAAGGAGCTCGACGACCGCGGCATCGGCCACGAGGTCCGGGTCATGTCGGCCCACCGCGACCCCGACACCGTCAGCGACTACGCCAAGAACGCGAAGATGCGCGGCCTGCGCGTGATCATCGCCGGCGCCGGCCTCTCCGCCGCGCTCCCGGGCGTGGTCGCCGCCCACACCGAGCTGCCGGTCATCGGCGTGCCGCTGACGTCCTCGAAGTCGATCGCGGGCGGCCTCGACGCCCTGCTGTCGATCGCCCAGATGCCGCCGGGCGTGCCGGTCGCGTGCGTCGGCGTGGACAGCGCGAAGAACGCCGCCGTCCTGGCGGCGCGCATCCTCAACGCCTAGCGGCCCCGCTAGCTCTCGCTGACGCCGGGGATCTCCCCGTTGCGGAAGGCGTCGACGAAGCGCCGGTGGTCGTCGCGCGCCAGTTGCCCGTAGGCGGCGCCGAACTCGGCCAGATCCGCGGCGAAGCGCTCCTCCTCGTCGCCGATCGCCTCGGCCAGCGCCGCTTCGATCTCGAAGTCGACGATTCCCTTCTCGCTCGTCGCGTCGGAGACGCAGTGGACCTTGGCGGTCGCCTGGCCGAGATGGCGCAGCAGGGGCATGATCTCGTCCGGCTCGGAGACCTGGCCCCAGTCGATGTCGGCCTCGTAGGGCGAGAGCTCCTGGACCACCTGGCCGACCCCGCGCAGCTCGCACCAGCCGAGCCAGGGGTCGGAGTGCGCCTGCAGCGCGCGCTGGGACACCGCGGTGCGGTGCCCCTGGTGCTCGAAATGCTCCGATACGTCCTGCTCGTCCATGACGCGGCTCGGAGCGGGGACGTTGCCCTGCTTCATCGAGAGCACCACGTCGTTGTCGAGTGCCTGGGTGCGACCCTCGATCAGCAGGTTGTAGGCGGGGAGGCCCGCGCTGCCGATCCCGAAGCCGCGCCGCCCGACGACATCCTTGACCGCATAGGAGACGCTCTGCTGGCGCTTGTCCTCCGGGATCGTCTCGAGGTAGCCCTTGTACGCGTCCAGCACCTCGTCACGCTCGTCGTCCTCCAGCCGCCGCACGCCCGACCCCTCGGAGAACCGGCGCTCGTGGGCGTCCACGAAGGTCATCGAGTCCAGCAGCCGCAGGCGGGTCTTGAGCCGTGCCTGGAGCAGGACCTGGTGGAGCGGGCCGTCCGTGGTCTCGAGCGTGAGCCGGAACTCCTCGTCGCGGTCGCCGGTCGCGAACGCTCGCACCTGCTCGACGTAGGCCGTCGCGTAGGCGGTGATCATCTCCTCGATCGTGGCGTCGGAGAGCGCCTTGGCATAGCCGAGCAGGGCCAGGCTGGCCGCCATCCGCTGGAGGTCCCAGGTGAAATGCCCGAGGTAGGCCTCGTCAAAGTCGTTGACGTCGAAGACGAGGACGCCCTCGGAGTCCATGTAGGTGCCGTAGTTCTCCGCGTGGAGGTCGCCCTGGATCCACACGCGGCCGGCACGACCCTCGGCCCACGGGTCCTCGAGCCGCGCGACGTCGTCGTAGAACAGGCAGGCGCTGCCGCGGTAGAACGAGAACGGGTCGGCGGCCATCTTGCGGAACTTGCGCCGGAAGGCGCGGTGGTCGGCCTCGATCAGGTCCGAGAACGCGTCGCCGAGCACCTCCACGATGTGCGTCTGGCGCTCGTCGGCGTCGGTCACGAGCTCGGAGAGGGTGAGGGCGGCCATCGGCCGTACGATAGGGCGCGTGATCGCCCGCTACACCCGCCCCGAGCTCGGCGCCGTCTGGACCGACGAGGCGCGCATGACCGCGTGGCGCGACGTCGAGGTCGCCGCCGCGGAGGCGCTCGAGGACGGGCCGACGGCGCAGGACCTCGAGGCGATCCGCGCCGCGACCTTCACCGTCGAGGCGGTGGCCGAGCGCGAGGCGGTCACCGACCACGACGTCGCCGCCTTCGTGGACGTGCTCTCGGCATCGGCCGGTCCCGCCGGGCGCTGGATCCACTACGGACTCACCTCCTCGGACGTGCTCGACACCGCGCTCGCGCTGCAGCTGCGGCGCGCGGGCGGGCCGATCGTCGCCGGCGCGCGCGAGCTCGCCACGGCGCTGGCTGAGCGAGCGCGCGAGTTCGGCGACACGCTGTGCGTCGGGCGCACCCACGGCGTCCACGCCGAGCCGACCACGTTCGGGCTCAAGCTCGCCGGCTACGCGTTCGAGGCCCACCGCAACGCCGAGCGGCTCGAGCACGCCTTCGACCAGGCCGCCGTCGGCGCGATCTCGGGCGCGGTCGGCACCTACTCCGCCCACGACCCGGCGTACGAGGCGCGCGTGCTCGAGCGTCTCGACCTGCGCGCCGAGGACGTCTCGACCCAGGTCGTGCCGCGCGACCGCCACGCCGAGCTGCTGCAGGCGATCGCGCTCGCCGGCGCCGGGCTCGAGCGCTTCGCGACCGAGGTCCGCCACCTCCAGCGCACGGAGGTGCGCGAGGTCGAGGAGCCCTTCCGCGCCGGCCAGAAGGGCTCGAGCGCGATGCCGCACAAGCGCAACCCGATCACGACGGAGCGCATCACCGGGCTCGCCCGCGTGCTGCGCGGCTACGCCCAGGCGGGGACCGAGAACGTCGCCCTGTGGCACGAGCGCGACATCTCCCACTCCGGCGCCGAGCGCGTGATCCTGCCCGACGCCACGATCCTCATCCATTACATGCAGCACCTGGCGCTGCGGGTCGTGCGCGGGATGACCGTGCACCCGGAGCGGATGGCGCGCAACCTCGACCTCACCTGCGGCGCGCTGTTCTCCCAGACCGTCCTGCTGGCGCTGGTCGAGCGGGGGATGGCGCGCGACGACGCCTATCGCATCGTCCAGTTCGCGGCCCAGCGGGCGTGGGACACGCAGACGCCGCTGCGCGAGCTGCTGGCCGGCGAGCCCGCCGCCGCCGGGCTCGACCTCGACGCGCTGTTCGACTACGGGCGCTTCACCCGCCACATCCCGGAGCTGCTCGCGCGGCTCGACGCGATCCTCGCGCCGGCGCCGGCATGAGCGAGCCGCTGCTCCTGCGCGCCGCCCCGGGCGCCTCGGCCGACCTCTTCCACGCGGTCCCGCTCGACATTCTCGACCCGTTCCTCTACGCGGAGCTGGACGACCGCCGCTTCTGCGTCAACAGCGTGCTCGAGCGCGACCGGATCGAGGCGCTGGGCCTCGGCATCGAGGTGCTCGACCCGTTCGAGCTCGGGATGGACGAGCTGCTCAACGCCGGCGTCGGCTTCCTCGAGGCCGAGATCGAGTGCGACCTGCGCGCGCTCCGCCAGATCGGCATGGAGCACGCGATCGTGCCGCCCGAGTTCCCGCTCGCCTGGGCCGACCGGCTGCGCGAGGAGCGGTTGGAACTGCGCGTCGACGGCGAGGCGTTCGCCCTCCGCCGGCGCGTCAAGACGGCGGCCCAGCTCGCCGGCATCCGCCGCGCCCAGATCGCCGCCGACGCGGCGATGACCGCCGCGGCCGAGCTCGTGCGCGAGCTCCCCGGCGGCCTGACCTGCGAGCGCGTGCGCGCGGCGATGCAGCGCGTCTGCGCCGAGCACGATGCGGAGCTGCCCGAGACCGCGATCGTCGCCCACGGCGCGCAGTCGGCCTCCGGCCACGACGAGGGGTCGGGCCCGATCGAGCGCGGCGGCATCGTGCTGATCGACATCTGGCCGCGAGACAAGGCATCGCGCTGCTGGGCCGACATGACGCGGACGTTCGTGGCGGGCGGGGAGGTGGCGCCGGCGGAGCTGCAGGAGTACTGGGAGCTCACGCGCGCCTCACTCGAGTCCGTCAAGGCGGCGATCCGCCCCGGCGCCGTCTGCCGCGAGCTGCACGGGCTCTCCTGCGAGCCGTTCGAGGCGGCGGGCAAGCCGACGGTGCGCACGAAGGAGCAGGGCACCGTCCTCGCCGAGGGCTACTACCACGGCCTCGGGCACGGCGTCGGGCTCGAGGTCCACGAGCGCCCCTACCTCGGCCGCTCGGACGAGAAGCTGCTCGCGGGCGACGTCGTGACCGTCGAGCCGGGCTGCTACCGGCCGGGCTTCGGCGGCTGTCGCCTGGAGGACCTGGTGCTGGTCACGGAGGACGGCTGCGAGGTCCTCACGGACTTTCCGTACGAGCTCTCGCCGTGACGGCCGAAACCGGCCGGGGCCGTTGCTAGCCTCGCTTATGTGACCCCGACCGCGCCCGACCTTCCCCTTCTCGCCAAGGGCAAGGTCCGCGAGATGTACGACCTCGGGGACGACCTGCTGATGGTCGCCTCCGACCGCATCTCGACCTACGACGTCGTGCATCCGACGCCGATTCCGGACAAGGGCCGTGTCTTGACCGGCCTGTCCGTGCTGTGGTTCTCACTCACGGGAGAGATCGTCCCGAACCACTTCGTCTCCGCCGCCGACGGCGTCCCGGAGGACCTGCGCGGCCGCGCGCTGCGGGTGCAGCGGCTGGAGATGCTGCCCGTGGAGTGCGTCGTGCGCGGCTACCTGTCGGGCTCGGGCTGGAAGGACTACCAGCGCACCGGCACGGTGTCGGGCCTGCAGCTGCCCGAGGGCCTGCGCGAGTCCGATCAGCTCCCGGAGCCGCTCTACACGCCGTCGACCAAGGCGGAGGAGGGGCACGACGAGGCGATCGACTTCGAGCAGACCGTCGAGCTGATCGGCGACCGCTCGCTGGCCGAGCGCGTCCGCGACGTGTCTTTGGCGGTGTACGGCGCGATCGCCGACCACGCGCGCGAGCGCGGAGTGATTCTCGCCGACACGAAGTTCGAGTTCGGCCTCGACCCGCAGGGGACTTTGGTCCTCGGCGACGAGGTCTGCACGCCGGACTCCTCGCGCTTCTGGCCCGCCGACGAGTACGAGCCGGGCCGTGGGCAGGCCTCGTTCGACAAGCAGTACGTCCGCGACTGGGCCGCCGGCACGGGCTGGGACAAGGCGCCGCCTGCTCCGCCGATCCCCGACGACGTGGTCGCGGCCACGCGCGAGCGCTACGTGACCGCGTACGAGCGGCTGGCGGGCGAGCCGTTCTCGACGTTCTTGGAGCGCGTCGGAGCGAAGTGAGGGCGCGCGTCCTGATCCGGCCGAAGGCGGGCATCCTCGACCCCCAGGGCCAGACGGTCGAGCGGGCGCTGCCGGCTCTGGGGTTCGAAGGCGCGAGCAACGTCCATGTCGGGCGCCTCGTGGAACTGGACATCGACGACCTCTCTCAGTTGGACGCCATGTGCGAGCGGCTTCTGACGAACCCCCTCATCGAGGACTACGAGATTCAGTTGCCGCAGGGCGAGTCCGCTTCCGAGCCGGCCCCGACGATCCAGTGAAGATCGGCGTCGTCCGCTTCCCCGGCTCGTGTGACGAGGTGGACGCGCTGCAGGCCGCCGAGCGTGTCGGTGACGCGGAGCTGCTCTGGTACGCCGACCACGACCTGCGCGGCGCCGACGCGGTCATCATTCCCGGCGGTTTCTCCTACGGCGACTACCTGCGGGTCGGCGCGATCGCCCGCTTCGCGCCCGTGATGGAAGAGGTCGAGCGCTTCGCGCGCTGCGGGGGCCCGGTGCTCGGCATCTGCAACGGCTTCCAGGTCCTGTGCGAGGCGGGGCTGCTGCCCGGCGCGCTGCTGCCGAACACGAGCCTGCGCTTCCTCTGCCGGCAGGTCGGCGTGACGGTGGCGAGCGTGGACACGGCGTGGACGCGCGAGTGCACGCCGGGCGAGCGGCTCTCGATCCCGGTCAAGCACACGACCGGCCGCTATTACGCGCCCGAGCCGGTGCTCGACGAGCTCGAGGCCAACGGCCAGCTGGTCTTCCGCTACGCGCCGGGCGAGAACCCGAACGGCTCGGCGCGCGACATCGCGGGTGTCTCGAACAAGGGCGGCAACGTCGTCGGTCTGATGCCGCACCCGGAGCACGCGGTCGACGCGCTGACGGGGTCGGAGGACGGGATCGCGCTGTTCCGCTCCGTGGTGGGCGCCGCAGCCGCGCTGGCCGCATGACGGTGCTCACGCGCCACCGCGAGCTGGGCCTCACGGACGACGAGTACGAGCTCATCATCGAGCACATGGAGCGCGAGCCCAACGAGGTCGAGCTCGCCGTCTTCTCGCTGATGTGGTCCGAGCACTGCGCCTACAAGCACTCCAAGCGCCTGCTGCGGTCGCTGCCGGTCGAGGGCGGCAAGCTGCTCCTCGGCCCGGGGGAGAACGCCGGCGCCGTGTCGCTCGGCGGCGGGCTGGCCTGCGCGTTCAAGGTCGAGTCGCACAACCACCCGAGCGCGGTCGAGCCGTTCCAGGGCGCTGCCACCGGCGTCGGCGGGATCCTGCGCGACGTCTTCGCGGTCGGCGCGCGGCCGATCGCGATCCTCGACTCGCTGCGCTTCGGCGAGGTTGAGCGCTCCGCCCGCTCGCGCTACCTGCTCGAGCAGGCTGTCGCCGGCATCGGCCACTACGGCAACTCGATCGGGGTCGCCACGGTGGGTGGCGAGATCTACTTCGAGGACGCCTACGAGCAGAACTGCCTCGTCAACGCGATGTGCCTCGGTCTGATCGACGAGAACCGCCTGATGCGCGCGGCGGCCGCGGGCGTCGGCAACGTCGTGCTCCTGTTCGGCGCGCGCACGGGGCGCGACGGCATCGGCGGCGCGTCGGTGCTCGCCTCCGCCGAGCTCGGCGAGCTCGACGCCGCCAAGCGCCCGACGGTCCAGATCGGCGACCCGTTCGAGGAGAAGAAGCTGCTCGAGTGCTCCTTGGAGCTGCTCGACCGCGATCTCCTGGTGGCGCTGCAGGACCTCGGCGCCGCTGGCCTCACCTCTTCCTCGGCCGAGATGGCCTCCAAGGGCGAGGTCGGGATCGATCTCGACGTCCGCCGGGTGCCGCTGCGCGAGGCCGACATGGAGGCGTTCGAGATCATGATCTCGGAGTCCCAAGAGCGGATGCTGTGCGTGGTCGAGCCCGCGCGCGTCGACGAGGTCGTCGCCGTGTGCGAGAAGTGGCTCGTCAACGCGACGGCGATCGGCGAGGTCACCGCGACGCGGCGGCTGCGCGTGTTCGACGGCGACGCGCTGGTCGGCGACATGCCGGTCACCGCGCTGGTGGACGAGTGCCCGGTCTACGAGCTCGACCCGGTCGCGCCGTCGGTGTCGATGTACCCGGCGCCGCCCGCGGCGATCGGCGCCCTGGACCCAGGCGACACGCTGCTCGCGCTGCTCCGGAGCGCCAACCTGGCCTCGCGCCGGTGGGCGTTCGAGCAGTACGACTGCCTCGTCGGCTCGCGCACGGTGCGCCGCCCCGAGTCGGCCGACGCCGCCGTGCTTGCGCTGCCCGGCGGCGGCGCGATCGCCGTCTCGATCGACGGCAACGGGCGCCGCGTCGCCTGCGACCCCTACCGCGGCGCGGTCGAGGCCGTGCTCGAGTGCTCGGCCAACCTCGCCTGCGTCGGCGCCGAGCCACTCGGGCTGACCAACTGCCTGAACTTCGGCAACCCCGAGAAGCCGCACATCGCCTGGCAGCTCATCCGCGCGGTCGCCGGGCTCGCTGATGCCTGCCGCGCGCTCTCGATCCCCGTCGTCGGCGGCAACGTGTCGCTCTACAACGAGGCGGGCGCGGGCCCGATCTTCCCGACCCCCGTCGTCGGGCTCGTCGGCGAGCTGCCTAGGGCCGAGCGCTCGGGCCGCCTCGGCTTCGTGCAGGAGGGCGACGTCGTCGCGATCATCTCTGCCGGCTGGGCGCCGGCGGCGACGGGCTCCGAGCTCGCGAAGCTCCGCGGCGAAGCGCCGTTCGGCGACCTCCCGCAGGCCGACCTCGGCGAGCTCAGGACTTTGCACGCCGCGGTGCGCCAGGGCGTGCGCGCGGGCGCGCTGCGCTCGGTCCACGACGTCGCCGAGGGCGGGCTCGCGGTCGCGCTGGCGGAGTGCTGCCTGGCGGGCGGTCTCGGCGCCCGCGTGGATGTCGGGCCGCTGGGCCCGAGCGGCGAGGCGCTGCTGTTCGGCGAGGGCCCGGGCGCGTTCGTGGTGTCCTGCGACGCGGGGTCGCTGCGCGCCTTCGGCGGCGCCGCGGTGCAGATCGGGACGGTCGGCGGGGATGCGCTGGCGATCGACGGCGTCCTCAGCGTCCCGGTCAGCGAGCTGTCGGCCGCTCACGCGGGCGGCCTGGCGTCCCTGCTGGACTGAGCGAACGTCAACGGCGGCAGAGCGGGAGTCGGGTCCGAACCGCCCGGCGGCCACGAATGTCATCTCGACCGCGCATACCGCGGTCGAGACGACATTCGTGCCGATCCCGGCCGAAACCCACTCCTACCCAGCCGCAGTTGACGTTCGCCGGCGGCCGCCGCGAACGCCGGCGGCAGACCCAACCTACGCCGTGATCTCCGCCGCCATCTCCTCGAACACGCTGACGTAGGTGTCGATGGACTCGTCGGTGTGGGTCACCGACAGCGTCCACTCCTCCTCGCGCCCGGGCGTCATGAAGATGCCGCGGTTCATGTTGAACAGCCACGCCAGCTCGGCGAGGTCGGCGTCCTGGTTGGCCGCGAACGTCTCGTAGTCGACGATCTTCTCGGGCGAGAACGTGACGCAGCCCTTGGAGCCCGCGCCGATCGAGTAGCCCGGCAGGTTGTGCTTCTCGATCACGGCCGTGCAGCCCTTGAGGATGCGCTCGTTGAGCGCGTCGAGATGGGTGTAGGCGTCCGGCGTGAGGACCTCGAACAGGTTCGCGCGCGCGGCCGCCATCCCGAGCGGGTTGCCGTTGAAGGTGCCGACCTGGAAGACGCTGCCGTCCGCGACCACCTCCATGACCTCCTCGCTGCCGCCGATCGCGCCCGTGGGCACGCCGCCGCCGAGGGCCTTCGCCAGCGTGACCATGTCCGGCTTCACGCCGAAGCGCTCGGTCGCGCCCCCGGCCGCGATGCAGAGGCCCGTCTTGACCTCGTCGAAGATCAGGACGATGCCGTGGCGCTGCGTGAGCTCGCGCATCCCCTCGAGGTAGCCCGGCTCGGGGAGCACGATCCCGAGGTTCATCATCGCCGCCTCCATGATCACGCAGGCGGGCTTGCGGTCCTCGGCGATCAGGGCCTCGATGCGGCGCTCCGTCGCCTCCAGGTCGTTGAACGGCACGGCGATCGTGAGGTCGACGACGGCCTGCGGAATGCCCTCGCCGTAGGCCAGCGACTCGAGGTTGAAGCGGTCGCCGATCTTGTCGTAGTCGACGCCGATCGAGACCATCACGCCGTCGTGGTGGCCGTGGTAGGAGCCGAAGATCTTCATGATCGTCTCGCGCTTCGTATACGCGCGCGCGATCCGGATCGCGTCCATCGTCGCCTCGGAGCCGGAGTTCGTGTAGCGCCAGCGCGGCAGGTCCCAGCGGCGCGAGAGCTCCTCGCCGACCACGATCGCGTCCTCGGTCGGCGCGGCGAAGTGCGTGCCGAGCGAGTAGCGCTCCGAGAGCGCGCGGCCGATCGCCGGGTGGGCGTGCCCCTGGACCATCGAGCCGAAACCGTTGTGGAAGTCGTAGAACTCGTTGCCGTCGACGTCCCAGACGCGCGGGCCATCGCCGCGCTCCAGGTAGATCGGCCACGGGTCGCGGAGCTGGTAGGACGACGCGACGCCGCCCGAGAGCGAGCGCTGCGCTCGCTCGTACATCTCGCCCGACCCCTTCGTGCGCTCGTTGAGCACCTGCTCTTCGCGCTCGATCAGCTGCTTGATCTTCGTCCGGTCAAGCTCGGCGGGGGTGCTGACAGCCATGGTTTCTCCTCGTTCTTTGCGGCCTTGAGGCTAGCTGAGGCGGGCGGATCGCGCCGGGGCCGTTGCTACGCTGGCCACTCGATCGGGCTCCTCTGAACGGCATGACGCCCCCCATCCACGATGAACGCGACGGGCCGCGCGACGAGTGCGGCGTGTTCGGCGTCTATGCCCCGGGGCACGACGTCGCCCGCCTCTCGTACTTCGCGCTCTACGCCCTTCAGCACCGCGGACAGGAGTCCGCTGGCATCGCGACGGCCCAGGGCGGCCACATCATGGCGATGCGCGATCAGGGGCTGGTCAACCAGGTCTTCGACGAGCAGAAGCTGCGCGCGCTGCAGGGCGACATGGCCGTCGCGCACGTCCGCTACTCGACCACGGGCGCCAACTCGTGGGAGAACTCGCAGCCCGTCTGGCGCGCCGACCGGCGGGAGGTCGCGCTCGGGCACAACGGCAACCTCGTCAACGCCGTCGAGCTGCATACCGAGCTGCGGGAGCGGGGCGTCGCGTTCCGCTCGACGTCGGACTCGGAGATCATCGCCGCGCTGCTCTCCACGCATGAGGCGGAGACGATCGAGGACGCGGTCGAGGACGTCATGCCGCGCCTCGAGGGCGGCTTCTCGACCGTCGTCATGACCGCCGACCGAGTGATCGCCTTCCGCGATCCCGCCGGCCTGCGCCCGCTCGCGCTCGGCCTGCTCGGCGAGCGCTACTGCGTCGCCTCGGAGTCGTGCGCGTTCGACATCATCGGCGCGCAGTACCTGCGCGAGATCCTGCCGGGCGAGATGGTCTCCTTCACCGAGCGCGGTCTCGAGACGCGCCAGGTCGTCACCGGCGACCGCCACGCGTTCTGCGTCTTCGAGCACATCTACTTCTCCCGTCCCGACACGCGCCTCGAGGGGCGCATCGTGCAGACCTCGCGCGGGCGCATGGGCGAGCTGCTCGCGGCTGAGGCGCCGGTCGAGGCCGACCTCGTCATCCCCGTGCCCGACTCCGGCAACGCGGCTGCCCGCGGGTACGCGCGCGCCAGCGGCCTGCCGCAGGACGACGGCCTGATCAAGAACCGCTACGTCGGGCGCACGTTCATCCAGCCCGGGCAGGAGCTGCGCAAGCACGGCCTGCGGCTGAAGTTCAACCCGCTGCCCGAGGTCGTGGCGGGCAAGCGCCTCGTCGTCGTCGACGACTCGATCGTGCGCGGCAACACGACGCGGCAGATCGTGCAGATGCTGCGCGACGCCGGCGCGGCCGAGGTCCACATGCGGATCAGCGCGCCGCCGATCCGCCACCCCTGCCACTACGGGATCGACATGTCCACGCGCGAGGAGATGATCGCCCACGGCCGCACGGAGGCGGAGATCGCCGCGGAGCTCGGTGCCGACTCGCTGGCCTATCTCTCGCTCGAGGGCGTCTACGCCGCGATCGAGGGCGACCGCGCGACGCACTGCGACGCCTGCTTCTCGGGCGACTACCCGCTCGAGAACACGGGCTCCGGGCAGGCCAAGGACGCGTTCGAGCACGCGCTCCCGCTCGTCACGACCTAGGAGCGGGCGTCAGCGGCCCTGGTGACGGATCGGCCGGCGCGTCTGGCCGCCGCCCTTCGGCGGCGTCGCGGCGGCGCTCTGCTGCTCCTTCTTCTCGGTGCGTGCGGCGAGCTTGTCCGCGAGCGCCGCGGGGATCGCGGGATTTGCGCGCTTGCTCTTGGGACCTGAACTGCGCTTCGACATTGGGACCTCCGTGGCTGAGGGGCCGGGCAAGACGGGGGCTCGCACCCGTGACCCGGGCTTGGATGCGAGGGATGCGGCGGCTCCTACACGGCCCTTGAAGCTACGCCTGCCTCGCGGCATCGTCAAGCCGGGTCGCGGCGGCGTCGAGGAAGCGCGCGACCGCGGCGCGGTCGAGCTCCTCGCCCGCGAGCGCGGCGCGCACGAGCGGCTCGCCGCCCGCCCAGGCCCCCGCCTCGCGCTTGTGCGACCACGTTCCCTCGGCGGCGAAGCGCAGCGCGCGGCAGGTGTTGAGCACGACGTCGGTGCCGAGCGGGACCGCGCTGTCACGGTGCCAGTCGATCGACTCGCGCAGGAGCGGCAGCAGCGCCGCGCGGGGGATCGGGGCGAACAGCTCCGCGGGCGGGCGGCCCGCCAGCGCGACGCCGTGCTCGCGCAGGGTCGCGCGGTCGATCGCGAACCAGAAGCCCTCGATATCGCCCGGCTCCTCGTCGACGCGGAAGGTCATATCCGCGCCGCAGTTGAGGTTGAGCTCGAACCCGGGCTCTCCGCCGCCGCCGCGCGTGGTGGCGAGCGGGTAGACGACGAGCTCGAGCCCGCGTGCGGGGCACGGCAGCGCCTCGTGGCGGAGGTAGTCGACGATCGCCTGCGCCCCACTGTGTGACAACTCTGTCACGGGTCTGCGCAAGGAGCGTTCGGCGGGCCGGAGCCCTCCGGAGGTGGGGGTAATGTCCGCCAGCCCCATGGAAGCCGCCTCCACCCTCGCGCTGCCCGGCCTCGGCCCGCCCCCGCCGTCGCCCGTCGCGCGCGCGACCGATCCCGTGGGCGCGCTGCACGAGCTGTTCGGCTTCCCCGCCTTCCGTCCCGGCCAGGCGGACGCGGTCGGCGCGGCGCTCGCCGACCGCGACGTGCTGGTTGTGATGCCGACGGGCTCGGGCAAGTCGCTCTGCTACCAGCTCCCGGCGCTGATGCGCACGGACCTCACGCTCGTGGTCTCGCCGCTGGTGTCGCTGATGCAGGACCAGGTGGAGGCACTCGAGCGCGTGGCGCCCGGGCGGGTCGCGCTGGTCAACGCCCAGCGCGACGCCGCGACCAACCGGCGCGCGGTCGAGCACGCGGCGGCGGGTCACGTGCGGCTGCTCTACGTCGCGCCGGAGCGGTTCTCCTCGCCCGGCTTCCTGGAGCGCCTGCGGGGGGCGGAGATCGGCCTGTTCGTGGTCGACGAGGCCCATTGCGTCTCGCAGTGGGGGCACGACTTCCGCCCGGACTACTTCCGCCTCGCGGACGCCGCGCGCTGGCTGGGGGCGAAGTCGATCGTCGCCTCCACCGCCACGGCGACGCCGCAGGTGGCGTCGGACATCGTCACACGCCTGGGGCTGCGCGACCCCGTGCGGGTGGCGACGGGGTTCGATCGCCCGAACCTGTCGTTCGCGGTCGTCCCGTGCGCGACCAAGGAGGCCGGGCACCGCGGGATCGCCGCGGTGCTGGCAGAGCCCGATGCGCTGCCGGCCATCGTCTACGCCGGCACGCGCGCGGAGTGCGACAAGCTGTCCGCGCGGCTCGCGCGTGAGCTCGGCGTCGAGGTCGCCGCCTACCACGCCGGCCTGCCGCGCGAGGCGCGCGCGGAGGCGCAGCGCCGCTTCATGGCCGGCGATGCCCGCGTCGTGGTCGCGACCAACGCGTTCGGCATGGGCGTCGACAAGGCCGACGTGCGCACGGTCTGTCACGAGAGCGTCCCTGGCTCGGTCGAGGCCTACTACCAGGAGGCCGGGCGCGCCGGGCGTGACGGCAAGCCGGCACGCTGCCTGCTGTTCGCGTCGTCGCGCGACAAGGGCCTGCACGTGTTCTTCATCGAGCGCTCGACGGTCGACGAGGGCGCCATCACGACGGTCGCCCAGCGGCTGCTCGGCCGCGCGGTCGACGGGCGCTTCGCGGTCTCCCTGCAGGAGCTGCGGACTGTCGCCGGCGGCGCGGAGGACGACGCGGTGCGCGCGATCGTCGGCCACCTTGCCCGCGCGGGGGTGATCCAGCCGTCGCCCTCGCCGCCGGATCTCGTGACGGGTCGCGTCGCCGGTGCCTGGGACGGGCGTGCGCTGGCTGCCTGCCGCACCTCCGCCCGCGAGGGGACGAAGGCGCGCTGGCGCCAATACCGCTCGGTGTGGGCGTGGGTCGAGGGCTCGCAGTGCCGGCGGCTCGGCATCCTGCGCCACTTCGGCGACCCGTCTCGGCCGCAGGCCGAGGGCCCGTGCTGCGACGTCTGCGATCCGTCGCTGCTGCCCGCGCCGCCGCCGTCGCGGGCTCGGGTCCGTGGCGACCGGCCGGCGCAGCTCGCCCAGCGGCCCCAGGCCGGGTCGCTCGAAGGCCTTGACGACGCGATCCTCGACGTCGTCGCGGCTGCGCAGCCCGAGGTCGGGCGCACGCGTGCCGTCGAGGTGCTGCGCGGCGGGCGCTCCAAGGTCATCCAGAAATATGATTACGACGGGCTGCCCGGCTACGGCACGTTCGGCCACCTGAGCGCACCGGCGGTGCTCGAGCGCGTCGACGCGCTGCTGCACGCCGGCACGCTGCGCTCGACCGGCGGGCGGTTCCCGAAGCTCGAGTTGACGTGAGCTCGGCGGTCGGGGTCCTCGCCTCCGGGACGGGCACCAACCTGCAGGCGATCCTCGACCGGGTGCACGGGCGCGACGGCGTCGAGGTCGTCGCCGTCGGCTCAGACAAGCCGGCGGCGCCGGCCCTGGGCCGGGCGCGGGCCGCCGGCGTTGCCACCGAGGTGTTCAGCCGCGACGCACATCCCGACCGCGCCGCCCGCGACGAGGTCATGGCCGCGTGGCTGGCCGGGCGGGGCGTCGAGCTCGTCGTGCTGGCCGGCTACACGCAGCTCCTGAGCCCCGGCTTCCTCGACCGCTTCCCCCAGCGGGTGATCAACGTCCACCCGGCGCTGCTGCCCGCCTTCGCGGGGATGGGCGCGGTCGAGCAGGCGCTCGCCTACGGCGTGAAGCTGTTCGGGGTCACGGTCCACTTCGTCGACGAGGGGGTGGACTCGGGGGCGATCATCCTGCAGCGGGCGCTCGAGCTGCCGGAGGCGGACGACGCCGACGCGGTCCGCACCGCTCTGCGCCCCATCGAGCACGACCTGCTGTGCGAGGCGGTGCGGCTGATCGCCCGCGACGCGGTCCGGATCGACCCGGCGAACCCGCGGCGCGTGCTGATCGCCGCGTGACTATCGTCCGGCCTCGATGACCCAGCCAGGCGAGGTCCGCATCCGACGCGCGCTGCTCTCGGTGTCGGACAAGACGGGCATCGTGGAGTTCGCCAAGGGCCTCGCCGCGCTCGACATCGAGCTCGTCTCGACCGGAGGGACGGCGCAGGCGCTCGAGGCCGCGGGCCTGGGGGCGCGGTCGATCGAGGACTTCACCGGCTTCCCCGAGATCATGGGCGGCCGCGTCAAGACGCTGCACCCGAAGCTCTACGCGGGCCTGCTCGCACGCCGCGACGACCCCGCCCACATGGTCGCGGCGGAGGACCATGCGATCGAGTTCGTCGACCTCGTGTGCGTGAACCTCTACCCGTTCGAGGAGACCGCGTCGCGCCGCGGGGTCGCCGACGAAGAGGTCATCGAGAACATCGACATCGGCGGCCCGACGATGCTCCGGGCCGCTGCCAAGAACTTCCAGTTCTCCGCCGTCGTGGTCAAGCCCGAGAGCTACGACGCGATCCTCCAGGAGCTCGCCGACCTCCACGGCCACCTCTCGCTCGGCACTCGCGAGAGCCTCGCCGCGGAGACGTTCTCGGTCACCGCGCGCTACGACGCGGCGATCGCGCGCTGGTTCGCCGAGAAGCTCGACGACTTCCCGGCTGTGATCCTGGGCTCCTACGAGAAGGTCACCGACCTCGCCTACGGCGAGAACCCGCATCAGCGCGCGGCCTACTACCAGCAGGTCGGCGCGCGCATGCATGTGCTCTCGATGGTGCGCCAGCTCGGCGGCCGCGAGCTGTCGTTCAACAACGTCCTCGACCTCAACTCGGCGCGGCTGCTCGCGCACGAGTTCGAGGTGCCGGCCTGCGCGATCATCAAGCACAACAACCCGTGCGGGTGCGCGGCCGCCGGCACCCCGCTGGAGGCCTACGAGCGCGCCTTCGCGTGCGACCCGCTGTCGGCCTTCGGCGGCGTCGTGACCGTCAACCGCCCGGTCGACAAGGGCTTCGCCGAGGCGCTCGTCAAGCAGTTCTGCGAGGTGATCTTCGCGCCGCACTTCACCGAGGAAGCCCTCGAGATCCTTTCCGACAAGCCGAACCTGCGGATCCTCGAGGACAACGAGCGCCGCCACGTCAACGTCGCCGAGCGCGACCTCAAGCGCGTGATGGGCGGCCTGCTCGTGCAGGACCGCGACATGGACCTCGAGGATCGCTCCGCCATGGAGGTCGTCACCGAGCGCAAGCCCTCCGAGCGCGAGTGGGGCGAGATGCTGTTCGGCTGGAAGGTCTGCAAGCACGTGCGCTCCAACGCGATCGTGCTGTCCAAGGAACTCGCGACCATCGGCATCGGGGCCGGGCAGATGAGCCGCGTGGACTCCGTCCGGCTGGCGATCGAGAAGGCCCGCTCGGCCGGTACCGACCTGGCCGGGTCAGCGCTCGCCTCGGACGCCTTCTTCCCGTTCTCCGACGGGCCGCAGCTCGCGGTCGACGCGGGCGCGACCTGCATCATCCAGCCGGGCGGCTCCAAGCGCGATCCCGAGGTCGTCGAGGCCGCGGACGCCGCCGGCATCTCGATGGTCTTCACGCACCGCCGGCACTTCAAGCACTAGGCACGCGAGCGGCGATGAAGTCGAGCACCGCCGCGTTGAACTGGAGCGGGAACTCGAGCTGCAGCGCGTGCGAGCCGCGCTCGATCACCGTCAGCTGGGCGCCCGGGATCTCGGCCGCGAGCTCCTCCTGCTTCCAGCGCGGGAGCAGGGTGTCGTGCTCGCCCGAGATGACGTGCACCGGCATCGCGAGGCCGGCGAGCCTGCCGCGCAGGTCGAAGCGGCTCGACGCGTCCGACTGGCGCTCGAAGCCGTCGGGCTCCTGGGGGTGCTCGTTGGAGCGCATGACCTGCTTGACGAAGTCGACCATCGGCTGGTTCTCGTAGAACGCCTCGGAGACGGTGGTGAGCAGCAGCGAGTCCAGCCAGTCCTCGCGTGAGCGCAGTCGCATCTCGGAGGCCCAGAGCCGGGTCTTCTCGCGGGCGTAGGCGCCGCTGCCCGCCCACGTCACGGCGAGCTGCAGCGTCCGCACGCGCTCGGGTGCCGCGAGCGCGACGTGCTGGGCGACCGCCCCGCCGAGCGAAGCGCCGAGCAGGTGGAAGGTGTCGAGCCCGAGCGCGTCGGCGAGGCCGAGCACGTCGGCGGCCATGTCGCTGAGCTCGTACGGGCGGTCGGCATAGGCACTCTGGCCGACGTCGCGGTTGTCGAACACGATCGTGCGGTGGCGCGAGGCGAAGGCCTCGATCTGCAGCGCCCACGCGAGGTGGTCGGCCGCGAGCCCCATCACGCACAGGAGCGGCTCGCCCTCCCCGTGCTCCTCGTAGTAGAGGGACATTCCGTTGGCGTCGGCGAAGGGCATGGGCGGGCACCGTAGCGGGTGCTTGGTAGCGTCTGGCGCAGTGGATGCCCGGACGCTCGCCCGCCTGCAGGCCCTCGGTCGGGTCGGGATCGGAGCCACCCTCACGCTCGCCCCGAAGCGCGCCGGCGCCGGCTGGATCGGCCGGGATGCGAGCCGCCCCGCCACGCAGGTCGCGATCAGCGCGGTCGGCGCGCGCGACCTCGCGATCGGCCTCGGCGCCGCCTACGCGACGGGTCAGGGCCACGGCGCCGGGCCATGGCTGCGGGCGGGGATCCTCGCCGACGCGATCGACTTCGCCGCCACGCTGCGTGCGCGCGGCCACCTGCCGCCAATCGCGGTCGTTGGGGTGGGTGCGCTCGCCGCGGGCTCGGCGCTGGTCGGGATCTGGCTGAGCCGCGAGCTGGACTAGTGGGCCTTCTCGCAACGTTCCACCCACTGCCTCGCGCAGAGCGCTCGTCACCGCTTCGCTCGCGGCGCCCGCCGATCACCGCCAGGCTGTGTCCTCGACCACTTGAAATACCAGGGGTATTCCTGCGGGTCTGCGTTCTTGCCTGGCGGCGCCGGCGGCCGTTATTTCGAGTGCAACGTCACGAGAAGACCCACTAGCCGTCACGGGCGCCGTAGAGCACCCTCGTCCAGATCGTCGCGAGCGTCTCGATCACCGTCGCGGGGGCCACGCTCTGCGTGCGCCCGAGCGAGGAGAGGAGGTAGCGCTCGCTCATCCAGATCAGCGCCCCCGCCGTCTCGCGGGCGTTGAGCGGCAAGCTCCGGCCCGCCTCGATCTCCGCCTCGATGTGCAGGGCGGTGGCGTCGATGAAGCCCTGCACGAGCGCGGTGTAGGCGACCTCGACCTCGCGATCGACGGTGGCGGCGTCCGCCAGCGCGTGGAGGACGGGACCGTGACGCTCGAACACCGCGACCACGCCTTCGAGCGCGTCGCGCATCCGCAGTCCACCCGGCCCGGTGCCGTCGAACCAGCGCTCGGACATCGTCCACATCTCGGCGCCGAATCGCTCGACGACGCGCAGCACGAGATGGTTGCGATCGCGGAAGTAGACGTAGAACGACGGCCGCGAGAGCTCGGTCCGGAGCATGACCGCGTCGACGGTCAGATCGCGGAACGGGCGCTCGCGCAGCAGCTCCTCAGCTGCCGCGATGATCTCCCGCTCGGCTACCTCCGGCGAGCGACGGCGCCGACGCGCGCCGGTCGTTGAGCTCCTCCCAGGGCCCATCCGCGATCAGCTTAGCCCCATAGACTCCGGAGAAGGGCCGTTAGCTCAACTGGCAGAGCAAGGGACTTCACACACAAGGAGCGCTAGTCGAGAGATCGCTAGTTCGTCGGCGGCTATTTGCTGGGACCCCCTGAGAGCCTCGGAGTACCCATCACGGGTGAAAATCTCCGGGGATTGGGCGATCAGCAGGCAACCCCGCCTCGGCGGGAGAGCCCTCAGAGGCCATACGCCGCCCACCCGCCCGGTCCGGCCGAGGGTGAAGAGATGGTCCAGACCGCAACGCCGGCGCTCGCCGCCGGAGGCCGGTGAAAGCCGGTGCGGCAGGTTAATCCCGTGGTTCTGGGTTCGAGTCCCAGGCGGCCCACTCTCAACGCGATACCCCCAGGGAGAATCGAACTCCCGCTACGAGCGTGAAAGGCTCGCGTGCTAACCGCTACACCATGGGGGCCGGCGGCCTCATTCTACGGGCGCCCGTAGCGTCAGGAGACGCTGACGGTGAGCCCGCCATCGACGAGCAGCGTGGTGCCCGTGATGTAGCCGGCCTGGTCCGAGCACAGGAACGCGGCGGCGGCGCCCATGTCGGCGATGTCGCCCAAGCGGCCGGCCGGGATGGTGTCGCGGGCCGAGGCCTCGGCCTCCTCGCGGGAGCCGGCGGTGTCGATGATCCGGTCCGTCGCGATCCGGCCGGGCAGCAGCGTGTTGAGCGTCACGCCGTCGCCCGCGGACTGGCGGGCGAGCACCTTGAAGCCGACGATCATCCCCGGCCGGTGGACGTTGGAGAGCTGCAGGATCGGCAGCGGCTCGAGCACCGCGCTCGATGCGACGAGCACCACGCGACCCCAGCCGCGCTCGCGCGTCTGCGGTAGCAGTCGGGCGAGGATCGTCATCGGGGACAGGACGAGCGTGCGGTGCGCGCTCTCCCACTCCTCGCGCGTGAAGCCGAGCGGGTCCTCGTTCGGCGGCGGGCCGCCGGTGTTGGCGATGTAGACGTCGATCGGGCCGAGCGCCGCCTCGACCTCGTCGAGCAGGACCGGGACCGCGTCGAGGTCGTCGGAGTCGAACACGAACCCAGCCGCGCCGAGCTCGCTCGCGGCGGCGTCGACCGCCTCGCGGCTGCGCGAAGCGATCGCGACCTTCGCCCCTTCGGCCGCGAGGGCTCGCGCGATCCCGAAGCCGATTCCCTTCGAGCCGCCGGTGACGAGGGCGACGCGCCCTCCGAGTCCAAGCTCCATCAGTCCCCCCGGGCCGTTGACGCGGGCGATCATCGCAGCCCCCGGCCCCTAAGGTGTGCGCCGTGCACCCCATCACCGACGACGTGTGGCGGCTGCCGCTCACACCCCGCGATGCGATCAACGCCTACCTGATCGGCGACGTGCTGGTGGACACCGGCGTCAAGCAATCCGCGGAGAAGATCCCCGGCCTGCTCGCGGACCGGCAGCTCTCGGCGATCGCGCTCACCCATGCGCACGGCGACCACGCCGGCTCGGCGCGGCGGCTGGCCGATCGGCTCGGCGTGCCCGTCTGGTGCGGTGAACGGGACCGTCAGGCGGCCGAGACGGGCCGCTTGGCGGTCGCTCCGGCGCTCCGGCGGCCGCGTCTGGCCGCGCTCGCCAACGCCGCCGCCGGGTTCGACGGCGTGCCGGTCGCCCGCACGCTGGCCGAGGGCGACGCGCTGCCCGCGGGGTTCACCGTCCTCGACACGCCCGGCCACTCCCCGGGCCACGTCTCGTTCTGGCGCGAGGCGGACCGCACGCTGATCTGCGGAGACGTCTTCTTCAACATGCACCTGCTGACGACGATCCCCGGCCTGCGCCAGCCGCCACGTCTGTTCACGACCGACCCGGCGGAGAACCGGAGGTCCGAGCGCAGGCTCGCCGCCCTCGAGCCGGCCACCGTCGGCTTCGGTCACGGACCCGTCCTGAGCGAGGACGCCGCTCGCAGGCTGCGCGACTTCGGGCACGCGCTTCCCGCGGGCGACTAGGAGGCTTGCGGAGCGGAGTCATCGCCGCCTCGGGTTCCGGCGGAGGCCTCGGCGCTGGCGGATCGGCGGCTGCCGCTGCTCGAAGCCCTCGTCGATCACGCCCGCCGGCGTCGGCGTCGGCGTCGGCGTCGGCGTCGGCGTGGGCGTCGGGCTCGGTTCGACCGTGGGCACGGGCGAGGGCGTGGCGGCCGCGGCGGGCGGTGGTTCGACCCGCTGCGGCTCCGGTGTGACGAGTGCGGCCGGGACCGTCGCGGGTGGGGCCTGCGCGACGCCCGCGGCGCTCACCCAGAGCTTGAGCCGGCGCGCTCCCCCGACGGTCTCGGACGCCCGCGGGACCGCCGGCTCGATGCGCTCGAGCCGCGACACGAGGCGCGCGGACAGACCGCCGAGGGCGTCGAGCTGCCGATCGTCGGCCTGCAGCTGCAGCACGGCGCGGACGACCTCGAGGTAGGCAGCCTGAGCACCGAGCGCGCGACGCGCCCGCGCACGCAGGAGGCGCTCGGCGGCGGTGCTCGCGCGCAGCTGGCGCACTGCGGCGCGCGCCGCCGCGGTCGCGCGGATCGTCTGGAGCACACGGTCGCGAGCAGCGCCGGGGTCCGCCCCCGGGGCGAGTGACGAGAGCTCCCGCGACAGCTTCGCGTTGGCGCCTAGCGCCGGCCCGATCGCCCCGGGGAGCCGCGCGTCGAGCGGTGGGCCCGCCTGCCGCGCCGCCGGTGGGCCGGCCGCACGCGGCTCCTCGCCGGGCGCGGTCGAGTACAAGATCGCTGCGAGCGCGAGCAGCAGCGCGGCGCCGAGCGCGAGGAGGAGCGTGCGCCGGCGCGGGCGGCGGCCAGGTGTCGCCTCGCCAGCAGACACGACGCGCGGCGCGGGTGATGAGGCCACGGACGGCTGCGGCGCAGCGGACAGCATCGTGTTGGACGGCTCCGTGGGGATCTCGTCCGGGTCTGGCTCTCGCGGCACCCGGACCGGCGGCAGCACGACCGAGAAGATGCCGGACCGTTCGGCCGGGGCTGCGGTCGCGAGCGCTGCAGCGCCCGGATACTCGGTGAGGGTCGCGGCGCGCCGCCACCGCGGCCCGAGCGCGTCGGAGATGACGCCCTCCAGCCGGTCCCAGGCGTGTGCGGCGCCGGCGGGCCGTGCCGTGGGCTCCTTTGCGAGCATCGCGTGGACCCAGGCGACGACGCCGGGCGGGAGGTCCGGCCGGACGCTCGCGAGCGGCGGCGGGTCGTCGTTGACCTGGCGCATCAGCAGCGCCATCGGGGCGTCGGTGCCGTGGAACGGATGTCGGCCGGCGAGCAGCTCGTAGGCGACCAGCCCGGTCGCATAGAGGTCGACCTGCGAGGTGATCTCGCCGCCGCTGATCTGCTCGGGCGCCATATAGGCCGGGGTGCCGACGATCTGCCCGGTCGCGGTACGGACGTCGGTCGCGCTGACCTGACCGATGGCCTTGGCGATCCCGAAGTCGGCGACCTTGGCGTGCCCGTCCGCTGTGACCAGCACGTTCTCGGGCTTGAGGTCGCGGTGGACGATCCCCCGCGCGGCCGCCTCGGCGAGACCGCCGAGGACGCTGTCGAGCACGCCCCCGACCTGAGCGAGCGTCAGCCCGCCGACGAGCGGCCGCAACGAGCCGCGTTCGAGGTACTCCATCGCGATGAACGGCACGCCCTCATGCTCGAAGTACTCGATCATCGAGACGATGCTCGGGTGGTTCAACGCGCCGGCGACGCGCGATTCGTTCAGGAAGCGATGTGCGGACGCCGCGTCCCTGACGTGAGTGGAGTGCAGCTCCTTCAGCGCGACCTCGCGGTCGAGCGCCGGCTGGCGGGCGAGGTACACGGAGGCCATCCCGCCACGACCGAGGAGGCGGTGGATCTCGTAGCGACCCGCGACACGGCGCGTTTCCAACGTCATCAACCCTGCAGACGCGGGACAGCCCGGTCTATTCCCGCCCGCCGCACTAGCATCGATCAGCGCAGGGGCGGTTAGCTCAGTTGGTCAGAGCGCCTGCCTTACAAGCAGGAGGCCGGGGGTTCGAGCCCCTCACCGCCCATCGACAAATGCCTGCAAATGTGTCATTTCGAGGCCGTCCATCGCAGGCGACGGCCCCGCCGAAGCGCCGCGGGAACAAGCAACTCGTCACTGCCTCGGCCGCGGTTGGGGAGGAGCTGTCGGGCGCGCCAGCGAGCGGAATGTCGGCATAAGCGTCCGACTTCGACGTCGAGCCGTTCGTAGCCGATGATGGACAAGCCGGTCCTGAAGATGAACGCCGAGGCCTGGAACAAGTTCATCTCCGTGAACCGCTCGGGCGTGTTCTACATGTCCAAGCCCGCGCTCGAGCGCATGGTCGAGCGCGGCTCCGGGCGGATCGTGAACATCTCGTCGATCATCGGCCAGACCGGCAACATCGGTCAGGCCCAACTACGCCGTCGCGAAGTCCGGGATGTTCGGGCTCACGACCAGCAATGGCGCGAGGCGGCGCAGGCCCTCGCCAAGGCCGAGAAGCTGTACGACAACGCTCTTGAACGTGGGTGTCAACGCCGTGGCGCCCGGCTTCATCGCCACTGAGATGCTCGAGTCCGTGCCAGAGAAGGTGCTCGACGGGGTCAAAGAACCGCATCCCCTTCGCGCGCCTCGGCCGGCCCGAGGAGATCGCGCGCGTGGCGCACTTGCCGTGGGCCGACGTGTCGTCCTACTTCACCGGCCAGGTGGGGGCGGTCATCGGCGCTATGGACATGTAGGGACCGGCCGGCGGCTACTAGTCGAGAAGTTCGCGTAGATCGGAGATCTCGACGTGACTCAGCAGCGCTACAACGAGCTGCGCGAGAGGATGCGCCGGCTGGTCCAGGTGGAGGTCGGAGACCGGGAGACGGTGTCGGTTGACTGGCGCGCCGAGGAAGGCCGGGACATCCTCACGCGGGGCATCGACCAGCTCGACGCGGACATAGAGGATTTGGGGCGAATGACAAGCCTCGAGGTCCGCAGCGAGGCCGCGCAGCGCGACGCCGGCCGATAGGATCGCTGCGAAAGGGGGGCCAGCGTGGCTGAGACAGCGGCGGCGGAGAGGATGAGCAACGCAGCGGCGGCGTCCGCCGAAGCGGCGGCCTCCGCGGCAAGCGCGCTAGCGCCGGAGGCGGGCGCGTTGGTCGACCTTGACCCGGTGCTCTTCGGGCGGGCGCTGGCCAGCGCGGCGGCGGGCGCGGCGCGCCACCCAAAAACAGCGGCCGGGGCTGGCCTAGCGTGCGCCGCCGCCCTCGCGCGCGTGACGCTTGCGAGCGCGTCGCGCGCCGTTGGGCACAGCAGTCCGGGGCCGCTGCCCCCGAACGACGCGGATCGTCGGTTTGCCGACCCGGCGTGGGAGGACAATCCGACCTTCTTTTGGCTTTGCCAGTCCTATCTCGTGTTCGGACGGCTCGCCGAGGATCTCATCGCCGCGGGCGAGCTTGACGAGGCCACGCGCGCGAAGGCGCAATTCGCGGTGAGCCTGCTGGCCGATGCGCTGGCGCCGACGAACCTTCTCCTGACCAACCCGGCGGCACTCAAGCGAGCGTTTGACACCAGCGGGCGGAGCGTGCTCGCCGGCGCCCGCAACTGCGTTGACGACATGCGCCACAACAAGGGCCGCCCGCGGCAGGTCGACACGAGCTCATTTCGGCTCGGCGAGAACATGGCGGCCACGCCGAGCAAGGTCGTATTTCGCAACGACCTGATGGAGCTGCTGCAGTTCCTGCCCCAGAGCGACGAGGTCCAAGCCGTCCCGCTGCTGGCCAGCCCGCCGTGGATCAATAAGTACTACGTCATGGACCTCGCACCGGGCCGCAGCCTGATCGAGTGGGCGGTCCGACAAGGTCGCACGGTGTTCACCATCAGCTACCGCAACCCGGACGCCTCTATGTCGGGGATCACGATGGACGACTACTCCACACACGGCACGCGCGCGGCGCTCGACGCCGTCAGTGAGATCACGGGCTCAGATACCGTCGATGTCCTCGGCGTATGCCTCGGGGGCACCCTGGCTGCCATGACGGCGGCGCAGCTCGCTGCCAGCGGTGAAGATCGGATCGGCACGCTGACCCTCATCAACACGCTGCTCGATTACACCGAGCCGGGGCAGCTCGGCGCCTTCCTCGACGAGGGCACGATCGGCAAGCTCGAGCGGCGCATGGCGCGCAAGGGCTACCTCGATGGTGGCGACATGGCCGGCACATTCAACGCCCTGCGTGCCAACGACCTGATCTTCAGCTACGTGGCCTCTAACTGGCTGATGGGCGAGCAGCCGCCGGCGTTCGACCTCCTGGCGTGGAACGCAGACTCGACGCGCCTGCCGGCCGCCATGCATTCCTGGTACCTGCGCTCGTGCTACATGGAAAACCAGCTGGCGGAGGGGACCATGGTGCTCGGTGGCCAGCGGCTCGACCTCGGCGCGGTGAAGCCAGACACCTACGTGGTCGCGGCCGAGCGCGACCACATCGTGCCGTGGCGCTCGTCCTACCGGACCACCGGGCTGTTGGGCGGAGACGTGCGCTACGTCCTCGCAAGCGGGGGGCACATTGCCGGCATCGTGAGTCCACCCGACCCCAAGGCTTGGGTGATGACCTGCGACGAGAACCCTCCAACCGCGGACGAGTGGCGCGAGGCGGCGGGCCGCGAGGGCGAATCTTGGTGGGAGGACTGGTCGCGCTGGATGGCCGACCGCGCGGGTCCCCTCGGGGAGCCCCCGCGCGTTGGCAGCCGCCGCCATCGGATCCTGGCGGACGGGCCCGGCGAGTATGTGCACGGCTGATAAACAAGTCGGCTCGCCGCGTGAGCGGCCATGGGCTCGGCGGGATCCCTTGGGTGGACGAGATTGCGAGGCGGTCGCGGGCACCTGAGCGAGTGGCACCCTCGAGCGGCTGCTTGTCGGCCGCGCAGTGATCCTTTTCGGCGGTCGCGCTGCGTATCCGTTCCCTAGCGCGTGACTTCCGCTGGCCTCATCGAGACGAGGATCGACCGCCGATGGCGCCGGGCCAGCCGCATTCGTCAGCACGCAGGCCGGCGGAACGGCGATCGTCGAGGAGGCGCTAGGCGCCTTCGGCTCGGTACACGTGCTGCTGATCGACAACGCAGGGATCGGGCGCGATCACAGCCTGGCCAACCTCAGCGCCGCCGAGCTGGAGGCGGTCCTGGACGTGCACCAGCGGGGTTCCTTCCCACGTCACCAAGCCGGCCTTCCGGTAGGGATCGCCACCACGCTCGCCCAAGCCCGCGTGCTTCTCCACGAGCAACCCGCTCCCTCAGACGCCGGAAGGCCTTGGCGAGCGGTTCAAGCTGCTCGTGGTGAGCGAGCCGTCTGGGCCGAATCAGGTTTTCTTGTTGCGGGCCCGCGTCTTGGCCCCCTCGCGCGCGGCCGCGCTACGCGTGGCGGCGAGTCGCCTGCGGGCCCGCGTCTTGGCCCCCTTGCGCGCAGCCGCGCTCCGCGTCGCGGCGCGTCGCTTGCGGGTGCTGGCAGCCTTCTTTGCCGCCGCGCTGCGGCGCGGGCTCGCGCGAGCTCGCCGCTCGACGCCGGCCAGCGCGCCGTCGACCCGACTCTCAAGTTCGGCCGCCACGGACTTGAGCTTGGCCACGGTCTTCTTCACGACCGACGGCGTCCTGCCCTTCCGCGCTTCACCGGAGGCGTCGGTGACGGTCCGGGCGACCCGCTTGCGCAGGCCACTCGCGCGTAGGGTCTGCACGAGGCCCTTCCTCTGCTTGGCCTCGGCCATGGCTGTTCTCCCCTTTGATGGCTGCCGGCGACCCGATACTACGAAGATCCCGGGGTCAGCAGCGGGCATCAGCGTTCTGGGCCCATTACTCGGCCCGAAATAGCGTCCTGATTCGTTGATTCGTGTGCAGTACGCGTCCCGGCCCGAGCGCCAACACGCCACCGGGCCCTCCCAGACCGCTCGCGCGCGGTGAACGCCGCTCCGGCTCGCCCTACGGGCTCGCCTCCGCAGCGCTCACCGCCACCCCCACTGGGGGGTCACTTTTCAACCGGCCTTGACAATGCGCGCAAAGGGCCGAGTCAAGTAGCGATTCGTGGTGTAGCTCAGGATCGTCGGTGAGGGGTTGGTGCCTCAGGCGGCGCTGAGGGCGGGGACCTCCTTGTTCTCAT
>Ga0136617_10000318_pt1 | contig 39415 bp, 33 predicted proteins | sample AntDrymUQ3222106_2_FD_129672 | JGI IMG/M metagenome (GOLD analysis project Ga0136617, IMG submission 129672) | Polar desert sand microbial communities from Dry Valleys, Antarctica - metaG UQ322 (21.06) | ecosystem: Environmental > Terrestrial > Soil > Desert | place: Antarctica: Dry Valley... | reverse complement strand
TTTTTCGTCGAAATCTTTGACGACGTAAAATTTTACGTTGCGTCTGCCTTCGGATGTAAAACCGTTTATCGAATAAACGTCGCCGACGGCTTCGAGGGCTTCGCTCATCAAAACCAAGCCTTCCTTTTCTATTTCGATAATTCTTCTTCCGGGATGCGTGTAAGGCTGTAAAGGATTGCGCGTGATTGTCCGCGCCGTCGAGGAAGATTGGTCAAGTAAAATTGAAACGGCAACGTCGCGCTGTTTCCTGAGACGTTTTGTATAAAGCCTTTCCGATTGCTGACCGTCGGCGCGTTTGTCAACAAAATAATCAATCACGGCTTCCAAATCGTAATCTTCGCCGTCGAGTTCACGATTTGTGCGCGTTAGATTTTCCGGTTTCATCAATTGAAATTGATGCCGGACAGAAGAAATCACGCCGCGATAGCGCGAACGCGCGAGTTCAACAAAATTCCGGTCGCCCTGCCGAACTTTTTTTTCGATAACGCGACACCAACCCGTTCGGAAATCCGATAAATCTTTGTCCCATTCGTCATACGAAAACGCTAAATCTCCCATTTCCAAAGGCTGCTCCGGCATTTCGCCCGCCGTCCAAGCCTCCGCGCCTTGAAGGTCGTCCGGCTCGCCGTCATCATCTAAATTGTTCCAAGCGTTGAACAAGTCGCGCACGTCTTGTTGTTTTTTAGATGGTTCTTCGCGTTTGATTTGCGATTCTAAAACCGATTCGTTGGCGTTTTTGTCTTCATATTGATATTCGCCCTTTTCCTCGTTTTCTTCCGCTTGCTGTTCCTGGGTTTGTTCGAGTTTGATGTTTTGAAAAAGCGCGTAAACGCGGCTCGTTGCCATTAAAGCGTCGGCAACTGTTGTGGTTTTGTCTGACAAATAAGATTCAATTACAGTTTCTATTTCAGAAACAATCTGACCGTAAAATCGGCGTGAATCTTCGGTTGCGCCGCCGCAAAGCGTAATTTGAAAAAGCAATTCGAACGGAACTTGATGCATCGGCAAATCAAAAATATAGGGGCGTTTTTCTTTTAAAAACGCTTGCATCAAATCCAAATCTTTTCGTAAACCGCGGTATGTTTGGCGCAAGCGATTGTCAATCCGCGCGTTTTCCATTGTGCCGAAAATCTTTTTCGCCAAATTCGGTTCGGGGAAAATTTGCAAAACCGTTTTGTAATCCGAATCTTTCGGAAGTTTTTTTTGTTTTTTCTTCGCTCGTTTCGTTTCTTCTTCGGGCGAAATCGCCTTTTCGCCTTTTTGCACGTCTTCGATATATCCGGCAAGCGAAAATGCGTCGAGTTGTTCGGCGGTTGCTTCGTAAAGCGCGGAAAGCTCTGTAAAAGCGGCTTTCAAATTGTTTGTATCGCGCTCGTAAGTTCCGAATTCAATCTGTCCCGCGCCATGCGCCGCTAAAACTTTATAAAGCCGAAAATCCATTTCGTCGTTACCGAATTCTGCGACAGTTGACGGCAGGAAAATCGTTTTGCCGTCGCTGATGCGCGATTCCTGCGGCATTGCCGTGAGCGGCGCGATTTCAACTTCCTTTCCGGTCAAACCTTCGACGTAAATTCGCAAAACGGTCTGAACAGTTTCAAGCGGCAAACCCTCACGCGATTCTTGCAAAAGCGCGTTGCTGTTGCGCGTTTCGAGCGCGAAATAACTGCGACGCATTTTCACGCTTTCGCCCGCATTTTTTGCCAAACCCGCCTCAACCCATTCTTCAAACTGCGCGAGCGAAACTTTTCTCAAAGCCGTCGCGCTTGAGCGAAACGCGGCGAGCGCTGATTCGGCGTCCGTTTCGGCAATCTTTTTGACAAGCTGCAAAACTTTTCGCGCAATTAACACAACTTCCTGTTTTTTTCGCAAAGTCAAAACGCCCGCGAAAAATACCGGGCTGGAATGAATAAAAGAAATTAAAATCGCGTTACCGCTTTTCGCAACTTTCAACAAACAATCGCGCCAATCCAAAAAAACCTCGCCGGCACGCCGCAAAACTTCGCCGCCTGCGCTGGTGAAATTAAGCGTTACGCTGCCGCCGAATTCGAGAAAATCAACCGCTTTTTCGGTCAGCAGAACGGCTTCGTTGGCGGAAAGTTTTTCGAGCGCGTCGGGCAAAATCTGCCATAAATCAGCGGTCATTCCGCCTGTGCGGTTGGCAAAATGTGAAGCTAAAGCTATGACGGATTTTGCAACTTTGCGTTTTTCACCGCCAAAATTTTTCAGTGTTTCAGCAACCTTTGGAGTTTTTTGCAGAAAATCCGCGCTGTGTTTTGCAGAACGTGTTGCTATTTCAGAAGCAAGCTGCAAAATCTCGGTGAAAAGCTCATCATCGTCAATTTCTTTAGCTAAGCTCGGAACAAGCTGAAAAGTTTCCAAAGAAATCGAACTCGATAAAACAAGCTGACGGGTGCAAATTCGAAAAACGCGCGAACGCGCTTTCACGGGAATTTTCTTTAAATCGTTTACGCCGTCAATGAAAAATTTTGCGCCTAAATCGGCGTTCGCCATTGCCAGACGCCTACCCATTTCGCCCCACGCGCGTAAATCTTCTGCCGATAAAAATCTCGCCGCTTTCGGCACAGCTTCAACAAACTCGCGGCTGACGCGCAAACTGACGCCCGCCAGCGACGCGCTTGTTTCCAGCGCGGCTATCTTTTTATCGTTCGGCAGCTTGCCCAAACGCTTTGCCAAACCCGTAAAGGTTTGTTTTTTGGAATTTTGTAAATCGTTCTCCGCCATAATTCAAGTTTAGCAAAGACGCGAAAAAAAATAGAACGCGGGCAAACGCGGATTTTTTGGAGACAAGAAAATTTACTTTGCGAGATTGATGCTTTTTAGGAGTGTTCTATTCCGTGTGAAACCGCTAAACTCACAAAAAAAGCAAAAGTCGAAAAAACATTTCTCGACTTTTGCACGAAAGAAACCAAAATTTTTGAACAATTAAAAATTAAACTTTATTGTTGTTTTAGTTCAGCGCGGCGACGCATTTCCGCCGTTAATTCCTCATCGTTCAGATTGGAAATCCGCGGCGCGGGCGGCGTAGCTTTAAGCTGCCTTTGCTCTTCCTCAAGTTGTTCTTCTTCCTCAGCCTCGCGCATTCCTTCTTTAAAAGCTTTGCGGCTTTGCCCTAATGATTTCGCCAATTGCGGCAGACGACTCGCGCCGAAAAGCAAAAACAAAACGGCGACGATTAAAATAATTTCCGTTGTTCCAAAACCACCCATAATTTTCTCCTAAATTTTTATCAATCCAAATTTAACAATAATAAAAATCTTGCCCCGCCATAATTCTAAGATTTTGAATTTTGCGCTTTCTTTTTCAAACTTCTATCTTAAACCTTTGACGAAAACTAACCCTGAAAAGTTTATTTTAGGTTTCAAAATTCAAAATCTTTTTGACTACTCGTTTTCATAATACAGATATTTGCGCCAAGTTTCATCCGCGCGACCGAGATAACGCATAATCTGCCGACTGACGTGGAGCGAAAAAGCGCGCGGTTTTTTCAAAAGATTCATCCCCGCTTCTTCCGGCAGATGGCTTCCCTTGCGATGATTACATTTTTTGCAGCATGCTACAAGATTTTCCCACGTCGAATTCCCGCCGCGCGAACGCGGAATAATATGGTCGAGCGTTAACTCGGCAGGCGGAAAAACTTTTCCACAGTATTGACAGGTGAATTGGTCACGCAGCAAGATGTTTTTCCGCGAAAGAGAACGCCGTTCGTGCGGAATATGTTTATATTCGGTCAGGCGAATAACCGCCGGCGCGTGCATTACGATTTTTGCCGAATGAAGCTGGTGTCCGTTGTGTTCTTCCATCCGCGCAACGCCTTTAAAAATCATCACCACCGCGCGGCGTTCCGTGCAGACGTTTATTGGCTCGTAAGAAGCGTTTAAAACTAAAACTCGTCCGGTCATTCTTTATAATTAATAGTGAATAACTAAAAGTGAATAATTCAATCGTTTTTCACTTTTCACTTTTCCCTATTCACTGATTTGAATTTGTCCATCGCGTCAACCAGCGCGGATGTAATTCCTTTTTCGGAAATCGAATGTCCGGCGTCCGGCACAACAATCAATTTGGCTTCGGGAAACGCTTTGTGCAGTTCCCACGCGCTTGTCATCGGGCAAACTACGTCGTAGCGTCCCTGCACGATGACGGTCGGAAGGTGGCGAATTTTATAAACGTTTTCAATCAAATAATTTTCTGTCGGGAAGAACGAATTGTTCATAAAATAATGACATTCGATGCGGGCGAGAGCGAGCGCTTCGGCTTCTTCGCCGAAATGTTCCATCAAGGATTTATCGGGAAAAAGTTTCGAGGTCGAGCCTTCCCACACGCTCCAGGCTCGGGCGGCGGAAAGGCGAACTTTTACATCATCACTTGTCAGGCGTTTGTAATAGGCGGTCATAAAATCGCCGCGCTCATCCGCAGGGATTTCATCGCGGTAACTTTCCCAAAAATCGGGGAAAATTTCGCTTGCACCGTATTGATAAAACCATTCGAGTTCTTGCCGACGAGTCAAGAAAATTCCGCGCAGAATCAAGCCAAGACATCTATCGGGGTGCGTTTCGCCGTAAGCTAAACTTAGCGTACTGCCCCACGAACCGCCGAAAACAAACCATTTTTCAATGCCGAATTTTTCGCGCAACGTTTCGATGTCGTTGATTAAATCCCACGTCGTATTTTCACTCAGTTCAGCGTGCGGCGTTGATTTGCCTGAGCCGCGCTGGTCAAATAAAATTATGTGATACGCCTTTGGGTCAAAAAACTGGCGATACATCGGAATCAGACCACCGCCCGGACCGCCGTGCAGAAAGACGACGGGAATTCCGTCGGGGTTTCCGCACCGCTCATAATAAATCGTGTGGAGGTCGGAAACCTTTTGCATTCCGGTGTCAAAAGGCACGGTTTCAGGGTAAAGTGTTTTCATACGTTGCATCATACTAAATCTTGCGGGAAATCTTCAATTACACTTGGGTTAAAATCAAACCGGCTAGACACGCCACGCAAAAATTGCGTTGACTATTCTTTATGTCGAAAAAACACGAATTAAAAATCGCTTCGCTGCTACCATCCGTTACGGAAATTCTGTGCGCTTTAGGCTTACAGGAAAATATCGTCGGCATCACGCATGAGTGCGATTTTCCGCCTTCGATTTTTGGTAAACCACATTTAACGAAAAGCCGAATTTCTCACGAAACAATGACGAACGCGGAGATTGACCACGCCGTCCGCTCGCAACTTGACGGACACGGCTCGATTTATGATTTAAATGAAAGACTTTTACAAGAATTAAAACCTGATTTAATAATCACGCAAGAGCTTTGCGAAGTCTGCGCCGTCAGTTATAAAACTGTTCAAAAAGCAGCGAAAATGTTTGTTGCCGACGCAAAAGTCATTTCCTTAGAGCCAAATACGATTGCCGATATTTTTGAAAATATCAAAACAGTCGGCGAGCTTTGCAATGTTTTGCAGAAAGCCGAACAAGTTGTCGAAAATCTGCAAAATCGTTTGGACGCATTACGCGAAAAAACCGCAAGAATCGAAAAACGCCCGAAAGTTTTTATGTTAGAATGGCTTGAACCGCCGTTTGCGCCCGGACATTGGACGCCCGAACAAGTCGAGATTGCGGGCGGTGATTGTATTTTGGGAAAAGTGGGCGAAAAATCGGTAACGACAACTTACGAGGCGATTCAAGAATCAAAGCCGGAGATTTTAGTTTTAATTCCGTGCGGCTTTTACACCGAAGACATTTTGCGACAATTACCGAATACAACTTTTCCCGAAAACTTTGGTGAAATTCCCGCCGTAAAAAACGGAAATGTTTGGGCTTTGGACGCCACATCTTATTTTTCCCGTCCGGCGCCGCGCGTGGTGGACGGAGCGGAAATTTTAGCAAAGATTTTTCACCCGGAAATTTTCGGCGCACCAAACGCAACCGAAGCCGTTAAAGTTAATATAAATAAGGTTTAAGACTAATTAAATATGAAATTATTTTCCGCAATTCTTTTATTATTTTTGAGCTTCAGTGTTTTCGCGCAAAGAGCGGACGAAATTTTAGCGACGGCGAACAATCAAAATTTTACCGCCGCTGATCTTCCGCAGAAAGCGCGTGAGGAATTTGAAATTCTGCCGAAAAAGATTGCCGAAACCCGCGCGGCTTTGCTTGAACAACAAGTCGCCGACATTTTGTTTCAATCCGAAGCGGCAGCGCGAAAAACGACGGCTGAGAAACTTGTCGAAAAGGAAGTTAGAACAAAAATTCCGAACCCGACACGGGCGCAGATACAGACGGTTTACGACGCGAACCGCGACGCTTTCGGCGAGAAAACTTTAGAGCAGGTTCGCCCGCAGATTGTCGATTTTCTGCGCCGCGAGTCCGAGCAAAAAGTTTTGACAAGTTTCGTTTCAACCTTAAAGACCAAATATAAACCTGTTTTTGGCAAAGACGTTAACGCGCCGAATCTCAAACCGTCAGACGTTTTGGCTACTGTCGGCAGCAAGCAAATTTCGGCAAAAAATTTTGAAGATAAAAACAAGCAAGCGCTTTTTGAACTCGAAATCGGCGTTTATGACCAGGTTAAAAATTTGCTTGAATACGCGGTTTATTCGAATTTACTTGCCGCCGAAGCAAAGGCGCGGGGCATTGCCGCCAACGATTTGATTGCGCGCGAAGTGAGCGACAAAATGCGCTCGTTTTCCGTTACCGAACGCGACGAATTGCAATACGCTTTGCAGCAGCGTCTGTTTCAAAAATACAACGCCAAGTTTTTTCTGAAAGAGCCGGCGCAGATTGTTCAAAACATCTCGACCGACGACGACCCGGCGCAGGGCAGAGCCGACGTGCCCGTCACGGTTGTGATGTTCACGGATTTACAATGCCCGGCGTGTGCGGCGGTGCATCCGGTTTTGAAAAAGGCGATGGCGGAACACGCCGATAAAATTCGCTTTGTCGTCCGCGATTTTCCGCTCATAAATAATCACGAAAACGCTTTTAACGCCGCGCTTGCGGCAAACGCGGCAAATGCTCAAAACAAGTTTTTTGAATACATCGAAGTTTTGTATCAAAACCAGGACAAGCTCGATGTTGAATCGCTCAAAAAACACGCCCGCGATTTGGGTCTCAATCAAAAACAGTTTGATTCGGATTTTGCGAACGCAAGATTTGTGACAGAAGTCGGGAAAGATATGAAAGACGGCAAAGATTATGGCGTTGCCGCGACGCCGACGATTTTTGTCAACGGCGTAAAGGTTCGCACGCTCTCTTACGAAAGTTTTAGAAACGCGATTGAACAAGCGCTGATGAAATAGTTCAAAGTTCAAAGTTCGCGGTTTTGATTTTAACTTTGAACCTTGAACTTTGAACTTTGAACTTTGAACTTTGAACTTTGAATTTAAACTTATGCGTCTATATTTTATATTTTTCGTTCTTCTTTTTTCGTTGGCGTGCGATGATAAAGCAAATCGTTCAAACGCTAATTTGAATGTTCCTGACAAGACAAACGCGAATTCGCCGAAAAACTCTGCGCCTGTGCCTGTTTATACTTACGAAATCGTCAATACGTTCAAACACGACTCAAAAGCCTTTACGCAGGGCTTGATTTTTCACAATGGGTTTTTGTATGAAAGCACCGGGCAAGAAGGCAAATCGACTTTAAGAAAAGTTGAACTCGAAAGCGGAAAGGTTTTGCAAAAATTCGAGTTAGACGATGAAATTTTCGCCGAAGGGGTGACTGTTTTAAACGATAAATTTTATCAGATTTCCTGGCGCGACCAAACCGCTTTTGTCTACGACGCAAACGGTCTCAAACCGCTGAAAGAATTAAAATACATAGGCGAAGGTTGGGGTTTAGCGAGCGACGGAAAAAATTTGATAATGAGCGACGGAACGCATCTGCTCAAATTCCTTGACCCGGAAACATTTAAAATCACGCGCGCTCTGCCGATTTTTCAGGAAGATGGAAAGCCTCTGTATTTAATAAACGAACTTGAATTCGTAAAGGGCGAAATTTGGGCAAACATCTGGCATTCAGAACAAAAGCAAACCGAAACGACGCAGGGAAGTATGCCGAATATCGGTAAGCCGAATTATATCGCGCGAATAAATCCTGAATCGGGAAGAGTCATCGGATGGATTGACCTTGCCGACATCTCGCCCGAAGACGCGGGCAAGGACAGCGAAAATACTTTGAACGGCATAGCTTACGACGCGGGCGGTGACCGGATTTTCGTAACCGGAAAAAATTGGAAACAGCTTTTTGAAATAAAGGTAAAACCGAAATAAAAATGGTTTCAAGTTTTAGGTTTCGAGTCATAACTAAAATTCGAGCCGCTTGAAATCTGAAACTTTGAAGAAATGGTGGAAGAAGACGAACAATTTATGCGGCGAGCGATCGCGCTGGCGCAGAACGGAATTGACCAAAACGCGGGCGGACCGTTCGGCGCGGTCATCGTAAAAAACGGCGAAACTATTGCTGAAGGTTGTAACCGCGTTACCTCGACAAACGACCCGACAGCGCACGCCGAAGTCGTTGCCATCAGAAAGGCTTGCGAAAAATTAAAAAGTTTTCAATTGGAAAATTGCACGATTTACACTTCGTGCGAGCCTTGCCCGATGTGTCTGGGCGCGATTTACTGGGCGCGACCGGCGCGAGTTTTTTTTGCTGCCACGCGCAAGGACGCGGCGCACATTGGGTTTGACGACCAATTTATCTACAACGAAATAGAAAAACCAATTGACGAGCGACAAATGAAAATCATCAATCTGATGCGTGATGAAGCGCTGGTTGTTTTTCGAAACTGGACGAGTAAAGCAGATAAAACGGAATATTAAAAAATGGAAAACGGAAAGTGTAAAATGGAAAATTTAAGAGTCAACATTTTCCACCTTCAATTTTCAATTTTCAATTTACAAAAAATGTCTTCATTTTTCAACAATTACTTTTTCATCATTCTAGCCGTTCTTGCTGGAATGATGACGCCGACGCAAGCCGCCGTCAATAACAAATTGTCTGGGTATGTTGACAGCCCGATTTTATCGGCATTCATATCGTCTGCGGTCGGAACTGTCGCACTGTTTTTCTATATTTTAGCGACGGGCGTTCCGCTCGGAAATTTAACAGCGGCGAAAAACGCGCTGCTGGTCGCCTGGATTGGCGGAATTTTGGGCGCGTTTTTTGTCGCATCGGCAGTCGTGCTTGTTCCACGCATCGGTGTTGCTTTGACATTCAGTTTGATAATTGCCGGGTAGATGCTTGTCTCATTAATGATTGACCACTTAGGTCTTTTGGACGTTCCGGTCAAGGAAATAAATTTGATGCGCGTGATTGGCGTGGTTTTGATTCGCAAATTTTAGTTATATGAAATAAGAATTAACAGGGATGAAGGAGATAAAAGGGATTTTTAATTTATTCCTATCTACCCCCTTTATCTCTGTAAGTTTTTCTTATTTATGATTCGATTTATCCTGAACAATCAAACCGTTGAAACCGATTTACCGAAAGGGACAACCGTTCTGGATTTTGTCCGTTATTACAAAAATCTAAAAGGCACAAAAATTGGCTGTCGTGAAGGCGATTGCGGCGCTTGCACGATTTTGGTTGGCGAGTTTGAAAACGATTCTGTCAAATATCGTTCGCAAACTTCATGTTTAATGCCGCTTGCAAACGCGCAGGGAAAACACATCGTAACCGTCGAAGGCATCAACAAACCAAACAACGAATTAACCGAAGTTCAGCAAGCGATGGTCGATGAAAACGGAACGCAATGCGGATTTTGTACGGTTGGTTTCGTGATGTCGCTAACCGGATTTTTTTTGGACGACACCGAGAAAACTTGCGAGATGGCGATTTCTTCGATTGACGGAAACATCTGTCGCTGCACGGGCTATAAATCAATCGAACGCGCCGCGGAAAGTTTAACCCGAGTTTTGAATTCAAAAAACGGAGAATCGCCACTTGATTTTGCGATTGAAAAAGGCATTATCCCCGATTATTTTTTGAACGTCAAAAATCGTTTGGAAGAATTAAACAGTTCAAATCTCAAATCTCAAATCTCAAATTTATCAAAAGGGAATTCGCAATCCGCAGCCCGCAATCCGCAATTTGTTGGTGGCGGAACTGATTTATATGTTCAGCGTCCGGACGAAGTGGTTCAATGCGAAACGGAGAATCTTTTCGATAATTACGAATTAAAAAAAATCGGAGAAAACGAAAATTTTATTAAAGTTGGCGCGTCGGTAACTGTCACCGATATGCTCGTTTCGCCAATTTTTCAAAACATTTTTCCAAATCTTTACAAACATTTAAAACTCGTTTCTTCAACGCCGATTCGCAATATGGCAACGCTTGCCGGAAACTTTGTTAACGCTTCACCGATTGGCGATATGACAGCTTGGTTTCTGGCTTTGGACGCTTCGATTGTTTTCAACAGCGAACGTGAAATTCCGCTGCGCGAATTTTATCTTGGCTACAAAACCTTGGCGAAAACCGAAGACGAATTCATCACAAAAATTCGTTTCCGCAAAACCTTTTCACATTTCAATTTTGAGAAAGTTTCAAAGCGAACTTTTTTAGATATTTCTTCAGTTAATAGTGCAATTTCCTTTAAAGTCGAAAATGATTTAATAAACGAAGCGCACGTTTCGACAGGCGGCGTTGCGGCGATTCCTTTGTACTTGCAAAAAACTTCTGAATTTTTGCGCGGTAAGAAAATTAACAATGCAACGATTTCCGAAGCCAACGAAATTCTACAAACCGAAATCAGCCCGATTTCCGACGTGCGCGGCTCGGCGGAATATAAAAGATTGCTTCTGCAACAACTTTTCACGGCGCATTTTGTCGAGTTGTTTGATTATCAACTCTTGGATAAGGAGACCAAACTTTAAGAGATTGTTCTTTTACCCATTTTTCAACCACATAGTCAACAAATCCATCAACAGGTTTGGAATTGCATATTTTGGCAAGCTGTTCTCCGGTCTGAGTTAATAAAACTCTACCAATTTCAAGTGAATTTGTTTGCTCTTTTTCAAACTTGATGAGAAGAGGTTCTCCATAGTAACCAATTATGCAAAGCTTAAATTCACCCTTCTGTAAATAACCAAGTTCACTAAACTTAATAAGTCCAATAGTTTCTAAATGTGATAAAGATGAAAAATTAATGCCTGTATTGTTATAGATAGAATTTTCAACATCATAAACCATTGGTATTAAATTTTCCCAAAATAATGCGAAGCCACATAGTGAGGTAAAAAGTTCAGCATCAGATTTATCTAAAGATGCAAGAAAATTAACTGTCCTTTTAGAAAATGAATTAGGATTATTTGCTTCACCTGCAAGAACTTTTGACCAAAGAGTTTGCATTTCTTTATCAGAAACTATGCGGCACTTATCGAAAAAATTTGCTATCCAATCATCTTCTATATTTTCAGGACTGGAATTTTCGTTAAGCAAAGGAATCGTTCCTTCGGTTATATCTTCCATATTTTCCTGCTTCTTTCCTTCTTCTTGTACAAAACGTTTTAATGCTCGTCTTTGCAAAGCTGTAATTTCGATTTGCGTTTCTGCTTTGATTAAATCGGCTTCTGCTTCTGCTTTTGCACGTTTTCTAATTCGTTGAGGCTCATATAAAACACCTGTTGCATCTGCGATTTTTTCAATTAAAACGGTTGCAGGTTTTGTTAAATCACCAAAATTTATTAATGAAGTTCCGTCAGACATAGTTTTATTTTTTTCACAAATTTTATCACGAAATAATGTGTGTTAAAATTTTTGTTTTTAACCTTTTGAGAAGAGAATGAAAAATGTAGATTCAAAATCTCACGTCCGCGGCGAATCAATTTATCTCGACGACATTCCTTTGCTCGAAGGAACTCTCTACGCCTGCGTTTATGATTCGACAGTCGCGCACGGGAAATTAAAAAATCTTGACATTTCCGCAGCCGAAAAATCAGAAGGCGTTGTCAAAATTATCACGGCAAAAGATTTAATCGGTGAAAATCAAATCGGCGGAATTTTGCCTGATGAGCCGCTTTTTGCCGACACGGAAGTACATTTTCAAGGAATGCCGATTGCGCTTGTTTTAGCTGAAACCGAAGAACAAGCCCGATACGCCGCGAAGAGTATTACGGCAGAAATCGAACCGCTCGAAATCGTTACCGACCCGCGCGTCGCGTTTGCGAAAAACGATTTACTCGTGCCGCCGAAACATTTCAAATTGGGCGATGCGGAAAAGGCTTTTAAAACGTGCGAATACGTTTTTGAAGGACGCGCGGACGTGAACGGTCAAGAGCATTTGTATATCGAAACGCAGGGCGCGTATGCGATTCCGACCGAGCAAGGCGGAATGAAAGTTTATTCTTCGACGCAAGGTCCGACGGCGGTTCAGCGATGTGTTTCGCGCGTAACGGCACTTCCGATGCACCAAATCGAAGTTGACGTAACGCGCTTGGGCGGCGGTTTTGGCGGCAAGGAAGACCAGGCAAACGCGTGGGCGGCTTTGTGCGCGGTTGGAACACAACTAACAAAACGTCCGGTTAAATACGCGCTTCATCGAATAGAAGATATGCGGATGACGGGCAAGCGCAATCCGTATTCGGCAGATTATAAAATCGGGTTAAACAAAGATTTGAAAATCGCCGCTTACGAAGTTGTGTTTTATCAAAACGCGGGCGCGTCCGCCGATTTGTCGCCGCCGGTTTTAGAGCGCACATTGTTTCACTGCACGAATGCTTATTTTATTTCGAACGTAACGGCGACGGGTTACAGTTGTCGCACCAATTTGCCGCCGAATACGGCGTTTCGCGGCTTTGGCGGACCGCAGGGAATGTTTATCATCGAATCGGCGATTGCACACGCGGCGGAGAAATTGAATGTTTCGGCTTCGGAAATTCAGCGAAAAAATTTAATCAACGACGGCAACGAATTTCCTTACGGACAAATTGCCGAAAGCGAAGCGAAAACTTCTTGGACGCAAGCAGACGAAAAATTCGATTTTGCGAATTTGCAAAAAGATGCTGACGAATTTAATGGGAAAAACAAATTCCTGAAAAAAGGCGTCGCGGTTCAACCGATTTGTTTCGGTATTTCTTTTACAAAAACGCCGATGAATCAAGCGCGTTCCCTCGTTCACATTTACACGGACGGAAGCGTCGCGGTTTCGACAGGCGCGGTGGAAATGGGGCAAGGCGTGAACACAAAAATCGCGCAAGTCGCCGCAACTGTTTTTTCCTTGCCGATTGAAAGAGTAAAAGTTCACACGACGAATACTTTGCGAATTGCAAATACTTCACCAACGGCGGCTTCGGCAGCAGCAGATTTAAACGGTAAAGCGACGCTGATGGCGTGCGAGACGATTTTGCAAAGGTTAAAGGAAGTCGCCGCGCCTTTGATTGAAGCCGAGACACCCGAAGACGTTTCTATCGAAAACGGTTTTGTTTTACGGAACGGCGAAACTACCGATTTGGATTGGTTAATTCTCGTCAACGAAGCGTTTATGCAGCGCGTCAATTTAAGCGAACACGCGCATTACGCCACGCCCGGAATAAATTTCGATTGGTCAATCGCCAAAGGTCATCCGTTTTCTTATCACGTTTACGGAACGGCGATTGTCGGCGCGACGGTTGATTGCCTGCGGGGAATTTACACAATTGATTTTGTAAAGGCGTGTCACGATTTCGGCAGTTCAATGAACACGAGCGTAGATTTTGGACAAATCGAAGGCGGTATCGTTCAGGGCATCGGCTGGATGACGATGGAAGAAGTCGTTTATGACGAAAACGGCAAACTTCGCTCAAACGCGCTTTCGACTTACAAAATTCCCGACATTTATTCCGTGCCGAAAACGATAGAATTCATTCCGCTTGAAACCGAGCGAGAAAACCTTGCCATCTTTAATTCAAAGGCTGTCGGCGAGCCGCCTTTGATGTATGGCATCGGCGCGTATTTTGCGATTCGTAATGCGGTGAAAGCGTTTAATTCGGAAAATTTACCGGCGTTTGACGCGCCGTTTACGCCGGAAAAAGTTTTGCTGAATTTGTATAGCGAAGATGTCAAAACGATGAAAGCTGATACCTAGCCAGCGAGGAAAATATGAAAAAAGTCAAACTGTCGATTATTCTTTTGTTGTTTTTTCAAGTTTCGGCGCAAACCAAAGCCGATTTACAGCTTCTTGCCGAAATCAATCAAATTAAAGCGATTGATAATCATTCGCACGCCGAACGCGTAACGAGCGAAAACGAAATTGACGAAGAAGGCGATGCCCTTGCGTGCGGCGGTCTGGAATTCGTTTCGCCTCCGCCGATGCGTTTGCGAATTGATAATCCGATTTACACCGGCGCTTGGCGGGATTTTTTTGGCTTTCGCGCCGACGCTATAAATGAAGAATCCTCGCGCCGGTATTTGTTGATTAAAAATAAAATCAGGCGCGAAAAGGGCGACAGTTATCCAGCGTGGATTTTGAACAAACTCAACATCGAGGTAATGTTGGCTAATCGTATCGCAATCGGGCGCGGGCTGGATTCGCCGCGCTTCCGATGGGTTACTTACGGCGATCCGTTGCTTTTGCCTTTCGGCACGCGAGGGGCGCGGCAGGTAAACCCGGATGTGAAGTTTTTTTATTCGCAAGAAGAAAAACTTCTCAAGCGTTTTTTGTGGGATCTGAAAATAACCAAACTCCCGCTCGATTTTGAACAATATCTGAAAACAGTCGTTACCGCGACGCTCGAACGGCACAAAGCAAACGGCGCAATTGCCGTAAAATTCCTCGCCGCTTATTATCGCTCGCTTGATTTTGCCGAAACTTCAAAATCCGAGGCGCAGAGCGTTTATGCGAAATACGCCAACGGCGGCGGCGAGCCGACTCCGGCTGAGTACAAAAAATTTCAGGACTACGTTTTTCGTTTTATTGCCGGCGAAGCGGCGCGTCTTAATCTCGTCGTTCATATTCACACGGGCGGCGGATGCGGGCATTTTTTCAACCTCAAAACAGCCAATCCGCTGCTTCTCGAACCTTTTATCAACAGCCCGAACCGAAAAGCGAAAATCGTTTTGATTCACGGCGGTTATCCTTTTACAGACGAAACCGCTTTTTTGATTGAAAAACCTAATGTTTACGCCGATTTTTCGGCGCAGACGTTTCTGCTTTCGCCGCGCTCTTTGAGCCGTGTTTTAAGAGATTGGCTCGAATACGAACCGGAAAAAGTTTTGTTCGGCACGGACGCTTCGCCCGCGACGCCTGATGTCAATTGGGAAGAATCGGCGTGGCTGACCAATAAAACTGCCCGCGAAGCGCTCGCCATCGCTTTGACGGAAATGGTCAACGACGGCGAAATTACGCGCCCTAGGGCGTCGGAAATCGCCCGTATGGTTTTGCGCGAAAATGCGAACGCGTTATACGGATTCGGTCTGAAAGATTGAACAGCCGAACTTCCGATTTATGAACAAAGAACTGGAAATCTGGCAATTTGCCGCCGAAAGATTAAAGCAAAACGAATCGGTGATGCTTCTTGTCGTTGCCGAAAGTCTCGGCAGCAGTCCGGGAAGGCGAGGTTTTAAGATCATTGTCGCTCGTGATGATTTGCGCGGAAGCATCGGCGGCGGTGTGATGGAAGTTAATTTGGTTGAAAAAGCAAAATTTCAAATTTCAAATTCCAAATTCCAAATTGATTCGACAATCATTGAACAGATTCATCAAAAGAACTCGCCAAGCGCGAGCGGAATGATTTGTTCGGGCAAACAATCAATTATTTTTTACAAATTAAATCCAGGCAATTTGGAAACTATCGGCAAAATCATTCGCACTCTCGAAAATCATCAACCGAAAATTTTACAAATTTCAAATTTCAAATTTCAAATTACCGAAAATTCTTCGGACGAATTAGCTTTTCAGTTTGAACAGCAAAGCGAAAACGGATTTTTCTACCAAGAAAAGCTCGGCTACAAAAACAAACTTTTCATCATCGGCGGCGGGCATTGCGCTCTGGCTTTGTCGGAATTGATGTCGAAAATGGATTTTCACATCTCGCTTTTCGACAACCGACAGGAATTAAACACGCTCGATAAAAACGAATTTGTTCACGCGAAATTCATCATCGAAAGTTACGGAAAAATTGACGAATTCATTCCGTCCGGCGCAAACATTTACGTCGTTGTGATGACGCTCGGATATGAATCCGACGAGATTGTTATCAGAAAATTGATTGGCAAAAATTTTAAGTATTTCGGCGTTCTCGGAAGTCGCGCAAAAATGGCGACGCTTTTAAGAGATTTAAGAAATGAAGGTTTCGATGCGGAAAAATTAAACCAAATCCACACGCCGATTGGATTGCCAATCAACAGCCAAACGCCGGAAGAAATCGCCGTCAGCATTGCGGCGGAGATTATCGCGGTAAAAAACGCAAAAGCTATATCATAGCCAAATCAACTCTTGTTTTTAAGCTCTTTAACTTCATCTCATCAAAAAATAATAATCACTGCAAAATACTTTTCTTTAACTTTGCGGAACAAAGCGCAAATTATGGTGTCTAAGTAACGGGCGGAAAATGTTCGTCTGCTTTTCATGCGGTATACATGATGTTTCGTCATCTTCGCTTTGGTTTGGCGCCGGAAAAAGGGAGGAAAAATAAAATGTTAGATCAATTAGTTGAATCGAAAAATAATACAAGAGAAAGTAAAAGTCGCGGCGGAATTTTGCTGATTACATCCGCGCTGGTTGTCGGATTGTGTTTCAGCGCGGTTGTATGGAGTCTTTTTGCGAAGGATTTGCGAGTGGGAAGCGAAAGTTTTGAACTCGCAAATCTGGTCGCGCCAATTCCGATTCCGGAAAAAGCGCCGCTCGCGCAAGTCGAAAAACAGACAAAACCCGAACAATCGCAAAAAATGAAAAGCGTTGAAATTACGCGGCAAACCAATATGGCAAGAGTTGACGAATTGCAACCAGCGCCCGATAAAATTTCCGTTACGCCGAACACGCAAAAGTCGCGCCCGCAGGGATTTTTTAAACTCTCAAACGAACCCGAAACTGGCGGTCAAGTTTCTTATTCAAATTCAGAAGGCGGAAGAGCCGGTAACGACACCGGCGTTGGTTTATCCGTTCAACCGTCGCAAATCGAAAATACTGAAAAGGCGAAATTGCCGCCACCGCCGCAAATAAAAAAACCGCCGACAGAACCGGCAACAAAAATAAAGCCGATTGTTACCGGCGGCGTGGTGAACGGAAAAGCCACATTTCTTCCGAAACCCGTTTATTCGGCAGCCGCCAGAGCCGTCAAAGCCGGCGGTGAAGTCAGCGTTCAGGTAACGATTGACGAAATGGGTAACGTCGTTTCGGCAAAGGCGGTGAACGGTCATCCGCTGCTTAAAACGGAAGCCGAAAAAGCGGCGCGAAATGCAAAATTCAGCCCGACTCTTTTGTCCGAACAAGCCGTCAAAGTCAGCGGAATTATTGTTTATAAATTTTCAATGAATTAACGCCCAACATAAAAAATGCGTTCGTCTCGTGAAATTCATTTCACGAGACGAACGCATTAACTTTTTATGCTTCTCCGGTTTTATCTAAATACTGCTCGAAAGCATTTTCAACAAACCTTTAACATCCAAGTCTAAAACGGGAACGCCGAACTCCGCTTTAAATTCGTCAAAATTCATTCCGTCAATAAAAACCGGTTCGTCCGATTTGATTGTGTGTTTTGGGATAACGGCAAAATCGCCTTTGATTTTGTCTTTTACGGCAAGAAAATCTTGTCCCGAAAGAAGTCCGGCAACGGCGACATCGCCGCCGAAATATGTATTCGGCACGGCAAGAACGTAAAGGCGCGAACCAATCAGAGAATTTAACTTTTCGATTTGCTCACGCAAAATCGGCGCGAACATTTCGCCTGTCAAAATAGTTCCATTTAGAGATTTGCGATTTGCAATTTGCGATTTGCGATTCGTCAGGTTCGTTTCGGATTTTGGCTTAATAGCTAAAGAATGTGTTCTCACATTTTTAGAAGCGTATAAAAAATTGCTCGCCGTGACAGCCACTTTTCCTGACTCTTTTGCTGAAAAACTCGGCGTCTCGGCGTCTCGGCGGTTGATTTTCCTGCGGGTTTCCACTTTTTTCAATAAACTTTCAAACGAATTCAAAAACGAGCGAATCATTCCGACACCGTCTTCAATTTGCGGGTAATTTCCGTAATGTGAGCGTGAAGGAATGTTTGCGCCGGCTTTAATGTAAATTTCATCACCGAGAAAAGCGAACGTCACGCCGAGATTTTTACGAAATTCTTTTTGCAGCGCTTCAACTTCCGCAATTGTTCTTCGACAAAATTCCGGCGTCACGCGCGTTAATCTTTCGTCGGTGTTATAGCGCGTCAGAGCAACCGGAACGACGGCGGTTGAGACGATGCGCGGATAATGCGCTGCCAAATCGCGCAAGGTTTTTTCCAATTGTTTTCCGTCGTTTATTTCGGGACACAAAACAACCTGCGCGTGAATTTCGATATTGTTGTCGAGAAGTCTCTGTAATTTATCAAAAATGTCGGCGCGTTTTTCGTCAACGCCTAAGAGATAAGCGCGTGTTTTCAAATCCGTAGCGTGAACCGAAACGTATTGCGGCGACAGACGCTGTTCGATAATTCGATTCATTTCGTCCGGCGTAATTGAAGAAAGCGTCGTGTAATTGCCATACAAAAACGACAATCTAATGTCTTCGTCACGCACAAAAAGCGACGGTCGCGCGTCTTCGGGGTTGCCCTTGCAGAAACAAAAAAGACATTCATTGGCGCATTGGCGCGGCACGATTTGCTCGAACATCAAACCGAAACCTTCGCCTTCCTCCCGCTCGATTTCAAGTTCCCAAGTTTCACCATCTGGCTTTTTGACTTGTAAAGTTAATTCGGTTTCGCCCGCGGTTTGAAAGCGAAAATCGAGATAATCGCGCACAACGCGCCCGTTGACGCGCACAATTCTATCGTTCGGTGCAAGCTCCAATTCTTCCGCCAAACTTTCCGGCGCAACCTCCGTAATCAAAACTCCGGGTCGTCTTAACTGCGTGATTGCAGGTGTCACTGCAAATTCATACATTTGGAAACCAAATTAGTGCTTTGTGGTAAGTTTTTGGTTTTTGGTCTTTCACTAACCACTTACCACAAAGCACTAATTACTTGCTTTTGCCGCGATGCCGTCAACTAAAGAGTCAAGCGACGTATATTTGAGGTTTTGCGATGTCGCCACCGCTTCGTAGGTCAATTTTCCGGCATAAGTATTTATGCCTTCCTGCAACCCTTTATCGTCTTTAATCGCTTGTTCAAATCCTTTATTCGCCAAATCCAAAGCGTAAGGCAAAGTCGCGTTTGTCAACGCAAATGTCGAAGTGCGCGGAACCGCGCCCGGCATATTTGCCACGCAGTAATGCAGAACGCCTTCTTCATAATAGGTCGGGTTTGAATGCGTCGTCGCGTGCGTCGTTTCAAAACAACCGCCTTGGTCAACCGCCACGTCAACAAGAACCGCGCCGTTCGGAATGACTCTGAGCATTTCGCGCGTCACCAATTTAGGAGCCGCCGCGCCGGGAATCAAAACCGCGCCGATGACTAAATCGGCGTGCGAAATCGCTTCTTCAATCGCGTAACGGCTTGAGGCGAGCGTTTGCACTTTCGACAAAAAGATGTCGTCAAGTTGACGCAAGCGGTCGAGATTTCGGTCAATAATCGTTACGTGCGCGCCCAAGCCGACAGCCATTTTCGCAGCTTCCGTGCCGACTACGCCGCCGCCGATAATCACGACGTTTGCCGCCGGAACGCCTGGAACGCCGCCGAGCAAAATGCCGCGCCCGCCGTTCATTTTTTCCAAAAAAGTCGCACCGACCTGCACGCTCATTCTGCCAGCAACTTCCGACATCGGCGTCAAAAGCGGCAAAGTTCCGCGCTTATCGGTAATCGTTTCGTAAGCCACGCCCGTAACTTTGCGCTCTATCAACTGCTTGGTCAATTCAAATTCCGGCGCGAGATGCAGGTATGTGAAAAGCAGTTGGCTTTCACGCATTCGCGGATATTCTGGCGCAATCGGCTCTTTGACCTTGACAATCATATCGCCTTCGCCCCAAACATCGTCCGCCGTTTCAAGCATTTTCGCGCCCGCGTTCGTATATTGTTCGTCCGAAAAACCCGAACCTTCGCCCGCCGTCTTTTGCACAAAAAGCGTATGTCCGGCGTCGCTTAACGCCTGCACGCCCGCCGGAGTCAAACCGACGCGATATTCGTTATCTTTTATTTCCTTTGGTAATCCGATCTTCATTATTTTCTCCAATTTACTAATTCATTTAAGGCTCAATTCTAAATCCTGCCTGACTAAAATGTCTATCAAATGTCAGTGATATTTCTAAATCCTTTTGTCTCATTACAACAAACGAAACGCAATCAGTCAGCGAGTAACGCTTGTCTTGACGTTGCCGAAGCATTGTCCAACCTTCAAAAAATAAATTTTCATCTACATGAATAAGTTCAATTGTCGGGCTTAGAAGAAGATTTTCGCCGACTTCGATGGCTTTTTCGTGATGATTGCGGTTGTTTAGGTAAGTAACCACTTCATCAAATACATAAGAAGTAGTCACTATTGCAAAAGTAGTTTTTATTAAACTTTGCCAGTACTTCAAGGCTTTTTCGTGATTTTGGTCGTCATTTAATTCCAACGCTAACCAAAAACTTGTGTCCGCGAAATACGCTTTCATTTTCCGTAAATATAGTCGTCGTGATTAATTGAAGCGTCGGATACGTCGTCACTCACCGGATTTTTACCGAAACGCAATATCGGGTCTTCGGAAGCAAGCGGTATAACGAGAATGTAATTTTTTTCCCGGCGGATTTCTACTTCCTTTACGCCTTCAAAAAATTGTTTCGGAATATTTATTCCCTGGTCGGTCACTTCTGTTTTCATAACTAAATCTCAACCAAATCAATCTGCGCTCTTTGCAGCTTGCCCGAATAATCTATATACAGCGATTTCCATTCGGTGAAAATATCCAAAACCTGCGTTCCGGCTTCGCGGTGTCCGTTACCAGTTCCTTTTGTTCCGCCGAACGGCAGATGAACTTCAGCGCCGATGGTTGCCGAATTGACGTAGCAAATTCCGGTGTAAAGTTCCTGCATCGCGTAAAACGATTGATTTACGTCCTGCGTGTAAATCGCCGACGACAAACCATATTTCACGTCGTTTACAATGTCAATTGCCTCATCCAAAGCTGAGAATGGAATAACAGATGTAACGGGTCCGAAGATTTCTTCTTGTCCGACGCGCATTTTCGGCGCAACATCGGTGAAAACGGTCGGTTCGATAAAATAACCGTTTTTGTATTCGCCTTTTGTAAGGCGATTTCCGCCGCAGGCGAGCGTTGCTTTATCTTCTTTTTGACCGATTTCGATATAACCCAAAATCTTTTCCATCGCGTCTTGATTGACGACGGGACCGACTTCGGTTTTTGCTTCGAGACCATTTCCGACTTTTAATTTTTTCGCTCGTTCGACTAATTTTTCCGTAAATTTTTTATAAACTTTTTTGTGAACGACTAATCGAGAAGAAGCTGTGCATCTTTGCCCGCTTGTTCCAAACGCGCCCCACAGCGAGCCTTCAACGGCGTTATCAATGTCGGCGTCGTCCATCACGATAATCGCGTTTTTGCCGCCCATTTCCAAAGAAACAATTTTATTCAGATTTGCGCATTGTTCGGCAATGATTCTGCCCGTGTCGGTTGAACCGGTAAAAGAAATTAAGCGAACGTCTTTGTGATTAACGAGCGGCGAACCGACATCCGCTCCGTGTCCGTTTACCAGATTTACAACGCCTTTCGGAATTCCCGCTTCTTCACACGATTTTATAAGATTTATTGTCGAAAGCGGTACGTCTTCGCCGGATTTGATAACTACTGTGTTTCCACAAACCAAAGCCGGAATTAATTTCCAGGACGGAATCGCCATCGGAAAATTAAACGGCGTAATCAGTCCGCAAATGCCAACTGGTTGACGCACGCACATTGCAAACTTATTCGGCATTTCCGCCGGAGTCGTAAAGCCGTGCAGCCGTCTGCCTTCGCCTGCCGTGTAATACGTGCAGTCAATCGCTTCCTGCACGTCGCCGCCCGCTTCCTTCAAAACCTTGCCCATCTCGCGCGTCATTTCGCGCGTAAAAACTTCTTTGTTTTTTTCTAGAATCCGCGCCAGACGAAAAAGAATTTCGGCACGTTTTGGCGCGGGCGTTCGCCGCCAGCGAGTTGCGGCATTTTTTGCGGCTTCAACCGCCGCGTTCACATCTTCTTCGTTTGATAAAGGAAAACGCCCGACAACATCGGTCGTGTCAGCCGGATTCAAATTTTCAAAATACTCGCCCGACGCGCTCTTTTTCCATTCGCCGCCGATGTAGTTATGATAAGTTTTCGTTGTTGGTTTTGTTGTGGTTTTCTTTGCTTCTTTTGCTTTTGCCATAAATTAAAGTTACAAGTTCAAGGTTTAAAGTTCAAAGTTCAAGGTTCAAACTTTGAACCTTGAACTTTGAACCGAATTTACTGCACCGTAAACTGCACAATTCGCTGCTGCAGGTTTCTCGTCACACGGTTGAAACTTAAGACGTGCAGAACAACGGCGTCGCCGGTTTTTAATTTGGCGGCGACTTCGTTGAAGGTTTTCAAATCCGTGATGGAAACGCGATTTATGCGTTGAATCAAATCGCCTTCGTCTATCGCGTCCGTGCCGTTTGAATTTTTTACGTCGGCAATAAAGCTCGCCGGATTAATGTTTTTGATAACGACGCCTTTTTCGTTTTCGAGTTTATAAATGGCGGCAAGCTGCGGCGTCAATTCGGTTAGCGTCAAGCCGAACGGCTCGATTGATTTTCTCTGACCGTTGACAGGAAGCGGTTTTTGCGTATCGTCGCTGTTGAAAATGTTTTTCGACTGCTTCTCAGCAAGCTTTATAGAGGTTGTCTTGCGTTCTAATTTACTGCCGACTTCGCGTAAAAATGTAATATTGGTTGTTTGTTCCGGCGGCGTCGAAGCGACTTTTTGAATCAAATCCTGCGCGCTTGAAACTTTTTCGCCGCTGTATTCCAAAACTATATCGCCGGACTGCAAACCGGCTTTTCCCGCCGGGCTTTGCTTGTCGCTGACATCCATTATAATCGCGCCTTTTGCTTCGGGAAGCCCATAGACTTTGGCAAATTCAGGCTTTACCGAATCGAGTGTAACGCCTAAAAAACCGCGACGAACCTTTCCGCCCTGCAAAATTTGCCGGTAAACATTTGCCGCTTCGTTTGACGGCAGAGCAAAACCGATGCCGTTGTAATCGCCAGTCGAAGTGGCGATTTGCGAATTAATTCCGATAACTTCGCCGTCCATATTGACGAGCGGTCCGCCCGAATTTCCGCGATTTATTGCCGCGTCAGTTTGAATAAATTTTTGAAATGGGGTGGCGAATGGCGTTTCGCGCTTGATTTGCGAGATAATTCCCGCTGTCACGGTTTGCGCCAAGCCGAAAGGCGAGCCGATTGCCAAGACCCAATCGCCGACTCGCGCCGCTTCGGAATCGGCAAGTTTAACAAACGGCAAATCGCGTCCGGCGTCAATCTTCAAAACCGCGACATCTGTTTCTTTGTCCGCGCCGATGATTTTCGCTAAGAATTCTTCGCCCGATTGAAGCTTTACGGAAATTCGCGCGGCATCGTCAACGACGTGAAAATTCGTCAATATGTAACCCGCTTTATCAACAATAAAACCGCTTCCGACCGCGTAACTCGGACGACGCGGCAATTGGCGGCGAAAAAATTCCATAATATCGTCCGAATCTTCCGAAGAAGGTTTCGCGCCTTTTACTTCAATATCAGGCATCTTCCCTTTCGTATCTATGTTGACGACGGCAGGCTCGACGCGCTTTGAAACTTCGGCGAACGAAGCCGAAAGCTTTTCGGGAGTAGCTGACAAATCTCTGATTTTTTCAGTGTTGTTACTGCTTTGAGCAAATGAAAAACTCGCGCTTGTTCCAAAAATCAAACACGCAAAAATTAAGCTCGCATACGGCAAGCGCGTTTTACCGGACAAAAATTTCTCAAATGTTTTTTGATTTGACATTACTACTGCTCCTTGAAAAACAAGATTTCGGCTAGAATAATTTTTTTTGCTATCTAAGTATAACAAATGACGATTGCAAAATGTAAAGCAATTACGAACTACGAATTAAGAAAAATCTTCAGACATTCGTAATTGATAAAATGACTTTCATCACGCCTTTTTGCGCAGCGCGTTTCATAGCTTTCACGCCATCGCTCAGGGAAAGTTCCTCGCTGATTAAACTTTCAACGTCAATTTGCCTGTTTTTCAAAAGTTCCAGCGCGGGCGCGAAACGTCCGCAGCGGGAGCCGACAATCGTGATTTCGTCAACGACAACGCGCCACGCTTGCCATTTAGCTTCGCCGTGAAAAGTTGATTTTAAAACGAGTTTTCCGCGCGGTTTTAACAAATCCAAAGCTAGATCGAAACCCGATTCAGAACTGCTCGCTTCGACGACCACATCAAAATCTCGCGTCAATGTTTTCACTTTTTCAAGCAAAACGGTTTCGATATTACGTTTTTCGACCAGCGAAAGTTTTTCTCGGTGTTTGCCGATTAAAAAAACATTTCGGCTTTTTAAGGCGAGGCTTTGAGCGCAAAGATTTCCGAGTTTGCCGTCGCCGATTACGGCAACGCGCGTGTCAGGGAGAATTTCAACTTGTTCAGTTATACCAAATGCGGCGGCGAGCGGCTCGACAAAAACGGCTTGTTCGTTTGAAACCGTTTCGGGAACTTTGAAAAGATTTTTTGATGGAAGGTTCAAAAATTCGGCGTGCGCGCCGTCTCGCCCAACAATTCCTAAAACGGTTCGCGCCGGACAATGCCGCGAATCGTTTTTCACACATCTCGCGCAAACGCCGCAGCCCGCGTTTATCTCACCGACAACTCTTTTGCCGACAAGGGCGGGCGCGCCTGCGGCTTCTTCGACAACACCGACAAATTCGTGTCCGATTGTTCCCTTAAAATTTGCGTAGCCTTTGACGATTTCCAAATCCGTGTTGCAAATTCCCGATTTCAAAACGCGCACTAGCACTTCATCTTTAAAGTTTGGCTTGGAAATTTCAGCGAGTTTTAATTCTTTGTTTTCAAAGCGCAGGGCTTTCATCTTTTCAGTTATCAGTTAACAGTTATCAGTCAACAAAGTTTGATAACTGTTAACTGTAAAGTTACTTATCAACGTAGTAAACCTTTAAATCTTTTTCGCCCGTAATCAGCCATTTTCCGTTCATTTTGGTAAGGTTTAATAACTGCTGCACTTTACCGGCTGAATATTTTCCATCGCCTTCAAACTTCCACTCTTTATCAAAAACAGCGGTCGCTTTTTCGCCGCTCGCGTCGGGCGTAACCTTCATATTTGAAATGTTAAAGTTTATCGAATCGTATGTTTCAAAAGCTCGCTGCTTGTCGGCTCGAACTCTAGCAGAGCCGATTTTTCCGGCTTTGTAATAATCAACCGTGCGGGCGTATTGGCTTAAATGCCCGTCGAGGTCACCGTTTTCCGAAGCGTTTTTCCAATTGTCAACTACGTCTTCAACGTCGTTTGTAACGGCTTTTGCCGTTTCAGGATTGAGCGTCGGTTTCGGACTCGGTGTCGCGGTCGGCGGCGGTGCGATTGTATTTGTGTTCGATTCCAGATTGCTTGCCGAATTTGAGGTAACCGGATGATTTGTTTTCGGCGCGGCGGTATTAACATTTTCGGTAACTTCTGTTTTCCGATTGTTCATAAAAAACCACGCCGCGGCAGCGCCGCCGAGCAGCAAAAGCGTAACCAGCGCGGTCAGCAAAACAGTCGAACCGGTATTCGTTCTTTTCACTTCGGGCTGTGGCGAAGGCAGCGGCGACGGTGGCGGCGTTGAACCTCTGTCCTGCCAATTCTGTTCCCAGACCGGCACGGTTGGTTTTTGAACCGGCACGCGAATCGGCTCAACTTGACGGCTCGACATTACCGTTTCTTCATTGTTAAAAACGACGGTCGGCGTGTCTGCCTCGTTTGAATCAACGATTTCCGTAAGCGGCGCTCCGTCCTGCAGACAAAATTTCAGCGAATCATCGGTGTAACTCGTTTGGCAGTTTGGGCAGTATTTCATATTTTTTTTTACCTCAAGCGTTTTCTGATAATAAACGCAAAACGGTTCAATAGTAAATAAAATTTTTGTTAACAATCCAAGTCGCTAGATATGTAACGCCGCCGGGACGACAGCGTTACACTAATCAAAGAGCGGTTGTCAATTTTGAATTTTGAATTAGCTCGCTCGCCATTTTTCCCGACAATAAAACAAGCGGAATGCCGCCGCCCGGATGCGTTGCGCCGCCGACGAAGTATAGATTTTCAATATCCCGCGCTTTATTCGGCGGGCGCAGGAAAGCCGAGAAAATTCCGTTTGACGAAACGCCGTAAATCGAGCCGCGATTTGCCGCGTACTTTCGCTCGAAATCTTCGGGCGTGATGATTTGTTCAAACTCGATTGATTTCTCCAAATCGGTCAAACCGAAATTTTCTAATTTTTTGATAATCAAATCACGATAATTTTTTGATTCGCTTTGCCAGTCGGTTTTATCGCTCGTGAAAGGCGCGTTGATTAAAACAAAAAGATTTTCGCAATCCGCGGGCGCTTGCTTTTCGTCCGTCCGCGAAGAAGCGCAGACATAAACGGTCGGATTTGTCGCAGGTCTTAATTGATGAAAAATTTGGTCAAATTCAGCTTGGTAATCGTCTGAAAAGAAAATGTTGTGGTGCGCCAAACTGGGAAATCGCTTTTTCACGCCCAGAAGCAAGACGAAACCGCTGCACGACGGTTCGATGCGGTTTAGTTTTTTATCGGGAAAACTTTTTCGATTTTCTCGGTCAATCAAATTTCGATAAGTCTCAACCGCATCAGCGTTCGTAACGACAAAATCCGCGTGTAAAGTCTCGCCGTTTTCAAGCCGCACGCCGATGGCTTTTTTCTTTTCAATCAAAATTTTTTCAACCGCGCAATTTGTTTTGATTTCCGCGCCTAATCCTTTCGCCAACTTTTCCAAAGCTTTTGGAATATTGTACATTCCGCCGCGCACATACCACACGCCCAAACCGAACTCGACGAACGGAATCAGCGCAAAAGTCGCCGGCGTTTCATATGGCGACGAGCCGTTATAAGTGGCAAAACGATTGAAAAGCTGTTGCATCTTCGCGGATTGAAAATATTTTTTATTATGAGTGTCCAAAGTTTTCAAGCTGGAAATTGCCAGTAAATCCTTGAAATACTTTGGACGCAAAAGGCTTGGTAAATCATTAAGGCTGTGCGCGAGAAAAGTTTTTTCCGCAATTTCGTATTTCCGGCGCGAATCATTCAAAAAATTCTGAAAGTTTTCGGCGTCGCGTGGTTCTATCTTTTTGATTTCGCTTTCGGTTTTTCGCAAGTCAGTCGAAGCGTCTAACCGCGCGCCGTCAGTCCAAAAATATCGGCAAATTGGTTCGAGCGAAACAATTTCCAAATAATCTTCCGTTCGTCTTTCGGCAAAAGCGAAAAGGTCTTCCAAAACGTGCCTCATTGTTAAAAGCGACGCGCCAGTGTCGAATTTGTACCCGTCGGCTTCGAGCGAATTAACTTTGCCGCCAACTGTTTCGTTTTTTTCCAAAACCGTTACGGAAAATCCCGATTTTGCGAGTCTAACGGCAACAGAAAGTCCGCCTAAACCCGCGCCGATGACGATAACATTGTTCATTTACGGTGAAATTTCGACAAGCGGTTTCCCGCAGTTGCAAATATTAAAACCAATCTTTGATTAAAGCCGATAAAGCGAGTATATTTTTTCCATTAAAAAGTCGTGATAGAATCGGTAAGAATTTTTACACAAATTCCGACAAATCCCAAAAGCCTTGATAGGTAAAAAATATGAAATTTTGCCCGACTTGCCAAACCCGCTACGACGAAGAAATTTTGCTTTTCTGCACCAAAGACGGCTCGCCGCTGATAGAAGAGAAAACGCCCGTTTTTACCGAGCTTCCGAGTGAAGACGCGGAAGACGATTTCGGAGAACAAACCGTTATTCGCCGCAAGTCTTCAAATGTGCCGACACAAGCACTGCCGCAAGAACCCGAAATTAAAAAAGAAGTCGCGCCGCGCATTGTTATTCCGACGACCAAAGATGAGCCGCCGCCGCTTGTCAGGACAAAAACAACCGCTTCTTACCGCCGCGAGCCGCCACCGCCGCAAAAATCAAATACGGGAAAAACCGTTATGCTGACCATTCTGGGAACCATCGCGCTTTTGGCTGCCACAGGCGGAATTTTCTGGTTTTTAAGCAATCAAAATTCAAACGATGCCAATCAAAATATCAACATCAACACAAATTTTAATTCGATTGCGACAAATTTAAACACAAATCTCAACATTGATAATTCGCTGGCAAATTTCAACGCCAATATAGACACGAATTTAAACACAAACGTAAACGCGAATATCGCAAACATCGCAAAAACGCCGTCGCCCACGCCGACACCGACGCCCACGCCGAGACCGACCGTCACTGCAACGCCGACGCCAAACGCTAACGCAAACAATTCAAATTTAGCGACACCGACCGTTTCGCCAAGACCGACCGTTTCGCCAACGCCAACGCCTTCGATAACGCCGAGACCGTCGCCGTCTGTCGAACCGACGAACAGTCCGGTGAACGCCGGAGTTTTAAACGGACGCGCCGTTAGTCTGCCAAAACCGGCTTATCCGCCGATTGCGCGTCAGGCGCGCGCTTCGGGGCAAGTTTCCGTTCAAGTTCTGGTTGACGAAGGCGGAAATGTTCTTTCCGCCAGAGCCGTAAGCGGGCATCCGATGCTGCGTTCGCCCGCTGAAAACGCCGCCCGCCAATCAAGATTTAATCCCGTCAAGGTCGGCGACAGAAACGTCAAAGCAACGGGTGTGGTAGTTTATAATTTTATCAATCAATAGAAATAAGTCTCAAGTCTCAGAGTCTCAGGTCTCAAGTTAAGAAAATTTGAGACTTGGGACTTGAGACCTGAGACTTATAGATTAAATGCCGCTTCAACAGCTTGGCGCGGATTGACGACGCCCCAGCCTTGTCGGTCAACTTCATAATGCGGCAGCCGTTCGGCAGTGGAGATTAAAATTCTTTTGATTTGTTGCGGCGTCAATCTCGGATTCGCTTCGAGCATCTGCGCGATTACGCTTGAGACAATCGGCGCGGCAAAACTTGTTCCGTCAACAAATTTATAATGCTTGGTGATGACGTTTCCCTGCCGCAATTTCAATGCGATAAGCTGCCTGATTAAATACGCCGGAAGGTTGAGAGAACTGTCAAGCTCGGCGTCAATGTTTGAGTTTGCTTCAATCAGAGAATGCAAAATTTCATCGTCGGCTTTATCAAGAGTTTGTAAAAATTCTGCTTGCTGCGCCGTCGGCGTGTTCGGCAGAATCGGCGCGGGAACCCAAATTGAAGGCGCGATTACTTCCGGTTTTTGAAAACCGTCTAAAGTCGGACCATATGACGAGCGATACATTCCGCGCTTTGAGCGATTGATAGAATTATTGTCATCGAGTCCGCCGACGCTGATAGCAGAAGGCGCCGAGGCAGGCGGAAAAACCGGATGTGTCGGCAGATGTCCGGCGTTGCCGACCGCGCAAACAATTGTCAAACCTTTCGCCACGCATTCTTCGACCAATTGCGAAAGCGAATCGTGCAGATAGCTTTGCTCAAAATCGCCGCCCGCCGATATGTTGACGATTTTAATATCGAATTTTGTCCGATTCTCCAAAATCCATTCCAAACCGTCTTGAATATTCTGTTCTGTGATTCGTCCGGTTCGTGCCAATTTTACTAAAACAACATTCGCTTCCGGCGCGATTCCGCGATAAAAACCGTTTGACAAACTTCCGTTTCCCGCCGCCACAACCGATGTCATCATCCCGTGCCAGCTTGCCACGTCGGGTTGAAAGAGCGACGCGACTTCGCCGTCCGTCGCGTTCATATTTTGATAAGCTAAAATTCTATTAGTCGGCGTGGTCAAATCTTCGTGCGGGTAAAATCCAGAATCAAGAAAAGCAATCGTTACGTCTTTGCCGGTAAAATGCTCAACCGCATCAAGTCGCAGCGGCGTCGAAAGCACGTGCGAGCCGTCTTTCGTGACCGCCGCGTCGCTAACGATTTGTTCCTTGGCACGTTCAAAAAGACGGATGCAGCGAATGCAGACGGATTCAAAAGTCTGCGTGTCGGGCGCGTTGGCGCGAATCATTTTTTCCAAATCGCCGGGCAAAGCAACAAGCGGCACAAATTCATATTGCACCTCGCGCGAACAAACCGGGCAAACCTTTTCGCCGGCGGTAATATCGGCACCGGACACGGCTCTCGGAAAAGTTAAAGTTTCTGCTGGAGTCATTTTTGAAGTTTTTCATAAAGAAAAGCTAAAATCAATCAAAGTCTATGTTCAAAGTTCAAGGTTCAAAGTTTAAGGCTTGTTTTTTAACCTTGAACTTTGAACCTTGAACTTTGAACTAATTTGTTATGACACGAAAAAAAATTGGTTTAGCTCTTTCCGGCGGCGCGGCGCGCGGCTTTGCTCACTTGGGCGTATTGAAAGTCTTCGCTGAACACAACATCCCGATTGATTTTATAGCCGGAACGAGCGCTGGTTCATTTGCGGGTGCAGCTTTCGCTTCAGGTATGAGCGTTGAAGAAATTATCCGTTTCGGGCGCAAAATTCGCTGGTTGAATATGGCAGGTCTTTCTTTTTCCCCGAAAGGCTTACTGACCAATGCGCCGATGGGTAATTTTATCAAACAGAAGTTTCCTTTTCGAAAATTTGAAGATTTGCCGATTCCGTTCGCGGCGGTCGCCTGCGATTTGGAAACGGGCGAAGAAGTTATATTGCGTGACACAGGGGATTTGGTTTTCGCCGTTCGCGCAAGTTGCGCGCTGCCGGGCGTGTTTGTGCCGCTCGAAGATGACAACAGCCGAAAACTGATTGACGGCGGCGTGGTTGCGCCCGTTCCAACCAGAGCCGTAAAAAAATTAGGCGCGGAAATTATCATCGCGGTTGACGTAATTTCATCCGGCGCAACTTATTGGGGTTCGCCTTCAACGCTGCTTGGCGTATTTTTCCAATCTGCAATGATGCTTTTGCGAACTGCGGCGAAACACCAACATTATCGCGCCGACGTTGTAATCATTCCGCAAATCGCGCATTTGCGTCCTGACGAAATCGGCAAAATTGACGAGTTTATCTGGGCGGGCGAAGAAGCGGCGCGGGAAAAGATTGATGAAATTAAAGAATTGATATTTTCGGAAGAAAATGAAATGCCAATGAATTTACAGGGATAAAAGGGATAAAAGAGATAAAGAGGATTTTTAAGTTATTTGTTTTTATCCTTGTCTATCCCTTTTATCCCTGTAAATTTCTTCCTACTTAATTTGAAGAATCTTCAATTTCCGCAAGCGGCTTATACGCGGGAGCGTTAATCGGATGCCCATCCAAGCCGTAACGTGAGCCGTGACACGGGCAATCCCAAGTTTTTTCAAGCGAATTAAAACGCACGATGCAGCCCAAATGCACGCACACGGCAGAACGTTGATAAAGTTTTCCGTTTTCGTCTCGATACGTCGCGATTTTTGTTGTACCGTGGCTGATAATTGCGCCTTCGCCCGGTTTGATTTCTTCGGCGGAAGAAACGCCGCCGCCCGTAATCCAATCAACATATGGCGCGGTGGAACTGATGATTTCCGGAACGGCTTCGGTGATTGATTGCGTCGCAAGGCGCGAAGGCTCGAAAACTTCTGTAAAAGGATTTGCGCGTCCCAGAATCAAATCCGAAACCAGCATTCCGCCGATCGTGCCGTGCGTCATTCCCATTCCCGAATCGCCCGTTATCAAATAAACATTCGGCTCAGAACCGGAAAATCTGCCGATAAAAGCCAAGCCGTCGTGCGTTTCAAAAAACTGTCCCGACCATTTGTATAAAACTTTTTCCGCCATTGGAAAGCGTTTTTGCGCCCATTGCCACAGCCTTTGAAAACGCTCGTCGCCATCGTCTTCTTGCCCCGTGCGATGGTCTTCGCCGCCGACAATCAAAATGTCGTAATCGTTTTCCGGCTGCGTTCTCACATAACGATACGGGTCAGCCGTGTCCCAAATCAGACATTTTTCGATTGAATTTTTGGGAATGCGAGCGCCGATTACGTATGTGCGATACGCCGGAAGTTTGGCGAACATCTTGCTCATAATCGGATAATTTGTTGCAAGAACAATTGCTTTTGCGCGAATTGTCTGACCGCTCGCGGTTTTAACTTCGGGCGCGTCTTCGCCTTTCCATTCAATTGCTCTTGTGTTTGAGAAAAGTTTTCCGCCGTTTTGTTCGATAGCTTTTGCTAAACCGGAAAGATATTTGAGAATGTGAAATTGTCCTTGTCGCGGAAAGCGCAAACATTTGCCCGTATCAAAATCTTTAACGGGAGCGCGTTCGACAAGTTCGACTTCCGCAAATCCGGCACGATGCGCGGCTTCGAGTTCTTCGTTCAAATCGTCTTCGCCGCCCGCGGCTTCAATCAAAAATCCGTCAACGCGCAAAAAATCGCAGTCAATTTTTTCGGTTTCAATGATTCTCTCAATTTCGCCGATTGCCCGTGTGTGCGCGTCAACGGCAAGTTTCGCTTTTTCCGCACCGTGCCATTTTTCAACGCGATAAATACGGTCGTCCAGAGCGTTTGAAAGATGTGCCGTCGTCCGCGAAGTTGTGCCGCCGCCAATCGCGCCGTCGTCAATTACAACCACTCTTTTTCCCGCTTTCGTCAAAAGATAAGCGGTCGTCAGACCGGAGATTCCCGCGCCGATTATGCAAAAATCTGTTTCGATTGATTGATTTAAAGAACCTTTTTCTAATAAATCTTCGCTCGCTTCCCAATAGGAAACGGTTTTTCCTTCATCGCTTTTTCCCATAGTTTCGTCTCTCTTTTTAAAAGTAAATAATTGCGTGTTTTGATTATAAAACCTTTTCGATTGTATCAGCTAATAAACAACTTTCGTTCTAAAAAAGACAGTGAGTTTTCCAGCCGCAAAGAGACCCAAAAGAATAAAGAGATTTAGCCATAAATTACACAAATTATAATTTTTCTTTAATAAATGTTACTCGTGTAAATTATGGCTAAGATTTTTGTGGCAAAATAAATCTATGAATGAAACATACGATGTCGCCGTCATCAGCAACAGACAGCAGCTACTTAACGCGTGTGTTAAACCACCAGCGTGTCATTGTAGCTTGCCTGTTTTTGTTTGAAAGCGGTGAGTTCGACGCTTAAAACTTAATTAGTTCCAAACGCCGAACTTACATTTGTTTGCTTAAAATGTGAAACGAGCAGCCGCCGCCGAGAATGAGTACAAGCGAGCTATCGAATTGAATCCGAATTTTGCTTCGGTGCACCATGTGTACTCGCTGTTTCTTTCAAGGATGGGACGGCACGAAGAAGCCTTCGCCGAGATAAATAAAGCGCACGACCTTGACCCGTTTTCACGAAGTATTAACTTCAACGTCGGCGCACGATTCTATGAGGCGCGTCATTTCGACGAGGCTATCGCGCAGTACAGACGAGTACTTGAGATGGAGCCGAATCATCCGCTTACTCACTTTGTTCTCGCCCTCGCGTATGATGCCAAAGCGATGTACCCAGAGGCAATCGCGGAATATCGCACAGCGAATGTGCTGTTGGAAAAAGAGTCCGCCGAAACTGCGGAACGCAAAGCCGCCGCTCTCACCCACGCTCTGAAAACAGGCGGGGCGCGAGAGTACTGGCGAAAGCGGCTTGAATTAAGTCAGAAGGAGTACGACGCGGGCTTCGGTTCGGCTTACAAGATTGCCGTCAACTACGCCCGGCTCGGCGACCGAAACCGCGCTTTCGAGCAACTTGAAAAATCTTTCGCCGCCCGCGAAGCAGATTTGCTTTGGATCAAAACCGAACCCGCTTTCGACGAACTGAGTTCCGACCCGCGCTTTCAAGATTTGCTGCGGCGCATCGGCTTGCAATCATAAAGTAAGATTTCACCACAAGAACGCAAACAAATTTTTAGCGCGGAATTCATAGAAAATACATTAGTTGCGAACAATCACGAACCTAAATTAATTTTAATTTTTCGCGCATCTTTCGTGTTTGTTCGTAGCTAATTTCTTTCTGTGGCAAAATAATTTTATGACAGAAAATTACGATGTCGCCGTCATCGGCGGCGGACACAACGGCTTGACGTGTGCTTGTTATTTGGCAAAAGCGGGCTTGAAAGTAATTGTTTTGGAACGCCGTCATATCGTCGGTGGCGCGGTTTGCACCGAAGACGATTTAATCAAAGGCTACAAAATTGATGTTGGCTCGTCGGCGCATATTATGATTCATCTGACGCCCGTCGTAAAGGATTTAGAACTCGAAAAATTCGGTCTTGAATATATTGACTGCGACCCTTTCGCGTTTGCGCCGATGGCGGACGGAAAAGGCGCAATTTATTTTTGGCAGGACGTTGATAAAACCTGCGAATCAATCGCCCAAGTTTCGCCAGAAGATGCCGACCGTTATAAAAAATTCGTTCTCGAATGGGAAAAATTAAACGAAGGCGTTTTTAAAGCGTTCCTAAAACCGCCGACGATGATGAATCTCGGACGGTATATGATCTTCGGCACGAAATCGAAAAATCCCGCCGATATGATTCGCAAATTAATGACGAGTTACGGCGCGCTCGTCAAACAAACTTTCCGGCACGAAGGATTGCGGGCGGCGATGGCGTGGCTCGCGGCGCAATCGGGTCCGCCGCCGACAATGAGCGCGACGGGCGATTTTCTCGGCTGGCACTCGATGATTCACCGTTCGGGCATCAAACGTCCGCGTGGCGGTTCAGGCGCACTGACGCAAGCGATGGCGCGATGCCTGGAGCATCACGGCGGCGAAGTTTTACTGAACGCGGAAGTCGAAAAAATTGAAATCGAAAACAACGAAACCAAAGGAATCGTTTTACAGAACGGCGAACGAATCGAAGCAAAATGCATTGTTTCAAACGCCCACGTTCACACGACGTTTCTAAAACTCATCGGCGCGGAAAATCTGCCCGAAGGTTTAGCCGACCGCATCGAAAACGTCCGCATCGGCAACGGCTTCGGGATGATTGTGCGCTGCGCCGTTTCCGAATTGCCCAATTACACAGCCGCGCCAAACGACGGAAACGCTGCCGATTGTCATCACGGATTGCAGCTTCTTTGTCCTTCGATTGATTATTTGGAAAAATCCTACGCTGATTATCTGAACGGCATTCCATCAAAAAATCCGTCCGCCCTGGCGATGACTTTTTCGTCGGTTGACCCGACGCTCGCGCCCGCGGGCAAACACACACTTTTCATTTGGGGACAGTATTATCCTTACGAATTATCAAACGGCGAGCGTTGGGGAAACATCCAGGAACGCGAAGCCGATAAGTTGATTGATGTTGTAAATTCCTACGCGCCGAATGTGAAAAATTCAATCATCGAATGCTTCGTCCAATCGCCGCTCGATTTGGAACAGCGCCTCGGACTGCTGCGCGGCAACGTGATGCACATCGAGATGGATTTCGACCAGATGTTTCTGTTCCGCCCGCTGCCGGAAATGTCGCAATATAAAACGCCGATAAAAAATCTCTATCTGACCGGTGCTTCAACGCATCCCGGCGGCGGCGTGTTTGCCGCATCAGGTCACAACACGGCGCAGGTTGTTTTGAAAGATATGAAAGGCGGTTGGTTTTGATTATTAAATTGTATTAATTTTAAAAATAATACTTAACAATTTGCTTCTTAGTTTTTGATAAGTGGTTTCTTCTTCATTAAAATCATTTCCGTCATATGGTTTTGTTGGAAAGTTTCCTCCAGTTATATTTCTTTTATACTCAAGATATAAACTATCAGTAGCCTGCTCAAAATAATTTAATTCGTTATCGTATTTGCACTCTTTTAATGAAACTTTAACTTCTTCAAAGCTATTCGCTACGTTTCTGAGTAATGCTTTTATTTCTTGTTCATCTGCCTTTGTAATTTTCCCATTATCATAACAGACGATAAACTTATTTCTTGAATTTTCCAGCCAGTTGTTAGCTTCTTTAATCAAAGAGATTATATGATCTTTTTCAACTCGCTTATCTCCAAATCTTTTTTGAAAATATTGTTGAAGCAAGAAAGCAAAAATAATTGTATTGACGAAATTAAATAAATCACCAAGCCCAATTTCAGATTTCCATGTGAGGTTGAGGATATTCTTGCCAAAAACGCTTACTAAAAACCCGAAGAAAAGTCCTATTGCAAGAAAAATCCAAGCACGAAACTTTTCCATTAAGTTTTTCTTGCCTCTTTAATGTACTGTTTTATCTCCATTTCCAAATAAGGCTCTTCATTTGATTTGAATGCCATTGTTTCCAAAATTTCACGCGATTCGTAAATTCGCGCCAATCCGCCAAAAGCAGACTCTAAAAAAGATGTGGCATAACCGTCAGTCCCATCTAAATCAACAATTAATTTTTGCTTAGTATTTTTCGCTTCTTCAAATCTAGGCTTTAAAATTTCTTCTAAAAATTGCTGCCCTGAATAATCTCCTTCATCTCTGCTTCTAGGTCCCGGAGTTTCACTAAATTCACTCGCTATGCGAACCATCATTTGCGGCAAGTTCATTGTATTTATCATAACTAATCTCCCAGTGAAAAAATGTTCCTTTGAATGGTTTGTTCAAAATTCTAAAGTCGTCTTTTTCCACGTCAGCAAAAACATTGTTTGCTATTATAATTAACCGAGAGAACTGCTCTCTTTTAAATCTTTTGTAAATCTCAGGCAATCCTTTGCCTCTGTAGCTTAGACCGATTCTCGAACCAATTTTGCCTTCCAATACCTCACGCAGTATTTGGGAATTGTCTTTCAAACCAGCTTTAAGTTTAATATTATTATGCCATTTCAAATCCAAACTTTCCAAGATTCCTACTCCGTTATCAAGAAAATTAAAAAATGCAATTTTTCTTTCTTCATCAAAATAAACTGTAGCCCACCAAACCTCTCTATCATCTTCGTCTAATGTCGCGTGATTGATTGTGTTATTCATACACTCAATCAAAGTTGTATAAACGCCTTTTAACTTTAAAGGTTCCCCAAATAATTTTTCTGTTGAAAATTTTATCAAAGCACTTGCGACATCAGCTTTCACTTGTGTGTTGTGTTTACGGAAAATTGCTCCGTGTGCTTGTCTAATAGCACCATCAGCAAATTTGATTCTTTGTTCGCCGAATATTCCTGAATCGTAAAACTTATCTGCTAACTTCTGATTTTTAGGAACATTTCCTACAATTCTTCCGTTTCTTTTTACCTTCGGGTCATTGGAAAGAGCGATTATTGCAATTATCGCATCACTGGTTAATCCTTCAATATCGCTTAAATCACATAAAACAGTCTTTCTTTCAGAACTTATGTTTTCTATTTTTTCCAAATAATCAATTACTTTTTCAGGCTCTTGTATCAAAGAAAGATTCTCTGGGGATTTCACCTTTACCTCTTCTAACCTATAATTTTTGTATATTTCACTAAAATTATCTTTTAATTCATTTTTCCAATTTTCTAATCTTTTTTTGTGGCTTAATTTTCTTTTAAGTCTTTTCTTGTTTTTTTGCCTTTGTGATTCATTATATTTTTGGTGCGATTTTATTTTTCTCATTGTTAAGTTGTGAGTTGCTAAAAAGTATTAGTATTTTCGCAATTTTAACAAAGCCGTAAAGTTACGCAAAAAGTTAAATAAACCTTTTCACGGAAGTCATTTTGTTTATTTCGCGTCGCCCAAAATTCTAAACATTTTTCGGTTCGACGGCTTTAACGAAAGCGTAGCGTTTGAAATCTTTGGCGTTGAAGGTCAGCAGATTCTGAATGTTGTGGGCTTTCATCGCGGCGACGATTTTCGCGTCGTGGACTTTTACGCCCGAAACCGAATGATTGACAATTAACTCGCGCCAGTTTCGATAAACCTCTTCCGTGTCGGGCAGAACCGTGAAGAATCTTTCGAGTCTTTTCAGATACGAATCGGCTTGAGCAATCGAAAGACCTAAACCGTTTTTGTCCTTCGGGCGCGTGCCGACGTTCCAGAATTCGGAAACATTCTGCAGCAGGATGTAGAAAACGCCGTTTTGACGACGTAAGGTTTTGAGTGCTTCGCTCGCTTCTTTGTGCTGCGCGTGTGCCGATTCAACGAGCCGCAAAAGAATGTTTGTGTCGAGCAGATATTTCATCGCTGCCTGTTGAGTTGTTCTTCGTAGATGCTTTCGCGGCTAATCTGCTCATCAGTCAGGTTCGGCGTGTTCGGGTCGAGACTATTCATCCATTCGTCAAAGTCTTTCAGCCATTTTCTTTATCCGAATCGCTTTTGGAAATGTCGCGCACGTCAATCTCGACAATACTGTTTTCGGGAAAATCGAGCGGCTGCAAAGGGCGCAGAATACCGTTTTCATAAATTGCCTGGACATTTTGACTCATAATGCGGAATTTTAGCAGAATCTCGAAGTTTCACAAAAATAATTTCACCAAATTTATTTGAAAACATATTAAAGGTTAATCCGCATCTAAACAGTTAGATTTTATTATAAAGGCTAAAATACCGGATATGGATTTTAACTACGTTGACGCGCTGCTCATTTTCATAATTTTATTTAGCGCCTTCGTCGGCTGGCGGCGCGGTTTTATATTGGGTTTGCTTGATTTGGCGCGCTGGATTGGCAGTTTTCTGACGGCTTTGTATTTTTATCAACCGGTTTCGCGCATTCTCGGACAGTTAACCGGTTGGGAGGAAGTATGGAATCAGCCGCTCGCTTTTATTTTGATTGTCGTTACGAGTGGTTTGCTGATTCAAATTCTCGGAAATTATCTGCTTCGGCGTTTGCCGCCGGATGTTCACAAGCGGCACGTAAATCAGTTTCTAGGAATTTTGCCTGGATTTGCCAGCGGTTTGATAACGGCGGCATTTGTTTCGGCACTGCTTTTTGCGATGCCGTTTGAGGGTAATTTTCAGGAAAATTTGCGCGCGAGCCAAATTGCAAATCGTTTGGCAGTTTATACGGATGAATTAGAAACAACGCTCACACCGATTTTCGGCGAAGCCATTAAGCAAACGCTGAATCGCCGCTATACGGTCGAACCCGAATCCAATGAGATTCTTTCCTTACCCTTCAAAGTTGAAAACCCGCGCCCGCGTCCCGAACTTGAAGCCGAAATGCTGCGGCTGGTTAATCAAGAACGCGCCGCGAACGGACTTGCGCCGCTTGAAGCCGACCCGGAACTGACGGAAGTTGCCCGAAGGCATTCGGCGGATATGTTTGCTCGCGGTT
>Ga0136617_10000317_pt1 | contig 39445 bp, 41 predicted proteins | sample AntDrymUQ3222106_2_FD_129672 | JGI IMG/M metagenome (GOLD analysis project Ga0136617, IMG submission 129672) | Polar desert sand microbial communities from Dry Valleys, Antarctica - metaG UQ322 (21.06) | ecosystem: Environmental > Terrestrial > Soil > Desert | place: Antarctica: Dry Valley... | reverse complement strand
CTCCTCGATCTCGCGCGGGTAGACGTTGTAGCCGCCGCGGATGATCATGTCCTTCTTGCGGTCGACGATGAAGTAGTAGCCCTCGTCGTCGGCGTAGGCCATGTCGCCGGTGTAGAACCAGCCCTCGTCGTCGATGGACTCCTTGGTGGCGTCGGGACGGCCCCAGTAGCCCTTCATGATGTTGTGGCCCTTGATGGCGATCTCCCCGACATCGCCCTGGCCGACCTCGTTGCGGTCCTCGTCGACCACCCGCATCTCGACGCCATCGATCGGCGTGCCGATCGAGCCCTCCTTGCGCTCGCGGTCGGGATGGTTGAACGAGGCCACCGGGGAGGTCTCCGAGAGGCCGTAGCCCTCGAGCACCTTGCAGCCGAACTGCTCCTCGAACGAGCGCATGATCTCGCCGGGCATGGCCGAGCCGCCCGACATGCACAGGCGCAGGGAGGACAGGTCGAAGTCGTCCTTCTTGTCGGAGTTGAGCATCGCCGTGTACATCGTCGGCACGCCCTGGAAGATCGTCACCCCGTCGCGCTGGATGATCTCGAGCGCCTTGTCGGGATCGAAGCGAGGGATCAGCGAGAGCCGCGCGCCGGCGGCCACGCCGCAGTTGAGTCCGCAGGTCTGCCCGAAGGAGTGGAACAGCGGCAGCGCTCCGAGGAGGGTGTCCTCCTCCTCGAGCTGGACGAGCGTCTCGAGCGTGACCTCGACGTTGCGCTTCAGGTTCGAGTGGGTCAGCTCGGCGCCCTTGGGCGTGCCGGTGGTACCCGAGGTGTAGAGCAGCACGGCGGCGTCGTCGCCATCGACGTCGGCGACGTCGTAGACCGGGTCGGCATCCTCGACGAGCTTCTCGAACTCACCGGGCTTGACGGTGATGAGTTCGGCGCCGGCCTCGTTCGCGCCCTTCTCGGCCTCCTCATGGAAGTCGTGCCAAGCGAACATGATCTTCGCGCCCGGGTCCTCGAGGTAGAACTTGACCTCGCGCCCCTTCAGCAGCGGGTTCATCGGCACGACGACGCCGCCCGCACGGAGGATGCCGTAGTAGATGAAGGCGAAGTAGGGAACGTTCGGGAGCATGATCCCGACGCGGTCGCCGGGCTCGAAGCCGTGGTCCTTGAGGACCCCGACGACGCGCGCCGAGCCCTCGTTGAGGAAGTCGTAGCTGACCTCCGTGTCGTCGAGCTTGAGCGCGATGCGCTCGCCGTGGCGCTCGACCGTGTCGGTCAGCAGGCTGGCCAGATTCGTACCCATCGATGCTTCCTCCCTTTCGGTTCTGCCCGAACCGTACCGCTCCGCGCGCAGGCCTAACCGCCGCGGCGCAGTTGCTCCATCCCCTGCTCCCGCGACATGACCGGCTCGTACCCGAGCTCCCGGCGCGCCTTGGAGTCGTCGAGCGTGCACTCCTGCGAGGCGATCCAGTACTCGAACCGGGTGAGCGGCGGGTCTCCGCTCAGCGGCAGCAGGCGCCACGCGGCCTCCGAGGCGGTGGCGAGCGCCCCGGCCAACGCGGTTGGAAGCGTACCCTGCGGCGGGTCGACGCCCTGGGTGGCGACGAGCTCCGAGACGAAGTCTCGGAAGACCACGGTCTCGTCGTCGGTGACGAAGTAGATCTCCCCCGCGCCGCCCTTCTCGGCGGCGAGCAGCATCCCATGGACGGTGTTCTCGACGTGCGTGGTCGAGGTGCGATGGGTGCCTCCGCCGATCCAGCGCAGCCGGCCCGAACGCGCCTGCTCGGTCAGGGCGGGGAGCAGCGTGGTGTCGCCGCGCCCCCACACGAAGCGCGGTCGAACGATGGTCGCGGTCATGCCGTCGCTCGCGTGGCGCTCGACGACCTCCTCCGCGCGAGCCTTGGTGGCGGAGTAGAGGGCGGGCGAGTCGGGGCGGCGCGGCGCGGTCTCGTCGACGTTCACGAGCGGATGGCCTGCGAGCAGCACAGCCTCGGTGGAGCAGTGCACGAAGCGCGCCACGCCCGCGGCCGCGCAGGCGCTCAACACGTTCTCCGTCCCTGCCACGTTTCCGCGCTCGAAGTCCTCGCGCTTGCCCCACGTCCCCACCTGCGCGGCGAGGTGGAAGGCGCGGTCGCAGCCCTCGGCGCCGGCGCGCATCGCCTCCACGTCGCCGAGATCTCCCTGGACCGGTTCGGCGCCGCGCTCGCGAACGGTATCCGCCGACCGCTCCGAGCGGGCCAGCGCTCGCACGCCGTAGCCATTCGCGCGCAGGCGCTCGATCAACCGGCCGCCGATGAACCCGGAGCCGCCGGTGACGAAGGCCCATCCGCGCTGTGTGGTCTCGGCGGCCATGACCTAGAAGAGCCCGTCCTGCTCGCGGGTGCGACGAGCCGAACGGCGCGGGACCCCGGCGGACTCAGCCAGCGCGGCCTCTGTGTCGGCGAAGATGGCGCGCTCCGAGCGCGAGGCGACGATCGGCTCGGAGAGCCCGTCGACGTGGACGTAGGTGCGCCGGCCCTCTCCGCGCTCGGCCGGCTCGAGCGGGACGAGCGCGAAGATCCGGTCTGCGCGCACGAATTTGCCGTAGCCGACGGGGATCATGCGTGGGTCTCGCTTGGCCATCTCGTGAGGTGGAGGATGCCACGCGGGCGAGCGGCGGGGAGCCGATGAGGACGGAAGCGAGGAGCGGGACTTCGCTTGAGTCGGCGACTCGCGAGGGAGCACCCGCGCCGATGCGGCTGGGCCAGCTACGACGCGTCGCCGGTACGCGGATAGGTCCGACCCCGCCACGTGCGTATCGGACGCACGGTCGACAACGTCAGCCTGACCGCCGCCAGGACGTCGGCGAACGGTGACAGCCAAAAGGCGAGCCCGCGGCGCTCGTAGACCCGGCGCAGCGCAAGCAGCAGGGCGAAGCGCACGGTCACCAGCGCGAAGTCCAGCGGACCCGCCCGGCGCGCCAGTAGCCGCAGCAGCGGCAGCGCCATGGCCAGCCAGAGCACCAGCAGGTCGAGCACCTGCCAACGCCGTGAGGTCACGTCCTGCATCGACAGCGACCGCCCCCATTCCCGCCACACCTCCCGCATCGAGGTGTGCATGCGCACGGAGATCAGATCGCCGCCGTCGAGAAAGCGGATCCGCCAGCCGTCGGCGGCCAGCGAGCGCGCGAGAGCGATGTCGTCGGTCATGCGGTCGGGCGTGCGGGTGAAGCCCCCGGCCGCGACCAGCTGCTCCCGCCGGAAGGCCTGGCATTGGCCGTTGGCCATCGCGCGGTGGGCGCGCTCGGGCCCGAGGTCCTCGGCGCCGGCCGGTCCGAAGCGATAGACCAGGGTGGCGAGCATCGCGGGATGCAGAAACCGCTCGCCGGCGGTCTCGCACTCGAAGCGCGTCCCGGCGGTGACGAGGTCTGCGCCGTCGTCGAGCTCGCGGGCGAGGGCGGCCAAGAGCCCAGGCAGCGGGCGGGTGTCGGCGTCGAGGGTGGCGAGGACGGCGCCGCTCGCCGCCTCCAGACCGTGCTGCAGAGCCCACGGCTTTCCGACCCAGCCGGTGGGGAGCGGCGGGGTGACCACCACCCGCGCGCCGGCCGCCGCGGCGACGGCGGCCGTGGGCGAGCGATCGTCGGGGTCGACCACGACGATCGTCTCGGTGACGTCCGGATCGCTCGCCAGTCCGGCGAGGCAGGGGCCGATGCGCTCGGCCTCGTCGCGGGCGGGGACGATCACGCTGACCCCGCCGGACGGGGAGGGAGCTCCGGACGCCAGCGGCGGCCGCCGCGTGCGGCCGCGGGCCAGGCGAGCAAGGGCGAGTCCCGCGGCCACCGCCTGCGCGGCGCCGAACCCGGCGCGCCCGGCGCTCAGGGCGAGGGCGTGGAGCTCGAGTCCTCGCGGACCCGGTCGACGTCCTCCTGGAGCTGTTGGAGGTCCTGCCCGAGTTCGTCGACCTGCTGTTGGGTCTGCTCGTCGGGCTGGCCGGCGTCGGCGACCCGGCTCTCGAGATCGTCGACGCGACCCGAGAGCGACTCCGCGGAGTCCTGGGCCTCGAGGCCGGCGTCGCGCGCGGCCTCGGTCTGGTCGCGCAGCTCGCTCACGTCGCCCTGGAGGTCGCGCACGGCGGAGCGCGAGGCTCCGGGACGCCCGCGGCCGTCGTCGGCGGACTGGGTGGCGAGCGCCACGGCGGCGCCGGCCGCGGCGAGAAAGGCGACAAAGACGGCGAAGTAGGCCCAGCGGCGGGCGGCCTGGAGGCGCTCGGCGAGCTCGAAGCGCTCGCGCTCGGCGTCCTCCTCCTCGGGAGTCAGCGGCCTGCCGCCGCGCGGGGGTGGACCGGAGCGTGCCTCCATCGCGTCAGGAGAATACGGCAGGGTGCGGGCGTGATCGCACCGTTGGCCCGCGGTCCGCAGGCCGTAGGCTTACGCCGGCGATGATCGAACTCCGCGACACCGTCCTCGACAACGGCCTCCCGCTGGTCCAGCTCGCGATGCCGGGCACGCGCGCCGTCACTCTGCTCGTGGCCTTCGACGCCGGCGCTCGCACCGAGCGCCCCGAGGAGAACGGCATGGCCCACTTCCTCGAGCACCTGGTGTTCAAGGGTGGTGAGAAGTACGCGACCTACCGCGACGTGAACGAGACCGCCGAGCGTCTCGGCGCGCAGCTCAACGCCTACACCTCCCACGACGTCGTGGCCTTCCACGTCACGTGTCGTGCGGAGGCGGTCATGGACGCCGCCGACCTGCTGACCGACTTCGTGGCGAAGGCGCGCGTCGACGGCGACGAGCTCGAGCGCGAGCGCGGGGTGGTCATCCAGGAGATCAACCGCTCCGACGATGCGCCCGCGAGTGTGGCCTCGAAGCTGCTCGACCGCGCGGCCTTCGGCGACCACCCGCTCGGGCGAGCGGTGCTCGGCCCGGCCGAGCATCTCGAGAGCTTCAGCCGCGAGGCGATCCTCGCCTTCCGCGAGCGCCGCTGGGCGCCGGCGCGCGGCGGCGCCTTCGTCGCGGGCGACCTCTCGAGCGTCGACGCAGGCCGCCTAGGCGAGCTCTTCGGCCGGTTCCCGGCGCGGATCGAGCAGGACGGCGTCGAGCCCGCTCCGGACTTCGAGCGGCGCATCCTCGTCACCGAGCGCGAGACCAACCAGTCGCACCTGCGCCTGCACTGGCGCACCCCGATCGACCCGACCGACCTCTCCCAGCGCGCGGCGCTCGGTGTGTACGCCACCCTGTTGGGCGGCTCGATGGGCTCGCGCCTGTTCGACGAGATCCGCGAGCAGCGCGGGCTCTGTTACGCGATCCGCTCGGCCTCCTACGCCCACGCCGACGCCTCGAGTCTGGAGGTCGCCTCGGGGCTCGACTCCTCGAAGTGCGAGGAGGCCTACACGCGCATCCGCGAGATCGTCGCGGACCTGGCCGAGAACGGACCGTGCGAGGAGGAGATCGAGCGGGCGCGCGCCTACGCGGCGGGCGCGACCGTGCTCGCGCTCGAGGGGACCAACGCGGTGGCCCGCCGTGCCGCGTCGCAGAAGGTCACCTTCGGGGAGATCACCTCGCCGGAGGAGGCGATCGGCGCGCTCGACGGGGTTACGAGCGACGAGGTGCGTGAGGTCGCCCGGGGAGTGGCGGGCGCGCCGACGGTCGCCTGCGTCGGGCCGCACGCTGTCGAGGACTTCGAGTAGGACGATCCAGTGCGCCCCAGCGACGAGCTCCGCGCCGCCGCGGCCGAGGTCTGGGAGGCCCAGCACGAGCACCCGTTCGTGCGCGGGATCGGCGATGGCACGCTTGACGGGGAGCGCTTCAACCTCTGGATTCGCCAGGACTACCTGTTCCTGATCGAGTACGCCCGCGTCTTGGCGCTCAGCGCCGCCCGCGCGCCCGATCTCGACACGATGACGCGCTTTGCCGAGCTCGCCCAGGCCACCCTGGACGACGAGATGGCGCTCCATCGCTCGTACGCGGCCGAGCTCGGCATCGCCGCGGCGGAGCTCGAGGCCGAAACCATGCTGCCCACCACCCGGGGCTATACCGACTTCCTCGTCCGAACCGCAGCACACGAGGACTTCGCGGAGCTCGTAGCCGCCCTGCTCCCCTGCATGTGGGGGTTCAGCGACATCGGGCGGCGACTGGCCGAGCGCGGCCGGCCTGATGACGAACGCTACGCGAGGTGGATCGACATCTATGCCTCCGACGAGTTCGCGGAGCTCGCCGCGTGGTGCCGGGAGCTCTGCGACCGAGCTGCGAGCGAGCTGCCGTCCGGCGGCCGTACGCGCGCCCGGATGGCCGGGGCCTTCGTCACGAGCGTCCGCTATGAGCTCGCCTTCTGGCAGATGGCCTGGGAGCTCGAGCGCTGGCCGGTCTGACGCGGGGCAAGGCCTGACCGCCGTGCGAGCGAGGCGCGGAAAGGCTCCTCACGTGATCCGCCCTCTGCGGCAGCGCGAAGGTAGAGATACAACCCCGGGCAGCCGAGCGCGGCCACAGGCGCTGAAAATCAGGAAGACGACGTGAGCGGAACGAGCACACCGAAATCGGATAGGACGAAGAACCCCGGCGCCGATCGCGGCGGCTCCCACTCCGCGCGTCCGCTCGAGCGCCTCGCCGACGAGGATCTCATGCACTACACCGGTGAGGGAGAGGAGCGAGCCTTCGCCCTGATCTACGACCGCCACTCGGGGGCGGCCTACTCGCTGGCCTATCGCATCCTCGGCTCGCGCGGCGCGGCTGAGGACGCCGTCCAGGAGGCCTTCCTCACCGTATGGCGCAGCCGCCCGCGCTACATGCCCGAGCGCGGCAGCGTGCGGACGTGGGTGCTCGCCATCTCCCACCGCCGCGCGATCGACGTGCTGCGCCGCAACGTCGTCCATCTGCGCCGCCAGGAGGCGGCCCAGCAGGCCGAGGACCGCCACCTCGAGGGCGATCGCACCGAGGTCGAGGTCGTGCGCCGTGAAGAGGCCGGCGAGGTCAGGGCCGCGCTCGAGGAACTGCCCGCCCCGCAGCGCAAGGTGCTCGAGCTGGCGTACTTCGGCGGTTTCACCCACCGTGAGATCGCGGGGATGCTCGAGGAGCCGATGGGAACGATCAAGGGCCGCATGCGGCTCGGCCTCCAGAAACTCCGGGTCCAGCTCGCGGGAGAGGCAGCCTGATGGGCCGCGAACACGAGCAGTACGTCGAGGACGTCGCCCCGTACGTGCTCGGCGCTCTGGCGCCGCTCGAGATTGAAGCCCTCCAGAAGCACCTGCGTGTGTGCGGCGAGTGCCGGCGTGAGCTCTCCGAGCTGCGCACCGGAGCCGAGGCGCTGTCGCGGGCGGTCGAACAGGTCGAGCCGCCCAAGTCGCTGCGCGCACGGATTCTGGAGGAGATCGCCGGCGAGGCGGGCGTGGACGCCTCCGTAGCCGGCGCGCCTCGTTCCGCGGCCCCCGCGGAGCCAGGCTCCGAGCGCGTAGGGACGCTTCGCCGTCTCGGGCAGCGCCTGCGGCGGGACGGCTTCGGACCCTCACTGCTGCCCCGGCCGGCATTCGTAGCTGCGACGGCCGCGGTGGCGCTCGTTGCGGGGGTGGGTGGCTGGGCGCTGGGCGGCTCAGGAGCCCCGGACGCAGGAACCCCGAACGCACGCACCCTCGCGGGCAAGGTCGACCGAGGGCGCCTCCCGGAGGCCAGTGCGCAGATGACCATTCCCGCCGAGGGCAGGGACTCCGTCCTGAAGCTGGCGGGATTACGCGATCTCGGCCCGCAGCGCACCTACGAGCTATGGGTCCAGCGCGACGGCGAGCTCGCTCCGGGTCCGACCTTCAGCCCCACCGCCGACGGCTCCGTCGTGACAGGTATCCCCGGCGAATCCAAGGACATCGATGCGGTGTTCGTCACCCGCGAGCGGGCGGGCGGCGCGCTCGCGCCTACCGAGACTCCGATCGTGAGCGTTCCTCTCTCCTCGTAGGCCGAGCGGAGCGGACGAAGCCGCACGGGCTGCCGCTCGCCTGCCGCCGAATTCCGGTCGTGAAGCGATGTCGCCGGCGATGCATCCGATTGTGAACATCTTACGAATACTGGGTGATGTCAATACACTCAGGAGGTAGTTCATGAGTATCAAATTGCCGGTTATCGCGGCGCTCAGCGCGCTCGCCCTCGGCGCATCAGCTTGCGGTTCGGGTGGCGGCGGAGGCGGCGGCGGCCAGCAGCCGGCCCAGCAGCCGGCTCAGGAGCCGCAGTCCCAGGCCCCCACGCCCGTTGCCGAGGTCTCCGACCTGAGTGGTGAGAGCACCGCCGTGACCCTCGACGAGAAGTTCACCGGTGCGCTCGAGGAGCTCAAGGTGACTCCGGGCCCGGTCGGCGACGCCAAGATCTCCGAGAAGGGTGTTGCCACGTTCCCGATCACCGGTGGCGAAGTGAAGTACTTCGAGCCGGGGAGCGTCAATCCGTTCGTGCAGGGCGAGATCATGCACGAGGGCAGCGGCCTCAGCCTTGAGGCTGGCAAGACCAAGGTCGAGCTCGAGGACTTCGTGGTCAACCCCGGGAACTCGAAGCTGACCGCGACGGTCAGCGCCAACGGTGAGGTCGCCGCGGAGGACGCAGAGCTGTTCTTCCTCGACGGCACGAACCTGAAGCCGCTCAAGACCAAGGGCAACCAGGCCATCCTCGCGGGCACGGACGTGACCCTGACCGAGGACGCCGCGGAGCTCCTGAACACGACGTTCGAGGTCGACGCGTTCGAGAAGGGCCTGCCGATCGGCGAGGCCAAGATCACGCTCGACACCAAGTAGGCACGCCGGCTCACGCCGGCAGGATCGATTCGAAGGGCGGCCAACTGGCCGCCCTTCGTCGTTCCGGCTCAGACCGTACCCAGCCTGGCCCCTCTCGCTCGAGTCGCGGTGCGCCCGGCGTGCTCGAAGAGCCAGAGGTCGCGCTTGATCACGGGCACGGATGAACACCGGGATGCCCTCGACGCTGCCGGCATGCGCATGCCCGTGCAGGACGTGGGCCGGGCGGTGGCGCGCGATCGGCTCAGCGAATCGCCCGGACCCGAGGGCGCCCGCCAAGGGCGGCGCCGCTCCTTCCTCCTAGACGTCCCCGAGAGCGCCGAACTGGCCCTCCGTCGGCTCCGCTCAGCAGAACCACGGCTCGGTCAGCCGTGGCCTCCCTTCGGTCGATCCGGCGGGGATGGCGTGGGCCGGCTCGCGCTCGAGGCCGGCGACCTCGCGCACGGCCGCCCTTACCTGCGCGAAGGCCTCGGCGGTGCTGTCACCGACGGCGACGCTGGCCTCGGTCAGCTCGGCCAGGCGGGCCTGGAGCAGGTCGACCATCGGATCGGCGGCGGTCCAGGGGTAGGTGAGGCGCTCGGCGTCGTACTCGCCGAGGCGCGCGGTCAGCTCTGCGTCGGCGCCGTCGAGCAGGAGCGAGCCCTCCGGCAGCAGAAGCCGCAGCGAGAACTGCACCGGGTCGACGTTACCGACGAGGTCGTGGGTCTCCACGAAGTCGAGCAGCACCAGCAGGTCGCCGACCGTGGTCCAGGGCGTGAAGGGCAGGAAGGTCGGTCGCGGCTCGATCCCGTGGGCGCGCAGCAGCTCGACCGAGTCGGCGGCCTGGGCGGCGGTGTGGCCCTTGTCGAGGCGCGCCAGGATGTCGTCGTTGAGGGCCTCGATCGCCGTGACCACGAACAGGCACCCTGAGGCCGCCAGCTCGGCCCAGACGTCCGCGTGATCGAGGACGTGCTCGACCTTGACCGTGCAGTCGAAGGTGACCTCGGGGAAGCGCTCGTGCATCTCGCGCACGATCCGCAGCGAGTGGCTCGGACCGTTGAGGAAGTCGGGATCGCCGAAGGTGATGTGGCGCGCTCCCGCCGCGACGAGCTGCTCTATGTCGGCCAGGACGGTGTCGCGCTCGACCACGCGCAGGGCGCCGTCGTAGACCGTGGGCAGAGGGCAGTGCCGGCAGCGATGACGGCAGCCGTGCGTGGCCTCGACGTAGCCCACCGAGCGCTCCTCGCCGTCGATGGCCAGGTGGGCGTAGCGCTCGAGCGGAGGCAGGAGATGGCGGGCCGGGACGCGGAAGGAGGTGCGCTCGAGGCGCAGGTCGAATGTGCTCGCGCCGCTGCCCCCGGGGGCGTCGCGCAGACCGTCCACCCACCCCACGAGCGCGGGCTCGTACTCCCCGGCGATGATCCGGTCCGCGAGCGCCCCGGCGGTGAGGTCTCGGCTGACCGGTGCGTAGAGACCGTAGAAGCAGATCGGGAGCTCCGGTCGGCGGCGGCGCACCGCGCCCGCAGCCCGGACGGCCAGGCGCATCGCCGTGTGCATGGGCACGGAGAAGGCGAGCGCCTCGGCCCAGTCGACGAGCTCGGGGTCGTAGGGGTCGATCGAGAGGTCGAGGCAGCGGACGTCGTGGCCGGCGGCGAGCAGGGCAGCGGCGGGAGACGCCAGGTGCAGGGGCTGATGGCCGAGCTCGTAGCCGGAGACGAGCAGCGCCCTCACGAGGCGACCGCCGTGGGCAACCGCGACGCGGGCACGGAGGGCTGCGGCGCCGCGCTCGTCTCGTCGGGCTCAGGGCCGATCCGGACCTCGAGCTCAGCGTGCGCGGCCCGCAGCGCGCGCTCGACCTGCTCCGCCGCCTCCGCGCGGGCGAAGAGGAAGCCCAGGTAGCGGTCGGCCTCGGGAAGCGGCCGCACCGGCCGGCCGAGCGGAATCGAGAGCTCAAGCCCGGCGATCCCCGGTACCGCCAGCGCCCGAGCCTGACCGCCCACCTCCTCGAGTACGCCGGCGGCGGCGATCGGCAGCATCATCACCCCCGCAGCGGCTTCCTCGCGCCGCAGCTCGGAGAGCGGCAGTCCGAGGGCGTGGCGGAGCACGAGCTCCTCGAGCGACACGCCGAGCCCGAAGCGCAGTGAGCGCGCGCACAGGCCGCCGATGGTTCGCGCCGCGAGCTCGAGCACGACGATGCGTCCCCCCGCGCCGACGCGCAGCTCCGCGTGCACCGGACCCTCGCGCAGGCCGAGCGCGCTCGCCGCGGCGCCGGCGGCGTCCCGGACCGCGTCCACCGTCGCCGCTTCCAGCCGCGACGGAGTGACGAAGATGGTCTCCTCGAAGTACGGGCCCTCGAGCGGATCCGGCTTGTCGAACACGGCGAGCACCTGAAGCTCGCCCTCGACCAGGAGGCCCTCGACGGCGACCTCCACCCCCGGCTCGTAGCGCTCCACGAGCAGACGCTCGGTCGTGGGATCGCGTCCGGCGGTGGTCAGGATCGACCGGATGCGCTCTGCCGCCGCCGCCGCACCGCGCGGGTCATCCGCGCGGATGACCCCGCGGCTGGCCGACAACGACAGCGGCTTGACCACACACGGCAACCCGACCTCGCCGGCCAGTGCCGCCACGTCGGCGCCCGGCTCGGCGACGCGGAAGTCGGGCTGATCGACGCCGGCCGCCGCCAGCGCCTCGCGTAGGGCCGCCTTGTCGCGCGTGCGCGCGGCGGCCTCCGGCGTGGTCCCACGCAGGCCGAGTCGCGCGCAGGCCCGCGCGGCAACGATCACGCCCTGGTCGTCGGCGGCCACGACCGCGTCGAGGGGCGAACGCCCGTCGAGCGCCACGATCCGCTCCACGGCCTCCTCGGGGTTGCGCAGGTTGAGCGTCAGCGCGCGGTCGCCGAGCGTCCCCGACATCGCCTGACGGCGGTCTGAGGCCACGACGATCTCGACGGCGAGCCGGTGGGCCGCGGCGAGGAAGTCGGGAGCCCGGTAGGTGGCCGAGGGCAGCAGCAGAAGGACACGGGACACACCGCTATCGTAGGTGGCCCGGCTAGGGGGCCCATGACCACCGAAGGCTCGACATCCATCCTCGGCTTCACCGACGAGGCGCTCGACAAGGTGCTCGGCTTCCGCGAGCAGGCTCCGACGCCCGAGCGCCAGGCCATGTGGCTCGAGATCACGGGCATCTCTGGCGGCGAGTGGACCTACAACCTGTCCCTGCGCCCGACCGACGAGGCCGGTCCCGACGACACCGTCGAGACCCACGGCGACCTGACCGTCGTCGTCCCCGAGCACGATGTCGACAAGCTCCGCGGGGTGACCATCGAGTGGTCGGGCGATCCGTTCGCCGGCGGTCTGAGGCTGAGCGGACTCGCCGGTCCGAGCCCGAAGATGGGCGGCACCGGCGAGCCGGCCGACCTGAGCGGCGACGTCGCGCAGCAGGTCATGCAGGTCCTCGAGGAGCAGGTCAACCCGGCTATCGCCGCGCACGGCGGGCGGGCCGATCTCGTCGCCGTCGAGGAGGGCGCGGCCTACCTGCGCCTGAGCGGCGGCTGCCAGGGCTGCGGCATGGCCACCGTCACGCTCGGCCAGGGCATCGAGGTCCAGGTCAAGGAGAACGTGCCCGAGATCCACCAGGTCATCGACGTGACCGACCACGCCTCGGGCTCGAACCCGTACTTCGAGTCGGCCAAGAAGTAGCGCGCCCCCCCCCGGTCGCGCTACGCGACGGCCCGCTCGGCCTCCGGCGCCGTGAGGTCCTTGGCGTAGATCGACGTACCCGGCTGTTGGCGACGGCCTCCCTCGGCGAGCGAGCCGGTGTCGACCGCGGCGAAGCCGAGCTCCTCGATCAGCTCTGAGACCGTCTGCTTGGCCTCGGCGTCGTCAGACGCCGCGAACAGGGCGAGCCGCTCGTCGCGCGGCGCGTCCGGGCGGCCCTCGCTGGCGAGAGTCGCGTAGTACATGGTGTTGAAGGCCTTGACCACACGAGCGTCGCCGAGGTGCTCGGCCAGCAGCTCGGACGAGGTGGTGCGGTCCTCGTCGAGCGTCTCAAAGGCGCCGTCGCGGCCCGGGTAGTAGTTGTTGGCGTCGATCACGATCTTGTCCGAGAAGGCGCCTGCCGGCAGGTCGCCGACCGCCTTGAGCGGGACCGCTACCAGCACGATCTCCCCGAAGCCGGCCGTCTCCTCGACCGACGCGGCAAGGGCCGAGCCGCCGATCTCGCTTACGAGCTCCTGGAGCGAGTCGGGGCCGCGCGAGTTGGCGATCGCCACCTCGTGACCCGCGGCGGCGAAGAGGTGGGCCGTCGTGCTGCCGATCATCCCGCTGCCGACGATTCCGATCTTCACGTCAAGACGCTCCTCTTCCGCTTACGCCGAGAGTAGTGAGTCAGGTGGGCCGCCCGGCGGTCGGGCCTAGCGCGCTGTCCACGCCGAGCGCATCGCCCTTGCGTTGGCGAGCTCGGCCTCGACATGCCCCTCAGCGCCCGAGCCTGGCGCGCCGAGTGCGTCGGCGTACAGCGACGCCGACACGCGTGCTCCGGCCTCCTCGGCCACTCGCTCCTCCAGCCGCGGCTCGCCCCCCTTCTCCGTGAAGATCGTCCGCGCGCCCTCGATCCGCATCGCGTCGACCAGACCGCGGACCTGCCTCGCCGAGGGCTCCGTGTCGCTGCCCGTGGCGGGTAGGACGCTGCCGACGACGTCGACGCCGTAGGCGCGCGCGAAGTAACCGAGCGCGTCGTGCGAGGTCACGAGGTCGCGGCGCGGAGGGGGGATCGCGGCGAGGCCGGTGCGGATCTCCGTGGCCATCCGCTCGAGCCGCCGCTTGTAGGCGCGCGCCCTGCGCCGGTGGGCGCCGGCTCCCTGCGGATCGGCGCGAGCCAGCCCGCTGGCAATGTTGTCGACCATGCTCGCGGCCGCCCGCGGGTCGTGCCAGACGTGAGGGTCACCCGGGAGGCCCCTCTCCTCGGTGGGCAGCAGCTCGACTCCTCGCGCCGCCTCGACCCGCGGGACCTCGGCCCCCGCCTGTTCGAGCAGGTCGTCGAGCCAACCGTCGAGGCCCGCGCCGTTCGAGACCACGAGGTCGGCCTCGGCCACGGCCCGGGCGTCGCTCGGCGCGGGCTCGTAGTCGTGCGGCTCGGCGGTGGCGTCGAGGAGGCCCGTGACCTGGACTCGCTCCCCCCCCACCTGTCGCGCGAAATCGGCGACCGGCGTGGTCGTGGCCACCACACGGATCCGCCCGTCGTCCTGCCCGGCCCCGGGCTTCGATCCGCCGCAGCCTGAGCCGGAGCCGAGTACCGCCATCAAGAAGATAATGAGAATCGTTCGCACTCGGGCAGGAGGCTAGCCGGCCGGAGCGCCGTCGCCGCTCGCCTCGCGAGCGCGAAGCGCCGACCCCACCGCGGCCGCGAGCGCCGCCGCCGTGGCCACCACGAGCACGATGGCCGGCCCCGCTCCGATGGCGAGGTACCACGTCAGGTACAGACCGGCCATCCCGCTGAGCGCTCCTATCGCCGCGGCCACCGCGACCATCGGCCAGAACGTCCGGCACAAGAGTCGCGCGGCCAGCGGCGGCCCGAGCAGCAGCCCGGCCAGGAGGATGCTCCCGACCGCCCGCAGCCCTGAGGTCACCGCCAGGGCCACCAGCGTCAGCAGCACGGCGTCGAGCATCGCGACCCGGTAGCCGAGCGCACGCGCCGCGGCACGATCGAAGGCCACGAGGACCATCTCCTTGCCGGCCACGCCCAGCACGACGAGCACCGCCAGGGCGACGAGCGCCGCCAGCACGAGATCCGCCTCCTCGACGCCGAGGATCGACCCGAAGAGCAGATCGTCGAGCCGCCGTCCGCCGCCGGTCACAGCGAGCAGGGCAATCCCGGCGGCGAACAGCGTGGGCAGGAGGATGCCGGTGGCGGTGTCCGCGGACAGGCGCCGATCGCCGGCGATCGCCCCGGTGAGCCCGGCCGTCGCCACCGCGACGAGCACGCCGCCGAGCCCGAGCGGGAGACCGAGCACGAGCGCGAGCGCGACCCCTAGCACGATCGTGTGGGCGATCGACTCGCCGAGGAAGGAGAGTCGCCGAACGAGCACGAAGCAGCCGAGGGCCCCGGCGCTCGCCCCGCACAACACCGCCTCGGCGAAGGCTCGGCGCATGAAGCCCGAGCCCCACGGCTCGCCGATCCAGTCGAGCGCCGTGGTGGCCAATTCCCCCAGACCTGCGGCGGCCCCCGTCACGAACCGTGGTCGTGATCGTGGTGGTGCGCATCGTCAAGCAGCGCGGTCTGGCCGTCGATCAGCAGCAGCTCACCGCTGTATGCGCGCCGCAGCACCTCGGGCCGGAACACCTGGTCCGTGCGGCCGTCGGCGACGAGCGTGCGGTTGAGGAGCAGCAGCCGGTCGCAGACCCGGGCGGCCTGGGCCAGGTCGTGCGTGGTCATGACCACCGTCCGCCCCGCCCGGCGCTGCGCCTCGAACACGTCGAGCAGGACGGCGGCGGAGGGACCGTCGACTCCGGTTAGCGGCTCGTCCAGCAGGATCACGTCGCCCTCCTGGGCGAGCGCCCGGCCGACGAGCACGCGCTGGCGCTGGCCGCCCGAGAGCGCCCCAAAGGACATCCTGCCCTGCGCCGAGAGACCGACCTGCTCGAGAATCTCCAGCGCTCGCCGACGGTCCTCGGAGCCGGGCCGGCGGCGCCACCCGAGACGGGGATAGCGACCCATGAGAACGACCCCGAGCGCATCGACGGGAAACGCCGTATCGATCGCGCCGGCCTGCGGGACGTAGGCGGGACGACCGGCGAGCCGCACCGAGCCGCGGTGGTCGAGGGTTCCGAGCAGCGCGCGCAGCAGCGTGGTCTTGCCGGCGCCGTTCGGTCCGAGCACCCCGGCGAAGGTGCCGGCCGAGAGCTCGAAGGAGACGGCCGTGAGTGCTTCGCGAGGGCCGAACGAGACCGAGAGCTCGCTGGCGGACAGCGTCGGCGTGGTGCTCATGTCGCCACCGGGCGCGGGATCCGCTTCGCCACGGCCTGGCCACCGGCGACGAGAGCGAAGACCAGACCGGCCACGAGCGCGGTCGCCGCGCCTGGCGGCAGGTCCAGCGACTGCGCGAGCGCCACCCCGGCCACCGTCTCGGCGGCGCAGAGGACGATCGACCAGACCAGCATCGGCCCGACGCGCGCGACCATCAGCCGAGCGGTTGCGGCGGGCACGACCAGCAGCGCCGACACCAGCAGGCTGCCCACGGCCGGGAGGGCGCATACGACGACTAGCGAGACGAGGACGAGGAGGATCGCTGCGGTCGGACGCTCGCGCGCGCCCGCCGGTCCCGCCCACCCGGCGTCGAAGGTCGTGGCTGCCAGGCGGGCACGCAGCAGGCCGAGCGCGACGACCGTGACGGCGGCGCCGGCCAGACACCGGAGCACGTCGCCGGACGAGATGGCCAGCAGCGAGCCGAAGAGCAGGCGCTCGACCGGGGCCGCGCCCGCCCCGGAGGCGGTCAGGAGCACTGCGCCCAGGGCGAGGGCGACCGCGAGCGCGAGACCGGTCACCGTGCCTCCGCGCAGGCGATGGTCGGTCTCGGAGGCCGAGACCGCGGCCGAGAATCCGAGCGCCGCGATCAGGGCGCCGACGAACGGCCCTACGCCCGGCAGCGCGATGCCGATCACCACGCCCGGGAAGGTCGCGACGCCCACGGCGTGGGCGAAGAACGCGAGCTCGCGCAGGACGATCCAGCACCCGAGCAGGCCGAGCGGGACCGAGAGCGCCAGCCCGGCCAGGAGCGCGCGCTGGAGATAGGGAGCGTCGAGGGCCTCGAGCACCCGCCAGACGATACTGAGAATCAGTCGCGCGAACCGGCGACGCCCGCGACTAGCCGGTTGCGGCCCGCCCCTCTCCGGCCAGACAGGCCGAGCAGGTCCCCCGCAGGGCGACGTCGTGGCCCTCGACCCTGAAGGTCAGGCGTCGGGCCATTCGCTGCACTGAGCGCTCGAGGCCCGCGTCCTCGAAGGCGCTGACCCGCCCGCAGCGGTTGCAGATCAGGTGATGGTGATGCTCGCCGCTCGGGTGGGCCGGCTCATACCGGGAGACGCCCTCGCCGGTGTCGACCCGATGCAGCAGGCCGAGGCCCTCGAGCAGCTCGAGCGAGCGATAGACCGTCGCCACACCGATGTCGCGACCCTCGCCCCGGAGGCGATCCGCGATCTCGCGCGCCGTGAGCAGGCAGCCGTGGCGCCCGATGGTGTCCACGATGGCCATGCGCGGACCGCTCGAGCGGTGGCCGGCGCGGCGCAGCGCCGCCTCGGCGTGGGCGCTCCAGTCGGCTCGCTCCGCCGCCGCACTGTCGGTCGCGGTCATGAGCCTGACGATACCGCGCGAACGTAGTCCTTCGGCCGAGCCACCCGTGGCGACTACGCGGCGTAAAGCGCGTACGACGGACGCTCAGTCGTCCCTCGAGCGTAGCTCGCAGGGCTTATTGGCGCGGCCTTCGTTCCTACCGCGGCGCGCTCCTCGCGCCGCCGCCGTTCGCCCCTACGACTCGCCCGGAGCGCGCGGCGGCGACGCCCGTTCTCAACTGGTTCTCCGACACCACACCGATCACGTGGCCCACGACCTCCCCGCGCGAGGAGAGGAAGTAGGTCTCGGGGATCCCGGTCGCGCCCCAGGAGCGCGCGGTGGCATCCGTCGGGTCACGGACCGTGGCGTAGCTGACGCCGAACTCCTGGAGAAAGCCGCGCGCGTCTCCCGTGACGTCTTGCATGTCCAGACCGAGGAAAAGGACGCCCTGCCCACGCGCCCGGCGCCAGGCCGATTCGAGACGGGGTGCCTCCTCGCGGCAGGGGACGCACCACGAGGCCCAGTAGTTGACCACGGCGGGGGTGCCTCGCAGTTCTCCGAGGGTGAGGCGCCCGTCGCCCAGTCCGGGCCTGAGGTCGCGTTCGAGGCGCGGTCCCAACGCCCCACGCTCGAGCACGCTCAGCGCGAAGGGCGCAGGCGCGGCGGGGCGCCCGGAGGCAAGCCGATCGTCGATCGTCGTATCGGGCGACTGCGTCGTCAGCCCGTAAGCGAGCAGCACCAGCAGGAGGAGGACTCCCAGCACGGTGGCCCCCGGGCCGAGCATCCGCCGCTTGCGCGATCGAGTCCGCGACTCGAGCTCCTCCTCGGCGATCACAGGCTCTGCCAGAGATTCAGCCCGAGGCTGCTGAGGGCCCGCTGAGCCTGCGCGTTGAGACGGAAGAGCTCGCCGCTGAAGACCAGAACTCCCATGCCGACCAGGAGCAGACCGGAGGTGACCTGAACGGCGGCGTACCGACGCCGGAACCATGAGAAGGTCCGACTGCTGGCGTCGAAGGCGACGGCGGAGAGCAGAAAGGGCACGGCGAGACCGGCAGCGTAGACCGCCAGGAGGAGAGCGCCGCTGCCCGTCCCCTGGCTGGTGGCGGCGAGGCCGAGGATCGCGCCGAGCGTCGGCCCGACGCACGGCGTCCAGGCGAGCGCGAAGGCAGCTCCGGCCACGACCGGACCCCCGCGGCCGGCCCGTTCGACAAGGCCCCGCGGGTGCCATTCCCGGTTGAGCGAGACGATGAAGATGGACAGGACGAAGTACAACCCGAGCGCGATGATCGCCACTCCGGCGACCTTGTTGAGCGTAGGTTGACTGCGAAAGAGAAAGGACCCCAGGGCGGTGGCGGTCAGACCGAGGAGGACGAACAGCGCCGAGAAGGTCGAGACGAATACGAGGCTCCGCCCGAGCACCTTCGGATCGAGGCGCCGGCTCCGCTGCTCCGCGTCGCGCCCTCCGACGACGGCCAGGTATCCCGGAACGAGCGGCAGGCAGCAGGGTGAGACGAACGAGACGAACCCGGCGAGGAAGGCGAGCGCGAGGCTCGGGATCTCAACCACGAAGCGCGTAGCGTCGCATGTCGCCCTCGAGCGCGGCCTCGGAGGGGTAGGCGCCCTGTTTGGTGGTGGCGAGCTTGCCGTCGGCCGTGTAGAAGGCGGTGGTCGGAAAGGCGCGTCCGCCGAAGAAGACCCGTGCCACGTCGCCGTCGGGATCGAAGAAGTGGGGGAAGGGCGTGGGGTACTCCCTCAGAAAGGCGAGCGCATCGGCGCGGTCGTCCAGGGAGTCGACGCCGAGGAAGGCAACGCGTCCCTCGTAGCGCCGGGCGAGGTTGGCGAACCAGGGCAGCTCCTTTCGGCAGGGGTCGCACCACGAGGCCCACTGGTTGACGACGACCGGACGACCGCGCAGCTCGGCGAGACGACGGCGGAACGCCTCGGGGCTGCCCTCGAGGAGGCGGGCAGCGCCGACGCCGGCCGCCGCGCTCCCGCGCTGCTCCTCGTCGCCTCGGTTGGCGCAACCCGCCGCCACGACCATCACGAGCGCTACGAACAGACCCGATAGGCGGCGTGAGGTCAGGGCCGGGTGCCCCCGCCTGTCGCACCCCGTTCTAGCGACAGGACCACCGACCTCCCCGTCAGCTTCGGCTCGCTTCATCGATCAGAATCCCTAGATCGTGAGCGATGTCGCCCGGCGGAACGGGAACACCCGCCGAGAACTTCGTTCGGATGCGGCCTTCCGCGTCGATCAGCCAGATGCTGGAAGAGTGCGGTTGCCGCTCATTGCCCTGCGGCGCCGCGTAGTAGCTCTTCCAGACTCGTTCGAGGCGGCGGCGATCACCCAGTCCGTAGTGGAAGTTGTCGGGCATCCGCCTCTCCGCGAGCCAGCGGCGTACGCTGTCCCGAGTGTCGGTCTCGGGCTTGGCGCTGACCGCGACGACCGCGGCATCCCGTGAGCGCGGCCCGAGCAACTCGAGCGCGCGTCGTAACTCCGCCGCGATCATCGGGCAGGTGTCCTGGCAGTCGGTGTAGAGGAAGGTCACGACGTACGGCCGTCCCTGCAGCCGCCGCGTGTCCACGGCTCTCCCGCGCGTGTCCGCCAGCCGAAACGCTGGTGCTCTGCGACCGACGAGGCTTTCCGGCAGCCGACTTCCGCGAAAGCTGTCGCGTGGGGGCGATGACTGAACCGTGGAGCCGGCCGGTCGAACCGAGGGGGAACCTCCCCGCTGGAGCGAGAGGTAGACGAGCGCGCCCGCCCAGGCGACGAGGACCGCACTGAATCCGACGAGGAGCGAGCGACGGAACCGACCCATCAGCTCAGACCTGTGTCCTCACGCTCCAGGTCGCCCCGCCATCGGCCGAGCGCATGACCTTGTTGTCGGCCAGGGCGACGTAGAGCTCGCTGCCGGCGGCCATCAAGGCGACCGGCTCGCCGGGCACTTCGCCAGTGGGGCGGAACTTGCGCCCGCCGTCGGAGCTCACGGCGACCCGACCCTCCTGTTCGAGCGTGTAGAGGCGCTCGGGCGCTCCCCAGGCGAGGAGGGCGATCTGCGTCCCGAGCGCCCGCCAGGTCCGGCCGCCGTCGCCCGAGGCGAAGAGGCCATCTTCGGTGGAGGCGATCACGCGGTCGGGGCTACGCGGGTCGACGGCCAGGTCGATCAGGGCGCCGGGCGGGCGCTGCTCGCTCCAGCTGCGGCCCGCATCACGGCTCACGAGGAAGCGGCCACTCGAGCTGTCGGAGCCGTAGACCCGGGTGCCCGCCCCGCGCAGGATGTGGAAGTCGACCTCGCCGAGCAGGGAGACCGGCTGGAAGGTCCGACCCGCGTCGCTCGAGGCGATCAGGCCGAGGCTCGGCGGCAGGTTCTCCGAGTCGCCGGGGTGACCCGAGCCGAGGAACCGGTTCGGCCCGACGATCGAGAAGCCCATCACGTCCTTGCCGCTGGTCCCGACCGGCCGAGCCTGGGCCTCGCCGCGGGCGGCTCGGAAGAGTCCGTTGTGAGAGGCGACGAAGACTGCTCCGTCGGCCGGGTTGACTCCGAGGCCGTGGACGTGGCCGCCGCCGGCCGACTCGAAGGTCCCTCCCCCGCTTTGGCCGCCCCCGCCGCCCGAGATCACCACTTCAACCGCGATCACCGTCGCGATGATGAGCACTGCGGCGACGAGGTAGCCCCGGAGCTTCTTGCGTCGCTCAGCCGCGAGCCCCGCCTGCTTGCGCTCGTCCCGCTCACGGCGGATGCGCTCCCTCGGGTCCTCTCGCGTAGCCATCTACGCAGTGTAGTAGACGCCCTACCTGACCGGCTCCAGCTCAAAGCCCGACCTGCGCCGGTAGCGGTCGACCCGAGCCGGGCCGCCGGGAACGCGCCGCCGGGCTGCTCTCGCGAAGCCCCCATGCCTCTCCGAGGATATGGGCGACGACCCCCCGACAGCGTCGATGAAGAAGGTCGCCGGGAAGCCCCTACGAGTCCGTGGTACTATGGTGAATAGTAGCTAATGAAGGCCTCCGCGTTGAACGGAGGAACGAGAGAGGAGCGAACATCGAAACGCTGATTCCCACCCTCGCCCTGCTGGCCTGCCCCGTCGGCATGGGGGTAATGATGTGGTTCATGATGCGGGGCTCGAAGGGCGGGTCTGCGGACGCGGGCACTCGCACGAGGTCGGTCGCCGAGCTGCGCGAGGAGCAAAGGCGGATCGCGGCCGAAATCGACCGCCTGGACGACGTGCAGGCGAAGCCGGAGAAGCCGGCGGCGGACTGGCGACACTCAGAGGTCGCCTAACCGTGCCGGACCTCCTCCTCGTGGCGGCCGTCTTGGCCGCGGGGTTCGCCTGCCCCGCCATGATGTGGTGGCAGCATCGTCGTGGCCAGGCCGCGCCCTCCTGTCCGCCGCGGCCCTCTGAAGCCGCTTCCCGCGAGGCGCTTCATGAGCGCCAAGCGGCGATCTCCTTGCGCATCGCCGAGCTCGAGGGCGAGGCGCGGGATAGATAGCAGCATCTTCTTCGGGGCTCGGCGGTCGTCGCCAGCTCGATCGCGCTCTTCGGCCCCGAGGTCACAGCGGTCAGCGACTCGCGTGGGCCTCGAGAAGCGATCGGTGGTGCGGACGCCGCCTAGTTGCTACTACGCACCATAGTATTACTGCTAGGCTCGCCATTGCCGGATACATCAACGGCGCGAGCCGAGGCTCGACCAGCAGGGAGATCAGCTTGAAAAAGACACGTAACGTGGTGGCCGGAGGTGCGATCGCGGCGGTAGTGGCCGTCTTCGGCGTCGGCTACGGAGTCGCCGTCGCCCAGGACGAGCCGCGGGATGGCGGCCAACGCGCGCCCGAGTTCGGTCAGATGAAGCAGCTACACGAGCGGATGGTGCGCGATCCCCAAATGCGTCGTGTGCACAAGCAGATGACGCGCGACCCCGAGGTGCGTCGCATGCACAAGCAGATGACGCGCATGCACCAGATGATGGGAGGCGCGATGGGCATGCCCGGTCGCGGATCGTCCGAAATGGGACGCATGGGCGGTTAGCGATGAGCGGGTCGGCGTCCGTCACTCGCTCGCTCATGGCCGGAGGTTGAGCTGGTACCTCCGCCCCGTTGCCCGGAGGCGAGGCGGGTCAGCGGGCGGGCCTCGGACCGCCGTGCCGCCGGCGCCAGAGAGCTCCCACGGCAGCGACCGGTACCGCAAGCATCAAGGCCATGCAGCTCTGGACGACGACAGAAAGCACCTCCACTCGAACGCCTCCGGCCATTACACCTGCGAAGAGAGCGGCTCCGGCGAGCCCCACCACCCCGACGAGGGAGAGCACCAGAGTGCGGGTCTCGAGCCGCCACCGCGTGGGAGCCCCGCAGAGATGATCGACGCGCTCGGGCGCGAGAGCGACTGTGGCGTGTGGATGGTCGCTCGCGCCGAGCTTGAGCAGCGCCGAGGCGAGTGCGGCCGAACCCGCGGCCCTGACGGCCGCCTCGTCGGCTGCGAGCTCGGCCAGCTCGGCGTAGCGCTGCTCGAGCCGATGCAGCGCCGGGACGAAGAACAGGGCATCGGCGAGGATCCGGGCGGCGAACAGGCGCAACGGGTCGTGGCGGAGGAGGTGGTGGCCTTCGTGGGCGAGGACGGCTCGTAGCTCTTCCTCGGAGAGCCGATCGCGCGCTGTGGCCGAGAGGAAGACCCGCGGGCGCAGGAGTCCCGCGCAGAACGCCTGGGGGCGGCTGCTGGGGAAGAGTCGGACGAACTCACCGTGCCGCTCGTGTTCAACAGCCGCGCGGAGGCCAGAATGGACGCGAACCTGTGCCCGGGCCTGGATGAGAGCCGACCGAACGCCGCGCACGAGGACTATGAGCGCAAGTCCACCCAGGCCGAGAAGGACCGCGCCTGCCAGGGAGAGCTCTGAAGGCAGGAGGCGTCCGCAGGCGGCGAGGACTTCTGCGACCGGCGGCGGGGTCAGGCTGAGGTGGGAAAGTGCGGTGCCCACGATCGCGAGGACCGAAAGCGTTCCGAGTCCCGCGAGGGCCAGGCTGAGGCGATAGAGGCGCCGCGCGCTAGCCATCGTTGGTCAGCTCGCGCAGGCGGCGCAGGCGCTCGGGGTCGAGCCCGTTCACCTGACGGGCGAAGTGGCTAAGGGCCAGATCGCCGAACTCCTCCACTACGGCGTCGACCTCGGCCTCGGCGCGCTCTTGGAGGTAGGCCTCACGTGAGAGGATCGCGCGGTAGACGTCGGTCCTGCCGCGTCGCTCTCGGGTCAGCAGGCCCTTGTCCCAGAGCCGACACATGATCGTCATGATCGTCGTATAGGCGCGCTGCTTCGGCCCGCGATTGAGGGCCTCGAGCACGTCGCGCACTGTCGCCTCGGGCTGTCGCCACATCTCCTCCATGACCTCGGACTCGAGCTCGTGCAGCGCAGGGGGTGTGCTCGGGGCGGAGCTCACCGCCGGCGAGCCCGGAAGACGGCGTCGCGTTCGTAGTAGTCCTCCACGTCGATCTCTCCGGCGGCGAGCCGCCGATCGAGCAGCGCCCGGCCCGAGTCGTTCTCAACTCTAGGTCGCGCCAGCCGGACTCCTAGATAGACGCCGGCTGCAATGAGCGCGATCAGGAGCACGAGGCCAAGGAGCCCGAAGACGCTCATCCAACTCATCATGTCGCCCATCATTCCGCTCTAGCTCCCCTCACTCGTCCTTGCTACGTAGCATAGTAGATCACCTGGTCCGCGCGGGTCCCTCCGGCGGCAGGGAGTCCCCACGGACGGGCTCGCCCCGCGGTCCTAGTAAGGATCACACGACACCTCAGCGTCGACCCGCGACGGCGGCACCGGCGCCCTCAGACGGTCGCCTTGGTGCCCCGTCCGACGAGCCACGCCACCGCCGGGTAGCCGGTCAGGAATCCGAGGATGAGTCCGACCTGCATAAGGAACAGGAAGGCGATGTCGGTTGGAGCGGGCATGAACGCCGAGAAGTGCAGAAAGAGCATCCACCCGCCCATGCCGACGTCGAAGGCCAAGACCGTGATCAGGGCTATCAGCAGGGCCACCCCCAGCCCCTTCCCTGAAGGGAGCCCACGCTCGCGCACGGTCGAGAAGAAGTACTCGAAGGCGAACAGCAGCGCGGTAGCCAAGACGGCGATCACCAGGATCATCGCCCACAGGTCCAGGCCAGCGATAGTCAGGCCCGAGAGGACAACCAGCGGCACCCCGACGACATGGGCCAGAGCCGAGGCGGCGCCGCCGGACAGGCCGCCGGTGGCGGCCGCCACCGAGAGGCTTTTCTCTGGAGCGTCGCCGTGCTGGTCTTGCCACTTCTCGCTGCGCGGGCGACCCCATCGAGAGTAGGTCAAAACGGCCAGCGGACCGAGGTAGAGCGCGCTCGTCACCCACACGACCTCCATGGCGCGGAGGCGCTGGCGGTAGCCGCGACCGTAGATGTCGTAGAGGAGGATGCCCGCGGACACCAGCGCGAGGACCAGGAAGATCCACGAGATCGTCGTCAGCCACGCGGGGATCGTGGACCCCATGTCATTCATGTTCACGTCTTGGACTCCTTCGAGAGGTTGCTGAGCGGCGGCGAGGACCACCGCCGGGGCGAGGTGACCTACTTGGCCTCGGCGCGTAGGTCACTAACCTATTACGCAGCGTAGTCATCGCGGATCAGTCCGCCAAGATGTGCTCGTTGCGCGGAGCACTCGGCCGCCGGGCCCTCGCCCACGTACGATACCCGCCTAGGGTATAGTGCCACGTGCTGATGGCTGACGTGATCGCGAAAATCGGCGAAGGCCTCTGGAACGCCTTCATGATGGCCTACGAGGTGTGGTGGGCGCTGGTGCTCGGATTCGCCATCTCCGCGATCGTGCAGGCGTGGGTACCGCGCCATCGAATCAAGGCCGCCATGGCCGGCGGCGGACTGGGGCCGGTCGCGCGCGCCACCGGCCTCGGCGCCGCCTCGTCCTCGTGCTCCTACGCCGCCATCGCGATCGCCAAGTCCCTGTTCGCGAAAGGCGCCTCCGTGGCGTCGGCACTCGCGTTCCAGTTCGCCTCGACGAATCTCGTGTGGGAGCTAGGGCTCGTCCTGTGGATCCTGCTCGGGTGGCAGTTCGCGCTCGCCGAGTTCGTGGGCGGCATCGTGATGATCGGGCTGATGTGGGGGATGCTGCGCCTGTTCGTATCCCGACGCGTGGAGGCCCAGGCGCGCGAGCACGCGGAGGAGGCGGCCGCCGGCCACCAGCACCACTCCGCGGGTGAGGAGGGCATGACTCTGCGCGAGCGGGTCACCTCGCCGTCGGCCTGGTCCGATGTCGCGCACAACTTCCGCGGCGACTGGCAGATGCTGTGGAAGGAGATCACCATCGGCTTCCTCCTCGCAGGCTTCATCGGGCTGCTGGGGAACGACTTCTTCAACGGACTGTTCCTGACCGATGCGCCCCCGTTGATCCGAACGCTCGAGAACGTGATCGTCGGCCCGCTGATCGCAGTCCTCTCGTTCGTGTGCTCGGTTGGGAACGTGCCCTTGGCCGCGGTGCTGTGGTCAGGCGGCATCTCGTTCGCGGGCGTGATGGCCTTCATCTTCGCGGACCTGATCGTGCTGCCGATCATTGCCGCGTACCGCAAGTACTACGGAACGGCCTTCGCGCTACGAATCACGGCGCTGATGTTCGTGACGATGGTGCTAGCCGCGCTGGCGATCGACGGCCTCTTCTCGCTCGTCGGGCTGATTCCCGAGACGCGGCCCACCCGCGGCGAGATCTTCGGGATGATCGGCCTCGACTATAAGCTCGCCCTGAACGCACTCGGGCTGGCCGTGTTCGCGGCGCTCATCGCTGTGACCATGCGGCGTGGCACAACCGACCCCGTGTGCGGGATGACCGTTGATCGCGCCAAGGCCGTCACGGCAGAGCACGACGGCCGGAGCTTCTCCTTCTGCTCGGCCGGCTGCCGCGAGGACTTCGGCTCCGAGCCTGACCGGTATGCGAACGGGACTGCCGACCCGAGCGAGTCCCACGTCGCCGAGCGTCCATCCTGAGGCAGCCCGCGTCCGAATGGACACCGCCCGGGGCCCAGCTCGCCACGCCGTTCGGTTGACCGTGACATGTGGCTCCTGGGTGAGTCTGGCCGTCAAACCGGCGGGCCCTGGGGCGTCCGATGCGGGCGCTCCTCGACGTCGCGGTGAGCGCCTCCCCTCGTGCCGAACGTGCGACGATGCTCGCCGGAGAGGTAGAAATAGCCATGCGCGAAGAGATCACTCGTGATGAATTCGTGCTCGCGCTAGACCGTTGGGCAGGGCAGAGCATCGCCGTTCGGGTCGCGCATGGCGGTGACCTGATCGCCGTATTCCACGGTGTGCTCCGCGGACGGTCAGACGAGAAACGGCCGGCTCTGTTCTGGCCTATCGTTCATGCAGAGGCGAGCGAAGGGGGCGATCACCTCGAGCGACCCGGTCTCTACCTCCATCGCGATGGATTCGAAGCCGCCTCGGTTCACGTCGGCGCGACCGTCTTGGAGCTACGCCAGTTCGGCGTGACGCTCAACGTTCGCCGACTGTAGTTAGAGACGCAATCTCCCCCGGCTCCCCGCCGGCGCGGACCGCGCGCGGCCGGCTCAGTGCGAATGGCCGTGATCGGCGCCGGCGAGCGCCTCGGGCTCGAGCCGCGCCGAAAGCAGCACCGCCAGCGCCGTGGTGATCGGCACCGCGGCGATCAGCCCGATCGAGCCGACGAGCGTGGCGACGATCTCCTTGGCCACCACCTCGCTGTTGAGCGTCTCTCCCAGGCCGAGCCGGGTGGAGGAGAGGATCAGCAGGGCGGGCAGCGAAGCGCCAACGTAGGCGAGCACAAGGGTGTTGACCGTGGCCGAGACGTGATCGCGGCCGACCTCGAGCGCACGGCGGAAAAGGGTCCCGAATCCCTGGGCCGGGTTGGCCGCCCGCAGCGCAAGGACAGTCGAGGCCTGGCTCACGGTGACGTCGTCGAGGACGCCCAACGCGGCGATCACCATGCCTGCGAGCAGCAGACCCTGGAGGGAGACGCCGCTCGCGTTGACGGCGAGGATCGTCGCCTCTTCGGAAGCGAGGCCGGTGAGGTTGGTCAGGCCGGTGAACACGACGGCCAGCGCGACCGTGAGCAGCAGGCTCGCCGCGGTGCCGAGGGTGGCGGCGACGGCCTTGGGCCCGGCGCCGTGGGTGAGGAGAATCGTCACCAGCATGATCGCCAGCGCGCCGACCGTCGCGACCGCAAGCGGCGGCTCGCCGCTCAGGATGCCCGGCAGGACGAAGGCGAGCACGACGACCAGGCTCGCCGCGAGACCTACGAGCGACAGAGCGCCGCGCAAGCGCCCGAAAACCACTACGAGCACCGCGAAGGCGACGGCCAGCCAGAGCATCGGCGAGCGGCGCTCGAAGTCGACGAGCGTGTAGGAGAGCTCCCGCTCGCCCGGGATGGACGCCTCCCGTGCGATCCGCAGGCTCTCGCCGACCTCGAGCGGCGGGTCGAGCCCCCCCAAGCCGAGCTGGAAGGCGGTTATCTGCCCCCGGTCCGGACCGGTGCCGACCCGGACCGCCACCCCCCGGCAGGTCCCGTCGAGACCGGAGCACGGCGACTCGACTATCCGCAGAACCTCGGCGCGTTCGGTCTTCGCGGTGAGGCCCGGGCCGAGATCCAGACGCGACTCGCCCTCGGGCCAGAGCAGGACGAGCCCTATGCCGGTCGTGAGGACCATCAGCACGAGCACGCCGGCGAAGAGGCGTCCGACCGTGGAGCTCAGCACCGGCGAGGCCTGCTTGCCCTACAGCTCATTCGGTCGAACCGCAAAGACCGGCGCCCCGCCACCGCTCGAGCGGTGACGGGGCGCGTAGGCCGAATGCTGATTTAGCCTGCGCCTACTCGTCGGAGCCGGAGTCTTCGGCGTCGCCGCCGGAGGCGGCCTCGCTCGAGGAGCTCCCGCTCGATGCGCCTGAGCTCTCACCCGAGCTACCCTCGCCCGAGGTGCCGGACGAGCTGCTGCTCTCGCTGCCGCCGGAGCTCTCCCCGCCGGTAGAGCCGGCCGAGCTGCTCGCGGAGCCCGAGGAGCTTCCACTCGCCGAGGACGCACCCTCGCTAGAGCCGCTGCTGACGCCGTCGGAGCCCGACGTGTCCGTGGACGCGCTGTCGCTGGAGGACTCAGTCGAACCCGAGGGCTCGGATCCGGTCGTGACCTCGGCCTGCGTGCCCTCGGATGACTGGGTCGCTCCGCTCGAAGCCTCGCCAGAGCCGCTCGAGGCGGACTCGCTGCCCTCGCTCGAGGAGCTGCCGCCGCCCGTTTCCGAGCCGCTCTCCTCAGAGCTTGCCGAGGAGTCGTCGCCATCGGTCGAGGCGCTCTCGTCCTCACCCGATGCCTCGGTGGCCTCCTCGCCGCCGGAGGCCTCCTCAGTGGTGGCCGCCTCCTCGCCGGAGCTTTCGTCGCTGACGGCCTCCTCGCTGGTGGCCTCGCCGGAGCCTTCGTCGCTGACGGCCTCCTCGCTGGTGGCCTCCTCGCCGGAGCTCTCGTCGCTGATGGCCTCCTCGCTGGTGGCCTCCTCGCCGTCGGAACTCGCGGCGTTGTGGTCGGCCGAACCGGTGTCCTCGGGCTCGACGGAGGCCTCCTCGGCCTCACCGGGCGCGTACTCGGTGTCGGTCTCCTCGGCGACGGCGGCCTCCTCAGCCGCGGCCTCCTCGGTCGCCGCACCGGACTCGCCGCTCTCGTCGGCCGTGGCCACCTCAGGCTCACTCTGGACCGGCTGCTCGGAGGTCTTCTCCTCCACCGCCGGCTCTTCGGCCTGGGTGCTCTCGTACGTCGGCTCGCTCGACTTCGTGCGGGGCTCCGGAGCCTCATCGGTCTCCGTGGCCACCGCGACCGCCGAGCGATCCTCGCTGGAGGAGGCCGTCCTGTAGGTGGGCTCCGACTTCTGCCGGGGCTCGCTCTGCTGGAGGTCGGGGCCGCCCTGGCCGCCCGACGAGCTCACCTGACGGCCCGAGAACTCGCGGCCGTCCAGGTAGGGCTGCGGGTTCATCGGCGCGCCGCCGTACGGCGCGCCGGTCCGCGTCTCGAAGTGGAGGTGCGGTCCGGTCGAGTTGCCGGTGCTGCCGACGTAGCCGATGATCCTTCCGGCCTTGACGTAGTCGCCCATCCCCTTGTTGGAGAAGCGCGAGAGGTGGGCGTAGCACGTGGTGAAGCTGCTCGTGTGCTTCACGCAGATGAAGTTGCCATAGCCACCACTCGAGGACGTGCCGCGAAGGAAGTTCACGACTCCGCAGGCCGCGGCCCGGATCGGCGTCCCGGTGGGCGCCGAGAGGTCGATGCCCGCGTGGCTCGGCCGGCTCGACGTGCGGTAACCGGACGTGAACGTCCCGTCGCCAGTGAGCGGATCGCGCAGCTTGTTCGAGCAGTCGCCCGAGCTGTCGTCCTTGTCGCCGCCCGGCTTCGGCTTCGACTCCTCCTTGGGCTTGTCGGGCGTGGGCGTGGACTCCTCACCCTCCGAGTCGCCCTTGGGGGCCTCGGCCTTTGGCGGGGCGGGGTTGCGGCCCTCGTCGTCGCCGCTGTCGCTCCCGGAATCGCCGTTCGAGCCGGAGCCGGCCGAGCCGGAACCGGAGTCGCTCGAGCTCGAGTCGCCGTCGTCCGAGCTCGCGGAGCCGTCGCCCTTGAGACCGGCCTGCTGGCTCGATGCCTCAGGTGCGCGGAACTCGATCGCCACGAGGCCACCGTCGTCGTCGCTCTTCTGCGGGGCCGCGGCCTTGGCCGCAGCCAGACCGGCCCGCTCGTTCTCGTCGAGCTCGGTTTCCGAGGCGGTGCGCACCGCGAACTGGGTCCGATCGCCGACCGGAGTCTGGTCGTTGGCTACCGCGGGCGCGATCTTCAGGTCGGGCCCACCGATGTTGGCGGCCGGACCGGTCCCACCACCCGAGCCGAACAGTGAGCCCCAGGTCTGCGGGCCGACGATGCCGTCGACGGCGAGGCCCTCATTGCCCTGGTAGACGCGAACCGACTGGTCGGTCGACTTACCGAAGATGCCGTCGACCTCCGTGCCGAGCTCACGCTGCACGTCGGCCACGGCGCGGCCGGTGCTGCCCATGCTGAGCATGCCGCCGCCGGACTGGGCGCCACCGGCGATCGCGCGATTGGCGGGCGACTCCGCGGCGAGGCCGGTCGAACCCGAGCCCGAGGAGCGGGGGGATGCCGCGCTCTGTGCAGCCGCGAGCGACGCGGCGGGGCTGGCGATCATGGCGGCGGCCATGGCGGTCGCGCCGCGCCGGCGACGAGCAGCCTGTCGACGAAGCTTGGGGGCGGTGACACGGCGGCGGCGTGAGCGCTCGAGCGAGCGATGCCAGACCTCGGGTGCGCTCAGATCCCTATGGGCAGCTGTCATCGGATGCGACCTTTCTTTCTCTGTGCCTACGGGGTTAGCTGACGGGCTCGCGTGGGAAAGATCACGCTACGTCGCACACTGGCGACGATTCGCCCCTGCGGCAGGGCCGCTCTTGGGTTCCCCGTTCCGATCCTCCCTGAGGAGGCCGGACTCGGCATGTTGTCGGCGTTGGACCGGCGGTAGGGTACATATTCTCGCGGCGGATGTCTGGACCATTGATCTCGCCGGCTGAATTTCCTGCTCGGAGCACGTTTCCCTCCCGGACGCAATTTCTCGCCCGAGCGCTCTTTGCGGATCCGCGCCCTTCGGTGCCCGTCCGAGGCTAGGTCCCCCCGCCGACCCCCACGGCCCGCAATCTGCCGGTGCCGGATTCGACGTGCGGGTCTGGAACCGCGCCCGCGACAGGGCGGCTGTGCTGAGCGACGTCGCGACCGTTGCCGGGACCGCCGAAGGCGCGAGCGCGGTGCTCACGATGCTCGCCGACGCGAAGCGGCGGCCGTCTACGCGAGCCTGCCGAGCAGTCGGCCGGGCGGGTCAGCGACCGCAGAGCTCGCGGCGCGCCGCGAGCGGATCGGTGGGCAGTCGCAGCGAGTGCAGGTCGACCGCCACGCCCAGGTTCTCGACGAAGCGCGCCGGGGTGAGCGGCGCGTTGACGGCTTCGAGCAGGCGGGCGAGCTCCCCGCAGCCGAGCGCGGCACGTGCGGCGGGGATGCGCGGGTTGGCCCCGAAGCGGGGGCTCGCCCCAACGGCGGCCGGATCGGCGAAGCGGGCGAGGAACCAGGCCGCCGGAAGGAGCTTCTCGTGGCCCGCCCGTGCCGTGCGCTGCGGTGCGAGCCGCAACCGCGCCGCGACGGGATCCGCCAATCCGAGCCGGTCGGCGATCCGCACGTCCGTGCCCGCGGCGTAGCCGAGCCGGCCGATCGAGCCGGTGAAGATGACCACCGGATCGCTCACCGACCGCTCGGCCCGCAGATCGAGTGGGACGGGCCTCTGCACGGGCACGACCCCGTCCTCGGTGCGCCGGGAGACCACGGGCGCATCGAGCGAGAGCACGCTGCGGCCCGGCTCGGCCAGCGCCCGCGCCGCGTAGCCGACGCTCGGCTGCGACATCGGGAGGGCCTCGTGGTCGGCGAGCGTGACCGGATGAGGGTGGGAGGGCGTGTCGCGCTGCTTGGCGCGCTGGTCGAGGATCTGCCAGCGCCCGGCCTCGGGACCGAACTGCGAGGGCGCTCGCAGCGCCAGCGCCGCCACTCCCGCCCAGACCACGACGATGGCCGTGAGCGCGACGGCCACGGCACGCCGGCGCGGGAGCGCGACCACGGCCACGGGCATCAGCACGGCGAACAGGCTCGGCAGGAGCATGCGCCCGTGCATGTAGTCGCCGCCGAGGCGGACGACGTAGACGACGTGCAGAGCGGCGCCGATCACCGGCGCCGCGGCGACCACGATGGCCCGGTGACGCCCCTCTCGCCACGCCGGCGCAGCCCGCCGCCAGCCGAGCCACGCGAGTACAGCGAGCGGCAGCGGCAGCGCGTAGGTGAGCAGGAGATCGCCGAGGTAGCCGAGGCCGCGGGTCCAGAAGGCGAGGCCGGCCTCCTTGGCCAGCGCCGTCGAGGGCACGAGCGCCGCGAAGTAGCCCATGCGAAGGAGCTGATGGAGCAGCGGCAGCGCGAGGGCGGCGGCGAGCAGGCCGATTGCCGTTCGGGGCCGGAACGGTCGGCAGACGAACACGAGGGCGAGCACGAAGCAGGCGGAGAAGAGAGCGAGGTCGGGGCGTACGAGCGGCCCTAGGCCGAGGAGGACGGCGAGGCCGAAGTGGCGGCGCCCGGCGCGAGAGGGCCCTCCCGTCCGGCCTCGGCCCTTAGGCGCGTCCTGCGCTCGCGCGTCGTCGTCACCCTCCCTGAGCAGCCGCGTCAGCGCGAGGAAGGAGACGCCGAGCCAGGCGAAGACCAGGCTGGTCTCCAGCCCCGAGGTCACGAACCCCCAGAAGGCCGGCGTGGCCCCGATCACGAGCGCGCCGAGCGGCAGCAGCAGCCGGCGCGCGCCGCCCAGCGCGCGGTCGAGGCGCAGCGCGCCGGCGCAGGCCGCCCACAGCCCGGCTCCCGACAGCGCGAGCCCGAGCACGACCGAGATCCACTCAAGCCCGGCGAACGGCAACGCGCCCCCCGCAAGCGCGAGCAGGGCCAGCCAGGCCGGGCTCGTGTAGGCCTCGACCCGCTCGCCGGCGTTGAACACGGGCCCGTCGCCGGCGAGCAGGTTGTCGACCACCCGGAAGTAGATGAAGCCGTCCTCGTTGACCCAGCGCAGCTCCCAGCCGACGATCAGCAGGAGGGCGACCGGCACGAGCGCGAGCGCGAGGGTGGGGTCGAGCCGCCGCAGGCGGCCGGGCACACCGCGCACGGCTGGGGAGAGCGCCGTCGACACCGTTCCTGCTTACCAGATCCCGTCCGGCGCGCCGCAGGCCTGCATACTCGGGCGATGCGAGTCCTCGTGATCGTCCAGCAGACCGACGCCGGGCCCGGGGTCTTCGACGCGGTGCTCGCCGGCAGCGGCCACGAGATAGAGGAGTGGCGGCCCGACCTCAGTCCCGGTCCGTCGGCCGCCATCACGGACTACGACGCGACGCTCGTGTTCGGCGGCGCCATGCACGTCGACCAGGAGGCCGAGCACCCTTGGCTGCGCGCCGAGAAGGAGCTCCTGTCCGAGCTCTGCGCGCGCGAGGGCCCCGTCCTCGGCGTCTGCCTCGGCGCTCAGCTCCTGGCCGAGGCGGCGGGAGGCAGCGCGCGCCTGGCCGCAACCCCGGAGATCGGCTGGCACGAGGTCCGGCTCGAGACCGCCGCGGCCACGGACCCGCTCCTCGGCCTGCTCCCGCGGCGCTTCGCCGCGTTCCAGTGGCACTCCTACGAGATCGAGCCGCCGGCCGGCGCCTCCGTGCTCGCACGCAGCGACTGCTGCCTCCAGGCCTTCCGCGCGGGTCGGCGGGCGTGGGGAGTGCAGTTCCACGCCGAGGTCATGGCCGCGACGGTGACGGAATGGATGGCCAAGGACGGTGAAGGGAAGGGCGGCGAGCTCAGCGCGGCCGGTCTCGACCCGGAGGAGATCTCCGCTGAGACGGCGCGCCGAGCCGGCGCCTCCGGCCGCCTCGGCGCGACCCTCTGCCGGCGCTTTCTCGCCCTCGCCGAGCGAGCGAGCGCCTAGACGTCGTAGAGCTCGAGCAGCTCGGTCGCCGCGCCGGAGGCTTCGAGCAGCCGGGCCTGGGCAGCTCGGCTGGGATCGTCTCGGTAGGCCGCGAACGCCTCGGGCGAGCGGAACTCGACCAGATGGACCTCGACCAGGCGGTCGGCGCTCCGCAGCCGGCGGGCCAGCCGGCCGCCGTGGGCGGCGAGCAGCGGCAGCACGCGGTGCTCGTACTCCTCGAACGTGGCTACGCCCTCCGCGGGCAGGCGGGCGACGAGCAGGTACGTGACCGCCTGCGACGGGCTACTCGTTGCTCTCTCCCTCTCCCTGCCCCTCCCGGGCCTCTCCCGTCTCCTCGTCGCGGGGGACGAAGAACCTGGCCTTGGAGTTGCCGACCTGGGCCTGAGTGGGATCGACCGGCGGGTCGTCGTCGAAGGGGGTCTCGTCTGCGCCGGTCTTCTCCTCCTGAGCGGCGCCCTCGCTCTCGTCGGTCATATCGCCCTGCTCCTTTCGCCGTTGTCTGCATGGACTACCCGCCGGGGTTCTCCGCTACCCGGAGCGGTTCGGCGTTCTGGCGGGTGGGTAAGAGCGCGGCGTGGAGGTCTACCGCACCCCCGAGGAGCGCTTTGGGGACCTCCCCGGGTTCCCGTACGAGCCCCACTACCGCGACTGGGAGGGCATGCGGCTCGCCCATTACGACGAGGGCCAGGGCTCGCCGGTCGTCCTCCTGCACGGCGAGCCGACCTGGTCCTACCTCTACCGCAAGGTCATCGCACGGCTGCTCGAGGCGGGGCACCGCTGCGTCGCGCCCGACCTGCCCGGGTTCGGCCGTTCCGACAAGCCGGTCGAGGACGACTGGTACTCCTACGACAACCACACCCGCGCGGTCACCTCGCTGCTCGAGGAGCTCGACCTCAGCGACGTGACTCTGGTCGTGCAGGACTGGGGCGGCCCGATCGGCCTGCGCGTGGCGACGCTCGAGCAGCCGGAGCGGATCGCGCGCCTCGTGGCCATGGACACCGGCGTGTTCACCGGCCATCAGCAGATGAGCGAGGGCTGGAAGCAGTTCGCCGCCTTCGTCGAGCGCACGCGCGACGTGCCGATCAGGCCGCTGATCATCGGGGCCTGTAAGCACCAGCCGCCCGACGACGTGGTCGCCGCCTACGAGGCGCCGTTCCCGGACGAACGCTCCAAGGCGGGGCCCCGCACCTTCCCGCCGATGATCCCCCTGGAGCCGAGCGATCCCGGCGCCGCCGAGGGCCAGGCCGTGGCCGAGGCGCTGCTGCGCGACCGCCGGCCCTCATTGCTGATGTGGGCCGACTCGGACCCGGCCCTGCCGCTGGACCCGGTCGGGCGCCAGGTCCAGCACCTCTTCCCCACCGCCGACAAGCTCACGGTGATCGAGGACGCGAGCCACTTCCTGCAGGAGGACCAGGGCGAGCAGATCGGCGCGCTGATCGCCGACTGGCTGGCAACCCAGGCGCGGCCCTCCTAGGCGTTTCGCCTCTTGGCGCGCCTCAGCGCCCGCGCGTCCAGAACGTCGTGCGCTTCGCAGCTCCGCGCTTGTTCATGCCGATGTGCATGTGGTCGCGGTGGGCCGTCGTGTCGTCGACGCGCTTGGGACGCCCGCGCGAGTCGAAGCACGCCGAGTAGCGCACGGTCCCGGACGAGCCGCTCCACCACGCCTCACAGTTCCAGATGATCTCCTGGACGCCCATCCGCCTGGCGAGCGCATGGCGGTTGCCCGCCTTGTCGGTGCCCAGCAGAAGCCTCATCAGCCGCGTCGCCTCGCGCCGGTCAGCGGTGCGATGGACGCTCAGCCGCCAGTCGAGCGCACGTCCCTCGGCGTGCAGGCTGTAGCCCGAGCCGAGCCGGGAGCAGCGCATGATCCCCCACGAGGACCCTCCGGCGTTGCGGTCGAGCCAGCTCTCGAACGCGAGCATCCCCGGATCCGGGCGGCTCTCGCAGCGCGAGGCGCGGTCGTAGGCGTAGGGATCGATGGGCAGGCGGACGAGCGCGTCGGCGGGGTTGCCGGCCACGGGGCCGAAGGAGCTCGTGAGCGCGAGCGCGTTCACCGGGACGATTGCCAGCGCGACTGCGACGGCGACCACCGCGGCTCGAACGCCGCAGGGCCGCCGCCGGCCCGAGCGCTCGGCGCGAGGCGTCTCCGACCGGCTTGCACGCGTAGGCACGCCTGTCTGTAGAGGGGGCGCCATCCCGGCTTCTATCGGCCGGCGGGCGTGTGAGCCCGAGCGCTACGCGTCCCGAGCGGACCGATCGTCGAGCAGCGCTGCCACCAACGCGAGCGCGACCTCGGCCCGAGAGCTCAACGACGAGGCGAGCACGAACTCCTCCGGCGCGTGCGCGCCGCCGCCGCGCGGCCCGAGGCCGTCGACGCACAGCCCCACGTGCGAGGCGACGTGGCTCGCGTCGCTGGCCCCGCCGCGCTCGGCGGCGATGATCGGGCGGCCGAGTCGCTCCGACCCGGCCGCGAGCAACCCGCGGGTGGCCTCGCGGGAGTCCATCCCCGGCCAGCGCCGGATGAGCTCGGCCTCGAGGCGTGCGCCACCCACCTCGCCGGGCACCGCCCCGGCCACGGACTCGATCGCCTCGAGCCGGTCGGCGCGGAGGTCGCAGAAGAGCTCGCCGCCAGCGGGCACGACGTTGAACGCGTCCCCCGAGCGCAGGATCGTCGGCACAGCGCTGAGCCGATCGCTCGCCTGCGGTCGATGCAGCGCGGCGACGCGCTCCGCCGCGGCGGCCAGTGCGAGCAGCGCGTTGCGTCCCTTATCGGGCGCCGAGCCCGAATGGGCCGAGGTCCCGTGGGCCTCGACGCGGAGGGTCCCCGCCGCCTTGCGGCGCACGACGACGCCCTCCTCCCCGTCCGGGCCGCGCTCGCCGGCCTCGAAGCACAGGCACGCGTCCCAGCCGGCGAAGCGCTCGGAGTGAGCGAACGGGTGACGGCGCCATTCCTCGTCGTTGACGAGCAGCAGCGCGACCTCCCCGAAGCGCAGCGGCTCGGGCGCCTCGGCGAGCCCGCGCAGGACGCCGAGGGCGAGGACCACTCCGCCCTTCATGTCGACTGCCCCCGACCCTGAGAGGCGCCCGTTGCGACTGGTCAGCGGCCGGTGGGCCTCGTGCGAGACGACGGTGTCGAGGTGACCGAGCAGGAGCAGCCGCGGGCCGCCCTCGCCCTCGATCCGCGCCACCAGGTCCGGAGCGTGACCGGGTGAGGAACATGGGATGCGCTGAGTGTCGATCGACGCCCCGAGCAGCGCCCGGCAGACCGCCACGGCCTCCTCCGCGCCCTTCGCGTCGCCTGACGGCGAGGAGACGCCGACGAGCGCCTCGAGCTCGCGCTCGGCCCGGGCGGCGATGATTGGGGCCGCCGCGGCCACCCAGGGATCGATCGGCATGGCCGCCAGCTTAGGCAGCGAGGACGAGGACCGCGCGTGCTCGCCCTACCGCGACCCGCCTCTCGCGGGCCGGGTCAGCGCTCACTCGCAGCCGCTGCGGACGTCCCCTTGATCGCCTCGGCAGGAATCGGTTCCGGTGCCGCCGTTCGAGGTGTCGTTGCGCTCGATCCCGTCGCGCGCGTCGAGCGAGTCGTCGCCGGCCTGGCCGGAGTGGCCGTCGTTGCCGGGGCCGCCCTCGGCGCTGTCGTTGCCGTCACCGCCTACGAGCTGGTCGCTGCCGCCGCCACCGTCGAGCTCGTCGTCGCCGTCATCGCCGCGCAGGATGTCGTTGCCCGCGCCGCCGATCAGGACGTCGTCTCCGCCGAGGCCGTAGACCGCGTCGTTGCCGCCACCGGCGCAGATCACGTCCGAGTTCTCGGTGCCCCGCAGGACCTCTCCGCGGTCTGATCCGCGGATCGTGCAGCCCCTACCTCCCGCCGCCGAGCCGCGCCCGTCGCCCTGCTGAGGTGAGCGGTCGAGCGTCGGGAGCTCGATCTGCGCGCTCAGGACCTGGACCTCGAACGGGAAGTTGCTCGGCCGCAGGTAGGGCTCGTCCTTGCCGAGGAGCTCGATCTTCGGCCGGTGGCCGGGCGCGAAGCGGTAGCCGTTTCCGAACAACTGGAAGGTCACCCTCCCGCTCTGGTTGCTGTCGAGGCGATATGCACCGCGGCTGATCAGCCGCTGGCTGCCGTCGGGTGAGACGTCCCACAGCCGCGAGTTCAGCTCGCCGAAGGGGCCGGTGGTTTCGATCTGCGCGGTGACCTTAGGCAGGCCCATCATCGTGTAGCCCTTCGACTTCGGGCCGACGTACACCGCGGTGCCCGCCGCGCGCGCCTTGGGCACGGTGCGGCAGGCGTCACCGCCGCCGGCGATCGGATCGATCGCGCTGCCGTAGGGGTCGCCGTTGGCCGGCGAGGTCACGGTTTGGGGCGTCGAGCCCGAGAACCGGATCGTCCCGGGATGGATTCGGTCCCAGGAGCTCGCCTGGAACGGCCCGTCGCTCGGCGCGTCCTGCGGACAGGTCTGGGTGAAGGTCGTCACCGCACCGGGCTTGGGCGCGCCGCTCGAGCTTCCGTTCTTGAGGTGGAGGGCAAGGAAGCGCGCGCCCTGGTCGTTGAAGAAGCGGTCGGAGTTCTTCTTGTTCGAGCCGCGGGGGTGGCCGAGATCGCCGAACTGGAGCGACACGGGCGCCTGCGGGTTGCGTGCGCGCTGCTGGTTGTAGATCCTCAGCGCTTCGCCGACCGGGAAGAGGTCGTCGGTGAAACCGTCCTGGAGCAGCAGCGGCGCCGGCGCACCTCCGAGCCCGTAGCCCTGATGATGGTTGAAGATCTCGTTCGCGATCTTGTTGGCCTCGGCGTCTGGCGGCTCGCCCAGCAGGATCCGCGCGTTGTAGCTCGTCAGGTCGGCGCTGAAGTCGTCGCACGGCCCGAGGATCTCTCCCCGCTCGCCGCAGTAGGTGCCCGTCGCGTTGCCCGAGGCGAACAGCCCGTCCACATAGGTCTCCTTCTTGATCCCGAGCGGATTACGGCTGTCGCCCTCGCGTGGCGGCTGGTCGTCGCGGAAGCGCCCGTTGGGCAGCAGCGAGTTCACGAGGTCCGACCACAACCAGCGCGGGAACGCGGCGGCGATCTCGAGCCGCGTGCCCTTGGGGCTGCGCCAGGGAGCGAAGGAGTCGTCGAGGCGGCGGATCCGGTCGCGCAGGAACGCGAGCTCGAGGCTCTGGCCGCCGCCATAGGAGATGCCGGTGACGCCGAGGTCGCGCGGGCGGCTCAGCCTCTGGTCGACGAGCTTGCCGAGCAGGACCTGCGTGTCACGGGCCTCCCAGCGCTGATCGGCGAGGTGGACGTAGCTGCGGTTGGTGCTACAGGGTGGCGAGTCGGGGCTCCCGTCCTCACCGCACGAGCGGCCGAAGCCGCGCGCCGAGTAGTTGACGACGGCGTAGCCCTGCTTGGCGAAGAAGTTGTTGTTCCAGTGGTAGAGGGTGTCGTTCTCCGGATCCTCGCCCTCTGGGCTGGACTGCTCGAAGTCCTCCTTGCTGCCGCCGTAGCCATGCATCATCACGATCGTCGGAAACGGACCGTTCCCGGTCCTGGGCAGCGTCACGTCGACGTCGAGCGGCGCTCCGTCGAAGCTCGGCTCGCGGTCGGCGAGCGTGTCCGTGGGGCAGAAGCGCACGCCGTTTTCTGGTCGGCATTCGTTACCGAACGGCTTCGGCGCTGCTGCCGCAGAGGACGGAACCGCGAACGCGGCGATCAGCGTGACCGCGACGACCAGGTGGCGCATGTGTACTACCTCTCCCCGTTGAACTCACGGGGAACCTAGCCGAGCGGCCGCCGGCCTGCGCCGGTCGGCCGCTCTGGCGACTGGCCCTCCCAGCCGCCGCGCCGAGCGCGGCAGAGGGTCACCAGCTCAGCTGTAGGCGTCCCACTTCTGCAGGTACGGCAGGGGGTCGATCCGGTGCCCGCCGTCGAACCAGTGG
>Ga0136617_10000316_pt1 | contig 39487 bp, 32 predicted proteins | sample AntDrymUQ3222106_2_FD_129672 | JGI IMG/M metagenome (GOLD analysis project Ga0136617, IMG submission 129672) | Polar desert sand microbial communities from Dry Valleys, Antarctica - metaG UQ322 (21.06) | ecosystem: Environmental > Terrestrial > Soil > Desert | place: Antarctica: Dry Valley... | reverse complement strand
TTCAGGGATTGGCGTGATTCGCCGGGACCGGGGCGCCGAGGGGGGCTGACGGGGGGCAACGACCGCCGGCCCTCACTCGCAGCCCGTCCATGGTTGCTCACGCGTGATCGTCGTCGTCAACGGGGGCGCCTAGCGCGGTCAGGAATTCTGCGTTCGCCGCTCCGCCAGCCACTTGTCGCGATTGGCGCAGTACGGGGCCGCGTTCCGGAGGCGCGATGTATCCTCCGCCGGTGACCTTGCTGCTCTTGCTCGCCGCCATCGCCGGCGGGACCCTTGCGACGTATGCGTACGACGACGAGTCTCCGCTATCGGCGCGGATCGCCGCCGGAGCGCCACTAGGCCTCACGCTGCTGGGGCTGATCGGATTCGCGCTCGCGTCGGCCATCGGTCTCACCGCCGCGACCGTCGCGCTGGCCGCCTCCCTCGTCCTCCTCCTGGGGGCGGCCGCCGTGGGCCCCGCACCTGGTCGGCTGCGCGCCGACGTCCTTGTCGCCCGCGACACGCTGGTCGGGCGCCTTCGCCATCCCGACCGGTGGACGGGGTCGCTGGCCATCCTTGGCGCGGCCGCGGCATGGCTCGTGTGGCGCGTCTACGAACGCGCGATGTTCGAAGGGGGAGATGGCGGCATCTACACCGGGGTCGACCACAACCTCGGCGACCTCCCCTTCCACATCGCCGTGATCAACAGCTTCGTCCACGGGGCGAACTTTCCCCCCGAGCACCCGGAGCTGGCCGGCGTCCGGCTGACCTACGCGTTCCTCGCCGACTTCGTCACCGCCATGTTCATGCGCGCCGGCGCGGGGCTGCGCGACGCGATGTTCGTCGTCAACGTGACCCTCGCCCTGTCCCTGGCCGCGCTCCTCTTCCGTTGGGCGTCGCACGTCACGCGCGACCGGCTGGCCGCGGTGGTCGCCCCGCTGCTCGTCTTCTTCAGCGGCGGCTTCGGCTTCCTCTTGTTGTTCCGCGACGTCGATCCGGAGCAGGGCGGTCTCATGGCACTCCTGGGCCGGATGTCGCACGACTACACGATCCTCGGCACCGGCGAGCTGCGGTGGGGGAACCTCGTCATCACGATGCTGATGACGCAGCGGTCGATCCTGATGGGCATGCCGCTGGTCGTGGCGGTGTGGATCCTGTGGTGGCAAGCCAGCGCCATCGGCGGCGGGCAAGACATCGACCCGGGGCGGACTGATGCGGCACCCGAGGCCGACGATCGCCACCGGACGCGCCGCCTGCTCGCGGGGGCAGGCGCGATCACCGGTCTCCTGCCCCTCGCCCATGCGCACGCGTTCCTCGTGACGATGGCGGTGGCTGCCATGGTGAGCCTGGCCACGCGCCGCTTCGCCGACTGGCGATCCTTCTTCGTCCCCGCGCTCGTGCTCTCGCTCCCGCAGATCGCGTGGCTCGCCGCCGGCAGCGCGTTGGATACGGGGCGGTTCGTGGATTTCCACCTGGGCTGGGATCGTGGCCAGCGCCCGCTCGTGCCCTTCTGGACCTATAACCTCGGGCTGTTCATCCCCCTTCTCGTCGTCGCGCTTTTCCGGGGAACGCGCGAGGGATGGCTCTCGCGCCGCCATCTCGTTCTCTACCTTCCCTTCCTCGCGTGGTTCGTCGTGCCGAACGTCCTGAAGCTCTCCCCGTGGATCTGGGACAACATCAAGTTCCTCGTCTGGTGGCACCTCGCCTCGGCGCCGATCGTCGCCCTGCTGCTGGCGCGCCTGTGGCACAAACGCGGCGGGTGGCGGTTCGCGGCCGCGACCGCCTTTGTCGCGCTCACCCTGTCTGGAGCCCTCGACGTCGCCCGTGTCGCCTCGCGGTCGATCGAGCTGCCCATCTACAGCGGTCCGGCGGTTGCCTTTGGGCATCGCATCCGCGCGGTGACGCCGCCGGGATCCATCGTGCTCCACGCGCCGACCTACAACTCCGAGGTGTTCCTCGCCGGTCGCCGGTCGGTGCTCGGATATCCGGGTCACACCTGGTCACAGGGGCTGGACGCCGGGACCCGTGAGGACGACATCCGCGCCATCTACGCGGGCGGATCGGATGCGCGAGCCCTTCTGGCGCGACACGTGGTCAGCTACGTGCTGGTCGGCCCGCGGGAGCGGGACATCGCGGGCGAGATCGACGAGAAGCGTTTCGACGGGATCCTCCGCCTGGTGGCGGAGTCGGTGGACCATCGTCTCTACGCGGTAGAATCCCGCGATGCGGCGCAGCAGTAGCCCCGCGGCGGCCCGCCGGCGCTCGCGGCCCGTGGCGCGCTCCGGACGCGGGACGAGCGGCCGCCGCCGGACGCGCGACCCAGGCGACCCCTCGCCATCCCGCTACATCGCCCGCGTCGACAAGCGGACGGGGGCCGAGATCGAGGGCCCGATCGATCCCGAAGAGCTGCTCGTGCACGCGCATCGCGACCTCCATCCGGTGGAGGTTGCGGCGCAGTTCCTGGCCAGCCGGCTCATCCAGCTCACCGGCAAGGAGCAGACCGTCGACGCCGGCATCCGCCGGGTGAACGCCATCGGCGGAAAGCTGGCGGAGATGGCGGCCACGGTGGCTGGACGGCCCGAGCTCGAGTCGCGCGCGAAGGGGCTGCTCGGAGTGATGGGCCGCACCACGTACTTCCGGTTTCGCGAACCGACCCACCTCAGCGAAGGGCAGGTGCGGTCGAGGGTGGAGCGGCTGCAGGGCGACGCGGAAGCGGCGCTGCGCGCCCGCGGTCGGAGTCCGCGCCTGCAGGTCCTGCTGACCGGCGCCACGGGATTCGTGGGCAAGGAGATCGTCGCCCAGGCCGCGGCGGACGCGCGCATCCAGGAGATCGTGGCCGTCGTGCGGCCGGAGACGATCCGCGACCCGAAGACGAGGGCGGTCGTCCGCGTGCTCTCGCCGCAGCAACGGGGGGCGCAGCTTCTGAAGAGGATGCGGGTCATCGGAGCGCGGGCCAAGAAGTTCCGCTTCATCGCCGGGGACATCGAGAACCCGGGTCTCGGCATCGACACCGCCGAGCTGAAGCACCTCCGCGCGACGCTCACCCACGTCATCCACTGCGCGGCCAGCGTGTCGTTCGACGACACCTACGCGAACTCCTATCGCGCCAACGTCCTGGGGAGCTTGAACGCGCTGGCGTTTTCGCAGGCGCTGCAGAAATCGCCCGGGTCGCCCTTCATCCACCACGTCGCCATCGAGACGTCGTACATCCACGGCCGGAAGCGGCGGACCATCGCGCAGGAGAACGATCTCGCGTTTCCGCGCCACTTCTACAACAACTTCTACGAGCTCACCAAGGCGATGGCCTCGATCGAGACCGATCGCTACCTCGTGCGAGAGGGGCTGCGCGTCGCCCAGCTGCTCCCGTCCATCGTCATCGGCAACTCGCGCACGGGCAACAACCGCGGCGACACCAAGGTCGTGAATGCGCCCATCAATGCCTTCGGCCGGGCCCGCGAGGCGCTGGACAAGCCGGCGGACGGCGCTGCCGCGCGGGTGAAGGGGTGGCTGATCGCGACCGTTGCCACCGGTTTTCCCGGTGATCCCACCGCCGAGCTGAACCTCGTCCCCGTCGACCGCGTGGCGGCAGGCATCCTCGCCGCGCTCACCGCGCCACTGGCGATCGGGAACCGCATCCACCTTGCCACCGACAACCGGATCCGCTCCGCGGACATGGTCCGGATCACGAGCGAGGAGCTCGGCATCAACGTCCGGCTGTCCGATCCGACCCTGTACCGCAACGTGACGCTTCCCATCGTCAAGGCGGCGCTGGCGCGGCTCGGCGAGCCGAAGCTGGCGAGCGCGCTCGAGAAGCTGGGCACGATCTTCGGCGGCTATGGCGAGTGGGGGCAGCCCGTGCACGACGTGGGCAACGACGTGCGCATCCTCGGCCTCCCGATCCGCCGCCCGAACACGCACCAGGCGTTCCGCATGTTGTGCCGTCACAATCGGTATATGCAGCAGTACGGACGCGTCCGGGATGGTGACGAGGTAGCGCGGCGCGAGGGCGTGTGGTCGGCGGCGCTCGACCGCATCGAGCGGCGGACCGGCCACGAGGCGGGCGCGATTCCACCGGCGGAGTTCCGGCGCCAGCTGGCGCTGGAGATCGACCTCGCGACGTTCGAGGGAAAGGAGTAGCGAGTGAAGGAACCGAAGGGGATGTTCGCCTTCCTGCGGAGCCGGGGAACGGCGCTGGCCGCCCAGGTCTCCGACGAGCTGATGGGGAACCCGGCGTTCCTGCGCGCGGTCGAGACGGCGTATCGCGGCAAGGAACGGCTGAACGGCGTGGTCGGTCAGGCGCTGAAGAGGATGAACGTGCCGACGCGCACGGAGTTCAAGCGCGCGGTGGCGCGGATCGAAGCGCTCGAGCGCGAGCTCGCGGGCAGCGCGCGGGCCCGCAAGGCGTCCACGGCCCGGGTCCGTCGGCGGCCCGCGACGCGACGCAAGAAGACGGCCGGCTCCGGAGGAGCATGACCGCGGGCCGGATCGCCGTCACCGGGATCGCCTCCTTCCTGGGATCCCGCGTGCTGCGCGCGCTCGTGGAGAAGCGGGGCGCCGATGCGCTGGTGGCGGTCGATGTGGCGAGGCCGGACACGGCCCTCGGCGTGCGCCATCGCGCCGTCGACTTCACGGAGCCCTCCTCCGGCGAGCAGCTGCTGGAAGCGCTCCGCGAAGAAAAGGTGGCAACCGTCATCCATGCCGCCGCGCTCACGAATCCCTCCCGCGACGGATCGTTTGCCCACGAGCTGGAGTCGATCGGCACGTTGAACGTCCTTGCCGCCGCGGCCGCGGCGGGCGTCGGTCACTTCGTCCTGCGATCGTTCACCGCCGTCTACGGCGCCCACGGCCGCAATCCCGCGTACCTGACCGAAGACCGGCCGCTGCAGCCGAACCTGTCCCTCGGATGGGCTCGGGACAAGCTCGAAGGGGAGCAGCACGCGGCATCCTTCGCGCGTCGATACCCGGCGATGAAGATCGCCGTCCTGCGCTTCGCGACCCTCTTCGGGCCCGGTGTGCGCACGTTCTACACCTCGATCTTCGACCACCGGATGGTGCCCGTGCTGATGGGATACGACCCCCTGATCCAGCTCCTGCACCCGGATGATGGGCTCGGCGCCTTCCTGGCCGCGGTCGAGCTCCGCGCAGAGGGCGCGTTCAACGTGGTCCCCTCGAGGCCCATCCCGCTGCTCGCCGCGCTCCATCTCGCAGGCAAGGTGCCCTTGCCCGTGCCCCATCCCATCGCGTATCCCGCGGCCGACCTGCTGTGGGCGGCAGGGCTCGCCGATGCGCCGGCCGGCTTCATCGACTTCGCGCGTTATCCGTTCCTCGGCGACGGCGAGAAGGCACGGCGCGAGCTGGGCTTCACGGCGCGCCACTCGAGCCGTCAAGCGCTCGAGGCCTATCTGCGCGACCGCCATCCCAAGGCGTCGATGACCACCGCGGAAGCGCGAGCATGAGCGCGTCGGGCTTCGTCGCCGCGGTTGGCCGTGCCCTCGATGCAGGCGCCTCGGCCATGACCTGGGAGAAAGTCGCCCGCGCGCGCGGCGCCGGCTACTTCCAGCGGCACTCCGAGGACGTGGACGACTTCGGATTCGATCCCCGGTTCGACGCCGCCGTCCAGCCTTTCTTCGAGCTCCTGTACACGCTGTGGTGGCGCGTCGAGGCTTTTGGCATCGAGAACGTTCCCGCCGAGGGCGGCGCGATCATCGTTGCCAACCACTCCGGCGTGCTGCCCTGGGACGGCCTGATGATCAACCTGGCCGTGCGCCACGAGCATCCGGCGCGCCGGCAGTGCCGCATGCTCGCGCTGGACATGTTCGCGCTGCTGCCCTTCTTCGCCCCTTTCCTTGCCCGCACCGGCGCCGTGCGCGCCAACCCGGAGAACGGCGAGCGCCTGCTGCGTCGCGGCGAGCTGATTGGCGTCTTCCCCGAGGGCGTGCGCGGAGTGGGGAAGCCGTACCGCGATCGCTACAAGCTCGCGCGCTTCGGCCGTGGCGGGTTCGTCCGGCTCGCCCTTCGCACGGGCGCGCCGATCGTCCCTTGCGCGATCATCGGGGCGGAGGAAGTCCATCCGAAGATCGGCGGCATGGACTGGGTCGGAAAGCCCCTCGGACTGCCCTTCTTTCCCATCACCCCGACCTTTCCCGCCCTCGGTCCCCTGGGCCTCGTGCCACTGCCGAGCAAGTGGTCGATCGAGTTTGCGGAACCGGTGGCCGTCGACCAGCACGGGCCGGACGGCGCGGACGATCCGATTCTCGTCAGCCGCCTGTCCGAGCAGGTGCGGGGGACCGTCCAGCAGATGCTCGACCGCCGGCTCGCGCGGCGGCAGTCGCCCTGGTTCGGCTGAAGGCTTACGGGCGCTCCGCGCGCTCCCCTTCGCGGCCGTACCGCTGCGTCAGGGCACGAGCGTCAGGGTGTGACGTGCTTCGCGCGCGACGGCCGCCTCGGTGAACGGAAGGCGGCGGCTCTCGACCGAAAGCCATGGACCGAACTGATCGTCGTAGTGCGGGCTGGCCGGGTGGCCGGACTGGCCCATGAAGTTCACGAGCCGCGTGTTGTCGGGATCGGCCATGTCGGCGATGAAACGCATCGAAGGCGCTTCGACTGCGCCCGCATTGGTGGTGGACAGGACGTTCGGCGTCGTGGACGAGCCGCCGCTTTCGACCTCGGGCGGGCTGAGCAGCGCGCCCAGGGGACGAAGCGCCGCCGCCAGCGGGTGCAGGACGGCCATGCGGTTCATCGCGCCCCAGGTCCACCGCGCGCGATCGCGGCCGAGCTTCTCCGCGACGTCCGCGCTGGCCACCCGCCACGAGGCGAGGAGCAGGCCATCCCAGTCGCCGTCGGCCGCCGGCACCCATGACGTCGGACGTTCCACGACCAGACGATGGACGGCCGCCATCCGGCGGCTCAGCGTGCGGGCGAACGGACGATTGCCGAGGCGCATACCGATGGCGCGCTCCCCGAGGGCGCGGAAGGTGGCGAACGCCATCGCCGCCGCGCGGCTGTCCACCTCCATGCGCCCGTCCCATCCGCGCAGGGTGTCCGCGATCTCGGTCCACGCGCCATCGCCAGGGTGACGCGCCGCCGCCTCGACCAGCACACGCGCCAGGTCCCGGTGCGGAATCGAGAGGCGCTCGCCCTGAAGCCGTGCCACGTCGTCGGCGGTCCATCCGGTGCGCGCCTCCAGCGATTCGTAGAGGGCGATCGCGCGCCAGGGGGCGACGCCCCCGCGGGTCACCCGATGGGCGTACTCCGTCCCCGCCAGTCGATTGTTCGCGGTCACCAGCAGCCCCGACGGCGGATCGAGGGCATGCGGTAGCTCGTCGAAGGGCACGGATCCGATCCAATCGCCGTCGGCCGATGTCCCCGGATACGGCCGCGCGCCATCCTGCCCGCGCCGGATCGGCAGGCGGCCCGCCGAGTACCAGCCGATGTGCCCCGCGCGGTCGGCATAGGCGAAGTTCTGCGACGGGCCCGGGTACAGCCGCAGCGCCTCCTTGAACTCGTCCCAGCCGCGGGCGCGGCCGGCGCCGGCAAAAGCCGGGAGCTCGACCGCGTCCTCGAGCGCCGTCCAGCGCAGCGCATAGAGACGTCCCCGGATCTCGAGGAGCGGTCCATGGCGCGTGAGGCGGACCGGATGGTCGACCGTCTTCCACGACTGCGCGAGCGGCCCTTCGCGGACCCGGATCGACTCCCGGCGGACGGTCACGGGCTCCCACCCGCCCGGAATGCGGTAGTGGTCGGGGCGCGCGGGGTCGAACTCCTCGACGTACAGGTCGGCGCCGTCGTCGTGCACGTTGGTGCAGCCCCAGGCGATGTCGCGATTGCGGCCGAGGATGACGCCGGGCACGCCGGGCAGCGTCACCCCCGCGACGTCGAGGCCCGGCGCGGTCACGTGCACCGCCGTCCAGATCGAGGGAACGCCGAGGCCGAGGTGGGGATCGTTGGCGAGCAACGGCAGCCCGCTCGCCGTTCGCGATCCCGCGATTACCCAGTTGTTGCTGCCGATGGCGAGGTCGCTCTCTAGCGCGGCCGAAGCGGGCGTGGCCGCGGAGGGCCGGTCGCGACCGAACAGGATGCGGTCCTGCGCGAACACCGTCGGGAACAACAGCTCCTGCACGTCTGGCGGTAGCTGGTCACCGACCGTGGCGCGAAAAGCCTCGCCTTCCCACCCTTGCGCGAGGTCCATGGCCAGCAGCTTGCCGATGGCAATCGTGTCTTCCGGCTGCCATGCGCGCGGGCGGTAACGGAGGAGGCGGAACTCGAAGGGCAGCGCATCGCCGTGCCCTTCGACGTACGCGTTCACGCCCGCCGCATAGGCGTCGAGCTCCTCGCGCAGGTGCGGCGGGACGAGGGGCAACGTACGCCTCGCCGCATCGCCGAGGCCGAGCGTGCGGATCTCCTTGTCCGCGCGGAGAGCGCCTTCGCCAAAGGCCTCGGACAGCTCGCCGAGGGCGCGTCGCCGCATGAGGTCCATCTGCCAAAGACGGTCCTGCGCGGTGACGTAGCCCTGCGCGCGCACGACGTCGAGGATGGACGCGCCGCGGAGATGGGGAACGCCCAGCGCGTCGCGCCGCACGGTGACCGACGCGGACAGGCCGCGCAGCGTGGCCTCGCCGTCGACCTGCGGCAGCGCCGCTCGTGTCCAGCGCCAGTAGACGCCGCCGATGACGAGCCCGGCGACGATGAGGCCGGCAGCCGTCGTCGCGATCAAGGGTCTGATCCAGCGGCGGATCTTCATCGCGCGCCGGCATGGATTGCCGCACGGCGCCGCGAGCGCTTTGCCGCCGCCGGCGCCGGCCGTGCCGGCAGCACCGGCAATCCGGGAAGGGTCCGTGGATGGCGGAGCGCAATGCCGTGACGGGCCAGCGTTCGGCGATAGGCAGCGAAGTTGCGCGCGAAGTGGCGCATCACCGATTGATAGCCGTGCTCGGCGACGACGCGACGCACGCCGTCGCGCATGATGTGGTAGCTGAACATGCGCATGTCGTCGCGCTCGGGCTCCATCAGCAGGATGTCGACCTTGGGGTAATCCCGCCGGTACCGCTCCATCCCATATTGCATACGGCCGTGGAGCATGATCCGCAGCGTCTGGTCGAGGACATAGGTGATTCCGCGACCGCTCAGGTGCCCGCCGAAAGGCCCGCTGCGCGCGTCGTTGCGGATGGGCACGACGGGGTTCACGCACAGGACGAGGTCCGCTCCGGCCTCGATGGCGAGGTGGAGGTGCGCGGTCTTCTTGACTCCGCCGTCGACGAAATCGCGGTCGCCGATCCGCACGGGCCGGTACAGGCCCGGCAGGGCCGTGGAGGCCTGGACCGCGAGGGAGACGGGGACGTCCTCGTGCGCCGCGTCGCCGAACGCCACCGCCTCGCCGTCGTCGAGGTCCACCGCCACCACGAGCAGCGGACGCCGCAGCGCGGCGAAGGAATCCCTGCGGCACCGCTTGCGGATCAGCGCCCCGACGTAATCGCGGACGCCGGAGTTGTCCAGCAGTCCCGCCGGCAGAAGCTCGAACATCGACCAGGCAAAGTCCGCGAGGGTTGCGGTCTCGCCCCGCCAGGCGGCTCGCGCCGCACGTTGCACCATCGAGGGCGCACGTCGCGACGCGGTCACGAAATCCCGGACGCCGAGGCGATAGAGCGGCGCTTCCGGCACGCCCAGCGCGCCGGCGGTCGGGGAGACGGCCGCGCCGTACATCTCCGCCGGGGTGACCCCCGCGGCGAGCAGCGACGAAACGAACGCGCCGCCGCTCACGCCGACGTAGAGATCGAGGTCACCGATCGGGCGATCGATCAGCGCGTCGAGGGCGCAAAGGCACCCGATTTCGTATAGTGCGCCCGTGAGGCCGCCGCCCGCGCAGACGAGGGCGACCTTGGACGGCCGGGAGCGCTTACGCGGAGTCGCCATCGCGTGCAAGTCTAACGGAGGTCGCCGATGTTCCTCGTGAACAGGCCGGGGCTGATCGGAGTCGTGCTGGCGGTCATCCTCGGCTTCCAGGTCGAGGGGCTTATCGACGCGAAGAGGCCGGGACTGGAGACTGTCGCCCTAAACGCCGGAGCGCTGTTCCTCGGACTCTACGGCCTCACCCTCGACCGCTGCGAGGTCCGCGGTTTCCTGACCTCCTACTGGGCGAACGTCCAGAACCTCTTTGCCGCGACGTCGGAGGCGGGCTGGGGGACGTACGACAAGGCGGTGGTTCCCGGGCGACGGATGGCGGTCTTCTTTCTTCCCGTGGCCGCAACGCCCCTGCTCATGCCTTTTCTCGGCCTTCTCGACGTCGCCTTACGCCTGAACAGGAACGGAGCGCTCACGAGGGCGGAGCGGTTCGAGTTCGTCGAGCTGCCCCTCGCAGTGGTCGGAATCTGGATCTGCTACGCGTTCGCGACACAGTCGCTGCGGCTGCGGACGAACCCGTCCTCGCGGGAATCCGTCGGCATGCACTTCTAACGGGCAGGATCCAGGCGCGGTCGCAGGCGCGGGGCGCGCTTCCCCCGAGCGACTTGAAGTCAAACTGCTGGGGAGCGAGGGGAAGCGACGACCCGCGACAGCGGCGCTCAGACGAGACGCGGGCAGGTCCAAGCGGGGCGGTCGCAGGCGCGGGGCGCGCTTCTCCCGAGCGACTTGAAGTCAAACTGCTGGGGAGCGAGGGGAAGCGACGACCCGCGACCGCGGCCGTCACCGGAGCGCGGACAGCCCCAGCGAACGCGGGGCGCCACTTCTCCCCAGCGACGCTCAGGCGCGAGGAATATCGGGTCCGGCCAGCCCCAGCGAGATCTCTTCCGACCAGGTCTGGGCCTGGCGGCGGCGGCGCACCACGAAGAACGCGCCGAGCGCGATGCCGAGCGCGAAGGACAGTCCGGCGCAGATGAAGGCGAGGCCGAGGGAGCTAAGCACGACGCCGACGAGGTCGAACACCGGCTTCTCGACCTTGATCCAGGTGACGGTCTCGAGGACCTGGTAGATCATCTCCGCGCTCCTGAAACGACTGTAGACCCCCGAATGGACCCGGTCAACTGTCGCCCGGCGTCGCGGTTGATCGCGCGCAGGTACGCGCGCACCCCCTCGAAAAGGCTCTCCGCGATGCGGTCGCGGTGCTCGGGCGTGCGCAACAGCTTCTCGTCCTGGGGATTGCTGACGAACGAGATCTCGGCCAGGACGCTCGGCATGTTGGCGCCGATGAGGACGTAGAACGGCGCCGTGCGCACGCCGCGGTCCTGGTTGGCGGGGGCCACGTCGCGGATCTTCTCGACCATCGCTTCCTGCACCGACGCCGCGAAGTCGCGGCTCTCGTCGATCTTGCTGTTGAGGGCGATGGCCTTGACCAGGTTCTGCAGGTCCTTCATGGTCGCCGCCGACACCGCGTTCTCGCGCGCCGCCACCGCCTCCGCGTGCGGATCCTGCGCGAAGCTCAGGAAGTAGGTCTCGATCCCGCGCGCGGCCGAGTTCCGGCTGCTGTTGGCGTGGATGGAGAGGAAGAGGTCGGCGCCGCGCGAGTTCGCGATGGCCGTGCGCTCCTCGAGCGGGATGAAGACGTCGGTGGCGCGGGTCATGATCACCTCCGCGCCGAGCTCCTTGCGGATGAGCTTCTCCAGGCGCAGGGCGACGTCGAGGACGAGGTCCTTCTCCTGCAGGCCGTTGCGCCCGCTGCTGCCCGGGTCATGGCCGCCGTGGCCGGCGTCGATGACGATCGTGCGCGCGCCGAGGCCGAGCTGGCGGGCCAGGCTGTACGAGCCCGCGCGGTTCACCGCCGGGGGCCGGGATGCCGTGGCGGGCGGACGCTCGCGCTCCTCGCGCTCGATCCGCTCCGCGCGGTCGATCCTCGCGACCTCTTCCCGCCTCGCCCGCTCCTCGCGTTCCTCTCGTGCTTCGCGCTCCTCTCGTGCCTCGCGCTCCTCGCGGTCGCGGGTTTCGCGCTCCTCGCGCTTCGGCTTGCGGCCGCGGGCGTTACGGGACGGCTTCGGAGAAGCCTCGACGATCGCGGCCGGTGTCGGCGCGGGTGCGGGCGTCGCCGAGGGCCAGGGCGCGGACGGTGAAGCGGCCGGGGTCGGCGCAGCCACCGGCGTGCCGTCGTGGCGTGTCCACGTCGCCAGCCGTGGCGGGACGCTCGAAGGAATGGGCGACGGACTCGGCGCCTCCGCGACCGGGGTGCGCGGGGCGGGCGTCGCGGACGGTGACGGCAAAATCGAGTCCGCCACCTCCGTCTCCGGCGGCAGGTCCAGCGGCTCGAGCGGGTCGGGAAGCCGGGCGGTGGGAGCAGGCGGGACAGGCCTGGCCCCCGCCGCCATCCGGGGCAGCGGCGTACCCCGCACGTCGATGACGAGCCGGGTCGGGTTCTGCAGGTAGAAGATGGAGTGATCCTTCACGTCCTTGAAGTCGAGGACCACGCGCACGATCGCGTCCTGCCGCTGCGCGACGCGGATCTTTTCCAGGAACCCGTTGCCGACCGGGAACGACTTGCCGACGAGGTTCGGATGGAGCCGGGTCCCGTCGAGGTCGATCCACAGGCGGTCGGGATCGCTGATGCGCGCCTGCTGGAACTGCACCTGCTTCTCGACGTCGAGGACGACGCGGGTGGACGCCTCGCCCGTCCAGAACCGCAGGTTGAAGACCTGCGCGAGGCCGGGCCGCGGCGGAGCGGGGAGGGCCGCCTCCAGGGCGCGTCCGCGCGTGGAGAGCATTGCCTTCGCCTCGCGCGCCCGCGCGCCGTCGGGGTACGCGGCCATGTAGGCGCGCACGGCGTCGGCCAGCGCGGCCCGATCGCCCCGTTCGCGCGCGATCTCGGCGATGGCGAAGAGCGCCTTCTCGCCCAGCTTGCTGCTCGGGTACTCGGCGACGAGGCTGCGGTAGGCGGTGACGGCGTCGTCGTCGTACGCGCGCTTCTTGAAGCGGCGGGCCATGTCGCGATAGAGGTCGCCGACCTCGATCAGCGCGTTGTCGGAGAACGCGCTCTGCGGATACCGCGCGATGACGCGCCGATAACGCAGGATGACGTTCTCCCATTCCGGTTTCTGGGCCTGCCGTCCCGGAGTCGCCTTGAGCGTGGCCAGCGCGCGCTGCGCCTCCGCGTAGAGAGCGGCGTCCGGCCCTTTCGGCGCGACTGCGGGGGTCTCGACGGCCGCAGGTCGCGATGCCGAGCGGGACACGGGCGCACGGGCGGGAGTGCGCTTGCGCTTCGCGGGCGGAGCGCCGGCGGCATCGACGGCGCACAGCGCGCCGGCCGCCAGGAGCGCGAGCGCCCGCGAAGCCAGGGTCACTTCGGCCAGCTGTCCACGGTCTCGTAGTAATCGGACGCGACGAGGATCTCCCTCGGCTTGGACCCGTCGGCGGGCCCGATGATTCCGTCGCGCTCCATCACGTCGACCAGCCGCCCCGCGCGGGAGAAGCCGATGCGGAACCGCCGCTGCAGCATGCTCGTCGAGGCCTGGCCGCTGGAGACGACGAAGCGAACCGCCTCGTCGAACAGCTCGTCCCTCTCGTCGACTTCCGCCACCTCCGTCGTGCGCTCGATCTTGCCGACGGTGTCGTCGTAGGTCGGCTTGCCGGTCTTGCGCAGGTACGTGGTCAGCCGCGCGATCTCCTGCTCGGTGACGAACGCGCCGTGGATGCGGGTGAGGCGCGCGGATCCGGGGGGCAGGAACAACATGTCGCCCTTGCCCAGCAGCCGCTCGGCGCCGATGGAGTCGAGGATCGTGCGGCTGTCCACCCGTGCCGCCACCCGGAACGAGATGCGCGAGGGGAAGTTCGCCTTGATGAGCCCGGTGAGCACGTCCACCGACGGCCGCTGGGTGGCGAGGATGAGATGGATGCCGACCGCGCGCGCCATCTGGGCGAGGCGCGTGATCGACTCCTCGACCTCGTGGGACGAGACCATCATCAGGTCCGCGAGCTCGTCGATGATGATCACGATGTAGTGGAGGGGCTTCAGGTCTTCCGGATCCGTGCCCGGTGGCGGGGCCGGGCGCTCGGCGCGGATGATGTTGTTGAACTGCTCGATGTTGCGCACCCCTTCCGACGCCAGCTTGCGGATCCGCTTCTCCATCTCGGTGACCGCCCACTTCAGGACGTTGGCCGCGATCTTGGGGTCGGTGACCACGGGCGTCAGCAGGTGGGGGATGTCCTCGTAGACCCCCAGCTCCAGCCGCTTGGGGTCGATGAGGATCATGCGCACTTCGTCCGGCGTCGCCTTGTACAGGATGCTCGCGATCATGCAGTTGAGGCCGACGCTTTTCCCGGTGCCGGTGGAGCCGGCGATGAGGAGATGGGGCATGGTGGCGAGGTCGGTGAAGTACGTCTGCCCGTCGGCCGTCTTTCCCATGGCGAGGGTCAGGCGCGACGGCGCTTTCTTGAAGGCGTCGGACTCGATGATCTCGCGCAGGTAGATGGTCTCCCGCACCTCGTTGGGGATCTCGATCCCTACCGTGCCGCGCCCGCTCATGCGATCGATGCGGATGGATTCCGCCTCCAGGGCGAGGGCGAGGTCGTCGACGAGCCCCACGATCTTCGAGTACTTCACCCCCGCGTCGGGCTTGAACTCGTAGGTCGTGACCACGGGCCCGGGGTTGATCTCGGAGACGTTGCCCATCACCCCGAACTCCGCGCACTTGCCCTGCAGGGTCTTGGCCTTCTCGAACAAGCGCGCCTTGTCCATGCCCATGCTGGGCTTGATCTCGTCCAGGATCGACGACGGCGGCAGCGTCATGTCGCCGGCAGGCGAGGGAACCGCCGCGCGCCGCGCGCGGGCGGGCTTCGGCGCGGGCGGTTGCGCTTCCTCATCGTCCTCGTCGTCGCGCAGGTTCGGATTGGGCGTGAGGGAGAAGGGAAGCGGCTTCTGCGCGGGCGCGGAGGCGATGGAGACCTCGCCGATGGCGTCTTCGTCCTCGTCCGGCATCGCGGGCGAGGCGGGCTTCGCCCCCTTCCGCGTCCTGGCCGCGGCGTCGGGAAGCGGCTCCTTGTCCCGCTCCTTCTGCGTGTGCTTCTTGATGACTTCCCGGCGCATCCGCTCCTTGCGCCGGGTCTCCAGGAAGTGCGCCCACGCCGTGCGCGCCGCCTGCCACTTCGCCTGGGAGACGACGCCGATGCGGGCCAGCATCTCCGCGAACGAGAACTGCGTGGACAGGATCACCGATACGAACAGCGCGGTCGCCACCACGATGTAGGCGCCGGTGCGGTTGAAATTCGAGGTGAGCAGGCCCGACGCCAGCTGGCCGATCGCGCCCCCGGCGCGCACGGGCTCGCCTTCGACAGTGACGCGTCCCACGGTCATGGTCAGCAGCGCGGTCAGGGAGAGCAGCATCAGGACGATGCCCGACACCTTGGTGTAAGCGGCCTCGATGGGCCGGCACCAGAACAGCTTCCAGCCCGTCACGGCGAGGATGATGGGCAGCAGGATCGCCGCCATCCCGAACAGCTGTGGCACCAGGAGCTCGGCCAGGAACGCGCCGATGGGGCCGATGAAGTTGCGGGCCGGGCCGGCGGTTCCGGAGCGGAAGAACGGCGCGGGATCGGCCGGGTTGTAGGTGGCGAGGCTGATGAGCAGCATCAGCGCCACCGCGAACGCCAGCAGCCCCAGGAACTCCGCCGATTTCTGCGAACGTGCGGCTTCGCGCGGCATCAGACCTCCATGACTACGGGAATCACCATCGGCCGCCTCTGCGTGCGCCGCCGGAAGAAGCGGCGCAGCTCGAGGCGAAGGCGCTCGCGGGTGAGATCGGGAGCCTGCTGTTCTTCGGGTGGGCGCATGGCCACGATCTCTTCCACCAGCCGCACCGCGTCGTCGAGGAGATCGGGGTGCCCGCCGGAATCCACGAACCCGCGGGTGACGATCTCCGGCGCGCTGGTCAGCCGCCCCGTCTGCTTGTCGAGCACCACCACGGGGACGACGATGCCGTCGGAGGACAGGTGGCGCCGGTCGCGCACCACGACCTCCTCCAGCTCTTCCGCCCCCGAGCGATCGAGGAGGATGCGCCCCGCGGGCACCGTGCCGTCCTTGCGCGCGCCGTCGGGGCCGAAGGAAAGGACTTCGCCGTCTTCGGCGAGCAGCACCTGATCGGACGTCATGCCCGCTTCCACGGCGAGGCGGGCGTGCTGGGCGAGCATCCGGTACTCGCCATGGATGGGGACGAGGTAACGCGGGCGCACGCGCCGGATCATCTCCACCAGCTCGTCGCGGCTGGCGTGGCCGGACACGTGTACGGCCGCGATGCCGTTGTGGAGGACGTCGCAGCCGCGGCGGAACAGGTTACCGATCACGCGGGACACCGCGCGCTCGTTGCCCGGGATCGGCCGCGCGGAGAAGACGGCGATATCGCCGGGGCCCACCACGACGTCGCGATGCTCGCCCACGCTGATCACGGACATCGCGGACAGGGGCTCGCCCTGGCTGCCGGAGACGAACAGCGCGAGATCCTGCGGCGCGCGCTCGCGGACCGCCTCTGTCGCGATCAGCGCCTCCGGCGCGATATGGAGCGCTCCGACCTCGGTGGCGACGCCGGTGTTGTCCGACATCCGCCGCCCGATGAACGCCACCTTGCGCCCGGCCGCCACCGCGGCGTCGGCGACGCGCTGGATGCGCGGGATCGCGGTGGCGAAGCAGGAGACGAGCACCCGGCCGCGCGCGCGGGCAAAGATGTCGCGGAACGCCGGCACGACATCGTCCTCGCATCCCGTGCGGCCGTGGTGCTCGACGTTGGTGGAATCGGAAAGCAGGACGAGCACGCCGCGATCGCCCCACGCCGACAGGGCTTCGACGTCCGTGCTCTCGGGCCCGGTCTCGGGGCTGATCTTGAAGTCGCCGCTCGCCATGACCACGCCAGCGGGCGTCTCGATGGCAAGGGCGAGGCTGTCGAGAACGCTGTGCGCAACCCGAATGGGGTTGACCCGGAACGGGCCGAGCGTCACCGGCTCTCCCGCCGAAAGCAGGCGGAAGTCGGCGGTCGCCCCGCGATCCTGCATGCGGCGGCGCGCGAACGCGATGGTCAGGCGGCTCCCGTAGACCGGCGCCCGCGCGGCTTCGAGCGCATAGGCCAGCGCGCCGATGTGGTCTTCGTGGCCGTGCGTCAGCAGGATCCCGTGGAGGGTCCCGGGGCGGTCGGTGAGGTACTGGAAGTCGGGGACGATCGAGTCCACCCCTGGGAGCTCGGGCGGAGGAAACAACACGCCGGCGTCGATCAGCAGGCGGTGCTCCTGCCACTCGAGGACGAGCGCGTTCAACCCGAACTCCCCGAGCCCGCCGAGCGGGACGAGGCGCAGGCCGGTAGCCTCCATGTGGTACCTACTCCCCGGCGAGAGCGTTGGCGAGACGGCCGAACTCCACCACGGATAGCGTCTCCGCCCGTCGCGAGCCCTCGATGTTGAGCAACCTCAAGTGTTCCTTGAGGTTAGGATAGCTATCTTGCAGGTTGTTTTCAAGCGTTCTCCGCCTATGGGTAAAGGCCCGGGCGACCAGGGGGGCGAAGGCCGCGGGGCGGAGCAGCTCGACGGCGGGTTCGGCGCGGAAAAGGATCCGGATGACTGCGGAATGGACCTTGGGTGGGGGTTGGAAGGCGCCAGGCGGAAAGCGGAGGACGATGCGGACGTCCGCCCATAACGCGAACAGCACGGAGAGGATCCCGTACTCCTTGGAGCCCGGTGGCGAGGCCACACGCCGCGCGACTTCTTCCTGCAGCATGACGTGCACATCGGGCACCTGCCCGCGCAGGTCGAGGAACCGCCGCAGCAGCGGGCTGGAGATGAAGTACGGGAGGTTGCCGACGAGCCGCGTCCCGGGCGGAGCGAGGGCAGCAAGGTGGATGTCGAGGGCGTCCGCGCAAATGACGGTGAGGTTGGGAATCGCGTGCCGCTGCAGCGCTTCCGCCAGCACGGGATCGACCTCCACGGCGGTGACGTGGGCGGCGCGCGCGCACAGCGGGATGGTCAATGCACCCGCGCCGGGACCGATCTCGAGGAAGGACTGGTCGGGGCGCGGATCGACGGCGGCCAGTAATCGGGTCACCGAGGCCGGCCGGAGGAAGTGCTGTCCTAGCCGCCGCCCCATGGCGGACTAAAACATCCCGGGGCCGGGGGTGAGGACGTTCGCGGGGTCGAACGCCCGCTTGGCGGCGGTCAGCCGGGCCCAGGTCGCGGGGCCGTAATGATTCGCCCAGTCGGCCGGCGTGAAGGGCACGGCACCGTAGCCCGCGTATCGATGTCCGCCGTTGCCGCGCACACGCTTCGCGAGACGGAGGTTGGCTTCCAGCAGGGCGGGCACGCGTTCCGCCGGTGCGCGTCGGATGATCCAGGCCTGGAACGCCAGCGGCTCGCGCGGAAACGGCAGCAACGGCCGCGTGAAAGGCTTCGTCGGGGTGGCGAGAAAGGCGAAGCCGTCGAACAGCTCCGTGCCCTCGAGCGTGGTCGGGTCGGCGAGGGCGTCCGTGATGAAGGCGCGCGCATCCGAGTTGGCCACGAAGAACATGGCGGAAGGGCTCGGCCACCACCACGAGCCGCTGGCCTTGCCCCGCTCGATGAGGGGTAGCGTGCGATGCAGGTAGTCGAGGTATGAGACGCGCCGCATGATGGAGCCGCTGCCTCCGCGAAGGGCATGGCGCTGCGAAGTTCCCGCCCTCGTTCCGGCAAACGTCCCTGCGGTCAGGCGCAGCCGCGGCGGGCCATCGGGAGCGGGGCTGATGCGGCCGCCCAGGTGGTCCAGCCCCTGGGGAGCGCGCGCCACGCTCCTCTGATCGTCGAGAAACTCCTCCACGTGTGCGTAGTCGTAGTCGAGCAGCATGACTTCGGAGGGCGCCGGAACGAGCTCCAGGCGGGCGCGCACGATGAGCGCGCACTGCCCCAGGCCCGCGAGGACCATCTCGAACAGTTCGGGCTCCCGCTGCGCGGAGCACACCGCGCGACGCCCGTCACCGGTCACCACCTCGAGTTCGTGCACGTGATCGACGATGGCCCCGAAGCGGTGGCTCGCGTTCCCGGTGCCGCCCACGCTGAGCGTGCCGCCCACGGTGATGACCTGCGTGTCGGGGAGCACCGGCGGCGTGCGGCGGAGGGGCAGGGTCGCGGCCAGGACTTCGCGCCACGTGGCGCCCGCCTCGATGTCGATCTCGGAGTCGGAAACGCGCAGGACGCGGCGCAGGGAGCGGGAATCGATCACGACTCCGGCTTCGACCTGGGCCTGGCCGTAGCTGGAGTGGCCCTGCCCGCGCATGGCCACGCGGATGCGGTGGGTGTTGGCATAGCGGACCATGCGCACGATGTCGTCGACGCTGCCGGGCCGCAGCACCGCGAGGGTCCGCCGGCGGATGATGCGCCCGTTGTCCTGCGACACCTCGTCCAGTGTGGCGGCGTCGGTGACGAGCGCGCCGTCGAGGCGGGGCAGGTCGACCAGCGGGCCGGTGCGTTCCGTGGCCCACCCCCGCGCCGCGGGATCGAAGCCGAGGATCAGGGCCGAGGCGCCGCCGGCAAGCCGATGACAGAACGCCCGGCGGGACACGGCGTGAGTCATGGATGGATGTTCCTCGGCCCCCGCCGCAGGCTAGCACGGGGGGGCCGAGGGCCGGACTAGAAGTCGATCTGTCCCGTCACCTGGAAGCTGCGCGGGCGCGCATCCCGGGTCACGTCGATGGACGTGCGCCGACCGAAGAAGGCGGACGTGATGCTTCCGCTGGGTCGGAAGTAGTTCGGGTGGTTGAACACGTTGAACACCTCCAGGGTGAAGCGCAGGGCCCGCTCCCCTCCGACCTTGAACCGCTTCTGCAGGGTGACGTCGGTGTTGAAGAACTTCGGATTGTCCTGGTACTCGGCGATGGGCGCGCGGTTGAACTCCGCCCGCAGCCGGTTGGCCTCCTCGAGGCCCAGCTCGCGGACCTGATTGCGGCTGTAACCGTTCGGGTAGTCGCCGGTAATGCCGTCGCCGTCGATGTCGACGCCGCCGGCAAAGACGTCGAGCGGCCGCTCGGAACGGAAGTCCACGACCGCCGCCAGATCGAAGTCCCAGGGCAGCTTGGCCACGGCATGGCCGACGAGGACGTGCCGGCGATCCTCGTCGCCGGGGCCCGAGTTCCGCTGCGGCGCTCGTGGAAACTGGTAGCCGCTCAGGAAGGTCTCGCCGTTGTTCTCGGTCTTGGAGAGCGTGTAGGCGAGGCCCCCCTGGAACCGGCCGGCCATTCGACGCCGCAGCTCCAGGGTCATGGCTCGGTATTTGAACTCTCCCTCGTTGGTGTAGAGCGTGACGTTGGTGAAGTCGGCGTTGGGGCGGAGCCGGGGGGCGGGGTTGATGGTGTTGATGTTGGGCCGCAGGACCTGGTCGTAGCCACGGTTCCAACTGAAGGTGACGTCCCCGGAGGTGTTGGTGGAGAGCTGGCGCTTCAACCCCAGGCTGGTGCGGACGCTGTAGGGTGTCACCAGGTTCTCGTCGACCACCTGGACGTCGGGGCGGAGGGTCGTCCGCGTTCCGCCCTGGAAGGGATCGGGGAAGGTCGGGTTCTCGATCTGGATGGCGACGATCTTGGGCGCGGTGAAGCGTGCGTTGCCCTGGATGTTCAGGATGACCTGGTCGTAGTAGAGGCCCGCTCCGCCGTGCACGGCCGTCTTGCCGTCGCCGCGGGGATCCCACACGAACCCCAGCCGTGGTGCAACATTGTTGTAGTCGTCGCTGTTGGCGGTGCCCGACTTCCCGCAGCGATCGGTGAAGGCGCAGACCGGTGATCCGGGGGGGATGTCCTTGAGCGCCTCGACCGTGCCTCGCTCGTAGTCCCAGCGCAAGCCGAGGTTGAAGGTGAGGCGGGGACTGATCGTCCAGTCGTCCTGGACGTAGAGGCCGAGGGCCGTGATCGGCCGGTCGAGCGTGCTGTCTCCTTCGCGCACGGTGAATCGCCGCGGACGGCCGGCCAGGAAGTTGGCCACGGTGGTGAAGAAGTAGGTCCCGCGGAAGTTGGAGTCGAAGAAGCTGTCGCTGCGGAAAACCTTGCTGTCGAAACCGAACTTCAGGACGTGGCTGCCCTTCCAGGCGCCGGGCTTGTGGATGGTGTAGTTGTCCACGAGCTGGAAGTAGTCGTCGGTGCGGCCCTGGGGACGGTCGGTGTTCCCGCCCAGGTAAATGCCGTCCGCCTCGTCGATGGAGATGTTGATGAGATCCGGGAAGTCGCGCTTGCCGTCGAAGCTCGTGCGTCCGATCTTGAAATAGAGCTCGTTCAGGTGGGTGGAGGAGCGGATCCACTTGTAGTTGAGCTGCGCCGACACCTCTTTGCTCACGTCGACGCCGCCCTGGGTGTCATAGATGGTGCCCGCTTTCCCCGAGGGCGAGTTTTCACGCTCCCAGTGGAGGTTCAAGGTGAAGTTGTGGCGCTGGCTGGCCGCGTGATCGAAACGCGCGGTGAGGCGCGGATAGCGGATGAACTCGGGCCGCACGAAGCGGCGGGTTCCGCCCTCGAAAGGGAGGGTGATGTCGTTTTGCCGCAGGAACTGGGCGGTCGCGTCGCTGACCGCGGCCCCGGGCGCAGGCAAAGGCAAGGTACGGGTGGAGGCGGTCTCGCGGTTCTCGTAATCGAAGGAGACGAAGAAGTGGGTGCGGTCCTTCCGGATCGGTCCGCCCAGGAACCCGCCGTATTGCTTGCGCTCGAAGGGATCCTTCGGGTCCCCGGGCGTCAGGAACGGGTTGCGCGCGACCATGTCCTGGTCGCGGTACAAGAAGAACAGTCCCCCGTCGAAGTTGTTGCGTCCGGAACGGGTGAGGACGCTGATCACACCGCCGCCGGCGCGCCCGTACTCGGCCTTGAAGCTGTTGGTCAGCACCTGGAACTCCTGTATGGAGTCGAGGTTGGTCTGCTGCAGGCGGTTCCCGGTGATCTCGCCGCCGTTGTCGACCCCGTCCACGAGATAGCTGTTGGATCTCCCGCGCGCGCCGCCGATGTCGCTCCCCTGGGCGGTGTTCTGCACCCCGGGGGCCAGCTTCACCAGCGAGAGGAAGTCCCGGCCGATGATGGGGAGGATGTCGATCTCCTCCCGGGTCACCAGGGTGTACACGGCGGCGTTGGTGGTCTCGACCAGCGGGGCATCGGCGGTGACGGTCACCTCCTCGGTCACCGAGGCCACCTTGAGCTCGAAGTCGAGGGTGACCTCGGACCCGATGGTCAGGCGCACGCCCCTGCGGCGCGCGGAGCCGAAGCCGGCCAGCTCGGCGGTGAACTCGTAGGCGCCGGGCGGCAGGACCGGGACGCGATACGCGCCCGTCGGCTCGGAGACCACGGATCGCGAGATGCCGGTGTCGACGTTGCGCGCGGCGACGGTGGCGCCGGGCAGCGCCGCCCCCGACGCGTCGGTGACGCGTCCGATCACCGTGGCCGTTTCGGCCGCGAACAGGGGTGTGGCCACGCAGGCGGTCAGCAGGAAAGCGGCGAGGGCGGGAGTTCGAGTCATGTCGTCCCTTCTGTATTGGTCCTTGGCGATCGTACACCCTGCTAGCCTAGGATTTCTCCGATGAACGATTCGCTGCACGTGGCGTTTGTCGCCTCCGAGATGGCGCCGTTCGTCAAGACCGGCGGCCTCGCCGACGTCATCGGAGCGCTGCCCAAGGCGCTGGCGGCCCTCGGCCACCGCGTGACCGTTTTCCTGCCCCGATACGGTTCGATCCCGTTTCCTGCCGGCCAATACGTCGGAAGCGCCGACGTGCCGCTCGACGGCTACGGCCGCACCGCCGGTTACTTCGAGCGGCTCCTCGGCGAGCGCGTGCGCGTCATCTTTGTCGAGTACGGTCCCTTCTTCGACCGTCCGAACCCGTACGGCGACGGCGGGGCGGATTACGGCGACAACCGGCTCCGCTTCGCGTTCTTCGCCCGGTCCGCGCTCGAGTTCTTCCGCAGCCGCGGCGAGCGGCCGGACATCTTCCACGCCCACGACTGGCAGGCCGGACTGCTGCCGGTGTACCTGAAGTCTTTCTACTGGACGGACCCCGTGCTGTATCGCTCGCCCACGGTGTTCACGATCCACAACCTCGCGTACCAGGGGAACTTCGCGCCCGATACGGTGTCCGTGCTCGGCCTGCCGTGGCATCTGGGAGCGGGCGAGGCCGGGCTCGAGCAAAACGGCGGCATCAGCTTCATGAAGGGCGGCCTCGTGTTCTCGGAGTTGGTGACGACGGTGTCGCCGCAATACGCGCGCGAGATCCAGGGCCCGGAGATGGGCTACGGGTTGGACGGCGTCATCCGCAGCCGGACCGAGGACCTGCGCGGGATCCTGAATGGAGTCGATTACGACGACTGGGACCCGCGCAACGACCGCCACATCGCGCAGCAGTATTCGCCGGAGGACATGACGGGCAAGGCGGCCTGCAAGGCGGACCTCCTGCGCACGTTCGGCCTGCCCGAGGAACCGGAGCTGCCGATCGTCGGCGTCACGTCGCGGCTCGTCCACCAGAAGGGGTTCGACGTGGTGGTGCGGGCCTGGTACGACCTGCTGCAGCGGCCGCTGCGAATGGTGGTCTTGGGGACGGGGGAGACGGACGTCCAGGACGGCTTCCGCGCGCTGGCGGCGCGGGCGCCGGACCGCTTCGCGGCGCATTTCGCGTACGACAACGCGGTCGCGCACAAGATCGTGGCCGGCACGGACATGTTCCTGATGCCGTCACGCTTCGAGCCCTGCGGCCTCACCCAGATGTATGCCCTGCGTTATGGGACGGCGCCGATCGTCCGCGCGACGGGCGGCCTGGTCGACACCGTCGAGCCCTGGAACCCGGCGACGGGGACGGGGACAGGCTTTCGATTCGATGACGCCGACGGGACCGCACTTTTGTGGGCGATCGACCAGTCGCTGGCCGCGTACGCGGACCGAGGCGCCTGGACTCGGCTGATACGAAACGGGATGGCGCGGGATTTCTCGTGGGAGAGGTCCGCGCGCGAGTACGAGGCCGCCTACGTCCGGGCCCGAAAGTTGGCCTAGTCGGTCTAGACTGTTTCCATGTCCAATCTCGATACGTACACCGACGCGAACTGGGAATCCGAGGTCATGGCTTCGAACGAGCCGGTGCTCGTGGACTTCTGGGCGGACTGGTGCCAGCCGTGCAAGGTCCTCGTGCCGACCATCGAGGAGGTCGCCCAGCAGTACAAGGGTCGGCTGAAGGTTGGCAAGGTCAACGTCGAGGAGAACGACGCCGTCGCGTTCCGCTACAGCATCACCACGCTGCCCACCCTGATGATCTTCAAGAAGGGCCAGGTCTCGGAGCAGCGCGTGGGGCTCATCACCAAGGACAAGCTGGTGAAGCTCATCGAGCCCCTGCTCACCTAGTTGCCGCCGCCCGCGGGGCTCTTTACCCTGACCGCCGAGAGCTGGGACAGCGAGGTCCTGCGGTCGACGGTCCCGGTCGTCGTCGCGTTCTGGGCCGAGTGGTGCGTGCCCTGCCGCATCGCCGCTCCGGCCCTGGAGGATGCGGCCCGCGCTTCGCAGGGCCGGCTGCGCTTCGCGGCGGTGAGTTACGACGAGAACATCGCCCTCGCGCGGCGGTACGACGTGCGCGGGCTGCCGACGGTCCTCGTCATGCGTGACGGAGAGGTCTGCGTGCGCCGCGTCGGGCTGATAGGGCGCAAGGAGCTGCGCCGGATGCTCGACGCCTGCTCACCCTGAGCGACGTCGGCGTGTCGGCGCCGTCTGCGGATCAGTCCATCTCCATCAGGCGATCGTTGCGGCGGGCCGCGGAGGCCACCGCCGGCTCCAGATCGACCGCGCCGGAAAACACTTCGCGCGCCGCGCCCTCGATCTGGGCGTCGGACGGGATGATGCCGCTCCCGTGCAGCCGCACCCACCAGCGCACGAGGCCGTCGACGTAGAAGTACCGCTTGCCGACCATGCGCAGCGCGTCGACCCCGAGCAGCCAGCCGAGGTAATCGCGGATGGCGCCCGGTGACCGGCCCAGTCGCGCCACCAGCGCAGTGAGATTCAGTCCTTCCTCGTCCGCGACAGCGCCCAGCACGGCCTTGGACATTCCGTATCCGCGGCTGCGCAGCAGCAACGTCTCGTAGGTGTGGCGGCAGAGGCGCTCGAGCCGTCCGCCCCGCGCCATGCCCGCCATCCACGCCCCCTCGACGTCGCCAGAGGCGCGGATCGCCTCGAGCAGCGCGTCCATGTAACAGGGCAGACCGAACCCGGCCGCGGCCAGCCGGCCAGCATCGACTCCGAGTCCCGCCGACGAGAGCGAATGCTCCACGTCTCGCGCCTGCACCGGTTCGAGGGGAAGCGCAGCCAGTGCGGGCCACAGGCGCCGCGCGGCGGTCGGCATCGACGTGGCGAGGATCGTCCCCCGCGTGCGCGCGGTCAGCGCAGACAGGAAGGGCGCGTCTACTTCGCGCAGCCCGGCGAAGTAGGCGAGGGATCGGATCTCCGTCGCTTCGTCGAGGATCAGCACGATCGGACGGCCGCCCGCGGTATCGAGCGAGGACCAGAGAGCGAAGAGCGCCCGCACGCCGTCCGCAGCGTGGTCCTTCCCGCCTTCGGCGTGGGCAAGGATCCGCGCGATGTCCGCGGCACGCTCCTGGCGCACACCCGTTGAAAGCGCCTGGATCGCGGAGCGCACGAACCGCTCCGGCGACGAAGCCGCGCCCATCAGATCGAGGTAGGCGGGCTCCCAGCCCCGCGAGCGCAGCGCCTGCGCGGTCTCGAGGAGAAGCGTGGTCTTGCCTGCGCCGGGAGGGCCGGTGACGAGGATCGGCGCGGCGTGCAGGGCGTGCTCGGCGAGGGCGGAGGCCTCGCACCTGGGAAACCGGACTCTGCTCATCGCGCGGAGCGATCGAGCATCGGCACGTGCACTCCGCGCTGCCGCGCCACTTCGATGGCGCGCTCGTATCCCGCGTCGGCGTGCCGCATCACGCCGGTGCCGGGGTCGGCGGTGAGGACACGCTGCAATCGCGCCGCGCTCTCGGGCGTGCCGTCGGCGACCACCACCATGCCGGCGTGGATCGAGTAGCCCATCCCCACGCCACCGCCATGGTGGACGGAAACCCAGGTCGCGCCGCAGACCGCGTTCAGGAGCGCGTTCAGGATCGGCCAGTCCGCCACCGCGTCCGACCCGTCGCGCATCCCCTCCGTCTCGCGGTTGGGGGACGCCACCGATCCCGCGTCGAGGTGATCGCGCCCGATGACGATGGGCGCGCTGACGGCGCCGGTGCGCACGAGGTCGTTGAACACGAGCCCCATCTTCGCGCGCTCACCGTAGCCGAGCCAGCAGATTCGCGCGGGCAGCCCCTGCGGCTTGACGCGCTCGCGAGCGAGGGTGATCCATCGCGCCAGCGCCTCGTCCTCGGGAAAGGTGCGCAGCACCGCATCGTCCGTCACCGCGAGGTCCTTCGCCTCGCCGGACAGGACGGCCCACCGGAACGGCCCCTTGCCTTCGCAGAACAGCGGGCGGATGTAGGCGGGGACGAAGCCGGGAAAGCCAAAGGCATCTTCGACGCCGGCCTTTTGCGCTTCGGCGCGGATGTTGTTGCCGTAATCGAAGGTGACCGCCCCCTGGCGCTGGAGGTCGAGCATCGCGCGCACGTGCTCGCCCATGCTGCGGCGCGCTTCGGCCATGTAGCGGCCGGGATCCGCCGCGCGCAACGCCACCGCCGCGGCGAGGGTCATGCGATTGGGAACGTAGCCGTTCAGCGGATCGTGCGCGCTGGTCTGATCGGTCAAGAGGTCCGGCACGACGCCGCGCCGCGCGCAGTCGGCGATCACGTCCGCGGCGTTGCCCAGCAGTCCGATGGAGAGCGCTTTCCTCGCCTTCTGCGCTACGCGGGCGCGGGCGAGCGCGTCGTCGAGGCTGTCCGCCTTTTCGTCGAGATATCGGCCCTCGAGCCGGCGTTGGATGCGCAACGGGTCGACCTCGACGGTGATGTTCACACCGCCGTTCATCGTGGTGGCCAGCGGCTGGGCGCCGCCCATGCCGCCGAGACCGGCGGTCATCACGAGCCGGCCCGCCAGCGACCCGCCGAAGTGCTGGCGCGCCGCCTCCGCGAAGGTCTCGTACGTGCCCTGCAGGATCCCCTGGGTGCCGATATAGATCCAGGACCCCGCGGTCATCTGGCCGTACATCATCAGTCCCTTGCGATCGAGCTCGTAGAAGTGATCCCACGTCGCCCACGCAGGGACGAGCATCGAGTTCGAGATCAGCACTCGCGGCGCGTCGGCATGAGTGCGGAAGACGCCGACGGGCTTGCCGGACTGCACGAGGAGCGTCTCATCGTTCCCGAGCGCCTGGAGCGAAGCGACGATCGCGTCGTAGCACTCCCAGTTGCGCGCCGCCTTCCCGATGCCGCCGTAGACGACGAGGTCGTCCGGGCGCTCCGCGACCTCGGGATCGAGGTTGTTCATGAGCATCCGGAGGGCGGCCTCCTGTTGCCAGGACCGGCACGACAGCGCGGTTCCGCGGGGGGCGCGGATCGCGGCGCGCTCAACCACGCGCGGTCACATCAAATAGCGCTGGTTGTTGGTCGAATCGTCCTCCGCGAGGTCGTACTCGGTCTTGCCTCCACGCAGGACCTTCAGCTTGTTGCGATTCTTCGGCGGTGCGGGCGTCGCCCGCGCCATCCACATGCGCTCGAGCCATCCCATGGCCAGGACGACGAACGCCGCCAGCCCGACGTAGAGGGCCAACGACCGGATCCCGAGGGCGAGCCCCGCAAGGCCGGCCGCGACCGCCGCCGCCCCCAGCAGCACGGCACCAGGCACCCACGACCGGACGGCGGGGGCAGGGCTCATCGGCGTTCGACCTCCTCTTGCTACTCAAGGGTACCGCAGACGGCCGCGGCTTCGTCTGCGAGTGTGCCGTCCATCACCAGGAGAGCGGCCGACTCGATCTCGGGGGCCATTACCCGGTCCCGATCGTACCGCGGGATGTCCCGGCGCAGGCGGATGTATGCGGCCTGCAGCGAGGGCGACGTCAGCAGGGGCTGCCGGAAATCCAGGGCCTGGCAGCCGGCCAGTGCCTCGACGGCGAGGATCCGCCGCGTGTTCGCGGTGGCGCGAGCGGCCATTCGTGCGGCGGTCACACCCATCGACACGTGGTCTTCCTTGTTCGCCGAGGTCGGGATCGAGTCGACGGAGGCGGGATGGGCGAGGGACTTGTTCTCCGAGGCGAGGGCGGCCGCGGTCACGTGCGCGATCATGAATCCGGAGCGCAGCCCGCCGTCTTCGGTGAGGAAGGCAGGCAGTCCGGACAGCGCCGGGTTCACCAGCCGCTCCGTCCGCCGCTCGCTGATGCCGCCGAGCTCCGCGACGGCGATGGCGAGAACGTCGGCGGCGATGGCCACCGGCTCTCCGTGGAAGTTGCCGCCGGACAGCAGCTCGCTCGTGTCCGAGAAGACCATCGGGTTGTCGGTGGCGGAGTTGATCTCGATGGAGACGACGCGCGTCACGTAGGCGAGGGCGTCGCGGACGGCGCCGTGGACCTGCGGGATGCAGCGCAGGCTGTAGGCGTCCTGCACGCGTCCGCAGTCACGATGGGACTCGCGGATCGCGCTGCCTTCGAGCAGCCGCTTGAGGTTCCGGGCCGAAGCCTGCTGGCCGGGATGAGGCCGGGCGGCGTGGATGCGCTCGTCAAAGGCGACATCCGTGCCCTGCAGGGCGTCGAGGGTGAGAGCGCCGATGACGTCCGCGCTTTTCGCGAGGCGCCAGGCTTCCGCCAGCGCGAGCCCGGTCAACGCGGTCATCAGCTGCGTGCCGTTGATGAGGGCGAGCCCTTCCTTGGCATGAAGGGTCACGGGCTCGAGCTTGTTGCTTTTCAGCGCCCTGGCCACCGGCCCGCTCTTCCCGTCGTGGATGCAGTCGCCTTCGCCGATGAGCCCGAGCGCGAGATGCGCGAGGGGCGCGAGATCGCCGCTGGCCCCGACGCTGCCCTGCGATGGGATGACGGGATGGATGCGCGCATTGAGCATCGCGATGAGCAGGTCCAGGGTCTCCGGTCTCACGCCGCTGAAGCCCTTGGCCAGGACGTTGGCGCGAAGGAGCATGAGGGCGCGGGTCTCGGCTTCGCCTATGGGCTCGCCCACGCCGGCCGCGTGGCTCCGGACGAGGTTCAGCTGCAACTGGCCGAGCTGGTCGTGGGGGATCACGACGTCGGCGAAGTTGCCGAAGCCGGTGGTGACGCCGTAGACGACGTCCTTGCGTGCAACCGCGTCGTCGACGACTTTGCGCGCGCGGGCGACGGCGTCGCGGGCCGTTCTTGCAAGCGCCACTTGTCGCGCCCCCCGTGCCACCGCCTCGAGGTCGCCGATGGTGAGGCTTGCGCCGTCGAGCAGGAGCGGGGTCACGGTGCGGAGGTTATCACGCGCGATTCGGCGACTGGACCCGGGACCGGCAGGGCCGCGGCGGATTGGACGCGGCGGAGACGGCGTACAATCCTCCGGCTCGCCAAATGCCCAACATCGCTATCGTCGGCGCCCAATGGGGCGACGAGGGAAAAGGAAAGATCGTCGACCTGCTCACCGCAAAGGTGCAGGTCGTGGCCCGCTACAACGGCGGCCACAACGCCGGCCACACCATCCGCATCGGCGATCAGACCTTCGTCCTGCACCTGATCCCGTCCGGCATCCTGCATCCCGGGATCCTGTGCGTCATGGGCGCGGGCATGGTCATCGACCCCTGGGCCCTCGACAAGGAAATGACGGAGCTCACCGACCGCGGCGTCGCGATCGACGACAACCTCGTGATCTCCGACCGCGCGCACCTGATCCTCCCGCATCACCGCGCCCTCGAAGCGCTGACCGAGGAGATGCGGGGCAGCCGCAAGATCGGCACGACCCAGCGCGGCATCGGTCCGGCCTACGAGGACAAGGCGGGCCGCCGGGGCGTCCGCATGGGCGACCTGCTTCATCCCGCGGCGCTGCCGGAGCGGTTGCAGGAAGGCCGCCGTCATTACGAGCAGATCTGCCGTGGCACCGGCCGCGAGGCGACGGTCGACTGGGAGAAGCTCGCGGCGGACCTCGCCCACTTCGGGGAGATCCTGCGACCGCGGATCAAGGACGTCTCGCTCGTGATGCACCGGCACATGGCCGAGGGTTACTCCGTACTGTTCGAAGGCGCGCAGGCCACGCTGCTCGACATCGACCACGGCACCTACCCGTTCGTGACGTCTTCGAGCGCGATCGCCGGCGGGGCCCTCACCGGCCTTGGCGTCCCGCCGACCCGCCTCGACGGCGTGATCGGCATCGTCAAGGCCTACACGACCCGTGTCGGATCGGGGCCATTGCCGTCGGAGATCGGCGGGGTCCTCGAAGAGCAGATCCGCCAGAAGGGAAGCGAGTTCGGCGCCTCCACCGGCCGCCCGCGCCGCTGCGGATGGTTCGACGCCGTCGTCGTCCGTTATTCGGCCCGCGTGAACGGACTCGACTCGCTGGCTCTCACCAAGCTCGACGTGCTGGACGAGCTACCGGAGATCCTGCTGTGCACCGGATACCGGTACGCGGGGGAGCTGATCACCGAGTTCCCGGCGGACCTCTCGGTGCTCGACGGATGCGACCCGGTCTACGAGACGTTCCCCGGCTGGCAGGTCCCTACCGCGGGCACACGGGACTTCGCCGCCCTGCCCGATTCGGCCAGGCGTTACGTGGACCGGATCAGCGACCTGGTCGGGGCCGAGATCGGGATCGTCTCCACCGGCCCCGGGCGCGAGGACACGATCCTGCGCTCGGGCAGCGCCGTCACCGCCTGGTTCGAGTAGGCAGGCCGAGCGCCGAAGGCGGGAGCCGGGTAGCAGTCCCGGCGGTGGGGATCGAACCCACGACATTCGGCTTAAAAGGCCGCTGCTCTGCCACTGAGCTACGCCGGGACGACAAGGATACCGCTTCTGGTACAATCCGGGCGGTGGCGGCGCGGCCGTCCCGAACCCGAGGAGCTCCTCATGTCCGATGCGCTTTCGACGCAGGCTCGCGATCTCGTCGAGCGGTATCGCCGCTCCGTTCACGCCATGAGCGGTGAGAATTCGAGAGAAGTAGCCGACGCCCTGGCGCGTGCCTTGCGCGCGGTCGAGCGCGCGCGCACACGCGAAACGCTGTCCGACGACGTCACCGCGGAGCTGGCGGTCCAGGCCGTCCAGCGCGCTCTCGATTCGGCGGCCGACCCCTTCTAGCTCGCCAGGCCGCCTTCCGTCACCGGCGGCTCACGCTCGCCGCCTGGGTTTCAGCGACCGGCCCGGCGCGGCTTTCGCGCCGCCTCGCGGCTTTCGCGTCGCGCGACTGCTTCGCGTCCTGGTAACCGCGGTGGTCGTGCGCCGACGGCCCTTACGCGCGACGTTCTTCCGCGGTCGCGTGCCCGCCGCCGGCTTCACCTTGTTCCGCGAGCCGCGGGGCCGCCCGGGGCCGCGCTTCGGCCCTCTCGCGCGCTCGATCCGGGCGAGGTTGACGCCGCGCGGCCGGGCCCGGCCGGTCTCCCAGAGGAAGATCGAGTTGGCGCTCACGCCCAGGATCTCGGCAAACGCCCGCCGGGAGCGCTGGCCGCGGGCGGCGCGGATCTGCTGAGGGCTCATGCGGGGGCCCGATGCCGTTGCCGCGGACCGGCCGCCGGCACGCCTCGCTTGCAGCTTCAGCAGCCGGCGCTGCGCACGGGCGAGCTCCGTCGCCTGCCGGCGGATAATGGCACGCAAAGCGCGTAATCGCGTGCGCGTGCGGTCGAGCCGCTTCGCGATCGTTTTCCCCTGGCGCGCGACGGCGCGGCGCACCTCCTGCCGCAGCGCGCCACGCAAGGATTGTGTTTTCATCTTGTTTCATCCACCAATCGAGGGACACGCCGTTACCAATTCGTCTTTGTGTTTACACCGGTGTGTGAAGCAGCGCAAGTTGCGCGCTTCAGCGGGAGGTCGAAGAGCCGGGCCGCCGCGATTGCCGGCGAAGGATTTCCACCAGGGCCAGCTTGTCCGTCAGCTCGATGCGCGTGATGGACACGCCGAACCCGGGTGGAAGGTCGGGCTGCCGCGGGGTATCCCGCTCGTTGACCCACGCCACCTTGCCGACGATCGGGATCTCCCGCTCCGCGACGAGCACGCGGAGAGCGACGATCTGACCGTTGATGAGCGGTCGCTCCGTGGCCACGAAGAACCCGCCGAGGCTCAAGTTCTTTATGGGCAATCCCTCGCCGTCGAGAATGCAGCGCGCGTCGTCCACCGCCAGGCGATCCCCGCTCTTCATCCGCGATCAGGCTTTGTGCGGAGGAAGATCAACCGCCGCGGCCACCACGACGTCGAACGCATTCACGGGAAGGTAGTACTCGAAGCGGTGGCTGCAGCCGGCGGCAGGGCAGCGGATGAGGTTCGCCGCCAGCCCGTCCACGAACCGGTACTTGTAGGAGAGGACGAAGGAGCCACTGCAGCGGGCGCAGACCAAGGGCATGTCGCGGTGGGTCGTCCACGCCGCGGAGGACGCGCTTGCCCTCGCTCCGCCGCCTCCGGCCACAACGCGCCCACGGATGGCTCCGGGCGGTGTGCGCGCGAGCTCGTCGACCGTTCCCGGCGCGGCCGCCGGACGATCCGCGGGTGTCGTGGACATAGAGGGATTGAAACCGGCGGTAGCCTATCACGCGCTCCGCGGGCGATTGGAATACCACCCGGACGTGGTACGTTTTCGCCGTGAAGACAACACGCGTGAAGGCGACACGAAAGACCAGGGCGCGGCGCGGGCCGTCGCTCGCAACATTGATCCGGGCCGACGTCGCGCGCCTGGCGGCGGGTGCCAGTCAATCCTTGCAGCGTCGGGTCACCCAGATCCAGAAGCAGACCCGCGCCCTCGGCCGCACGAGCCTCGTCCAGCGCCGGGAGCTGGCGCGCCTGGAGCGCCGCGTGTCGCGGCTGCGAGACGCCCGCGCGCGCTCGACCACCCGCGTCATCCCGAGCGGTCCGGCGATGAAGCCCGCCGCCGTGCGCGCCCTCCGCGCGAAGCTGGGGATGACGCGCGAGCAGTTCGCGCGCTACCTCGGCGTCAGCCCCGGCTCGATCTTCCTGTGGGAGAGCGGCCGGGCGAAGCCGCGGGCGGCCAGCCTGGCCCGGCTGCGCAGGGCTACGGCGTCGAATACGCGCGCCGCGCGGGGACGCTGACCAGCCGGTCGTCCTCGGCGATCCACGCCGTCAGCCGTCCGCCCCACACGCAGCCCGTGTCCAGCCCGCGCACTCGCGAGCGATGGACGAGCCCCTTGCGCGCCCAGTGGCCGAAGACCAGAGTACGCGGCTCGCGCTTCTCCCAGTGCTCGTACCAGGGCCGGAAGGGGCGCCCGGGCGGCGGATCGTCCCGCGGAGGCCGCTGTCCATCCGCCGTGCAGTAACGCACGCGGGTCGCAAAGGCGACGGCGTCGTCGGGCGCGCACGGATCGCGGCCGGCGAGCTGCGCGACCGGGTCCTGCCATTGGGGATTGAGGCCGGCGTGCACGAGCAGGACGTCGGGCCATGCCTTCACCAGCGGCCGCTGGGCAAGCCAGGCCAGCAGCGCGTCGCGGTCGGGCGCGGCCAGGATCTTTTCGAGCGTGTCTCGCGGCCGCGGCGGTCCGAGCCCGCGCGCTCGTCGCAGCAGGTGGATGTCGTGGTTGCCGAGCACGCCGCCCGCTCCCACGGAAGAAAGGAGCCGCAGCGCGCCCAGCGAATCCGGGCCGCGGTTCACGAGGTCTCCCGTGGGCTCCAGCAGGTCACGCGCGGGGTCGAACTGGACGGCGCGCAGCAACTCCTCGAGCTCGACCCGGCATCCCTGCACGTCGCCGACGAAGATGCGACGCCCGCCCGCCGCCGGAGCGGTCAGCGCCGGGGCTGGCTGGCCAGCCGTTCCTGCGAGAACTGCTCCAGGACCTGCCGGACATGGGGATGCGTGGAGACGATGGAGTCGAGCGTGGGGCGATCGAGCTCGAGCAGCTCGCAGTGCGACGTCGCCACGATGGTGGCGCTCCGCGGTTGGCCGGTCAGGATCGAGATCTCGCCGAAAAAGGCGCCTTCGCTCATTTCGTTGACGGCAACCTGGCGGCCGGCGGCGTTGCGCTTGACCGCCTTCACCGTCCCCGCGGTGAGCATGTAGAGGCTGTCCCCCGGATCGCCTTCGGTGAGGATGATGTCCCCCGCCTCGAAGGTGAAGAGGTTCAGCCCCTGGATCACCGCCACCAGCTCATCCACAGAGAAGTCCTTGAACAGCGGGCTGACCACGATCTGGTTGCCGCCGTCGCTCGGTGCGGCGTCACCCGGCGCAGACGCCGGCGCGGAGAGGTCGTTGAAGGCGCCGTCGACCAGGGACATCAGCTCGTCCGCGAAGAGGCTTTCGGTCATCGGCTCGACGGGCAGCTGGCCTTCGGCCTCGATCTCGGGCTCGATCTGGATTTCCGGCTCGACTTCGGGCTCTACGTGCGCTTCGGGCTCGAGCTGGATATCGGCGTCGGATACCATCGCAAGCTCGGCGTCGGCTTCGACGGGCAGGCCGGGCAGCGTTTCGAGTGGCAGCTCGTCTTCGGCGGTCTCGTCGATCAGATCGCGGTCTTCGACCGGCGCCGGCAAGGGCACTCGCGCCGCGACCGGCGTTGCGGCGTGTTCCGCCTGGCGCTTCGGTTGCGGTTCGCGCTCGACCGCCTTGGCGCGGGGCGCGACGGGGATCTCCGCTTCCGCTTCGAACCCGATCTCCTCCATGCCGAACTCGAGCGCCGAAGCCGCGGGGGGGGCGGCGACGGTCGCCACGCGCTGCTTGTCCTGGATGAGCGACGCGAGCTTCTCGTCGACGCCGCGCTGGCTAGGGTCGATCTTCTGGATCTTCTTGAAGACGGAGATCGCCTTGGCCGCGAACCCCTCGCGCGCGAACTCGTCCGCGAGCGGGGTCAGGATGGCCACCGCCTCCTTCGTCTTTCCCGTGAGCACGAGCAGATCGCCGAGCTGGAGGCGGAGGCGCGAATCGTGACGGTTCTTTTCCAGCTGGTGCTTGAGCAGCTGGATCGCTCGCGCGTAGTCCTTCTTGGCGATGAGGGTGGGGATGTCGTCGGGGCGCGTGGGGCGCGCGCTCTTCGTCTCCCCGAACCCCAGGACCATGGATCGGAGATTACGGCCCGACGCGAGGGCTGTCAAAAGCCCGGCCGCGTGTGATCACGGAGCGCTCACGCGCACGACGAGCGGCATGCCGAACACGCGCGCGAACCGCGCCCCGATCTTGCGGGTGCGCCAGTGACGGAGGGCAGGAACGGTCACCACGAGCCCATCCGCGGCCTTTCCGGCGTCGACCCGCACCGGCGCGTCCGGCGGGCAGCGCTCCACGATGTCGTCTGCGAGCGCGAGGATGACGCCGGCGGATTCGACCTGCGCGCGGTCCTCCTTGTGCACGAGGGGCGCGAGCGCCTTGCCCACCTCGTCCTCGTCGCCGGCCGCGGCGACGACGGCGGCGGTCAGCGCGATCTCACGGTGGCTGAACCCGAACAGCTCCGTCGCCAGCACGATGCGCGCGGCGTGCTCCTGGCGGTCGAAGAAGTCCACGCTTCGGCCGATGTCCATGATGCGGGCGGCGCGGGCCAGCGCAGCGCCGACCTCGCGATCCGAGCGCACCCCGACCGCGTTGCCGAGCACGCCGGCGACATGGACTCGTTCGGCGGCCGTGCGCCCATCCCATCCCGCGAACCGCGCAACCAGCGACCGCAGTGAGCTCTCGCGCACAACATCGACGGAAGGAGCCTCTGACTCGAACAGAGAAAGGACGAGGCCTTCGCGCACGCCCTGGCCGGAGACGAGCACGTCGGGCGCGCCGATCGCCGACGCCAGGACGTCGATGGCCAGGCCTCCTCCGACGATGGAATCGCCACGCTCCCCGCTCAGCCCGGCGACTTCGTCGCGACGCTTGACCTTGCGAGAGGCGAGCTCGTCCACGATGTCGGCCAGCCGCGGCCTTTCGAGCGCGTAGCCGTGGACGCGCGTGATCGGATAATCGCGTTTCCGGCGGTCGATCTTCGCGAGGTTGCGGACGGTGCCCCCGGTGCCCACGAGAATCTCGCCGGCGCCGAGCAGCTGGGGCCCGATCGCGGCCAGCGTTTCCTTGACGTGATCGCGCAGGGCGCGAATCTCGCCACGGGTCGGCGGATCGCTCTTCAGGAAAGCGCCGCTCAGGCGCAGCGACCCGAGCGGGAAGCTCCACGCCTCCAAGAGGCGGCGCGCGTGGAAGCGGGTCACCTGCATGCTGCCGCCGCCCACGTCGAAGAAAAGGCCGCTCTCGACGGGCAGGCCCGAGATTCCACCGCGCAGGCCCAGCCGCGCTTCGCGGGCGCCATCGACGACCTCGATCTCGATGCCGAGCTCCTGGCGCACGGTGGCGATGAGCTGCGGTCCGTTTGCGGCATCGCGCATGGCCGCGGTGGCGACGGCGAGAACCCGCGTCGCTCCCGCGCCACGGGCAACGGTGTCGAAGTCGCGCAGGGCGTCGAGCGCGCGATCCACCGCTTCCGGGCCGAGCGTTTTGCCACTGTCGACGTCGCTGACGAGCCGAAGGGACGCGCGCGTCGTGGACAGGATGCGCAGCATTCCCGCTTCGTCGCGCCGATAGACGACGACGCGCCCGGAGTTCGATCCGATGTCGATGACGGCGACGGGACCGGATTCGGGCACCGGATCGCGTGTCATGCCGCCACTCTAGCGGCTTTGCGTCTTTTTGCACTCAGGCCCTGAACGCGTATTCGGGCCCCGGCGTATTGCCTTCCGACTGACCTACGAGGTATCAATCTCCATGGAATTCCGCCGGACTTTCCGACTGGCGACGCTGGCGTGGTCCGCGTTCGCGATCTGCGCGTCGGCGCAGGAACCCTTGCCCTCTCCAACTCCCTCTCCCTCGCCTTCGCCGGAGGCGCCTCGGCGGCGCGAGGCCATCGAGGTGGAGAGCGAGATGCCGTCGATTCCGCCGACGGGAATCACCGCCTTCAAGCTCCCGGTGCCGGTCCAGCTCACTCCCGCGAGCGTCTCCATCGTCCCGCGGACGGTGTTCGAGACCCAGGACGCGTTCTTCCTGAACGACGCCCTGCGCAACGCGAGCGGAGTGAGCGTCGGAACCGGGTTCGGCGTGTTCGACTTCTTCACCATCCGCGGATTCGATTCCCTCAGCAGCGCGCTCGTCTTGACCGACGGCGCCTTCGAGCCCGAGAGCTCGTTCTATCCGCTCTACAACGTGCGCCAGATCGAGGTGGTGAAGGGTCCGGCCGCCTTCCTGTATGGCGCAAACCCGCTTTCGGGCGCGGTCCACATCGTGCGCAAGCAGCCGACGGCAGGCCGCGTGGGAAGCGCCAGCGTCTCCTATGGAAGCTTCGAGACCGTGGAGGCGGCCGCAGACCTCAACGTCTCGACCACGGGCAACGAGTTGGCCTTCCGTGTGAACGGAGTCTTCCGCGATTCGGCCGGCTATCGCGATGGACGTGAGTCGCGCCTTGTCGCCCTCAATCCGGCCCTCGCCTGGCGCCCGCGCGAGGACACGCGGGTGGCGCTCAACTTCGAGGCCTTCCGGAACAGCGCCCAGCCCGACGTCGGGCTCCCGGTCATCGGCGGCGCCGTCGCCGACGTGCCGCGCACGCGCTCGTACCAGACGCCGCTCGACCGCTCGGAGCACGACATCCACCGTGTGCGTCTCGATGCGGATCGGGTGGTGAACGCGAGCTTCAGGCTGCGCGCCAAGGCCTACTACACGGACTTTTCCTGGCTCTCCGACGGCACCCTGCTCGTGGGCGCATTCCCGACCCAGCAGGGGGTGATCGTGGCGCGCTCGCTGTTGATGCTCGACGACGAGCAGACGGCTTTGGGAACGCAGCTCGAGGCGTCGTGGTCGGGGCGTGCGGTGGGCGTGGCGCACGCCGCGCTGTTCGGGGTCGAGCTGGCCCGGCTCGGCGACCGATTCACGCTCGACGTCGGCCTCCCGCCGCCGATCGGCCTCGACGAGCCCTTCGAGACCACGACCGCGCCCGTCTTCATCCTGCCCGGCGCGTCGGCCAACGGCGACGCGCGCAGCATCATCCTCGCCCCGTATCTCGTCGACCGCATCCGGTTGGGCGAGCGGGTGCAGGCGGTGATCGGGGCGCGGTTCGACAGCCTCGATTTCGAAGAGCCGCTCATGGGTTCGGATCGCCACGACACCCAGCTGAGCCCGATGGCCGGCCTGACCTTCACGCCGCGCCCGGACCTGAGCGCGTATGTGCAGGCGGGATCCGCGTTTGGAGCCCCGTCGAGCCTCGTGGTGGGGGAGCGCAAGCCGGAGCGCAGCCGTCAGATCGAGGCGGGCGTGAAGAAGCAGCTCATCAAGGGGCGCGCATTCGCCACCCTGGCCGCGTATCACCTCGAGCGGAACGACATCGCGATCCCCGACGCCACGGGGGTGACGCGCCAGAACGGCGACCAGCGCTCGCGCGGGCTGGAGGTCGAGATCTCCGGCGAGCCGCTGCCGGCGTTCCTGGTGACCGCGAGCTACGCCTTCACCTCGGCGAAGCTGTCGCGCTTCGCGGAAGTCGTCCGGCGCCCGGAGAATCCGCAGCAGTTCGACGTCCTGGACTTCTCGGGAAACGTGCCCGCGTTCGCCCCCCGCCACATCTTCAACTTCTGGACCGTGAAGCGCACCGGGCCCTGGAGCTTCGGCGGCGGGGCGCGCTACGTGGGCCGGCAGTTCATCGCCGAGGACAACGCGTTCGCGGTCGATTCGCATTTCCTGGTCGACGCCATGGCCGCCTACCGCCGGCGGCGCGCGACGCTCAGCCTCAACTTCAAGAACCTGACCGGCGCCGAGTACGAGACGCGTGGATTCGGCCGTACGGCGGTCGTCCCCGCCGACCCCTTCGCGGTCTACGCCACCGTCGCGGTGAGCTTTGGTCAATGACGAAGGACCTGGACGCCTGGACGCGTGAAGTCGTCGCGTGGCATTTCGATCCCGCCACCGGCACGCCGTTCTGGCTGGATTTCGCGCAGCGCGCGGGGTGGGATCCGCGGCGCGAGATCCGCGGATACGAAGACCTCGACCGCTTCGGCGCCTTCGACGACGAGTGGCTGCGCGGCGGCCCGGTGCGCCGGTGGGTGCCTCGCGCCTACGCCGATCGCGCGATCTCGGTCTTCGAGACCGGCGGCAGCACCGGCGTTCCCAAGTCGCGCATCAGCATCGACGACTTCCGCATCGACTACGAGGCGTTCAGCGACACCCTGCCCGACGCCGCTTTTCCCAAGGGCGCGGACTGGCTGTCGATCGGCCCCTCGGGCCCGCGCCGGCTGCGTCTTGCCGTCGAGCACCTGGCCCAGCACCGCGGCGGCATATGCTTCCTCGTCGACCTCGACCCGCGCTGGGTCATCAAGCTGCTGAAAGCGGGCCAGCCGAAAGAGGCGGAGGCCTACAAGCAGCACGTGATCGATCAGGCGCTCACGACGCTGCGGGCCCACGACACCATCAAGTGCCTCTTCACCACGCCCAAGCTGCTCGAGGCGCTTTGCGAGAAGATCTCGCTCAAGAAGGCGGGCATCACCGGCGTCTTCTGCGGCGGCACCGAGATGACGCCGCAGTTCCATCGCTTCGCCGTCGAGGAATTGCTCGAGGGCGCGGCGTTTGCCCCC